>Ga0116151_10000018_pt1 | contig 160034 bp, 118 predicted proteins | sample AD_UKC117_MetaG_FD_89893 | JGI IMG/M metagenome (GOLD analysis project Ga0116151, IMG submission 89893) | Active sludge microbial communities of municipal wastewater-treating anaerobic digesters from Hong Kong - AD_UKC117_MetaG | ecosystem: Engineered > Bioreactor > Anaerobic > Digestate...
AGCGTTGGCAACGCCTGGGTCGATCTAACCCGAATCACGCTCTATGTGCTGTTGCCGCTGGCGCTGATCTTCGCGGTGTTTCTCATCAGCCAGGGCGTGATTCAGAACTTCGCCGCTGCTCAAGACGTGATCACCCTGGAAAAAACCACGCAAACGCTGGCGATGGGACCTGTCGCCTCGCAGGAAGCGATCAAGATGATCGGCACCAACGGCGGCGGCTTCTTCAATGCCAATTCGGCGCATCCGTTCGAAAATCCAACGCCACTGAGCAACTTCTTTCAGATGTTGACGATTTTCCTGATACCAGGCGCGCTGTGCTACGCCTTTGGCCGCCTGGTTGGCGATACCCGTCAAGGCTGGGCCGTGCTCGCCGCCATGACGATCATTTTCGTGGTGGCGGCGGTGGCGGCGATCACCTTCGAGCAGCAGGGCAATCCGCTGTTCGCCGCTGGCGTCGACCAGTCCGTCAGCGTGCTCCAGGCGGGCGGCAACATGGAAGGCAAGGAAGTCCGCTTCGGTATCGCCGACTCGGGCCTGTTCGCCACCCTCACCACTGCCGCATCCTGCGGCGCGGTCATCGCTATGCACGACTCGTTCACGCCGCTCGGCGGGATGGTACCGCTGGTGATGATGCAGCTCGGCGAAGTGGTGTTCGGCGGCGTCGGCTCCGGTCTGTACGGCATGCTGGTGTTCGCCATCATGGCGGTCTTCATCGCCGGCCTGATGATCGGCCGCACGCCCGAATACTTGGGTAAGAAGATCGAAGCCTACGAGATGAAGATGACCGCCATCGCGATTCTGGTAACACCGCTCTTGGTGCTGGGCGGAACCGCCATCGCCGTGATGACCAACGCCGGTCAAGCCGGCATCCTGAATCCCGGCGCGCACGGTTTCTCGGAAGTGCTGTACGCGTTCACCTCAGCCGCCAATAACAACGGTAGCGCCTTCGCCGGACTCTCCGCCAACACGCCCTTCTACAACGTGCTATTGGCCATCGCCATGTGGTTTGGCCGCCTCGCGGTCATCGTGCCGGTGCTGGCCATGGCCGGTTCGCTGGCGGCGAAAAAACGCCTCGCCGCGACTTCGGGCACGTTACCGACCCACGGGCCGCTGTTCGTGACCCTGCTGATCGGTACGGTGCTACTGATCGGCCTGCTGAACTACGTTCCCGCGCTGGCTTTGGGACCGGTGGTCGAGCACCTCCTGTTGTGGGCCGGTCGCTGAACGAGGAAGAATCCATGTCGCGCAAAACGCTTGCTCTGTTCGATCCAACGTTGGTGAAACCCGCCATCGTCGATTCTTTCAAAAAGCTGGATCCTCGGCTGCAATGGCGCAACCCGGTGATGTTCGTGGTTTACGTCGGCAGCATTCTGACCACGGTATTGTGGGCGCAGGCGCTCGGCGGCCACGGCGAAGCTCCCGCCGGCTTTATCCTCGCCATAGCACTGTGGTTGTGGTTCACCGTGCTGTTCGCCAATTTCGCCGAGGCGCTGGCTGAGGGCCGCAGCAAGGCGCAAGCAGCATCTTTGCGCGGCGTCAAGAAAACCGTCATGGCCAAGAAACTGCGGGAACCCCGTTACGGGGCTCCACTAGACCTATTACCCGGTACGGAGCTGCGGCGCGGCGACGTGGTGCTGGTGGAAGCCGGCGACATGATCCCGGCCGATGGCGAAGTGATCGAAGGCGTTGCCTCGGTGAACGAAAGCGCCATCACCGGCGAATCCGCCCCGGTCATTCGAGAATCCGGCGGCGATTTCAGCGCTGTCACCGGCGGCACCACTGTGCTGTCGGACTGGATCGTGGTGCGTGTGTCGGTCAATCCCGGCGAGGCGTTCATCGACCGCATGATCGCGATGGTGGAAGGGGCGAAACGCCAGAAAACGCCCAACGAGATCGCGCTCACCATCCTGCTGGTGGCGCTGACCATCATTTTCCTCGGCGTGACCGTCACCCTGCTGCCGTTCTCGCTGTTCAGCGTGAACGCGGCGAAAGCCGGCGCGCCGGTGACGATCACCGTACTCGTCGCGCTGTTGGTGTGCCTGATCCCCACCACGATTGCGGGATTGCTATCGGCCATCGGCGTGGCCGGCATGAGTCGGATGATGCAGGCCAACGTGATCGCCACCTCGGGCCGCGCCGTGGAAGCGGCGGGCGACGTCGATGTGCTGCTGCTCGACAAAACCGGCACCATCACCCTCGGCAATCGGCAGGCGACGGATTTTCTGCCGGCAGGCGGCGTCACGGAAGCGGAACTAGCCGACGCCGCTCAACTCGCGTCGCTGGCAGACGAAACGCCGGAAGGCCGCAGCATCGTCGTGCTCGCCAAACAACGCTTCAATCTGCGCGAGCGCGATATTCACGCGCTCGGTGCAACCTTCATCCACTTCTCGGCCCAAACCCGGATGAGCGGCGTCGATCTGGACGGTCGGCGGATTCGCAAAGGTTCGGCGGACGCCATCCGGCGGCATGTGGAAACCCAGAACGGCTATTTTCCGGCAGAAGTGATCACCGGCATTGATCACGTTGCCTGTCGTGGCAGCACGCCCCTAGTGGTCGCCGACGGCGCCAAAGTGCTGGGCGTAATCGAACTCAAGGACATCGTCAAGGGCGGCATCAAGGAGCGTTTCGCCGAACTGCGGCGGATGGGCATCAAGACGGTGATGATCACCGGCGACAATCGGCTGACCGCCGCTGCCATCGCCGCCGAAGCGGGGGTGGACGATTTCCTAGCCGAAGCCACGCCGGAAGCAAAGCTGGCCCTGATTCGCCAGCATCAGGCCGAGGGCCGGCTGGTGGCGATGACCGGCGACGGCACCAATGACGCGCCGGCGCTGGCGCAAGCCGATGTGGCGGTGGCCATGAACAGTGGCACCCAGGCCGCCAAAGAGGCCGGCAACATGGTTGATTTGGATTCTAATCCGACCAAGCTGATCGAAATCGTCGAAACCGGCAAGCAGATGCTGATGACGCGTGGGTCGCTCACTACCTTCAGTGTCGCCAACGACATCGCCAAGTTTTTCGCTATCATTCCGGCGGCTTTCGTCACCACTTATCCGTCACTGGCGGCGCTCAACGTGATGGGTCTTTCCAGCCCGGCTTCGGCGATTTTGTCGGCGGTGATTTTCAACGCCTTGATCATCATCTTCCTCATCCCGCTGGCACTGAAAGGCGTCAAGTACCGGCCGCTCGGCGCGGCGGTGCTACTGCGGCGCAATTTGCTGATCTACGGCTTGGGTGGGGTGATCGTCCCGTTCGTCGGCATTAAATTGATCGATCTGCTGCTTGCGCTCGCGGGCTGGGCGTGAGGATGGATAGGAGAAGTGCGCCATGAAAATCTTGATTCGACCCGCCGTGGTATTGTTCGTATTACTTTCCATCATCACCGGCCTGATCTACCCATTACTGGTAACGGGGATCGGCCAAGCCCTCTTCCCGCAGCAAGCTGCCGGCAGCTTGATCGAACGCGACGGCAAATTGATCGGTTCTCGACTGATCGGCCAGAATTTCACCGATCCCCAATACTTCTGGGGCCGACCCTCCGCCACTGCGCCACAGCCCTACAACGCCGCCGCATCCGGCGGCTCCAATCTCGGCCCGCTCAATCCGGTTCTGAAAGATGCCGTAGAATCTCGTGTCAAGGCATTGCGCACGGCCGATCCTGGCAACACGCAGCCGGTGCCCATCGATTTGGTCACGGCGTCAGCCAGTGGCCTCGATCCGCACATCAGCCCGGCCGCCGCCGATTATCAGATCGCGCGAGTCGCCCGAGCGCGCGGGCTGGCGCCCCAAGCCGTGCGCAATCTGGTCGTTCAGCATACGGAAGCGCGCCAGTGGGGCGTTTTCGGCGAGCCGCGTGTCAATGTGTTGGAATTGAATCTTGCGCTGGATGCGTTGCCAGCTCATTTAGGGTCATAACTCGGCGTATCAATCCCAATGGTCGAAGATCGGCGTCCCAACCCCGACGAGTTGTTAAACCGCTTCAAGGAAGAGGAAGCTCGTGCCCGGCGTGGCAAGCTGAAGATTTTTTTCGGCGCCTCGGCCGGCGTCGGCAAGACCTACGCCATGTTGCTGGCCGCTCGCCAGTTGCGCGAACAAGGCCGGGATGTGGTCGTTGGCCTCGTCGAAACGCACGGCCGCGAGGAAACCGCTGTCTTGCTCGATGGCCTCGAACAACTGCCGCTCAAGGAAATCCCCTACAGGGACCGGACGCTACGGGAATTCGATCTTGACGGCGCGTTGGCGCGCCGGCCCGCCTTAATCTTGGTGGACGAACTCGCACACAGCAACGCCTCGGGCTGCCGGCACCCGAAACGCTGGCAGGATGTCGAGGAACTGCTCGACGCCGGCATCGATGTTCTGACCACGGTCAACGTCCAGCATCTGGAAAGCCTCAACGACGTGGTCGGCGGCATCACCGGCATCCGGGTCTGGGAGACGGTCACCGACCGGGTGTTCGATCAAGCCAACGAGGTCGTGCTGGTCGATCTGCCGCCCGACGAACTCTTGCAGCGGCTCAAGGAAGGCAAGGTTTACCTGCCGGACCAAGCGGAACGCGCGATTCAAAATTTCTTCCGCAAGGGCAATTTAATCGCTTTGCGCGAGTTGGCATTGCGGCGCACCGCCGACCGCGTGGACGACCAGATGGAGAGCTACCGGCAGGAGGTCGGCGGTCCGGCGCGATTGGCTCGCGAATCGTTGCTAGTATGCGTCGGTCCCGGCACCGGGGCGGACACGCTGGTACGGGCTGCCAGCCGGTTGGCCGGCAAACTGGATGGCGAATGGCACGCTTTGTACGTCGAAACACCCGCGCTGCAACGCCTGCCGGCAAATCGCCGCCAGGCGATCCTGGATACGCTCAAACTAGCTCACGATCTCGGCGCCCGCACCGCCACCCAAGCCGCCGACGATACCGCGCAGGCCATCGTGGAATATGCCCGCCGGCATGGCTTGCGCTGGGTCGTGGTCGGTCGTCGCCAACCGGGCCGCTGGCGTTGGTTCCGGCAGGCGCTCGCCGGTCGACTGGCGCGTTTGGCTCCCGATCTTGACCTGCTGGCGCTGGCCCAGGACAACGCACCCCGACGCCCCATCGGTCTCGCAACCCAGATCGACAACGAGGCGCGAATCGGGTTACCGGCCGCGTCGCGACGTTACGGCACAACGCTGTTGATTTGTCTGGGAACCGCGCTCGCAGCCACCCCGTTGCTGCCCTATTTCGATCCAGCCAACATCATCATGTTGTTTCTGCTGGCGGTGGTGGGCGTGGCCGTGCAATACGGACGCGGTCCGGCCGTATTGGCGGCGATCGTCAGCGTGGTGGCGTTCGATGTTTTCTTTGTGCCACCGCGTTTCTCGCTCGCGGTCCACGATTGGCAATACCTGCTGACCTTTGCGGTGATGCTGATCGTCGGTCTGACCGTTGGTCAACTGACCGCCCGGTTCCGCTATCAAGCCCGGGTCGCCCGGGCTCGTGAAGAGCGGGCTCGCTACCTCTACGAAATGTCGCGTGAGCTGTCCGGAGCATTGACCACCGGGCAGGTGATGGAGATCAGCGAACGTTGTATCGAGGCCAGCTTTCGGGTCAAGGTGCGATTGCTGCTGCCAGACGACAGGGATCGATTGCAGTCGCCACCAGTGCAATCCGGTAAGCCCAGAGTCGATCTCGCCATTGCGCAGTGGTGTTTCGACCGCAACAATCCGGCTGGCCTTGGCACCGATACTTTGCCCGCTGCGTCGCTGCTGTATCTGCCGCTCAAGGCCCCGTTGCGTACCCGTGGCGTGCTGGCCGTGGCGCCCGAGCAGCGACGCTTGCTGATGATCCCGGAGCAGCGGCGACTGTTGGATACCTTCGCCGCGCTGATCGCCATTGCCTTGGAGCGGGTGCATTTCGCGGTCGTTGCCCGCGATACGCTGGTGAAGATGGAAGCGGAGCGGCAACGCAATTCCCTACTGGCGGCCCTGTCTCACGATCTGCGCACGCCGTTGACCGGCTTGATCGGGCTGGCGGAAACGCTGGCGCTGGAGCTGGCCGCCGAGGAGTCCCCTCACCAGGAATCGCTGGCGGCGATCCGCGAACAGGCGGTGCGGATGACCTTGCTGGCCGACAATCTACTGGATATGGCCAAGTTGCAGACCGGTGGGGTTCGCTTGCGCAAGGACTGGCAGTCGTTGGAAGAATTGATCGGCTCGGCCGTGCGGATGCTGGAACAGCCGCTGCGCGACCACCCGTTGCGGCTGGCGCTCGACTCGGAACTTCCGCTGATCCACTGCGACGCGGTGTTGATCGAACGGGTACTGGTAAATTTATTGGAAAATGCCACCAAATACACGCCAACGGACACCGTGATCGGCATTACCGCCAGCGTCGCTCCTAACGGGTTGACAGTCGAGGTTTGGGACGAAGGACCGGGTTTACCAGCTGGACAGGAACAAATTCTGTTCGAGAAATTCGTTCGCGGACAAGCCGAGTCGGCAGTACCGGGCATCGGTCTCGGACTGGCGATCTGCCGGGCAATTATCGAAGCTCACGGCGGCCAAATCCGGGCCGAAAATCGCGCATCGGGGGGTGCTCGCTTCACGTTTACCCTACCGCTGGAAACACCCCCGTTGCTGGAGACCGAGGACACGTCAGACCTTTCAGCCCAATGAATTCGCAATGAACGACCCTCGTTCTGAATCCGATCGAGTCATTGACCGCGCGCCATCGAGCAAATGGTCGGTTAGGCCCAAACAAATTTTTCAATTACTGACGCGGCGCGATCAACGAAAGCCTCTGGCCGGCTCGATCCGTCGCATGGCGATTCAGGGACTGGTCAAGTCGTCCGATTTGCTATGGAGTTACGGAGTGGCACTATTGATCTCCCTAGGCGTCACGTTGACGGCCGTGCCACTGTTGCCCCATCTCGATCACGCCAACATCGTCATGCTGTTTTTGCTGGCAGTGGTGAGCGTGGCGGCATGGCAGGGACGTGGTCCGGCGATCTTGGTAGCTGTTCTCAACGTACTGTCGTTCAATTTCGTCTTCGTGCCGCCGCGCTTCGCATTCGTGTTCGACACGCGGCAATCGATCTTGACCTTTGCGGTGATGCTGATCGTAGGGCTGATCGTCGGCCAGCTCACCGCCCGATTCCGCTATCAAGCTCGGATGGCCCACGCCCGCGAAGAGCGGGCCCGATTCCTTTACGAGATGGCGTGCGAGCTGTCCGGGGCGTTGGTCGCCGAGCAAGTGATCGAAATCGGCGAGCGTTGTGTCGAGGCCAGCTTCCGGGTCAAGGCACGATTGCTGATGCCGGACGACCATGGCCACTTGCAGCCGCCATCGAAATCGTCCAGCAAACTGGAAGTCAATCTGACGATCGCGCAATGGTGTTTCGACCACAACGATTCGGCCGGTCCCGGTACCGACACTCTGCCTGACGTGTCATCGTTGTACCTGCCGCTCAAGGCACCACTGCGCAACCGTGGCGTGCTGATGGTAGCGCCCAATCAGCGCCGATTGCCGTTGATCTCGGAACAACAGCGATTACTGGATACGTTCGCCGTGCTCATCGCCATCGCCTTGGAACGCGTACATTTCGCCACGGTCGCCCGCGACACGCTGGTCAAGATGGAAGCCGAGCGGGAGCGAAGTTCGGTGTTGGCCGGGCTGTCCCACGATCTGCGCACCCCGATGACCGCGTTGATCGGACTGACGGAAACGCTGACGCTGAAATTGATTGCCGAGCAGTCGCCCTATCAGGAACCGTTGAGCTCCATCCGCGAACAGGCGGAACGGATGGCGCTACTGGTCGACAATTTGCTGGACATGGCCAAGCTGCAAGCCGGCCGGATATGGCTGCACAAAGACTGGCAGTCGCTGGAAGAGTTGGTCGGCTCGGCCGCGCGAATGCTGGAACAGCGGTTACGCGAGCATCCGTTGCGGTTGGCGCTCGACCCGGAATTACCGTTGGTCAACTGCGACGCCGTATTGATCGAGCGAGTGTTGGTTAATCTGCTGCAAAATGCCACCAAATACACTCAGCCCGGCACCGTGATCGGTGTCACCGCCAGCGCCACGACCGATTGGCTAACCGTCGAGGTCTGGGACGAAGGACCGGGCTTACCAGCCGGACGGGAACAGGCTTTGTTCGAGAAATTCGTCCGGGGACGAGTGGAATCGGCGGTACCTGGAGTCGGCCTTGGATTGGCCATCTGCCGGTCGGTTATCGAGGCTCACGGCGGGCAAATTCGAGCGGAAAATCGGGCAACCGGCGGCGCTCGGTTCGTTTTCACCTTGCCGCTGGAACCATCGCCACCACTCGAAACCGACGACGAGCCGGCTTCGGAGCCGGCATAAACGCTACGCTCGCAGGTGGCTAAGATGGCAAAGCGATCAGGAGTTGCTCCGGCTTCTGCATTTTTTACAAAATTTTTACAAAAAAACTCGCTATTTTTATTTCTTTTTTACAGTGCTTCGGATTTGATAATCTCCCTACGGATCGACATCAAATTTTAATAAACCGACCGTGCCTCAACGATTTCAACGCTCGACCCGGCGATTGATTGTGCTGCTCGCTAGCATGCCGGCGGCCCTGCTGATTTTCGCTGTCCTTTACATGCTCGGCTCGACCTATCTGGAGGGCAAGCCCGCGACCTTCTGGGCGAGCCTGGAATGGGCTTCCGAGACCCTGACCACCACCGGCTACGGCGCCTACGCTCCCTGGTACCACCCGGTCATGATCCTGCTGGTCATTCTCGCCCAGTTCGTCGGCATGTTCTTCCTGGTGCTGGTCTTTCCCATCTACGTGTTGCCGTACATCGAAGAGCGGTTCGAGATGCGGCTGCCGCACATCTTGCCGCCGATGACGGATCGGGTGCTGTTCTACGGCTACGGGCCCGCCATCGACTCGCTGCTGGAGGAATTCCAGCAGGCCGATTCCCCTTTTGTCATCTTTGAAGAGGACATGGCACTAGCCCGCAATTTACGGGATCGCGGCTATCAAGTCATTTATGGCCAGCTCGACGAAGACCCGAATGTGCTAGCTGGGATCAAGCAGGCTCGGGCAGTCGTGACCAACGCCGACGACCATGCCAATGCAATCTGTATCCTGATCGCCCGTGAACAAGGATTCGAGGGACCGATTTACGCCTTAGCGGACGACCCATTGTACCGAGCGCCCATGGTCCAGGTGGGCGCAACCGCCGTTTACACGCCGACCCACGTCCTCGGCGCGGCACTGGCGGCCCGGGCCAGCACCCGAATCAGCCCACCGGCGGAGGGTCTACACCTGCTCAGCGAGCAAGTCGGCTTGGCCGAATTTCGCGTTCGAGCAGACAGTCCGCTGGCCGGGCGGCGACTCGGCGACCTGCACCTGCGCGAACAGCACGGCGTTACCGTGATCGGTCAATGGCGCGGTGGGCAATTCACTATCCCCAAAGGACCCGAGACTCGCATCGAATCCGGCGCGATCCTGGTCGTGGTGGGCGCCCACGCCAATCTGGCTCAGGTCGAGCACCTGGCCGCTCCGCTCCGCCGTACCGGCCCCATCGTGGTAGCTGGCTATGGCACCGTTGGTAGCAAGGTGGTGGAGATGCTACGCGACGCCAAGGAACTCACGGTTGTAATCAACCAGGAACTCGCACCGGGCGTGGATATCGTTGGCAACGTACTGGAACATGCGACCCTGGCCAAGGCCAACGTGCGAGCGGCGAGCGCCGTAGTGCTCGCCTTGAGCAACGATAGCGAGGGGGTGTTCGCCACGGCCGTGGTCCGCGATTACGCGCCGGAAGTTCCGCTCATCGTCCGGGTCAACCGAGCACCGAACGTGGCGCGGCTGTACCAGTCGGGCGCTGATTTCGCCCTGTCGGTGGGTCAGGTGGCGGGACAAATCCTCGCTTATCATCTGCTCGGCGATCGCGCGGTTGCGGTCGAGCAGCGCCTCAAGTTCGTCCGGATGACCGCCGGGACGCTGGCCGGTCAGCATCCCTGGCGCGCCCTGGTCCGAGAACGGACCGGCGCGGCGGTGGTCGCCGTCGAGCGGGAGCGGGACGTGTTCATTAAGTTCGACGATGGTTTCGAGGTCCGCCCGGACGACACCTTGTTCGTGTGCGGGACGACCGGCAGCCTCGATCAATACCTGAGGGAGTTCCAGGCGGCGCCCGTCGCCGGTCAACGCACCTGACCCTGGTGACCAAAGTCCGTGTCAGGGCAGAAGAACAACTATAAATTCAATAGGATAGAGCATGTCTACCCACGAGCACAAGAGCAGTTCGCGGGCGCTGATTATAGGCGCCATCGGAGTTGTTTTCGGTGATATCGGTACCAGTCCCCTTTACGCCCTCAAGGAAACCTTCGCCGGACATCATCCCATCACGGTGGAGACCGAGAGTGTACTCGGCGTCCTATCGCTAATTTTCTGGACCATCATGGCGCTGGTCACGCTGAAATACGTAGCCATCATCATGCGCGCTGACAACCGTGGCGAAGGCGGCAGTCTGGCCCTGCTCGCCCGCGTCACGGAGCTGACTAAGGATTCGCGAGCCACCTGGTTTGTGACCATGCTCGGCATCTTCGCCGCCGCGCTGTTCTACGGCGATAGCATGATCACACCGGCTATCTCGGTGCTTAGCGCGGTCGAAGGGTTGAACGTGGTCGCGCCGGGCCTCACGGACTATATTCTGCCGATCACCGCCGTGGTGCTGACCGCCCTGTTCGCGATCCAAAAGCACGGCACTGGCACGGTCGGTCGCTTCTTCGGCCCGGTCATGTGCGCTTGGTTCGGCGTACTCGGTGTATTGGGCGTAATCAGCATCCTGAACGCACCCTCCGTGCTGGTGGCGCTCAATCCGATGCACGCAGTCGAATTTCTGCTCCGCCATCCCTGGGAAAGCTTCCTTGCGCTGGGTGCGATTGTCCTGTCGGTGACTGGCGGCGAGGCGCTGTACACCGACATGGGGCATTTCGGTAAATTCCCGATCCGCGCGGCTTGGTTCGGCTTCGTCCTGCCGGCGCTAGTCCTGAATTACTACGGACAAGGCGCTTTGCTGCTCGAACATCCCGAAGCGATCCAAAATCCCTTCTACCTGCTGGCGCCCGGTTGGGCGTTGATCCCGATGGTATTGCTGGCCACGGCGGCGACGGTGATCGCCTCGCAGGCGGTGATTTCGGGTGCCTTTTCGGTCGCCCGGCAGGCCGTTCAGCTCGGTTACCTGCCCCGGATGCGGATTATCCATACCTCGCATATGGAGGCCGGACAAATCTATGTACCGTTGACCAATTGGACGCTCTACATCGCGGTCATGGCGCTGGTATTGCATTTCCAGACCTCCAGCAATCTGGCAGCGGCCTATGGCATTGCGGTGACCGGGACGATGATGATCGATACCGTCCTGGTAGCGTTCGTGGCGATTCTCGCCTGGCACTGGAACCCATGGCTGGCGCTCCCGCTGCTCGGCACCCTGTTGCTGATCGACATCGCCTTCTTCTCCGCCAACGCCATCAAGCTGTTGCAAGGCGGCTGGTTCCCCGTCGTCATCGCCGTGGCGTCCTTCACCACGCTGACCACTTGGCGGCGAGGCCGGCAACTGCTGTTTCAGGAGATGGGCAACCTGACCATGCCCCTCGTCCAGTTCATTCGTTCCATCGAAAACGCGGCGGTGAAGCGCGTCAGCAGCACCGCCGTCTATCTGACCAGCCGGCCCGAAGGTGCGCCATCGGGGCTGCTGCACAACATCAAACACAACGAGGTACTGCACGCCCGTAATATTCTGGTCACCATCCAAACCGCCGAAATACCCTACGTTGCGGACGCGGATCGGATCGAAGTCATCGATCTCGGTCACACTTTCTATCGGGTATTCGTGCGCTATGGCTTCATGGAGCAGCCGAACCTTCCCGAAGCCTTGGAAGGGTGCGGCCAAAAGGGTCTCGAAATCGACCTTGATAAAACCTCGTTTTTCGTTAGCCGGGAGGTGGTAGTGCCCAAAATGACGCCGCCGATGATGTTGTGGCGCGAGCTTTATTTCATCTGGATGCTGCGCAACGCCCAAAGCGCCTCCGATTTCTTCCAGATTCCCGCCAATCGGGTGGTCGAGTTGGGTACATTGGTCGAAATTTGACCCCCCCGCGCAGCTGCTTCCCTCCCCCTACTGTTGGGATTTGATAGGGTTAGGGGTCAGGGAAGCAAGAGTTGGGACGCGAGTGGCCGCGAAGGCACCCGCCTCGATCAATACCGATGAAAAACCCGATCCTAGAACCGACATGATCGCTACCACCGACGTTACGCCGAACGTGTTAATCGTTGAGGACGAACAGACTATCCGCCGCTTTGTGCGTACCGCGCTGGAGGATGAGGGCTATCGGGTGCATGAGGCAGACACCCTACGGCGCGGTTTGTCGGAAGCGGGTACCCGCAAACCCGATCTGATCATTCTCGACCTTGGCCTGCCGGATGGCGACGGCATGGATTTCATCCGCGATTTGCGCGCCTGGAGCAACGTACCGGTGCTGGTGCTGTCGGCCCGGGTCGAGGAATACGACAAGGTCGAGGCGCTGGATGCCGGTGCCGACGACTATCTGGTCAAACCGTTTGGCGTGGCGGAGCTGCTGGCACGGGTGCGGGCGATCAGCCGGCGCAGTCTGCGCGAACCCGGCGGCGGCACGGTTCTGAGTTTTGGCGAGGTGAACATCGATCTGGCGCAACGGCGAGTGCTGCGCAACGGCCAGCCGATTCACGTCACGCCCATCGAGTTTCGATTGTTGGCGACGCTGGCTGCCAACCCCGGCAAGGTGTTGACGCACCGCCAATTGCTGCGGGAAGTTTGGGGGCCGGCTTATGTGGAGCGCGGCCATTATTTGCGCATTTACATGGGCCATCTGCGCCAAAAGCTGGAAAGCGACCCAACCCGGCCTCAGTATTTTCTCACCGAGACCGGCATCGGTTATCGCTTTTGTCCAAGCTGATATTACTGCCAGTGACGATTCTTCCGTCCCGATTCGGTAGTCTTAGGGTCGCTCATTAACTCTTTTCGCCGCTTGGAATTTACGAAACTCTTACGCGGCATCCCATTATTTTTACGGCTTCTTTACAGCTCTTCGATAGAAAATCACCTAATTTTCCATGCCATGGGTTCCAATCTAACCGGTGTGCTCGAAACCGCCATCTCGGGCGGGATCATGCTGGCACTGTTGGGCATTCAATGGAAAAGGCGCCTTTCACTTCAAGCTGCTCGATTGGCTCTTGCGATCCGCTAGGCAATCATTCCTTAGATCACCGGAATTTTTTGGCACTGAGACGGTACGCAGCATTGCCCCCCAACCTTACGACTGCCACACTTGAGGAAAAATGGTTCGATCCTGATGAGCTACCCATCGGTAGGTTCCCCAGGATCGATAATCATGTGTTATCGGGTCAGCGGCTCCACTTTTCAAAAGTGGCAAGGTCAAGGTGCAAGGTGAAAGAAAGCGATTTTGACGAACAATGGGAAACGGGCCAGACACTCGTCAACGATCCGCACAATAACGGTACGACTACTGCCACTGAAACCTCGGTACGACAGCCAACCACCCACCAGAGCCAGAAAAAGCACCAAGTCGTCTACCAGCGGTCGCCGCTCAAGACAGCGCTCCAAATCGTCGGGCTGCTGACAATCTTGTTCAGCGTCACGATGTTGCCACCGATGGGGGTAGCGTGGTGGTATGACGGTCCCGACGTAATTGTGCCGTTCGCGGAAGCAATGGGCACGATGTTGGGGTTAGGGCTGCTGTGTTGGCTACCGGTATGCCGGCACAAGATCGACCTGCGGAATCGGGACGGCTTTGTGGTGGTGGTGGCGTTCTGGTTTCTGCTGTCGCTGATCGGCGCGTTGCCGTTCATGCTGTCTGATAACCCGCACATGCCGCTGGTGGACGCCGTATTCGAAACCGTCTCGGGCTTGACCACGACCGGCGCTAGCGTGCTGGCCGGCCTCGACGCCATTCCTAAGGCAATCGTGTACTACCGAGCACAGCTGAACTTCCTCGGCGGGATGGGCATCATCGTGCTCGCGGTCGCACTGCTGCCAATGTTGGGCGTCGGCGGCATGCAGCTGTACAAGGCGGAAACGCCAGGACCGATGAAGGACGAGAAACTGACGCCGCGCATCACCGAAACCGCCAAAAACCTCTGGTATATCTACGTCGCCCTCAACGTGGTCTGCACCCTGTCGTTCTGGTGGGCGGGGATGAACTTCTTCGACGCGCTCTGCCATAGCTTCGCCACCTTGGCATTGGGCGGCTTCTCCACCCACGATGCTAGTATCGGCTATTACAACAATGCGACCATCGAGCTAGTCGCCGGATTTTTCTCGATCGTGGCAGCGATCAACTTCGCGTTGTTTTTTCTGGCTTGGCGCTCCCGCAGCATCAAGGCCATTTTCCGAGACTCCGAGTTTCGGTTCTGTATGGTCGTATTTGGGGGAATCATCGCGATAACGTGCGCCCATCTCTATCTCAGCGACAAGTTTTCTCCGTGGGAGTCCTTTCATCACGGTTTTTTCCAAGCGGCCTCGGTAATCACGGACAACGGGCTGCTGACAACCGGCTATCCGGCAGATTGGCCGCTTTTCGTGCCTCTATTATTGTTGCTGGGGAGTTTTTTTGGCGGCTGCGTTGGTTCGACATGCGGCGGCATCAAGGCAATTCGCTTTTTGCTGCTGTACAAGCAGAGCGTGCGCGAGGCCCGGCTGCTGATTCGTCCGTCCGCCCAGATTGCGGTTAAGCTGGGCAATCACCCTGTCCCCGACCGGGTCATGCAGGCGGTGTGGGGATTTTATTATCTGTACATCTTCTGCTACTGCTTCTTCTCGCTGGCTCTGACAGCAACCGGCGTGGATCTGGTGACGGCATTCGGTTCGGTCGCGGCCTGCCTGAACAATATGGGGATCGGCTTGGGCGAGACCGCTTCCAATTTCAGTTCGCTGAACGACACCGCTACTTGGCTGCTATCGCTGTCCATGTTGGTCGGCCGTTTCGAAGTGTTCCCGCTGCTGTTGCTGTTCCTACCGGATTTCTGGAAGTGAATGCCTTTTTCATCGGACCCGCGTCGGCCGCCGGCCGGGTCTGAATTCATACCAAAAAACGCTTGCTTGCAATAAACCAAAGGAAAAACCATGTCTCTCATATTGACCGAAACCAAGGACGCGATTGGAACCATCGTGATGAATCACGCCCAAAAGCGCAACGCGCTCAGCGAGGCGCTGATCGATGAAATCACAGTCGCGCTGAAAAGCTTCCAGGACAAAAATATCCGCGCCGCTGTCTTGCGCGCGCCAGCCGGGGCGAAAGTCTGGTCTGCCGGCCACGATATCAGCGAACTGCCCGACCGAGGCCGCGATCCGTTGGGCTGGAGCGATCCGCTGCGCGTCCTGGTCCGTGCCATCCAGGAATTCCCGGCCCCGATCATCGCCCTGATCGAAGGCGGCGTTTGGGGTGGTGGCTGCGAGGTCGCAATGGCCTGCGACATTTTGGTCGCCACGCCCGACGCCACCCTTGCAATCACTCCGGCAAAACTCGGTGTTCCCTATAACCTAGGCGGCATTCTGACACTGATGAATATGATCCCGCTGCCGGTGGCCAAGGAAATGTTGTTCACCGCACAGCCGATTCCCACATCGCAGGCTTTGAACCTCGGCGTCATCAATTACATCAAGTCCGCTGAGGAAATCGAGAGCTTCGTCTACAGTCTCGCCGCTCAGATCACGGTCAACTCACCCCTGAGCATTGCCGTGATGAAGGAGGAATTGCGGCTGCTCGCCAGCGCACGGACGATCACGCCGGAGTTGTTCGAACGAATTCAAGGGCTCCGGCGCGTTGTGTACGATAGTCGCGACTATCAGGAGGGTTTGAATGCTTTCCGGGAAAAGCGCAAACCTCAGTTCAAAGGCAAATGAACCAGGGCTAACGCATGAAATTGATTTTAAGGAGAGGAAGTCACGAATTTCGGCCTGACCTTGTCGCTGCCGTTGACGCTGCGAATCGCTTTAACCGCCAACACTATCTTGAGTTTCAGCCAATCCTGGAGTGTTTCCAAGGAGACCGCCCGAAGATCGGCGAAGACCTGTCGACGGATCCGAGACCATGGCGGTCATCGAAGGCATCGAAGACCGGCCTGATGGTGGTCATTAGCTCGAAGCAGTGTGCTTCGAAATGCCGTCGCACAGCCGCGTGGGCGTTGCCGTGATTTGCCCTGAGCACCAGCAGATCGTCGGCTTCGCGATCCACGACGCGTTATGCGATGTCTTTTTGGCAGCCCATGGCACCCAGCGTCACCAAGGTGTTTGCCAGCACCAAACGGTCCAACAGCTCTGGCCGTGATCTCGTTGGACTTATCGTCCATGTGGCGTTGGCCCAGTACCACGCCACACTTACTTGGCCCACGCGCTGACTCGATGCAGCAGCAACTGCGCCAGGCCCCGGTCGAAGGAACCGCGTAACGTCTTGCCACCCATGGTCACGACCTCCGGACTCGCCAGGCGTAACGGGCGGGGCCAGGATGCCCACCCCAGCCGGTAAAGCACACCTCAAAGACGTCTGGGTCAATCAGCATGAACACCCGGTGGAAGGTGCCATGGGCCGGAACACCATTGAGCAGGGCGAGAAACTAACGTAGTCACGCGAGCTTGCTGCGACTCTACAGGGCAATGTCCTTCCAGTTCTCGGCACCGGCGATCACCGCACAGGTGGCAATCACCAAAATATCCATCTGCCGGTGCTCACCCTTGCCAGGACAGCGCGGATCCTCCAGGTCGGCAAACCGCTCAATCAGCTTACCAATCAAACGCGGAACATCTTCACCGGGGTAAAGAAGAGGCACATTTACCTGACCGGCTTAAACCCTCACTAGTCGCCTGCAATTTCATGCGTTAGCCCTGATAAATAGGACTTCCAAGTCGGCGGGTTTGCCGTGGCCCTCAGCCACTGAATGACTTTACCTCTAGTTGACAAGTCATTAAATTTTAATGAATCACTTAATTATACCATGTGAATTTTTTCAATACAAAAAAACAATAATTTTTGATAATATTTGCACATACTATTCTTCATTTTTTTATGAACAATAGCAACATTAGATTCATAATCAAACTTATGAATCTAAATTAAAACAATTTATCATAATTACAAAGGGGATAATCATGCGGTGGTTTAAAGTGATTTTAGGCGCGGCCGTCATGCTGGTGACGACACTAGCGTGGGCAACTTTCGAGATTACTCCGACGGTACAGAAGGAGCTTGATCGAGCTATCGAATCGGTGAAGGGTTGGGCTGCGGAGCCAGCCATCGTCGGTGCGGTGGCCGCGCAGAACCAGAAAGGCCCCATCCCCGATTTGGATAATACCAAATGGAAAACGGTTCGTCGCAGCGATGATTTGATCAAGGGATTCCAAAGCAACGATGCCGCCAAGCTGCTCAAGCAAAAGCTGGACGAATCGCAGGGTTTGTACAGCGAAGCGTTTCTAAGCGCCAGCCGGGGCGAAAAGGTCGCATTCGTGGAGAAAACCAGTTCCTACATCCACAAAGGACAACCCAAATTTGACGTGCCTTTCGTTGACGGCAAACCCTGGCAGGGCCAACCCGAATTTGACGAGAGTTCTCAGTCTCACCAAGTTCAAGTGGCAGTTCCGGTGCTAGCCGATGGGAAGCCCATCGGGGTGCTGGTGGTTGGCGTCAATCTGACTAAGCTTGCCGGATCGTCGTCCAAGTAGCTGAAGATATTCGTTAATTCGCCAAACCGCGAGGTTGGGCGTTTTGCGTTGGAGGGACTGACACTATGCGTTTGAAAGCGTGGGGGATCAAAACCAAATTGATCGCTGTCTGCACGCTGATCGTGTTGCTGGGGGCGGGCATCGGAGTATGGAATCTAAGCAATTTCCGCTGGGCCGGGACCATGTTCCAGGTCGCCAGCCAGGAAAATCTGCCGGCTCTCGATTATCTGACAGAAGCTGATCGCGACATGCAGCAAGCTCTGGTGGCCGAGCGCAGCTTGATATTCGTGCGGCAGGCTTCCGAGGAGGGGGCCAAAATGCGCAAGGCTCACGAGGAGAACCTGCAACAGGTCGAGAATCGCTGGCAGAAATATCGGGAGGTCCCCACTAGCCCCGAGGAACGTTCGCTCTGGCCCGAATTCGAGCGCGCCTTGGCCGAGTGGGAGAAAGTTTCCAGGGAGGTTCTATCCTTGTTGGCGCAGGATTCGCCAACCGAGCGCAAGGATGCCATCGATATCTCGCTCAGCGAAGGCGAAGCCAAGTTTGAAGCGGCGCGGAATATTCTGAACGAGCTGACGGAATTGCGCCTCAAAAGCGCCGAGACATTCGCCGTGCAAGTGAAGGAGACAGTTAGACAAACCACCTATTGGACGTTGGCTATATTGGGAGCATCGCTGGTTATAGGAGGGCTGTTTGGCCTTGTGCTGGCCCGTTCGATGGTTCGCGACCTCGGTCATGTGATGGCAAGCGCTGAACGGGCAGCAGCTGGCGACTTGACTGCACGGGTGAGAATGAACGCGCGAGATGAACTGGGTTATGTAGGAGAAGCGATCAATCGCATGATGGAGTGCTTTGGAAGCAGCATGTCCCAGATTCAGCAGGGTATCCGTCAAACGACCGAAGCTTCCAACCAATTGGCGCACGGTAGCGAACAGCTTGCTAACGGCACCCAACAACAGGCGGCCTCCCTGGAAGAAACAGCGGCTTCTCTGGAGGAGATGACCGGCACCGTAAAGCAGAGTGCCGATAATGCGCGCTTGGCGACCCAGATGGCGACCGCCGCTCGATCAAGCGCGGAGCGAGGTGGCCAGGTGGTGCAAGAAGTAATCGACTCGATGCAAGCGATTACGGTAGCTTCCAAGCAGATCGCGGCGATCATTACGACTATCGACGAAATCGCCTTTCAAACCAATCTATTGGCGCTGAATGCCGCCGTGGAAGCGGCACGCGCTGGCGAGCAGGGTCGAGGATTTGGCGTGGTGGCGGGCGAAGTGCGCAAACTGGCCCAACGGAGTGCGGAGGCGTCCAAGGAGATCAAGACATTGATTATGGATGCCACCACGAAGGTCGGCGCCGGATCGGAGATGGCGCATCAGGCGGGGGTGGCGCTAGGAGAAATCGTCGCTGGCGTGAAAAAAGTCGCCGATTTGATCGCCGAGATCAGCGCCGCCGCTCAGGAGCAGGCGCAAGGCATCGAGCAGGTGAACAAAGCAGTGATTCAGATGGACGCTCTCACCCAAAATAACGTGTCGCAAACCGAGCAATTTTCGTCTATTGCCAAGACTATCGCGATGCAAGCCACCGCGCTTCAAGGTCAGGTGGATCGCTTTGATCTGCCCGAAAGTTAACCTGCTACCTTTTTTCTTTAGAGTGGCAATACCCGGTAAAGCCGCTTGCCGCTGACACCCCATCTTGGCAGCGGTGCTACCGCTGCCAAGACGATCTCACTCTACCAAGAAAATACAGTTGCGCCGGCAATACAAAATCGCCTTGGGCATCTCCTTGACGATTGCTTCACCCATAAATCCTCACTGCCCGTTTCCAAATTTCTTTTGAGTATAAGTCGCACCGTCTGGAAGGGAGAAAATCCACTTGAAGGTCGCGGGAGCGATCATAATATGAGGTATAAGCTATTATGATCAGCGGAAACCGGCTCGGTTGCTCGGTAGGTTCGCGGGAAACGATTTTGCGGCTAACTAAAATCGTGTAACTGGCAACGCATCCCGTCGAATGGATACCCAACCCCTAGACAGGCATACGACCTGACCAACGGCCGACTCCCCGACAAGTCAAAATACCGTCAGGAGAATCCCATGCAGCTAACCAGCTCCGCCCTGCGCGACCATCAACCGATCCCCGCCGAATACGCGTTCGGAGTGGTTGATCCTAGCCAACATGTGGCGCTCGGTCCCAACCGCAACCCGCCGTTGGAATGGAAGTCCCTACCGCCGGGTACTCGTTCCCTGGTGCTGATCTGTCACGACCGTGACGTGCCGACCCGCGCCGACGATGTCAATCAGGAAGGCCGGCAAGTCCCAGCCGATCTGCCCCGTGCCGATTTCTATCATTGGATTCTGGTCGATCTCGCGCCAGAGCCGATGCAAATCCAGGCTGGCGAATTTTCTGACGGTATCACCCCGGCTGGGAAATCAGGGCCCGCCGGTCCTCGCGATACCCGCCAAGGCATTAACAATTATCGTGAATGGTTTGCGAGCGACCCTGCCATGGCCGGGTCTTATTTCGGCTATGACGGTCCTTGTCCGCCTTGGAACGATACGCTCGTGCATCACTACATTTTCACGCTTTACGCCTTAGACGTGGAACGCTGCCCGGTCGAAGGCGAGTTCACCGGACCTGATGTGCTGGCCGCCATCGCCGGGCACATATTGGATCAAGCCAGTTTCACTGCCACTTACAGCTTAAACCCAGCCGTACCCGCCTAAACCCCTGTCCATGAGCACGACCATCGCCCCGGATCGACAATGCGGTCTCTCTGTCTCGATCAAGTACCCGCCGGTTCTAACGGCCGGCGACTTTACCAAAAAGCCACACCTGCCAAGAGGTCGCCATGAACTTTACCGATGATTCCTCAGGAGCTGAAAAACGCCGGATCAAACGCTGGTATCTCGTTATGTACTTGCGAGTCTATGATCAGGATACCAACGAGCTGCTCGGTCACATTGTGGATATCAACAAGGAAGGCATGCGGTTAGTCAGCGACAAACCACTGCCCTTGAACCAGACCTTTCGGTTATGGGTGGACGTTCCCAAGGAAGATACACCGCGTCAGCGGCTGGAGCTTGAGGCGGAAAGTCTCTGGACCGGTCGGGACATCAATCCGGACTTTTATGATACCGGCCTTCGGGTGCTGAGCATCAGCACCCAAGCACTATTGCAGCTTCAGCTTTTGATCGAGGAATTCAAGTTCGGCTAAACCGCCAACGACCCCAGGGCATGCTTCTCGTGCCCTCATTGCCATCGACTGATGGCGGAAGGGTTTTGTGCGGCGGCTTCTGGCGTGATATGTGCATCACTTCTCATGCGCAAGCATGGGGACAGTCCAAGCATTGCGCAGGGATTGGGATTGAACATCGAATTAAAGGTGATGCCATCATGTCATTAGCAATTACGGCCGATAAGGCACTGGTTTGGGACATCCAACAAACTAAAATGGTGCAGAAAATACGGGTAGCGGTAAGTTTGGTCGGTAATCAAGGCAGCGTCTTTCGCGAGACGGGGCCGCTTTATGTGGAAACTCCACAGGAAGTGTTCGAGGCAACACGGTTGCTACGGACTCGGCTGATCAAGTCGTTGATATCCGGAGTGGAATAGACGGCATGAGCGCTGAAGGATACACAGCGATGCCATCCCGAACGGCTTCCTCTCTCCTCTCAAATCGCGCAGCCTGAGCAACAATCCAGGCTGCGCGCGTTCCGTCTCGCCTTCTCCTCAGGGCTCACTCTGCCCAAGCCACCATACTGGCTCGACGGTGGTCAAAATCGATTGGGATCGCTGCTGAGATCAATCCGGACCGGGCTCTTTCGTTCCAAATTGAACAGTCTCCAATAAAATCGCCGTTTCGACCGAATTGGAGGCATGCCAGCCCAAAAATTGGGCGTTCTATTTGGAAAGCTTGACCAATGTTGGTGCTGATCCACCGAATATCTCGCGATAACTGGCATAGACCGCGCATACCGTCACCGGCCCCAGCACCAGGAAACCGAGCCCAAGCGGAATCACCGCCGCGACCGCTAGTACCAGATACACCAACCCGAAAACCAGTAACGGCAGCATATTGATCCAGCAGGCGACAACGCTATCTTGCGCGGCCGGCCAGGCATTTTGGCCGCCCAGCATCACCAGAGGAACGCCGTAAAACAACGCCATGGCAACCGCGAAACTGATCACCAGCACGATCAGCGCAACCACGAGGCCAGCGCCCACGAAAAGACCGCTCGCGGCTTCGGGTGGAACGAGCACACCGGTGCTATCCAACGTGGCCCCCAAAATCACGCCACCGCCCAAAAACACCATGATAACCAGCGCGATCAAGACATAACCCGCCACGCTGATCGCACCCAACAACACCAGCGGCCCCATGCGATCCTGATCCTGAAAGCCGCGGAACAGATGCGCGATTTCTAGAGTTTCCCCACGATCCAGAGCAGCCGCTCCGAACAGCATTCCACCGACCAACACCGGGGTGAGCAAGGCATTCGCCAACGCGCCAACGATGGGTATAAATGATAGGATCATACTGATGATGATATAGATCACCAGTATGACGATCCAGATTCCCGGTGCCTTGGTGAACAATCGCCAACCCTCGACAATCCATCCCCAACCCCGGCCGGCATCCACACGTAATGCGTTCATGAGCGACGTTCCTTAATGTACATACGATGTTCGAGCAGGATAACCGAATACTGCTGGCGCGCGGCCTCTCTTATACTTTGAGGCATTCGCATTTATCCGCGACGCTCCACCCGAAAGTACGCGGCGCGCTCAGGCAAATCGATTCCGGTCAGCCGCAGCGGCAACACGCTATCTGGCGCTACATCCTCGGTCACCTTTACTCGTGTTTCCAGCGCCAGTCCGGGAATCAACACGGTGCCGCGTGGCAGGCGTTTTTCGACCAATACCCCCTCGCCTCGCCAACCGGGATGCTGCTGGAGATAGACGAACGTCCAGTGCTCGCGGGACAGGCGTTCGGCCCGTCGTACCCCTATTGCCGCCGCCTCCGCTGCACCGACTCGCTCGACGATCGCCTGGGCATCCAACACCTCTCCGCCCCTTAAAAAGGCGCGCAACTGCTGATGGGCGACCAAGTCGAGATAACGCCGCAGCGGGCTAGTCACCTGAGCGTATATCTCCAAACCCAGACCACCGTGCGGACCGGGTTGGCTGCTGTATTGACGCGGCCGTAACGTGCGACGCAAAGCGTACATTGCCGCGAGCCCCGCTGGCGCCCGCTCCGGGGTTTCTGCCATATCCTGTGTAGTGTACGGAAACGGCAACTCCCGTTCTCGCGCGAAACGCGCCGCCGCCTCACCGGCCATGATCATGGCCTCGGTCACCAGCATCCGGCTACGCAGTCGGGCTAGCGGTTTGATATCGACTTGCCCTTCAGTCGCTTGCAGTTTCACTTCCGGCAAATCGATGAAGATCGCTCCATGGGCTCGACGACGAGCCTGATGCCGCTCGGCTAGAGCGTAAAGACTGCGAAACGGCTCCTCGTCCAATCGCTGATCCACTTCCTCATAGCTCAATCGCTGCGCCCGCACCCAACTCGGAACGATTTCCACCCCGGTCACCACTCCGTCCTGATCCAGCTTCAGGCCGAAGGACAGCGCGGGCGAAATATCCGTCAAACCCAAGCCCATCCGGTTGACGGCCATTTCCGGGAGCATCGGCACGACAGCTTCCGGCAGATACAATGTCGCCCCTCGCGCTCGCGCTTCCAGATCGATGGGGCCACCCGGCTGGACCACTGCGGCAACATCGGCGACATGCACCCACAGCCGGTCACCGTCCAAACCGAGCGCATCGTCAGGATCGAGATTGCCTGCATCATCGATGGCAAAGGCGGGCAATCCTGTCAAATCCAGCCGCTCCTCGTCCGGCAATCCAGGCAATTCCACCGCTGGCGCCTTCAATGCGACTCCGATTCGGCGCGGATAGGGATTCATCGCCCCGTCCCAATAACCTAACCGCAGCAGCAAGGCGTGGGCATTTTGCGGATTCTGGTCGCAGTCGAGCGCCTGTAACACTCGGCTCTGATCACGCTCGCCCCAAGCCACTCCTTCGATCTCTCGCAGGTACGGCGCATCCTGGGGCGCGCACTGACCCGCCCGCGCTCGATTTAGGAATCCGGTCCACGCTTGTCGTTCCGCTTCCTTGGCCTCTCGGGCGATTCGCTCCCGCGTCACCTCCGCAAGCGACCGGGCATCGACTGCATCTGGAGTACCCTGAAAGTACAAACCTTCGTCCACCAGCCGCCAAGCAGCCCAGGCTGTCGCTGGCGTGTAGCTTCCATATACCAGTTCGGCGAGTTCAGGTAAGGTAGTCTGGCCTCCCTCCAGTAATTCACAGGCTGCTTCCACCTCGCCTGCCGGTGGATTTATTAAATCCCGGACTCCCGCCAGCGGCCCAGGATGCAGCAATGTGACATCCTTCGGGCGAACTCGCAGCGAGCGCCCATCTTGCAACTCGATCTCCAGCTTGTCGCCGATGGCCACGACGCGGGCTGGCCCACCTTTGTAAAGCACCAAGCTGTATTGCGGGATATTCATCGGATTTTGGGAGCGCACAGCAAGCGATAGGCGGCTATCATACCAAAGGTTAAGACAACCCAGCCGATGCCGCTCACTGGCTGACCTTTCACGCGATTGCCGACCGCGAGCGCTGCCGCTGAGCCGGCTCAACAGGCTGTACCGACAATGGAGTGCGGTCACATCCATGCTGACCCGGACTATCCAGTCCGGTATACGGCGGTTTCAAATGCTCGATCCGATCCTGGGGTTCGAATACCACACTGCCAGCCGCATAAAACCCTCAGCTCAATCGGAGTTCACCCTCGAAATTACATCACTTGACGGACGCTACCGTCGGGGAAAATACCTCTCGCTCACGAACAAACCTACGGATTTACCCGACAACCCCAACGAAAAACAGGTTAAATCGCGTAATTGGGTGGCGCGCCGGGGATCTCGATGCTAGTCAGTGTCGCGCCTTCGCACTGGACGGCAACGGCCTTCCCGATCCAATCGTCACCGAAAAGTGCGGCCAAGCCATCGGCGAGCGAGCGCGAATCCGCACACAGATGATGCCGACCGTGGCCAGAATCCAGGATCAGGGTTGCGGTGGTGCCGTCGTCGATCACGTCGGCTATGGTTCCAGCGATATACATCATGGTGTGCTCTCTTCTGAGTTTGGTGAAAAATCTCGCTCACCTGACTGATGACCGCGCAAATTTAAGCAGTTCTGCCTATTGATACCCCCACTTTCCACTCAATGGGGGGACGGCTGGCACTGTTCATCAATATAGAATCCGGGAAAGATGGGATCGTGCGAACCACCCTCCAAATTCGCTGACGAATACCGGTGCATAACGCTACGATTCTTTATCATGCCTGGGGCGCTGGAGGCTGACGCCTACCATCCGGCCTGTGATGATCGAAACCCACCGAGCGAAGAATTTCCGCATGGCCAACAAGACACCGAAGACGACTTACCTGAAGGATTACGCCCCGCCCCCCTACCGTATTTCGACACTCGACCTGCGCTTCGAATTAGGCGAGGACCACACTTTGGTCCATTCAAGAATGCGGGTCGTTCGTGCCGAGGCCACGCCGGTCGGCACACCGCTGGCGCTGGACGGCCAGCAGCTCGAACTGTTGTCGCTGGCCCTGGACGGGATACCCCTGTTAGCCGGCGCTTATCGAACGGAGGAGGGCCAGCTGATCCTGCTTGACCCGCCCGAATCCTTCGAGCTGGCGGCGGTCACCCGAATTCGCCCCCAGGACAATGCCTCGCTGGAGGGATTGTATCAATCTAACGGCAACTTCTGCACGCAATGCGAAGCGGAGGGTTTCCGCAAGATCACTTATTTTCTCGACCGGCCCGATGTAATGACCGTGTTCACCGTTACCCTAGTCGCCGACCAGGTCCGCTATCCGGTACTGCTGTCCAACGGCAACCGTGTGGAGAGGGGTGAGTTGGATGGTGGTCGCCACTGGGCCACCTGGCACGATCCGTTTCCCAAGCCTTGCTACTTGTTCGCGCTGGTGGCGGGACAGCTCAGCGCTGTCGAGGATACGTTTATCACCCGTTCCGGGCGTCAGGTCGATCTGCGCATTTACGTCGAGCCACGGAATCTCGACCAATGCGAGCACGCGATGGATTCACTCAAGCGGGCCATGGCCTGGGACGAGGAACGATTTGGCTTGGAATATGACCTCGACCTGTACCAGATCGTGGCGGTCGGCGATTTCAACATGGGGGCGATGGAGAACAAGGGACTCAATATCTTCAACACCAAATATGTGCTTGCCAAACCAGAAACCGCCACCGATATCGACTATCAGGGCATTCTCGGCGTGATCGGCCACGAATATTTCCACAACTGGACCGGAAACCGGGTGACATGCCGCGACTGGTTCCAGCTCAGCCTCAAGGAGGGGCTGACCGTGTTCCGCGACCAGGAATTTTCCTCGGATCTGGGCTCGCGTGGTGTTAAGCGTATCGAGGACGTGCGAATTCTACGGACCAGTCAATTTCCGCAGGACGCCGGCCCGATGGCGCATCCGGTGCGACCCGATTCCTACATCGAAATCAGTAATTTTTACACCGTTACCGTGTACAACAAAGGCGCGGAAGTGGTACGGATGATCCAAACGTTGCTCGGACGCGAGGGTTTTCGACAGGGCATGGATCTCTACTTTCAGCGCCACGACGGCCAAGCAGTGACCTGCGACGATTTCGTGGCGGCAATGGCCGATGCCAACGGCGTCGATCTCACTCAATTCAAGCGCTGGTATCACCAGGCAGGCACGCCGGAATTGTACGTGAGCGATGACTACGACCCGACCGCGCGTTGCTATACCCTGACGGTGCGGCAATCCTGTCCACCGACACCCGGGCAACCCCATAAGGAACCCTTTTACATCCCATTGGCGCTCGGTCTGCTGGACACCAATGGGCGAGATCTACCCCTACGGCTGAAGGGAGAAAGCAAGGCGGGCGCGACCACTCGGGTGCTGGAACTGCGCGAGCCGGAGCACGTTATCCAGTTCGTCGACGTGCCAACGCGACCGGTGCCATCGTTGTTGCGCGGATTTTCCGCGCCGGTCAAGCTAGTCTCCTCTGAGAGCGACGCCAATTTGCGCTTCCGGTTGACTCATGACAGCGACGATTTCAATCGCTGGGACGCGGCCCAAACCTTGGCGACTCGTGCGATTCTGGCCCTGATCGAAGACCGCCGCCAAGACCAGAATTGGGCGCTGCCGGAGTCTTTCAGTGTTGCATTCGAACAGGCGCTGATTTCCGAGGCTGATCCCGCCTTGCTGGCCTTGGTCCTGACCCTGCCTAACCAAGTTTGGCTCGCCGAACAAATGGAAGCGGTCGACGTGGATGGCATCCACGCCGCGCATACCTTCGTGCGACATACGCTAGCCGAGCGGCTGCGTAAACATTTTCTCACGACCTACAAAACCTTACGCGACAAGGATAGAGATGGCTATCGAATTGACTCTGCCGCTTTCGGCCGGAGAGCGCTTAAAAACGTGTGTCTGGATTATTTGATGCAACTGGACAGCCCCGAGATACGGACCTTGTGTCTCGATCAATTCTACTCGGCCAGCAACATGGCCGACCAACTCGGCGCTCTGGCACCGTTAGTCAATTCCTCCGGTCCGGAACGGAGCGAGGCGTTGACGGCTTTCTATGACCGTTGGCGGGGAGAAGCGCTGGTGGTCGACAAGTGGCTGACCCTGCAAGCCACATCCAGCTTGCCCGGCACCTTGGACGTGGTCAGATCTCTCCTCGCTCACGAGGCGTTCAATCTCCGCAATCCCAATAAAGTCCGGGCACTGATCGGCGCATTTTGTCAGGCGAACCTCCTACATTTTCACACCGCTGACGGCAGCGGCTATACTTTCCTCGCCGATCAGGTCTTGACGCTGAACGCGTTCAATCCGCAGATCGCCGCGCGGCTGATGGTCGCGTTTACCCGCTGGCGCAAATTCGACTCAGCGCGCCAGCAGGGCATGCGTGACCAATTGGAGCGAGTCCTGACAGCTCCGGGATTATCGCCGGACGTCTATGAAATCGCCGCCAAGAGCCTAGGCAGGGAAGAATGATCCCGCCGAAGAAATTGCTGCATTGCAAAATAATTGTTGACTCCAGAAATGGAGGCGCGCAGAATACGCCCATCAGATGTTGCGATGCACAATGAACTGTCAACCGTATAGTGGAGAGCATATAATGTCGACCAATCCTTTCAATCCCTTCGGTAACGTCGATTTCAGCAAGTTCGATTTCAGCAAGTTCGACATGACCAAGATGCTGGGCGATGTCAAAATTCCCGGCTTCGACATGCAAATGATGATGGACGCGCAGCGCAAAAATATCGAAGCGCTCAACGCTGCCAATCAGGCCGCCGTACAGGGCATGCAGGCGGTAGCGCAGCGGCAGGCTGAGATTCTGAGCCAGACGATCAATGAAGTGTCCACCATCGCCCAGCAGCTGGCCAACGCCAGCACCAACCCGCAAGAACTGACCACCAAGCAGGCCGAAATAGCCCGCAAGGCCTTCGAGCAGGCGTTGGCCAATGCCCGCGAACTGGCGGAGATCGTCAGCAAGTCCAATACTGAGGCGTTTGCCATCATTAACAAGCGCGTCACCGAGAGCTTGCAAGAGCTGAAATCCTTGGTCGCTGCCAAGTAAGCAAAAGCTGTTCACGTCCGTTTCTCAGACAGGCCATGCGTTTGCATGGCCTGTCTGTTTTTTTCTAGAAAGCTTCCACTGTCCCTAGGAATGGAATACAGCTAAAATGTGAAGCTTCGAGCAAACCATCATAAAAATGCTGAGGAGTGATGCATGGCCGAGAAAAGTAGCAACGAACTCAAGCTGCCCGAACTCAAGATGCCTGATCCGTCGGAGATGGCGAAACTTTTTTCGCACATCGCCGAGAAAAGTCAGGTCATCGTCAAAGAGTTTTTGAATCGCCAAAAAACCGATGGTCAGTTTGACTTGCAAGACCAGATGAGCGTGGGCAAGTCCTTTTTGGAACTGACCCAGAAGATGCTGGCCGATCCCGCCAGGCTGGCTCAAGCCCAGGCAACTCTCTGGCAAAATTATTTGGAGCTATGGCAGAAAGCCATGCCCGCGATACTCACCGGTCAGCCGATGGAAGCGGTAATACGCGAACCCAAGAGCGATAAGCGCTTCAAACACGATGACTGGAACGATAACATTCTGTTTTCCTATATCAAACAGTCGTATTTGATGATGGCCAACTGGATCCAGAATCTCGTTGCCAGTACCGAAGGATTGGATGAAAAGACCAAGAAAAAAGTCGAGTTTTACACCGGCCAGTTTATCGATGCGATGTCACCGAGCAACTTCGCGCTGACCAACCCCGAAGTGCTGCGAGCCACTATCGAATCTGGTGGCCAGAATTTGATCAACGGCTTGAAAAACATGCTCGATGATCTCGAGCGCGGCAAAGGCAAGCTGAACATCAGGATGACCGACCTCAACGCCTTCGAGCTAGGCAAGAATGTTGCTATCACGCCGGGCAAGGTCATCTTTCAGAATGGAACGATCCAGCTGCTTCAATACGACCCCAGCACGCCGGATGTTTACAAGAAGCCATTCCTGATTTTCCCGCCCTGGATCAACAAGTACTACATTATGGACCTGCGACCCAAGAACTCGCTGGTCAAGTGGCTAGTAGACGAGGGCTACACCGTCTTTATAATGTCATGGATCAACCCTGACGAACGGATGGCCGATTGGGAGTTCGAAAACTACCTCCGGGATGGACCGTTGGCAGCGTTGGACGCGATTGAACAGGCCACCGGAGAGACAGAGGTCAACGCACTGGGCTATTGCTTAGGCGGCACGCTGCTGGCCATCACCAACGCCTATCTGGCCGCTAAAGGAACGCCGCGCATTACTGCCGGCACCTATCTGACGACCATGATCGATTTCTCCCAGCCAGGCGAGTTGGGCGTCTTCGTCGAAGAAGAGCAGATCGCCTCGCTGGAGCGACGGATGGCCACCAAGGGCTACTTGGATGGTTCCGAGATGGCGACTACCTTCAGCATGTTGCGTGCTAATGATCTGATGTGGTCGTTCTTCATCAACAACTACCTACTCGGCAAAGACCCGTTCCCCTTCGATTTGCTGTACTGGAATTCGGACTCTACCCGGATGCCAGCCAAGATGCACAGTTTCTATCTGCGCAACTTCTACCAGAAGAACCTGCTCAAAGATCCAGGTGGCATCTCCATGCTGGGCACGCCGCTCGACATGCGGCAAGTTAAGGTACCGGCTTACTTCCTGTCGGGTATCGAGGATCATATCTCGCCTTGGAAACCCAATTACGTGGGCAGTTTGTTGTTTAGCGGCCCCGTGAAGTTCGTATTGGCCGGTTCTGGCCATATCGCTGGCCCGATGAACCCACCGTCGGCCAACAAGTACTTCTATTGGGTCAACCCCAAGCACCCCACTGATCCAGACGAGTGGCTGAAGGAAGCTAAGCGAACCGATGGATCGTGGTGGCCAGATTGGGGCAAATGGCTGGCCAAGCAGTCGGGTGAAAAAGTGCCCGCTCGGATACCGGGAACCGGCAAACTGCCAGTTATTGAAGACGCACCGGGTTCTTACGTCAAAATGCGGCTAATCAAGTAGTCGCGATGCGTTAGTTCGGCTTTATCGGCCAATAACGGCCACCGCGCCAATGGCGGTGGCCGTTTTACGTTTGGGTGCGTCATGAGTAAATTTGTCGAGTGGTCCAACGAACTGAGCGTGGGTATCGAGGAAATCGACTCCCAACACAAGATACTCGTGAATTTATTGAATGAAATTCACGAGGCCATTCAGCAAGGGTGCACCTTGGAAGCGACCCGGGACATCATCAACCGGCTGGATGAGTATACCCGCGTCCATTTCGCTGTCGAAGAAAGCCTGATGCGCATTCTGCACTATCCCGATTACGAGCGGCACAAGGAAGAGCACGATCAACTCGCCGCACGACTGGCGGGCATGCGCGAGAAGTTGAACGAAGGCAAAGCCACGCTGGGCTTTGAATTGGCACAGCTTCTCAAGAATTGGCTGACCAAGCACATCATGGAAGTGGATCAACGCTATGTTTCGCATTTCCTATCGCGCGGCATCAATCCAGAACTCCTGAAAAGCGCTTCCTGGACCCAACGGTTCTGGCGCACGCTGGGGTAAACCCACTCGACGGGATTCCCCAGCCAGATGTTCACTGTCCGGGCTAACCCGCCCTCAAACGAAAAGCCGGTTGGGGAGCCCCCAGCCGGCTTGTGAGAATCGAAGGGCGGTCGGAACCGCTCCTCGATCTACGCTGGCCCGCAGGCGATCACTCGAACTCGATAATGGCCTGATCCACGGCTAAGCTGTCGCCTTGCGCTGCCAAGACCTTGGCGATCTTGGAGTCATGATCGGCGCGTAACACGTTCTCCATCTTCATCGCCTCGATCACGGCCAGTTCTTCGCCAGCCTTGACCTCCTGTCCCGCCTGCACCGTAACTTTGGTGAGTAGCCCCGGCATGGGTGACAGCAGGAACTTGGAGAGATCCGGCGGCGCTTTCTCGGGCATCAATGTCTGGAACTGAGCCACTCGCGGCGACAAGACCACCACGTCTGCCTGTGAACCCCAGTGGAACAGCCGGTAGATCATGCCACGACGTTCGACCTGGATGCAGATCTCAGTGCCGTTCAACGTGCCCTTAAACAACGGGTAGCCAAACTGCCAATCGCTGCGTAGCTGATAGGTTTCGCCCATGTACACTGCATCGTAACCACCTTCGGCGGGATCGATCTGCACAGGATGTTGCTGACCACCCATCAATACGACGCAGTGATTGCCGACCTTGCGTTCATGTCCCAGCAACTGGCCGCTGATTTGCGCGGCACGATCCATGTAACTGCGAAAGATGAAAGCCGCGACCGAGATCAACAAAGCCGGATCGTCGTGCGGCACGTCGGCGGCATGGAAACCGTTCGGGTATTCCTCCGCGATCATATTGGTGCTGATCCGCCCGGTCATGAAGCGAGTATGCACCATCAACGCCGCCAGGAAGCTAATGTTGTGTTGAACGCCGCGGATGAAGAACTCGTTAAGTGCGTCCCGCATGTGCGAGATAGCACGGTCGCGGGTGGCGCCGTAAGTGATTAGCTTGGCGATCATCGGATCATAGTACATCGAGACTTCGCCACCTTCGTAGACACCGGTATCAACCCGGACCACCTCACTCTCCTTGGGCGGCAGGTACTTGACCAGCCGGCCAATGGAAGGCAGGAAGTTGCGGAAGGGATCCTCGGCATAAACGCGCGCTTCGATGGCCCAACCCGTGAGCTTAACGTCATCCTGAGTGAAGCTCAACTTCTCGCCCGCGGCGACCCGGAGCATCTGCTCTACTAGATCCAGTCCGGTGATGTATTCGGTAACGGGATGCTCCACCTGCAAGCGGGTGTTCATCTCCAGGAAATAGAAGTTGCGCTTGGCGTCGACGATGAACTCGACCGTACCGGCAGACTGATAATCCACTGCCTGCGCCAACATCACCGCCTGTTCGCCCATCGCCTTCCGGGTCGCTGCGTCTAGGAATGGAGATGGCGCTTCTTCGATCACCTTCTGATTGCGGCGTTGCAGGGAGCACTCGCGTTCGCCCAGATAGACGATATTACCGTAACTATCGCCTAGCACCTGTATTTCGATGTGGCGCGGTTCGACGATGTATTTTTCGATGAAGACGCGATCATCTCCGAAGGAAGAACGCGCTTCATTGGTGGCACGCTCAAAACCATCGACGCATTCGGCATCGTTCCAGGCCACCCGCATACCCTTGCCGCCACCGCCGGCGCTGGCCTTGAGCATGACCGGATAACCGATATCCCGGGCGATTTGCAGAGCCTGATCGGAATCTTTGATGATGTCGGCGTAGCCGGGCACCGTGCTGACGCCTGCTTCCTTGGCCAGTTTCTTGGAGGTGATCTTGTCGCCCATAGCGTCGATGGCTCTCACCTTCGGGCCGATGAACACGATCCCTTCTTTCTCCAGCGCTTCGCAAAAGGCTGGGCGTTCGGACAAGAAACCATAACCAGGATGCACCGCTTCCGCGCCGGTGTCCTTGCAAGCTTGCACGATGCGGTCGATGAGCAAATAGCTTTGAGTGGAGGGCGGTGGGCCGATAAACACGGCCTCATCGGCCATTTCGACGTGCAACGCGTCCTTATCCGCCTCCGAGTAGACAGCGACGGTCTTAATGCCCATTTTGCGGGCGGTTTTGATCACACGGCAGGCGATTTCGCCGCGATTGGCAATGAGAATTTTCTTGAACATGCGTCCCACCCCTTACAGCGGAATGTTGCCGTGCTTGCGCCACGGATTTTCGAGTTCCTTGTCCCGCAACATCGCCAAGGAGCGGCAAATGCGCTTACGGGTGCCGTGCGGCATGATCACGTCGTCGATGAAGCCGCGGTGGCCGGCAATGAACGGGTTGGCGAATTTCTTACGGTATTCTTCAGTACGTTCGGCGATCTTGGCAGCATCACCGATGTCCTGCCGGAAGATGATTTCCACCGCGCCCTTGGGGCCCATCACCGCGATTTCAGCGGTCGGCCAGGCGAAGTTGACGTCGCCGCGCAGGTGCTTGGAGCTCATCACGTCATAAGCGCCGCCATAGGCTTTGCGGGTGATGATCGTGACCTTGGGCACGGTACATTCGGCGTAGGCGTAGAGCAGCTTGGCGCCGTGCTTGATGATGCCGCCGTATTCCTGCGACGTGCCGGGCATGAAGCCAGGAACATCGACGAAGGTGATGATTGGGATATTGAACGCGTCGCAGAAGCGGACGAAGCGCGCCGCCTTGATCGAGGACTTGATGTCCAGACAGCCCGCCAACACCATCGGCTGATTGGCGACGATACCGACCGGCCAACCGTCCATACGGGCGAAGCCGGTGATGATGTTCTTGGCGTTTTCGGGCTGAATCTCGAAAAAGTCCACGTCATCCACGACCTTCAGGATCAACTCCTTCATGTCGTAGGGCTTGTTGGGATTGTCGGGAACCAGCGTGTCCAGGGAATAGTCCTGGCGGTCGGCGGGATCGGGTGTGGGCCGGAACGGCGGTTTCTCCTTATTATTGGGCGGCAGATAATTGATGAAACGCCGCAGCAACAACAGGGCTTCGATGTCGTTTTCGAAGGCGCGGTCGCACACGCCCGACTTGGTCGAATGGGTGATGGCACCGCCCAGTTCTTCAGCGGTGACCTCTTCGTGAGTCACGGTCTTGACGACGTCAGGACCGGTTACGAACATATAAGAGGTGTCCTTGACCATGAAGATGAAATCGGTCATGGCGGGCGAATAGACCGCGCCGCCCGCGCAGGGTCCCATAATCACAGAGATTTGTGGGATGACGCCGGAAGCCATCACGTTACGCTGGAACACGTTGGCGTAACCGGCCAGCGAGGCAACGCCTTCCTGGATGCGCGCGCCGCCCGAGTCGTTCAAGCCGATGACTGGCGCGCCGACTTTGATGGCGTGATCCATGATCTTGCAAATCTTTTCAGCATGGGCTTCGGACAGTGAACCGCCGAACACGGTGAAGTCCTGACTGAAGATGAAGATTAACCGTCCGTTGATGGTGCCGTAGCCGGTCACTACACCGTCACCGGGAGTCGAGGTGTCGGCCATGCCGAAATCGGTACAGCGGTGCTCGACGAACATATCCCACTCTTCGAAACTACCTGGATCGAGCAGCACCTCGATGCGCTCACGCGCGCTGAGCTTGCCCCGCTTGTGCTGTGCGTCGATGCGGCGCTGTCCTCCGCCGAGGCGGGCCGCCACGCGTTTTTGTTCTAGTTGATTGATGATGTCATGCATAAACGCTCTCTCCTTACTGATGCGGACGCCGTTAGTAAACCAACGGCATCATAAAAGCTTGGGGGACAAATTCTCGGAATCTGGCGATCCGGACTGATGACATATGGAGGGGTACCGATGGCGGTTGTCGCCATGTACGGATCGAAAACCGGAGGTCCGAAAGACGGGGATGCCGAACATGCGGCGAGCGATGCGGGATTTAGATCCAACTCCTTAATTATTTTCAATTTTTTGGACTTGGGGTCGGGTTATGGTGAAGTCGCGAACCACCGGATCAAGGTTCACCAATTATAATAAGGTTTTTAGCGGTTTCGCGCTATGAAACCGGATATTTTGTCACCCCTCCCGCTGCGGGATTACCCCGCCCGTCCACCCAAACTCACCGCCGCCTCCTGGAGAGGACGTCCGCCCTGTGGAGTCCGACGGGAAACCGCTTGTCGGTAATCGGTCAGTGTGCGACTTCAGTCCGCTCGCAATCCGCCTCCCCATAAAGAGAGGCTCCTCCCAAAACTGGGATTTCATCCCTACCGCTGAAGAACTGGCCGTTCCGAAAATTTCATGTGGAGCAATGCGTTGGAAAAATTCAGAATTTCATCTCTTCAAAGAACTTCTTGACGCCATCCAGCCAGCTCCCTTCTTGCGGGTTGTGACGTTTACCGCCGGCTTCCATGGAATCGGCAAATTGCTGCAACAGCTCCTTCTGTTCCTTGGTCAGATTGACCGGCGTTTCAACGTTAACCCGGCACAACAAATCGCCGGTTGGGCCGCCACGCACTGGCTTGACTCCCTTACCGCGCACCCGGAATACCTTGTTCGTCTGGGTTTCCGCCGGAATCTTCAAGCTCACCCGACCATCCAAGGTGGGCACTTCCAGGTCGCCACCCAGCGCGGCCGTCGCGAAGCTGATTGGCACCTCGCAATACAGATCGTTGTCCTCACGGGTGAAGATCGGATGCGGTTTGACGCGGATCTGTACGTACAGATCCCCCGGTGGTCCACCTTGCTCGCCTTGTTCGCCCTCGCCGGCCAAGCGAATGCGGTCGCCGTTGTCAACGCCGGCCGGCACTTTGACCGATAGGGTTTTCTGCTCCTCCACCCGGCCGCTGCCCCGGCAAGTCTCGCAAGGCTCGGGAATGATGGTACCCCGCCCCTGACAACGTGGACAGGTCTGCTGGATCGAAAAAAATCCTTGCTGCATCCGTACTTGGCCAACACCGCGACAGGTAGGACATGTGGTCGGTTTGGTGCCTGGCTTGGCACCGGTGCCGGCGCAGCTGGCACAACTCACCAGCGCGGGTATGCGAATCTTGGCGGTGCTACCGAACACCGCTTCTTCCAGCGCCAAATCCAGGGTATAGCGCAGATCAGCGCCCCGATACTGGCCACCGCCACCGCCACCGCGCATCCCGCCGAAAATATCGCGGAACACCCCGCCGAAAATATCGCCCAGATCAGCCGCGCCGCCATAGCCACCGCCGCCCGCCGTACCGTCCACCCCGGCATGACCGAACTGATCGTAAGCGACCCGTTTGCGCGAATCGGCCAACACCTCGTACGCTTCTTTCGCTTCCTTGAAGCTCTCCTCGGCTACTTTGTCGCCGGGGTTGCGATCCGGGTGGTACTTCATCGCCAGCCGCCGATAGGCTTGCTTGATTTCGGCCTCGCTGGCATTGCGGGCCACATTGAGGGTTTCGTAGTAATCGCGTTTGGACATGGTCTTACGTTACAGGCGCCCGTCAAGTTATACCGATCTAAAATCAAAAATCCGGGAACGCCTTCGCTTTCCCGGATTCACAGTTTAACGCAACCGAAGCGCTTACTTCTTCACTTCCTCAAACTCAGCGTCCACCACGCCATCGTCGGCTGGTTTGTGGGCGCCACCACTCGGATCATGCGGACCACCGGCACCACCCTCTGGTCCGCCACCGGTTTGGGCGTAAACCCGCTCGGCCAGCTTACCGGACAGTTCCGCCAGCGTCCGGGTCTTGGCCTCGATAGCGTTCTTGTTGTCGGTCTTGGCCGTGGTGCGCAGATCGCTAACTGCGGCTTCGATGGCCGACCGCTCGCCACCTTCCACCTTGTCACCCAGATCGCGCAAGGTTTTTTCGGTGGCGTGGATCAGGTTCTCGGCTTGGTTGCGGACGTTCACCAGCTCGTGGAACTTCTTGTCCTCTTCGGCGTGCGTTTCGGCATCGCCGATCATCCGCTTGATCTCGTCCTCGGACAGACCGGAAGATGCTTTGATCACGATCCGGTTTTCCTTGCCGGTGGCTTTATCCTTGGCCGAAACGTGCAGGATGCCGTTGGCATCGATGTCAAAAGTCACCTCGATCTGCGGCACGCCGCGCGGCGCCGGTGGAATATCCTGCAAGTCGAACTTGCCCAACGATTTGTTGGCGGCCGCCTGCTCGCGCTCACCCTGCAAAACGTGGACCGTCACCGCCGTCTGGTTGTCGTCGGCGGTCGAGAACACCTGGGTCGCCTTAGTCGGGATGGTGGTGTTCTTTTCGATCAGCTTGGTCATCACGCCACCCAAGGTCTCGATGCCCAGCGACAGCGGGGTCACATCCAGCAACAGCACGTCCTTGACCTGGCCGCCCAGCACGCCGCCTTGAATCGCGGCGCCCACCGCCACCGCCTCGTCAGGGTTCACGTCCTTGCGCGGTTCCTTACCGAAGAACTCGCGTACCTTGTCCTGCACTTTCGGCATCCGGGTCTGGCCGCCGACTAGCAGCACGTCGTCGATCTGGCCGACACCAAGCCCGGCATCCTTCAACGCGATGCGGCACGGGCCAATGGTCCTGTCGATCAAATCCTCGACCAGCGATTCCAGTTTGGCGCGGGTCAGCTTCAAATTCAGGTGCTTCGGCCCGCTAGCATCCGCCGTGATGTACGGCAGGTTGATTTCACTCTGCTGGCTGGAGGACAGCTCGATCTTGGCCTTTTCGGCGGCTTCCTTGAGTCGTTGCAGCGCCAGCGGATCGTTAGCCAAATTGATACCGCTCTCCTTCTGGAACTGCTCGATCAGGTGGTCGATGATCCGCTTGTCAAAATCCTCGCCGCCCAGGAATGTATCGCCGTTGGTCGAGAGCACCTCGAATTGCTTTTCGCCGTCCACTTCGGCGATCTCAATGATCGAAATATCGAAAGTACCGCCGCCGAGGTCGTAAACCGCGATCTTGCGGTCCTTGGAGCTGGACTTGTCCATGCCGAAGGCCAGCGCCGCCGCTGTCGGCTCGTTAATGATCCGCTTGACCTCAAGACCGGCGATGCGGCCGGCGTCCTTGGTCGCCTGGCGCTGGCTGTCGTTGAAGTACGCCGGCACCGTGATCACCGCCTCGGTGATCGGGTGGCCGAGATAATCCTCAGCGGTCTTTTTCATCTTCATCAACACTCGCGCGGATACTTCCGGCGGAGCCATCTTCTTGCCGCGCGCCTCGACCCATGCATCGCCGTTATCGTTCTTGACGATCTTGTAGGGAACAAGGTTGATGTCTTTCTGGACTTCCGGTTCACCGAAACGCCGGCCGATCAGCCGCTTGACCGCGAACAGGGTATTGTGCGGGTTGGTGACCGCTTGCCGTTTGGCCGGTTGGCCGACGGTGATTTCACCATCCTCCATGAAAGCGACGATGGAGGGCGTGGTCCGGTCGCCTTCACTATTTTCGATTACCCGGGGCTTACCTCCTTCCATGATCGCCACACAGGAATTGGTGGTACCCAGGTCGATGCCGATAATCTTGCTCATTGCCACACTCTCTATTCAGGGAATTCGGTTTTTGATCTTTGCCTGCCGTTGAACGTGGGGACGGTCGGGCGGATTTTCAATGGTGTCACGTCGATGGGAGTGCAATCATTTCGATCCCATGCAACAGCCTCCATTCCAACCTGGCAAGGTTTTGAGATGGGATGATGTTCGAGCGCCTCGCCTCCTCACCGTAACCCCTCGCCTGCGGCAAGAGGAGGAATCATGTCGAATTCAACCGGCCGGCTTGGGCGCGGCTTGGGCGACGAGCACTTTGGCGGGACGGATCAATCGCTCGTTCAAAACATATCCTTTTTGTATCACCTGCACGACAGTATTGGGCTCGGCTTGATGAGCCGGCACCATGGCCATTGCTTCATGTTCAGCTGGATTGAATTTGGCACCGGTCGGATTCAGCTCGCGGACACCAAATTTCTCCATCGCTGCCGCCAATTGCTTGAGGGTCAGTTCGACGCCTTCCCGTAGCTTGGCAATATCGACAGTGTCGTTGGCCGCTGCCAGCCCCATTTCCAGGCTATCGCGAACAGGCAGTAGTTCGCCGAAAAACCGTTCCAGCGCGAATTTGTGAGCGTTCTGCACATCGCGCTCCGTACGCTTGCGTAGATTCTCCATCTCGGCGTGAGCGCCCAGATACAGTTTCCAGTGCTCGTCGGCCTTGGCTAACGCTTGGTCCAAATCCCGTTGCAGCGATTCATATTCCTCGCGATCCACCACAACTTCCGCCTCCGCGTGCACCTCTTCTTCGGCGGAAGGCAATGTCGCGGGTGCGAGTTCGGCAGCAGGGTTATCAGCTCCGGAAACCTTTGGGTAAGCACCGGATTTCGGAGTAGGGCGGGTTGGGGGCATCGTTTGTTCTCCGTCACCAAATCTAATGGATCGGGGCGACCGCTGCCGCCCCTGATGGCGAAGAATTGGGGGCGGACCCCGAAAATTCAAGGGTGCCCGCCAACGCGATGCTCGACAGGATCAGTCTCTTTTTTCGTTGAGCGCCGCCGCCAGCAACCGGGCGGTCACGTCCACCAGGGGAATCACCCGGTCGTAAGCCATCCGAGTCGGACCGATGACACCCAATACGCCAAGCACCTGGCCCTCCACCGTGTAGGGCGCGGTGACCACGCTGCAACCTTCCAATACTCCGAAGCCGGATTCCTCGCCGATGAAAATCTGGACACCCTCGGCGTGGAGACACTGATCGAACAGGTGCAGTAAATCCCGCTTGTGGTTGAAGGCTTCGAACAGCTGGCGCAGTTTGTCGAGATCGGATAGATCCGTACACTGCATCAGATGGGTCTGACCGGCCACCACATAATCTTCGCCGACCGGCTCGGTTTCAAAGGTCTGCTCGGCCATCTCGACCACGGTCTGCATCAGCCGATCGAGGCTATCGCGTGCCTCACGCAAATCCCGCAGCAACGCTTCCCGTACCTGATGGATATCCTTGCCGGTAAATTGCGCGTTCAAATAATAGGCGGCTTGTTGCAATTCCATAGCGTTGTACGGCCGGCGAGTCTGAATGATCCGGTTCTGTACCTCCTGAGTGTTCAACACCAGGACGACCAGAACCCGGTTCTCGGACAAAGAAAGAAACTCTACATGACGCAAGGTCACCACGTTGCGGCGCGGCAACATGACAACACCCGCCAGCCGAGTGAAACCGGACAGCAGGTCGGAGACCGTTCGAGCCAGTTCGGCACCGTTTTGGACCGGCTGATCGATCCGTTGGCGAAGCGTTTCGATTTCCCGGTCTCCCAACGGACGAAGATGGAGCAGTGCATCGATGAACAGCCGATAGCCGCGAGCGGTCGGGACGCGACCGGCCGAAGTATGGGGAGAATGCAGGTAACCCAACTCTTCCAGATCGGCCATCACATTGCGGACGGTGGCCGGACTGAGATCCAGGCCAGCATCGCGCGCGAGCGTGCGCGATCCCACCGGTTGACCATCGCGAATGTAACGCTCCACCAATGCCTTCAACAAATGCTGGGTACGCTCGTTCAGAGCAGGATGGCTTCCTCCAGAGGTAGATTCCTTGTTATACATGCCGATGGATTCTCCACGTTTAGCACTCTCGGCTTTAGAGTGCCAAATAAACCTAACAATTCCCTTTTAGGGTGTCAAGTTATCTGGCCGTAGTCGCGTTGCGACACTATCGTCAAAGCGGCGAGCCGGTTTATCCGGTTTCAATCGTCAAGCGACTTCCGTCGTTCCGCCATGATTTTTCGCAGCGACTGCAAAGCCTGTTCATAAGCGAAGCGACCGATCTGCCGTTCCAGTTCGTTCGCGGCATCGCCTAAAGCAGCCCGCAGCAACGGCGCGGCTTCCTGAAACACCGCGTTAGTCTGGATATTGTCTTCGGCCAGCAACGTATCCAGTTCGCCCAGCACAACGTCCGCTTGCTCTCGATCCGCCGTTGTCACGGTTTTCGTCTCAGCTGGTGGCAGCGCGTGTTGGTACCCTAAAATCAGCACGTAGAAAAATCAATAGCTTGACCAACAAAACCAGCACCATTGTCAATTAATAGAATAGTCATGTGCTTTCTAGACCTTCGGGAAGAGGCAATAGTTTGATATCGTTCGATGCTTGGCGCGATTTCCTCGAAAATGATAAGTTGCCGATCTCCACCACGCAGTACGGAAAAATGCCTACTCCGGTTTTTCACACTATTGGCCTCATCGGCAAGTTTGGTGATCCCAACGTCGCGGAAACGTTGAATCAGATTGCCACTCACCTCCTGCGCCAACTTCATTTGCGGGTACTGCTCGACGAGAGCTCGGCTCGGCTGATCCCGGAAAACGGCTTGGAAGTTGCCAGTCGCGCCACCATTGGGGAACAGTGTGATCTGGCGATCATCATGGGTGGCGATGGCACCATGCTCAATGCTGCCCGTTCGCTGGTGGATTACGAAGTACCGATTTTAGGGGTCAACCTGGGTCGGCTGGGCTTTCTGGCCGATGTATCGCCCAGCGAAATTCCGCATAGCCTGGATCAAGTGCTCACCGGCCAATTTCGCGAAGCCCGTCGCTCTTTGCTGCACGCCCAGGTGATCCACAACAACCGCGTCACCAGTGAAACCGACGCGCTCAACGACGTGGTGATCCACAAGCGCGAAGTCGCCCGGATGATCGAGGTGGACACATTCCTGGATGGCCGTTTTCTCAATGCTTATCGGGCTGATGGCCTGATTATCTCCACGCCGACCGGCTCCACCGCCTATGCGCTAGCGGGCGGCGGACCCATCATCCATCCGGGACTGGAAGCGGTGGTACTGGTGCCGATCTGCCCCCACACCCTTACGCACCGTCCTATCGTGGTCAAGGCCGACAGCGTCATCGAAGTCGTTCTCAACACGGCGAACACCACCCAGACGCAAATCACCTGTGACGGCCAGGTCAGCCTGGCTATTGAACCGGGCGACCGGCTGGTCATCCGCAAGAAAAACCGCAAGGTGCGGCTGATTCATCCGATCAACCACGACTATTTCGAGCTGCTGCGGGCCAAGCTCCGCTGGGGCGTCAGCCCGCAAGCCTCGCCGTTCGCTTGAAAGCACTACCATGCTTGCCCAACTGCGCATCCGCGATTTCGCCATCGTCGCGGAGCTGGAACTGGAGCTGGCACCGGGGATGACCGCCGTGACCGGCGAAACCGGCGCGGGTAAGTCCATTCTGGTCGACGCCATTGGCTTGTTGCTAGGCGACCGGGCCGGTAGCGATACCATCCGTCAGGGCGCGGAACGGACCGACATCAGCGCGGTGTTTGAGCTCGATCAACTGCCGGCCGCTCGCGCCTGGCTGGCCGAACGCGATCTTGATAGTGGCCAGGAATGCCATTTACGCCGCGTCGTGGCAAGCAGTGGCCGGTCCCGCAACTACATCAACGGCGTACCCCAGCCGGCTCAAGCTTTGCGCGAGCTGGGGGAGCTGCTTGTGGACATTCACGGCCAGCACGAACATCAATCCCTGCTGCGACGCGAGATGCAACGGCAACTGCTGGACGATCATGCCGGCAACCAAGCCCTCGCCACCGAATTGGAAAATTGCTATCGAAACTGGAGCCGGTTACGGCGCGAACTGCATGATTTACGGCAAGCCGCTGGCGAACGCGATGCCCGGCTCGACACCTTACGCTACCATCTGCGGGAACTGGCCGCGCTGAATCTGGTCGAGGGCGAAGTCGCGGAACTCGAATCCGAACAGCGTCGGTTGGCGAATGCCAGCCAGTTGCTGGAAACCGGCCAGCGCGTGCTGGGATGGTTGATCGAAGGCGACGAGGACGCCATCGCCGACCGCCTTAACCAAAGCCTGCGCGAACTGGACACCCTGAGCCGGCTGGATTCCCATCTCGGTCCGGTCGGCGAATTGCTCAATGCCGCCTTGATCCAGATCCGGGAAGCCGGGGCCGAACTGCGCGGCTACGTGCAGGATCTCGACCTCGATCCCGCGCATCTGGCACGAGTGGAACAACGCCTGACCGCTGTGCATCAGCTAGCCCGCAAGCATCGGGTGGGGGCCGAGGAATTGCCCTCCTTGCGAACGCGGTTCGAAGCCGAGCTGGATGCACTGGAACATAGCGAGACCCGACTGGAAACCCTCCACCAAGCGGTAAAAGACGCGCTGGAGGACTATCGCGGCCGGGCCGAACAGCTCAGCGAACGCCGGGCGGTGGCAGCACGGGAATTGGGCGAGCGGATTTCGCAAGCGCTGGCGGCACTGGGAATGCCGGGGGGACGTGTCGCCATCGCGCTGGAACGGCTGGACAAACCCGCGCCGAATGGATTGGAAAGCGTGGAATTCCAAGTCAGCGCCAACCCTGGTCAGCCACTCCGACCTCTGGCTAGAGTCGCCTCCGGCGGCGAATTGTCCCGCATCAGCTTAGCGATCCAGGTCATCGCCGCCCATGCCACCCGTATTCCGACGTTGATCTTCGACGAGGTGGATAGCGGCATCGGCGGCGGAGTGGCGGAAGTGGTCGGCCAGCAATTGCGAACGTTGGGCTACAGCCGGCAAGTGCTCTGCGTCACGCACCTACCCCAAGTCGCGGCGCAGGCCCACCAGCAACTCAAGGTGGAAAAACAGACGGGTGGCGAAACCACGCACACGCAGGTCATGCCGTTGAATGCCGACCAGCGCGTAACGGAAATCGCACGCATGCTAGGCGGACTGGAACTCACCTCCAAAACGCTGGCACACGCCAGGGAAATGCTGGAAAAGACAGCCTCGACGACCCCGCCTGTCAAGCCGTCCGAGCGAAAACGCTGAATCGAAAGTACGATACAGCAAGCCAGGCGCATTGCCCCACAAGACCCATCGGTTGCATACTGGTCGCCAAACAGCATTCCATTTCCTCTAACCTCTCATTCCCATGAATAAATCTCCCTTGCGCATCGGCGTGGGCGGTCCGGTTGGTTCCGGTAAGACCGCTTTGGTCGAGGCTCTGTGCAAAACCCTGCGTGACCGCTACCAAATCGCGGTGGTTACCAACGACATCTACACCTACGAGGACGCCCAGTTTCTGACTCGCGCTCAGGCGCTGGAGCCAGAGCGGATCGTCGGGGTGGAAACCGGCGGCTGCCCGCATACCGCCATTCGGGAAGACGCTTCGATCAATCTGGATGCGGTCGCCCGCTTGTGCGAGCGGTTTCCCGATCTCGATCTCGTGCTGGTGGAATCCGGCGGGGACAACCTCAGCGCTACGTTCAGCCCGGAACTGTCGGATTTGACGATCTACGTGATCGACGTCGCCGCTGGCGACAAAATTCCGCGCAAGGGCGGTCCTGGCATCACCCGCTCTGACCTGCTGGTCATCAACAAGATCGATTTAGCGCCCCATGTCGGTGCATCGCTGGAGATCATGGAACACGACGCGCGCAAAATGCGTGGGGAACGGCCGTTTGTATTCACCAACCTCAAGACCCGGCAGGGATTGGAGCCGGTGATTCGATTTATCGTCGAGCAGGGAATGCTGCGATAACGATCTCATTTTTGAAAGATGCAGCCACGGACGAAGCGAGGGTTTACTTTTTCCTTTTGGAAAGACCTTCCGTGACATGCAGCTTCAACCCTACCTTGGCGATGCGTTCGCCCCGCATCTCGCGCACCACAAACTCGACCGTGCCGAGCTTGACCCGATCGCCCACTACCGGACGGTCGAACCGATGGTCCAGGTATTCTTCCAGCGTACTGGAAGCATCAGCCGGATCGAGTTCCAATCCGTACAAACATGCGATATCCGCTATGCTGGCATCAGCGTTTAGCGCCAACTCTCCAAAAAATTGCCCAGCTTCTAAACGCGATGGCACCGACTGCGCCGCGAACAGGGGGTCCAGCAACGATAACTCGCTCGTTCGCGCGAAAAGATAAAGATAGTCGCCGGCCCGCAGCGGTCCGCACTCGCCCCATTCGCTAATCTGGCCATCTCGGACAACCACCATCGGTCGCACGGTTTCCGGCAACAGTAGATCGGCTAAGACACGGCCTGCCGCTGGACTATTTTCGGTCACTCGATAACTCAACAGTTCGTAGTCCGATGCCACAGGCAAATCCAGTCGCACCCGCTGGACCATGGCGCTGGTCGGCGGCGGCACCTCCAGCCGCAGTAGCCGTGCCGCTGGCGCGACCGTCCACCCTTGAATAACCAGTGATAACAGCACGATGAAGAACGCCACATCGAAATACAGGCGGGAATGATCCAAGCCGGCCAGCCACGGAAATAGCGCTAGAATGATTGGTACCGCGCCACGCAAACCCACCCAACCGATGAATAGCTGCTCGCGCCAGGCGAAGCGAAACGGTAACAGACACAGCGCCACCGCCACAGGACGGGCTACAAAGATCAGTATCCCGGCAATTAACAGGCTGGGCACGGCCAACGGCAGCAGCCGATGAGGGGTGACCAGCAAACCCAGGATTAAAAACATACCGATTTGACTCAACCACGCCAGACCATCGTGGAAACGGCGGATGTCGTCGGCGTTTCGCAACGGTCGGTTGCCCAACACGAGTCCGGCCAGATAGACGGCTAGATAGCCGCTGCCGCCCACGATGGCCGTCGCGCCGAAGATCAACAAACCACCGGAAAAAACCAGCAGCGGGTACAAACTGGCCGTGAGAGAAATCCAGTTGATCAGCCAGGTCAACATCCAGCCACCTCCCAAGCCGATCGCTGCGCCAACACCCATCTGCTGAACGAATTTGCCGGCAACGGTCCAGTCTAGGCTGGCGTTTCCAGCGGCTAGTAACTCCACCAGGGCAACGGTCAGAAATATCGCCATCGGGTCGTTAGCGCCTGATTCAATTTGCAGGGTGGCATCCACCCGCTGTTTGAGTTGCAAGCCGTGCGAATGCAGGATGGCGAATACTGCCGCGGCATCGGTAGAACCGACGATAGCCCCGATCAACATCCCCTCCAACCAGCGCAGTTGCAAAAACCAGGCAGCAGCCAAACCGGTCAGCGCCGCCGTCGTTACCACGCCGACCGTGGCCAACCACAGTGCTGGCCACAGGCCCACCCGAAAACTGCCGATGTCGGTGCACAGCCCTCCATTGAATAGAATAACTGCCAGTGCCACGGTACCGATGACATACGTACTCTGCGCATCGTCGAATTGAATAGTGCCCGGGCCATCCTCGCCTGCCAGCATTCCCAATGCGAGGAATACCAACAACAGCGGTAGGCCAAACCGCGCCGAAATCGTACTCGCCAGCACGCTGAGCAAGAACAGCACACCGGTTAACAGAATTAATTGATTGGTCAATTCCACGTTTTCGCGCCGTCGTTGCAATTCATGCTCAAGGGATGGGTGTGCTTTGACAAACCAGGCTCAGGGCCTATTCATTATGCGGGATCATCGGGCGGAGCGGATGTGATTCCCTGGATCGACGCCACCTAGCCGACAATTCGAGTGTCGGTCGGATGGAGAATCCTGGCTCAAGAGGTCCGCCCGGCATCGGGTAGGGCCGCTGGAATTTCGCCGTCCTTCGAGACATCTTGCGGGGGCAACCCAACCAGCGGGTCGTGCGCCTTCTCCGCTCGCGCTCCGACGAACCGGGTGCGTGGCAGGCACTGCGAGTAGTGCTGCTGCAGGAAAGCGACAAATCGCTCCCGCACCAGGCACCGCAGATCCCAGGCGGTCGAAGCGTCGGGCGCGCTCATCAGGGCGCGCAGTTCGACCGTGCGATCCGTGGTGTCGGTCACTTGCAGACCCCAAGCGCGGCCGTCCCATAGACCGGAATCGTCGAGAATGCGCTTGAGTTCCTCGCGGCCGACTTCCACCGGGAAGGTATAGTCCACGTAGAAAAACGCCGTGCCCAGCAGTTCCGAGTTCGCCCAGGTCCAATTTTGGAATGGTTTGGTGTTGAAGTAGTTGAGCGGCACGATCAACCGACGCTCATCCCAGATCCGCACCACGACGTGAGTGGCGTTGATCTCGGCGATCCGGCCCCACTCCCCTTCCACGATCACCACGTCATCGATGCGAATCGGCTGGGTCAGACCAATCTGCACCCCGGCGATCAGGTTTTCCAGAAACGGCCGCGCCGCTACCCCGATCACCAAGCCGGCTACGCCGGCCGAAGCCAGCAAGCCAGCACCCAGTTCGCGGATCCGGGGAAAGGTCATCATCATCACCGCCAGCGCCAGCACCTGCACCGCCGCCACCACAATCCGTCGCAACATCTGGAATTGGGTCTGGATCCGTCTTGCACCCAAATTATCTTTAAAACTCACCAGATAATGCTGGTGCATCACATCTTCGGCCACCGAGGTCAAACGCACCAGCAGCCAGCCGATGGCGGCGATCACGACCAGAATCAGGGCATGCTGCAAGTGGCTGGTCGGCACCGGCGACAATTCCAAACTCGGCAGCAACAACTGCGCGGCGACCGCCGGCACCAGCAGGCCGAGCGGCTGCCGCAGGTGACGGATCAGGGCGCCGCCGAACGTGCTCCGGGTCTGCTCGACCAGATAGCCGCCCAACAGCAGCAACCCTTCGTAGCACAACAGCGCCAATACCACCGCGAACAGAACTGGCTTCCAGGTAATCGTCGCCCAGAAAGCAAACGTGTAACCCTGTTTGCCGTAAATATCGAGCAGGATCAAGATGGCGACCAGGAACAGTAACCACTGCAGAGTTCGGTTGAGCGGTGCCAGGATTTCCTGAGTCCAAAGTAGCCCGTAGCTGCTGCGGGCGATGGCATGGTTCTTCAGAAGCACAATCCCATCGTCGATCAAGCCGCGCAGTAGCAGCCAGACCAGCAGGATACCACTCAGCGCCAGCAATCGCCGGACCAGCAACCAGGCTAGATTAAGATACCCGGCCAGCCCCAACAACGCGGCCAAAACCAGCACCAGCGTCAACATCAGCGTCAGCAGGCGCATGGCGCCGAGCCAGAACCGATCCGCGTAGCGCTCCGACAGCGCGTCCAGCAACAGGCGACGAATCCGCAACAAGGGATAGCAGATTGCCAACCAGTAAAATATCAACGCTTGATCCAGAACTTGGATCGCCGGCCGGGGCAGTTCGCTCAGATGAGACAGAATAACTAGTGCTCCGAGCACGCCACCTACCAGTACCATCCCGAACACCAGGCGGTAAAGGCGTGGATTACGGTACGCCATAGGCACCTGAGGCGCGGCCAGCAATAGCCAAGCCAGATCGAGTGGCGTTTTGATACCGACCCAGAGCAAGATCAGCGTCAATAGAATGTTCAACCCCGGCTGAGGCACCTGCAACCACCACAGCGCCAGTGCCAACGCGCCAGCCAGTGCAATGCCCCACAGATTCTTGCGCAGGAGGCGCACCAGGGTATGGACGAATTTGCCAGCGAAGCTGTCGTCCAACCCGGCCATGTGACGTTTTGAAACATACGAAAGATAGCGCCGCCCCAGCGCCGCTAATATCGCCAACAACCCGATCGAGCCGCCCAGTGCCAGCCATTGCTCGGGATTAGTCCGCGCCGCTGCGCCAAGTGTCGATTCGATGCTCAACCAAATCTGGTGCACCAAAATTCGCGGGGCGTTGCCCAGTTCCGCGACGGTGGTAGACCACTGTTCCGAAGCGAACAGGACGAAAGACTCGCGCGCCAGCAGATCTTGGCTAGATCGTTGCCGGTAGGCGGCTTCCAGGCGTTCACGCGATCGATCCAGCCGGTCGCGCTGTTCCCGTAATGTTTCTTGGCGTTGACGCAGCTCTTGCTCCAACGCCGCGAAAACCTCATGGCCCTGCGATTGCCCCGCCGCCCCACCCGATTCTTCGACTGCGGACGGCGATCGCCGCTGGACCAATGAGTCGAAGCGGTGCTGCAACAAATCGGCGGTTTCGTTCAGTTCGCCGCGCAGTACAGCCAGTTGGTGTAACCCTTCTTGGATGCGACGCGGATCGGTGTCTTCGGCATTCGCCAACCCTTCCTGGTTGGCCAGTTCGCCCTCAATGGCGGCTAGCCGAATATCCCAGCGCAACAGCCTGGCGCGTTCCTCGGCGGCCTGGATGTTGGCCTCCAGTAACGCGCGACGGGCCGCAGGCAGGTTCTCACCCTGCCGCTGCAAACGGGCGCGCAGTTCCTCGGCCTTGCCAAGCTGCGTCTGTTGTTCGCCCTCTAGGCGGACGACAAGATCCTGTCGCACGGTCTGCCGCTGTTGCGCCTGTTGCTGCAGATGGACGTCTTCCAGGCGGGCGCGCCATTGCACGGCCAGCGTTCGCCGCTGGTCGAGCAGCGTCAACCACTCTTCCAGATTTTGCAGGCCTTCCCGTTCGAGTTGGAGATCGGTGCGATGCTGCTCCAGCACCGCGCGTAATCGTGCGAGTTGTTCGGCACGATTGCCAGTGTCCGGACCGTCCTTGGCGGGATTCTTCAATAGCTGTTCCTGCGCTTCCAAAGCGGGAATCGTCCGTTGCAAAGCCTCGATCCGGCGTTTAGCAGCCTCAATGCGGGTCCCTAGATCCTCCTGCCTCAGACGGATGGCGTCGCTGTCGATCCGGGCTTGTTCCACCAGAGCCGGGCCTGTGGTCTCACCGGTCAACGCCTGCAGCTTGGCGGGTTGTTCGGCGCTGAGTCGGGCGATCTCCTGCCGTAGTTGTTCGATGGTCTGCCGCTGTTCGGCCAAGGTTTGCCGGGTGGCGTTCTGCCGCTCGGTAGCCTCGATCGGATCGGTGGGTAGGACGGACAAGGCCAGGGGATCCTGAGCCAGAACCGGACCCAAACTAGCGCAGGCCAGCACGAGGACCAGCAAGGCCAACCACCCTCGCCGACATTTGCTTGATGGAACGAATTTTGGCATGGGCATGCGAGATCAAAGAAAGATGTGTTCGGTTTCGATGGAACTCTCGTCTAAGAAAATGTGTGCTGCTCGCAGCATCTCAATTTTTTCAGCAAACTGGCTTGTTAGCACCAAAGCGCACTTTTTTGGTGCCACACTTCTGCGCAAATTTTCAAATCCGCTCCATCTCGAACCACCCCCATTACCATATCGCACCATAATGAAGCGCGACTGGTTCTTTTTACTGGGAGTAATCAGAATAACATTCTGATAAATAAAATAATAAACATTTGGCACATTCCTTGATAAACGCCATCTAGTTCGCTTCCCGTTCGCATTTCAGCGGACCGTCAACCACGAAACGAGGGCTACGCATGACGAAAAAAATATCGAAATTTTTCCCCTGGCTGCTAACCGGTGCACTGACACTGGGCGCCACGCTGGCTCACGCCGCCGACACCATCAAGGTCGGCGTCCTGCACTCGCTATCCGGCACCATGGCTATCAGCGAAACCACGCTGAAGGACACCGTGTTGATGCTGATCGACGAGCAGAACAAGAAAGGCGGTCTGCTCGGTAAGAAATTGGAAGCGGTCGTCGTGGATCCTGCTTCCAACTGGCCGCTGTTTGCCGAGAAAGCCCGCGAATTGCTCCAAAAGGACAAGGTCGCGGTGGTATTCGGCTGCTGGACCTCGGTGTCCCGCAAATCGGTATTACCCGTGTTCGAGGAATTGAACGGCATCCTGTTCTATCCCGTGCAATACGAAGGCGAAGAATCTTCCAAAAACGTGTTCTACACCGGCGCCGCTCCCAATCAGCAGGCAATTCCGGCGGTAGATTATCTGATGAAGGATCTAGGCGTGAAGCGCTGGGTGCTGGCCGGTACCGACTACGTCTATCCCCGCACCACGAACAAGATTCTGGAGGCCTATCTCAAAGCCAAGGGTGTCAAGGACGAGGATATCATGATCAACTACACGCCGTTTGGTCACTCCGACTGGCAGTCCATCGTCGCCGACATCAAGAAATTCGGTTCCGCCGGCAAGAAGACCGCCGTGGTCTCCACTATCAACGGCGATGCCAACGTACCGTTTTACAAGGAACTGGGCAACCAAGGCGTTTCCGCCAAGGATATTCCGGTCGTCGCGTTCTCGGTCGGCGAAGAAGAGCTCTCCGGCATCGACACCAAGCCGCTGGTCGGTCATCTCGCTGCTTGGAACTACTTCATGAGCATCAAGAACAAGGCCAACGACGCCTTCATCAAAGAATGGCATACCTTTATCAAGAACCCGAAGCGGGTCACCAACGACCCGATGGAAGCCCACTACATCGGCTTCAACATGTGGGTGAAGGCAGTAGAAAAGGCCAAGACCACCGATCCGGACAAGGTGATCGACGCCATGGTCGGCATCGAAGCACCCAATCTGACAGGCGGCATGGCTAAGATGTTGCCCAACCACCACATCACCAAGCCGGTGTTCATCGGCGAAATCCAGGCCGACGGCCAGTTCGACGTGGTGTGGAAAACCAAGGGTCTGGTGGAAGGCGATGCCTGGTCCGATTACCTGCCCGGCAGCAAGGACATCATCGCCGACTGGGCCGACCCCAAGATCAAGTGCGGTAATTACAATACCGTCACCAAGACCTGTTCCGGCCAGAACTACAAGTAAGCTGAATCCGCCCTCCCCTTTCTATCTTTCTCTAGCCCCCCTCTCCCACTGGGAGAGGGGCCGGGATGAGGATGCACCGGCATCCTTCCAAGCCCTTACCCGAGGCTTCGCCCATGCTCTCCTGCACGCCAATTCGCGCTGGGTTCCTCGCGCTCGCGCTGGCACTGCTGGCACTGCTGGCCCTGTTCGGCGCTTCACCTGCCCGCGCGGCCGACGATGACTCAGTGCGTGCCACTCTAGCGCAATTGCACGACGCCGATTTCGACGGCAAGACCGAGCTGATCGAAAAGCTGGTGACACTGGACCATCCCCGGATCGCCACGATCCTGAAAGCGCTGTCCGACAGTCGCTTGTACTATCAGGAAGAAGGTGATCGAGTGGTGATCGGCCTTGGTGACGATGCCGATATCGCTATCGAAGACGCAGTGAGCGGCGCGGCGCTCGGTCAGGTCAACAAACGCGATCTGGATCGGATCACCGCCAACAATCGTCTGCGCAGTCTGATCGAGGATCGTCTGGCCAGCCTAGGACTCACTAGCACCGATCCCCAGCAGCGCAAGGCAGCGGTCGAAGCGTTCCTGCGCAATCCCGACCCGGCGGGCGCGGAGCGGTTGCGGGTGCGGTTAGTGGTCGAAACCGATAGCGAGATTAAAGATTTATTGACGATGGCTCTCGCATTGGCCGATTTGGCCAGCGACGACGCAGCCGTTCGCGCCAAGGCCGCCACCGCGCTAGGCGGTCGATTGCAACCGGAACTTCGCGGCCCGCTCGCCCGAATGGCAGCGGAAGACAGCGACCCCACCGCGCGCGAAGCCGCCCGCATCGCCCTGGCCCGCACCGAATTCCGCCTGCAAATGCTAGGTTGGGCCGAAACCCTGTTCTTCGGCCTGTCGCTGGGATCGGTGTTGATTCTGGCGGCCATCGGCCTCGCGGTGACCTTCGGCGTGATGGGCGTCATCAACATGGCGCACGGCGAGTTGATGATGCTGGGTGCCTACACCACTTGGCTGGTGCAGCAATGGCTGCCAGTTAACTGGTCGCTGCCAGTGGCGGTGCCGCTGGCCTTTTTGGTCGCCGCCCTGGTCGGTATCGCCATCGAACGCGGCATCATCCGTTTTCTCTACGGCCGGCCGCTGGAGACGCTGCTGGCGACATTCGGCGTTAGCCTGATCCTGCAACAGGCAGTGCGTTCGATCTTCTCCCCGCTGAACCGCTCGGTGTCCACCCCGGACTGGATGAGCGGCACCATCTTGCTGGGACCGCTGGAAGTGACGCTGAATCGGCTGGTGATCCTTGGTTTTTGTATCGCGGTGTTCACCGTGCTGTGGCTGGCCCTGCAACGCACCCGACTGGGCTTGGAAGTTCGCGCCGTCGCGCAGAATCGAGCCATGGCGCGAGCGATGGGCGTACGCTCGGCGCGAGTGGACGCGCTCACTTTCGGTTTGGGCAGCGGCATCGCCGGTGTGGCTGGTGTCGCCCTGTCGCAACTGACCAACGTTGGTCCCAACCTGGGTCAAAGCTACATCGTGGATTCGTTTATGGTGGTGGTGTTCGGTGGAGTCGGCAACCTCTGGGGCACGCTGGTCGCTGGCTTGTCGCTCGGCGTCGCCAACAAATTGCTGGAACCCTGGTCCGGCGCGGTACTGGCGAAGATTCTGGTGCTGGTGTTCCTGATTCTGTTCATTCAGAAACGACCGCGCGGCCTGTTCCCGCAGCGCGGCCGAGCGGCGGAGGTTTAAACGATGCCATTACCTCGCTGGCTACTCTCCGACCGCGCCGGGCTGGTATTGCTCGCCGTGCTGGTGATCATCGGCGTCGGCGTGCCGATACTCAATCTGCTGGTACCGCCCGATAACCCGCTGCACCTGACCGCCTACACCGTCACGCTGATCGGCAAGTACCTCTGCTACGCGCTGCTGGCGGTGGCGGTGGATTTAGTATGGGGCTACATGGGCATCCTTAGCCTGGGGCATGCAGCCTTTTTCGCGCTCGGCGGCTACTGCTTCGGCATGTATCTGATGCGCCAGATCGGCACGCGCGGCGTCTACGGCGATCCGGTGCTGCCGGACTTCATGGTGTTCTTGAACTGGAAGGAACTGCCCTGGTACTGGCACGGTTTTGACATGTTCTGGTTTGCGGCGCTGATGGTGCTGGTCGTGCCCGGTTTGCTGGCCTTCGTGTTCGGTTGGTTCGCCTTCCGCTCGCGGGTTTCGGGCGTCTATCTGTCCATCATCACCCAAGCGCTGACCTACGCGCTGATGCTGGCTTTTTTCCGCAACGAGATGGGCTTTGGCGGTAACAACGGCTTGACCGACTTCAAGGATGTGCTCGGCTTTCCCCTGCATGCCGATGGCACCCGCATCGTGTTGTTCGTGCTGTCCGCACTCGCGCTGGCGGGAGGTTATCTCGCTTGCCGTTGGTTGGTCTCCACTCGCCTGGGGCGGGTGCTGGTGGCGATCCGCGACTCGGAAGATCGTGCCCGCTTCCTCGGTTATCGGGTGGAACGGGTCAAGGCGCTGGTCTTCACCATTTCCGCGATGCTAGCAGGCTTGGCCGGGGCGCTCTACGTGCCGCAAGTCGGCATCATTAACCCCGGCGAATTCGCCCCATTGAACTCCATCGAAGCGGTGATCTGGGTGGCGGTCGGCGGGCGTGGCACCCTGGTCGGCGCGGTAGTCGGTGCGGTACTGGTGAATTACGCCAAGAGCTGGTTGACCGGGGCGCTGCCGGAAGTCTGGCTATTCGCCTTAGGCGGGCTGTTCGTAGCGGTCACCCTGCTGCTGCCCTACGGCTTGATCGGTTTGTTGCGGCGGCGGGAGACAGCAACATGAGCGAATTGATTTCCGAACTCGACGCGGCGGGCATGCACCCACCGGTCGGGCCGGTCGATGCGACCCACGGCATTCTGTTGTACATGGAAGGCGTCAGCGTCAGCTTCGACGGCTTCAAGGCCATCGACAACCTGTCGCTGTACATCGGCGACGGTGAACTGCGCTGCATCATCGGCCCCAACGGCGCCGGCAAGACCACGATGATGGACATCATCACCGGCAAGACCAAGCCGGATACCGGACGCGTCTTCTTCGGCCAGACCATCGACCTGCTCAAGCTGGACGAACCGGCCATCGCCCGGATCGGCGTCGGCCGCAAATTTCAGCGGCCGACCGTGATCGAACCGCTGACCGTGCTGGAAAACCTGGAACTGGCGATGTCTGGCGCCAAGCAGATGCGCGGGCTAATGACTACCCGGCTGTCGGGCGAAGAACGCGACCGCATCGCCGCCGTGCTGGACCGGATCGGCCTGGCCGAGCACGGCGGGCGACTGGCCGGGATTTTGGCCCACGGCCAAAAGCAATGGCTGGAAATCGGTATGTTGCTGATGCAGGAACCGCGTCTGCTGCTGGTCGACGAGCCAGTGGCCGGCATGACTCCGGCGGAAATGGATCGCACCGCCGAACTGCTCCGGTCGCTGGCTGGCAACCATTCGGTGGTGGTGGTCGAGCATGACATGGGCTTCGTCCGCTCCATCGCCGACAAGGTCACGGTGTTACACCAAGGGCGAGTACTGGCGGAAGGGCGGCTGGACGAGTTGCAGGAAGACCCGACCGTCATCGAAGTCTATCTGGGAGCCGGCGATGCTTACCATTGAAGGGCTGAACCAGTATTACGGCGAATCCCATACGCTGTGGGATCTCGGGCTGGAAGTGCCGGAAGGCGCAGTCATCAGCCTGATGGGCCGCAACGGCGTCGGCAAGACCACCTTGTTGAAATGCATCATGGGACTGTTGCCGATCCGCTCCGGCCGAATCGCCTTCGCCGACGCGGAGCTAAACCGCCTGCCGGCGGAACGGCGCGCCCCGCTCGGCATCGGTTACGTGCCGCAGGGCCGACAGATTTTTCCGCTGCTGACGGTCGAGGAAAATCTGAGAATCGGCCTGGCGGCCAATCCGCGCCGACCACGCCAAATACCGGAATTGATCTTCGAGTTATTTCCGGTGCTGAAAACCATGCTCAAACGGCGGGGCGGCGATCTATCCGGCGGCCAGCAACAACAGTTGGCCATCGGCCGTGCCTTGGTGCTGGAACCACGCCTGCTGATTCTCGACGAACCCACCGAAGGCATCCAACCCAACGTGGTCCGGGAAATCGGCCGGGTGATCCGTCGGCTAAATCAGGAGCAGATCGACCAAGTCCGCGCGCAGGCTGCCATTGTTCAGGAAATCGGCACCGCGGTTCAGCGTTTGAACCAGGAACAAGGCATGACGGTGCTACTGGTGGAGCAGAAATTGCCGTTCGCCCGCTGGGTCGCGCAGCGGTTTTGCATCGTGGACAAGGGACGGGCAGTCGCAACGGGCGCGATGGCCGACCTGAACGATGGCTTGGTCAGGCAATACCTGACGGTGTGAGGAGACGGCGGGCCATTTGACAAGGGGCTCGCCGTCCAACGAAGATGGGGCCTGCTCGATTTTCAACCTCTCCGCCACCGGAATCGTCCGGCCCATGTCCAACAAGCTCCCGCCCATCCTGCTCGCTGCCGCCGTCGGACTGCTTTTGCTTTGTCATGCGACGTGGGGCTGGGTGCCGATTCTCGATAGCGCCAACTTGGCATTTCACGAAGCCGGTCACCCTATCTTTGGGATATTCTCCAGCCGCTTGATGGTGTACGGTGGCACCCTCATGCAACTGTTGATTCCCGCTGCCTGTGCCTGGGAATGCTATCGTCGGGAACAGCGATACGGATTCTACGTTTGTCTGGTATGGATCGGGGAAAACCTGCTAAACATCGCCCGCTACATGGCCGATGCCCGCGCCCATCAGTTACCGTTGGTCGGCGGGCTGAACCCGGAAGATTTCCACGACTGGACCGAAATCCTGAGCCGGTGGGGTCTACTGAATCAGGATATCGCGCTCGCATCGCTGGTACGATTTGGCGCTGTGGTTCTGATGGCTTGGGCGACGTGGCGCGTGTGGAGGATCGCCGCAGAAAATGACTGATCCTCCAACATCGTTCCGTTGGACTTACGCCAACTCATGCGAAAACTGAATGGCTCGCTATCTTCTGTTGCCGCTGCCGGATGAAGGCCCACACTTTTTCATGGAAGTGATAGGCCACGGTGTTGCAGGCAGGCTCCACCAAAGCCACCAAACCACCGGCCAGCATACTGCCGGTCATCGCGTATACGACGCTGAAAGCGACAGTGATATGCACTAAGGCAAAGCTGAAGGTTTTGATCATGGCGATGACTCCTGAAAATTCCGTTGCGTTACTCAAAATGATAATTATTCTCGTTAATAGAAAAAGTTGATTTTTCTTATCAACACAATTTGAATTGGCTATCGTCTCCTTCTCGCCCGCCGAAATCGTCATGCCCGCCACCTGCCCTGCTCTACTGCTCAGCGCCCCGGCCTCCGGCCAAGGCAAAACCACCGTCACTGCCGGCCTTGCCCGTTACCACCGTAATCAGGGCCGTAAAGTACGGGTGTTCAAAACCGGTCCGGATTTTCTCGATCCGATGATTTTGGAACGAGCCTCTGGCCAGCCCGTCTATCAACTGGATTTATGGATGGTCGGCGAACGCGACAGTCAGGCGTTGCTGTATCAAGCTGCCCAGGAAGCCGATTTGATCCTGATCGAAGGTGTCATGGGCCTGTTCGACGGCACACCGTCCAGCGCCGACCTCGCCGCTCTATTCGGCGTGCCGGTACTGGCGCTGATCAACGCGCACGCCATGGCGCAAACTTTCGGTGCTGTCGCTTACGGGCTGGCGCACTATCGCCCTGGCCTGCCGTTCGCCGGCGTGCTGGCCAACCGAGTCGCGGGACCGGGTCACGCCGATCTACTCGCCGAAAGCCTGCCACCGGATTTGCGCTATTTCGGCTGGCTGCCACGCGATGGTGAAATAGCCCTGCCCGATCGCCATTTAGGATTGGTACAAGCGGCCGAGATTGTCGATCTGGAAACTCGGCTGGAGAGTATCGCCGCGCGAGTCGCGCGCACCGAACTGGCGAAATTGCCGCCCCCGGTTTCTTTTCCCGGCACAACCCTCGAACCGCCAGCACAATTGCTTAAAGGGGTACGGATCGGCATCGCCCGCGACACGGCATTCGCCTTTTTGTATCCAGCGAATTTGGATACTTTGCGGGCATTGGGCGCGGAACTGGCGTTTTTCTCGCCCTTGGCGGACACGGAATTACCGATGGTGGATAGCATTTATCTCCCCGGCGGCTATCCGGAACTGCATCTCGACGCGCTGGCGAACAATGCGTCCATGCGCGAGTCGTTGCGGCGACATCACCAGGCCGGCAAACCGCTGTACGCCGAATGCGGTGGATTGCTTTATACCGTCGAGTCGCTGGCCGACAAGGAAGGTCACCGTGCGCCGATGCTGGGTTTGCTGCCCGGTCACGCAGCCTTGCAATCAAAGCTAGCCGGCTTGGGCATGCAGGCGGTGGAGCTGCCGGAAGGCGAGTTACGCGGGCACACCTTCCATCACTCCCGACTGGAAACACCGCTCGAACCGCTGGCGCACGGTTGCCGCCAGCGCGATGGCAGGTCAGGCGAGGCCGTCTATCGGGTTGGGCGATTGACAGCTTCATATCTGCATCTGTATTTCGCCGGTAATCCAGCGGCCGCCGCGCGGTTGTTTCTACCCTAATCCCAACGCTCGAACCAGCGCCGCCTGGACTACTTGCGGAGCAAAATAACGCTCGATATTCAACTGCCCGCCGTGGGACAGTTTTTCCCACAGCTCGACATCGCTGTAGAGGCGAACGATGGCCGCTGTGAAATCCTCGGTGCTCTCGGCAACCAGCACGTCCTCGCCCGAACAAAGATTCATGCCCTCGACCGCGACCGGAGTGGCAACCACCGGGACACCATAGGCCATGCTGGTATTGATTTTACCCTTGACGCCCGCGCCATAGCGCAATGGAGCGACGGACAACCGGCAGCGATCAAAGCAGCGATCCAGATCGGAAACGTGGCCTAAAAAAACCAAATCGGTCGCGGACAGATCGGTGAGCACTGCCGGTGGATCCGCGCCGATGACAGCGGTCGTCACGCCAGGCAGGGCGACGCGTAACCGTGGCAAAACGTCGCGGGCATAGAATTGCATGGCGTCGATATTAGGCGGGTGATTGAAGTTGCCAATAAAAATAATGCCCGCTCGATCCGCGAAACCGACCCGACGCTCACGCACATCATGGATATTGGAGACAACCTCGATCCGCGCCTCGGGTAGCTCCGCCTGCAGTAGCTGGCATTCGGCGACACTCACCACTAAGGTAACATCAGCCGCACGCATCAAACCGAGTTCCTGCGTCTTACGCCGGGCGGCCGCAGCAGCCAATGTTGCGGAATTTTTCAGCGCCGCCAACCGCTGTTCGCGCAAGAAGTGCAAATCGACGGTATCAAAAACGACCCGTGCCTGTGATGCATGCCGGCGCACCAGTGGAATGAACCGCTCCGCATTATCGGCGCGGCTGATCAACACCGCATCGTAATAACGACCGCACTCCAGCAAATGCCGCTCGATCGTCTCGATGAACGGGCTATAGAGCACCTCCACGCCATGCTGCTGTAACGCCTGGCCGTATGGAGCGCGATACTCCAGATTAGCCGCGACAAACGTGACTTTGTTATTTAAGGACCGCAATAGCTCCAGGCAACGAAACATCCGCTGCGAACCCGAATCGCGGTCAGGAGCCAGCATATACTGGTCAATTACTAAAATGCGCCGTGCAACTCCCCGGTCCTTTTCGAGATCGGGATCGATGCCATTCGAGCGATGCTCATCCAGCATCGGGCGCCAACGCTGGGCAAACTTCGCCCGATTGACCAGTTGAAAGCGCTTGACACCGGCGCCGGCGGTATCAGTGCCCGAGGAGATTCCCTCGAAGTGAACAATCCGCAGTGCCGGCTGGTAGAAAACCCGATAACCGGCCTGGCGTACACGCATTGCCAAATCGGTGTCTTCGTAATAAGCAGGCGCAAACTCCAAATCGAAACCGCCCAGCTTCTCGAACAGGAAACGCGGCAGACCGATGCAGGCGCCCGAACAGTAATCGACCTCGCGCACGTAGTTGTACTGTGGCTTTTCGGGATTATCGAAGCGCCCATAGTTCCAGGCTGAACCGTCTCGCCAGACGATGCCTCCCGCCTCCTGCAATCGCCCGTCTGGATAAAGGAGACAAGCACCCACCAAACCAGCATCGGGGTAGCGGTTAAACACTTCGAGCAACGCTTCCAGCCATCCCGGCAAGGCGATCGTATCGTTATTAAGAAAAACCAAGTATCGACCGCCGGCCACGCTGGCGCCCAAATTACACGCGTGAATAAAACCGCGTTCCCCCGTGTTGCGCACCACCCGCACCCCCTGCATAGCCTCCAACATGCACGATGTTTCGTCGTCGGACCCATCATCGACAACGATGATTTCGCAAGACGCCAACGCCACGGTTTCATGCAGGGATTGCAGGCAAGTAAATGTATAAAGATGCTTGTTGTGGACCGGAATCACAATGGACACCAGAGGCGATTCGTGCTTGGGGAATGCCAGTGGTCTCCAACACGCGGAAACACCATAACGGACCGGACCGGCCACTGCATAACGGTAAGGGGAGCGCAGCTTATGACGGATCCGCTGTAACAAGCGCAGCGGACCTTCTCGACTCAATATCTCCGCGCCAATAGAGACATCATGGCGCCAGCGCCGGCCTCGCGCCACCAGCATTGGGCCAACCGAGACCAGCTTTTGCAGCGGGGCGGCGATCTTCCAATGGCCACCGATTTCACGTTGCTGGATACAGGCGATCCATTGTCTGATAGCCGTAAGCACCGACATGATCAACGTGCATCCGATCGGATTTGGAAGTTTCGGCCACCGGGCAGCCTGCCACAAGGCGGATCAGCCCACATCAAATCGGTCGAAGCTCATGGTGAATTGGCCGCGCCCGCGTGTCATGCCGCGCAGGTCGGTGATGTACCCCAACAACCGATCCAAGGCACAATCGCAATGGATGATGGTCATTTCGCCCAAGGTTGACGTATCTCGGATCACGGCCCGACGCGCCTGCAAATCGCCCATGACGGTGCCAACATCCCCTTCCGGCACCACCACCTCGGTGGTCATGATCGGTCGCAGGACCAAACCACCTGCCCGAATGACCGCCTTGCGGGTCATTTCCGCGACCACCACCCGTAACGCCTGCGGGCTGGACAGCGCGCCGAACAGTTCGATCTCCAGCACCCGAACCGCCAAATCCTGCAAGGGCGAACCGGTGGCCGGACCGCTCGCCAATGCGTCTTCCGCGCCACCCGTCAGCGCGTCCCGTTGCGCCGGATTTAACATCGAACCCTCGGGTCGAATGGACGGATCGGCGATCACCACCGTGCCCGCCCCTCGCGGTAACGGCTCTACCGCCACTCGTGCTCCGGCTTTCATCTCCAGCTTCTTGCCGTCCGGCTGCTCGATCTGCCGGTGAAACAGGCCGTTGGCCTCGGCGGCTTGTGCCACGGTTTCCCGCAGTACCACATCGGGGTTGCCGACCCGGATATTGACGTTGAATTCCCGCCGCAATCGCTCGCCTGCAATTTGCAGGTGCAACTCGCCCATCCCGCGTAGCACCCGCTGGCCGGTTTCCCGATCTTCTTCCACCCGCAACGTCGGATCTTCTTGCTGTAGCTTGTCCAGCGCCTCCAGCAGCTTTTCCTCATCGGAACTGGATTGGGGTTCGATGGCTAACCCTAATACTGGTTCGCGGGTCTCGATACGCTCCAGCCACAGTGGATGCGTTGGCGCACACAGTGTATCGCCGGTGGTTGCCCAGCGCAGTCCAGCCAGCAGCACGATCTGGCCGGCGGCGGCCTCGTTCAGCCGGGTCTTGTGGTTGGCGTCCACCTCGAACAAGCGTGCCACTCGCTCCTGCCGCAAGGTTCCGCTCGGACCCGGAATCACCACCTCGTCGCCGGGTTGCAAAGTTCCCCGATACAGGCGAGCAAAGACGTGGCGCCGGCCCTCCCACATCTGCACCTTGAACGCCAGCGCCGCCAGCGGCCCACTCGCTTCCATCGCAACCCATTCCTCGCCACCGTCGGAACGGTGCGCCAAGCTGGGTGGCCGTTCATTCGGAGATGGCAGTAACTTCACCGCGCCATCCAACAACGGCTGCACACCCTGGTTACGCAAAGCGCTACCGGCAAAACAAGGGCAGGCTTTACCGGCCAGCGTGGCTTGGCGCAAGGCAGTCCAGACCGCTTCGGGTTCGGGTTCTTCTTCCGTCAGCACTTGCTCGGCCAAGGCATCGTCCATCTCCGCCGCGGCCAGCAACAAACTTTCCCGCCAGGGACGCACCGCTTCCCAGATCGTCTCATCGCAAGGCACGATTTCGACTTGCTCGCCCCGCTCGCCGCCGAAACGCAAGCGGGTTTTGTCGATCAGGTGAACGACCGTGCCGTCGTAGTCCAACAGCGGCACTGTTACCGCCACCGGTTCGACAGCGAGCCGCTCGCGCACGGTCGTTAGCGCGTGCTCGAAATCAGCGCCGGGCCGATCCAGCTTGTTGACGAAGAATAAACTCGGCAATCGAAACCGGGTGCGTTGCCGCCAGACCGTCTCCGTCTGCGGCTCCACGCCGCGCACGCCATCCAACACGATCACGCAACCGTCCAACACCCGCATCGAACGCTCGACTTCGATGGTAAAATCGACGTGGCCGGGCGTATCGATCAGCTGGATCACATGCTCGCGCCAAGGCAGCTTGGTCACGGCGGCGGTGATCGTGATGCCGTGCTCCTGTTCCTCGACCATGTAGTCCATGTGGGCCGCCCCCTCGTGGACCTCGCCGATTTTGTGCGAAGCACCGGCGTAATACAGCATCCGCTCGGTCAGAGTCGTTTTACCGGCATCGACATGGGCAGCGATGCCGATGTTGCGCACCAGGGTGAGGTCGGGAACCTTGGACATACGAAGCGCCCTATCGAGCCTGGAAAACCACGGATTGCAAAAATCGCAAATGATTCAAGCCACTATCTGTCGGCATTCCAGATAAAACCGTTTTTCATCGGCTTCGCCCATCGAGAAGGTTTTGCGTGGCAAGGCGCCATCGCGGACAACGGTCCGAAAAAAATCACCCTTAGCCAGGGCCGGCAGATAGAAACCGATATTACCCGGCTGCTCGCCAAGTCGCCGGAGCACCTCCTCGCCGTGGATGTAGTCGATCCGCGCGTTGGATTGATCCTCAAGATATCCGTCAAGAAAGGCCTGTAACGTAGCAACCGGCAAGGTCAAGCGCGGCCGTTCGATCACGAGTATCCCGCAACGATCGTGGGTCAAAAAGGTGATCATGTGATGGTCGGACCGTTGCATTTCCAACCATGTCCGCTGTGCCGCATCCCACGAAGGCGACTCCAGCACTGTCAACGCCGAACCTTGCGCGGCCAGAAAATCCCCCAGCGCCGCCAGCAAATGCTCCGCGTTCACACCGAACACGGCCCGATGGATCGCCTCGAACTCCAATCCTTTGTCGTGGAGGTTAACCAGCTCCACCAGCGCGTAACGCGCCGGATGACGCAAGATCGTCACCGGATCGGACGCGGTACGCTTGAGGTTTTCCCAAATGATCTTAGCAGTGGCAAAGGAATGGTTGCCGTCACCCACGGCATAGAGCAACACCGGCTCTTCGGCGACACTGTTTCGGGTGGCAAAGACCGCCGGATCGGCCAAGCGTGTCAATTGCTCCACCACCCACTGAATCAATAGCGGATGCTGGGCCAGCCAGCCACGAATCCGGCCACCGTTCAGCATCAGCGGAAAATCGTACATGCACTCCTGCGGTTCGGCGAACAGCGGCTCGATGACCGAGCGCTCTGGGTCATCGATCAACACCATGATATGAGGTAGCTCCAGCAGCGCGCTTTCCCGCACCCGCACCCGAGGCGGCAATCGCTCCATGATCGTGCCTTCGGTAGGCCGGATCAGGGTTTTAGCGCCGGGTTTGAAATCGTAGCATTCCAGGTCCAGGGCGACGATCAAGCCCTTCCGCGTCCGACCTCGGGCGGTTTCTCGCTCGACCAGGACAAAACCGGGTGATTGGGGTATCAGCACGCCTTCGGTCAAATAGCGGCGCATGGCTCCTTGAATGGCCGAAATCCGCTGCGCCTCGTCGGCGGCACCCAGATAAACCTCGGGCAAGATCAATCGTAGCGTGGACGGGGCCGGACCAACCTGGTCTTCCACCGTCGCCCAGTAATCCGGCTGAGAAGTATATTGATCGCAGGCCACCACCGCCCACTTCGTCAGGTCCGTACCCGTTCGAGGCAGCAGGACCGTTGGGACCTGCAAGCCGATCTGCGTGAAGTTCATGGACGGTCACTCTCCGGTTGATATCGACGGCGGCCTCAATTTCGGCGGCGATTCGCCGAAAACCAAGCATGTTGAACATCAACAAGCTTAACAAATGGGTCGGATACCCTCCAGCAACGTTTCCGGCAGCCGAGTATTATGATGAGCACACGATTCGGAAACGAGCGACACCGTCCCGCAACCAACCAGGAAACGTTCCATGCAGAAGCTGAAAATCGTCGTAGTCACCTTTTTCATCGCTCTGATCTTCATCGCCGGGGGAACATGGGGCTATCTGTGGTACAGCACCAAACAGCAAGTCGATCAATTCGTATTAATGGCAAAACCTTTCGCCGACATCAGCTACGGCGGTATCAATATTTCGCCGTCCGGTTCGATCGGGGTCAACCGGCTTCGCGCGATCTTCAATACGGTGAACGATTCCATCACGATCGGTTCTATTCAACTCAAGGCGCCGAATATCGGTGCCCTGCTCGATGCTCTCTGGCAGCTGCATAGTAATCGGCTGCCTAAAGCGCTGGCGCTATCGGTGCAACAAGTCGAGATCGCGGTCGATGGCGGTATTCTTGGGGCCGATCCCGCCAGCGGTTCGCAATCCTTGCCATTCAGCAATCTGAACGCCTTGGGTTGTGGACCGATCACCGCCTTCGGTACCACCGAATGGCAGGAAATGGGCTACACCCGTTTTATCAGCGACGTGACGGTGGGCTATCGGCTCAATCCGGCGCATCATCGGATCGAACTTCAAATCGACAGCCACACTCAGGACTGGGCGACGCTCAACATGGACATCAGCTTCGCCACTTCCGGGCCAACGGTTTCGATGCTAGAGCTGGCTTCTTCGCTGACCCCAAAACTGGCCAATCTGAAGGCGGTGATGCGCGATACCGGCTTCAATCAGCGCCGAAACAGCTATTGCGCCGCCAAGGCCGGAAAAGCGGTCGATGCCTATATCGTCGATCACGTCCGCCTAGTGGCGGAACGCCTCCACGCTAACGGCCTCTATCTCGGACAGGGATTGCTCGAAGGGTATCGAAACTATCTAATGACAGGCAGTCAGCTCACGATTTTGGCCTCGCCGCCTTCTCCTATCAATCCCGCCGAACTCCAATCCTACAAGCCCGAGGATGCGATCAAGCTGGCCGGCCTAACATTGACGGTAAACGAGAAACCGGTGACCGATCTCTCCCTAAGTTGGGACAATGCCAAGATCGCCCGAGCGCTGGGCATTCAACCCGAGATCGCTTTGGAAGCCGAAAAACCCGAACCCGAGCCTTCGTCCGCACCGCAGACCATCGTGATCGAAAGAACCTTTCACCCGATTCCGATCGGCGAACTGGCTCACCACGTCGGCAAGATGGCCAAAATCAAAACCGCTAACAATGCGCAGTACCGGGGCAAACTTGAAGCCGTCACCGAAGATATTGCAACGATCACCATCCGCAAACCCAGTGGCAGCGCTACTCTGTCCCTGCGAAAGAACGAAATTACTCAGGCACAGGTTCTATATTGAGTCAGGAAAAGACATAAACGACAGGGCACGAGTTGAATGTCCCGCTCGCGCCATGCGCTTAAGTTCGAACCAGTTGGATCAGTAAGAGCACGAATAGCACCACCAGCGCCAGCGGAATCAACGCTGCTGGCCAATCCTTCTTGGCGGTGCGGCTGCGCTCGATGGCCGCCTTGATGCCAGGCCGAAACCATAGGATCAGCAGTAACGCCACCACCCCGCCCAACAGGATTTCCCACCACGCCGCGGATTCCATCGTCACCCTCTTATCTCGGATAGCCCTAACATAGTGACGGTCAATCCTTGCCGCGCCCGCCACCGGGAGGAATCATCGGTTGTGGGAATGGCATCACATTATCGCCCCCTTCCATCGAGCGAATTTTACTGATGCCTTCACGTTCGACTTCATCGATCCGCAGGATGTAGTGCAACGGAATAAAGGTCCGTTGTACCCCAGCGAACTCGCTTTGCAACCGCTCCTCGGCCGGATTGACCAGCACGCTCGAACGCTCGCCGAAGAGGAGTTCCTCAACCTCGATAAAACCGTACAGCTCGCCCTGATAAATACCGCGCGCGTAGATTTCGTACAGCTTGCCTTGATTGATGAACAAAATGCGGTAAATGCTTTTGGTGATCTTGGACATTGCCCAGGCCGGTTTCCAGTCGGAGATGAGCCAATCTAACCTTGTTTGATGTTCTCGGCAAACCCGGATCGGAAAATTGCGGGTGATTCGGTGTCCGCTCCAACAACGCCCACCCTGGAATGCCGGCTTTGACCCGTCAAAATTGCCTCACCCCTGCTACCGGCACCCATGATCGTTCCGTCCAATCCTCAGTCAGCCACCCCCCTCCTCACCGCGTATATCCCCTCAACACACCCCAAGCTTTCGATTTCAATCAAACCGCTTTACGATGCCCTGTCTCAGGATGGCCTGAATGACCCAGTCGTGCTATCGGTGAGTACCTGATACCTAAGCGGCTTGCGACATTTTACGAGACCACGACTACGCGTGTTTGAGGATTGATACAAAATGCCTTCCACTGCGAACCTGCCATCCCCCGCCTGCGCGATCATCAGTCTGACCGAGCCGGGCCGAGTGTTGGCTGAACGTTTGCTGGATTTCCTGCCGGGGGCCGAACATCTATATCGGCCACAACCGTTTCAGGACAGGGTCCGCGAACGTTTTCAGAGTGGCTGTCGGCTGATCCTGCTGTGTGCGGTTGGTATCGCGGTGCGGACCCTCGCCCCGGTGTTACGGGACAAATATCACGACCCGGCAGTCGTAGTGCTGGACGAGCACGGCCGCTTCGTGGTACCGATTCTATCCGGCCATGAGGGCGGCGCTAACGAATGGGCGCGGCAAATCGCCGAATTCCTGGGCGCACAAGCTGTCATCACCGGCGCACAACGCTACACGCAACCGATGCTAGTCGCTGGTTTCGGCTGCAATCGTGGCTGCCCGCTGGAATCGCTGTTGGCCTTGCTCGACCAGACCTTAACCAGCCACGGCTTGCAGCGTGGTGATTTGAGGGCCCTGGCCAGCATCGAACTCAAACAAGACGAGCTTGGACTGCATCGACTGGCTGAAACTCTGAAGTTGCCCATCCATTTCTACCCGGCGAGCGTATTGTGCGAATACAGCGACCGGCTCAGCCGAAAATCCGAGATTGTGTTCCGGGAAACCGGCTGCCATGGCGTGGCTGAAGCTGCCGCACTGGCACACGCCGAGCGCCTGACCGATCACCCCTTTCCGGCAGAGCTGCTCATTCCCAAACAGAAGAACGCCGACGCCACTTTAGCGGTAGCGCGTGTTTACGGTAATCACGACGGCGCCATCGTCCAGATTCCGCATGGCGATACCTCTCCTGCAAACCCGCCGAGTTTCTGGTAATCTTTTTACTCCGCTGGCCGTTCCCACCCCTCGTACCTGTCCCATGACTCCGATTTTCCGCGCTCGCGTCAAGATTTGCGGCATCACGCGTCCCGAGGACGGCATGACGGCGGCCAGACTGGGCGTGGACGCCATTGGGCTGGTCTTTCATCGGCCCAGCCCTCGCTACGTGGACATGGATGCGGCACGGCGGATCGTGGCGGCGTTACCGCCGTTTGTCGCCGTGGTCGGTCTGTTTATGAATGCGGAACCCGCCGTGATCCAAGCCGTCTTATCTGAAGTTCCGTTATCTTTGCTGCAATTTCACGGCGATGAGACTCCCGATTACTGCGCCGCGTTCGGCCTACCTTACCTCAAGGCCGTGCCGATGGGCGCCGGTGCCGATCCGCTGGATTACGAGCGACGCTTCGCTACGGCGGCCGGCCTCTTGCTAGACAGCCACGGCGGCAACAAAATGGGCGGCACCGGCCAAGGTTTCGACTGGACCCGGATCCCCGCTAACCGCCGCAAACCGTTAATCCTGGCCGGTGGCCTGCATCCCGGCAACGTCGCTGCTGCTATCCGGCAAGTCCGCCCCTACGCGGTGGACGTCAGCAGCGGCGTGGAAACGGCCAAGGGCATCAAGGATGCTGAACTGATGCATGCATTTCTGCGAGGTGTGTACGACTGTGAAAGTCCTGCGCGATAAGGTGGATTACAGCCAATTCCCCGACGTCGACGGCCATTTCGGCCGCTACGGTGGCCGGTTCGTCGCTGAAACCCTGATGGAAGCCCTACACGAGTTGAACGATGCCTGGCGAACCTATCGCAGCGACCCCGAATTCCTCGGGGAACTGGACGCGGACTTGGCCCGCTACGTCGGCCGCCCCACCCCGCTCTATCACGCGGAACGCTGGAGCCGGCGACTGGGCGGCGCCCAAATCTATCTCAAGCGCGAGGACCTCAACCACACCGGCGCCCACAAGATCAACAACACCGTCGGCCAAGCCCTGCTGGCCGCGCGGATGGGCAAAACCCGGCTGATCGCCGAAACCGGTGCCGGTCAACACGGCGTGGCCTCCGCCACCGTCGCTGCTCGCCTTGGCATGGAATGCGTGGTCTACATGGGCACGGAAGACATCAAGCGCCAGGCGCTGAACGTCTACCGAATGCGCTTGCTGGGCGCCACCGTCCAGCCGGTTAGCTCCGGCTCCCGCACCCTCAAGGACGCGTTGAACGAGGCGTTGCGCGACTGGGTGACCAACATCGATAACACCTTTTACATGATCGGCACGGTGGCCGGCCCGCATCCTTACCCGCTGATGGTGCGTGAATTCCAGGCCGTGATCGGCCGCGAGGCGCGTGAGCAGATGCTGACCGACCACGGTTGTCTGCCGGATGCACTGATCGCGTGCGTCGGCGGCGGGTCCAACGCTATCGGCTTGTTCCATCCATTCCTCAACGACAGCAACGTCGCCATCTACGGCGTCGAAGCTGCCGGCGCGGGTATCGAAACCGGCCGCCACGCCGCCACGCTCTGCGCCGGTCAGCCCGGCGTGCTGCACGGCAACCGCACCTACCTGCTCAACGACAGCAACGGGCAAATCGTCGAAACTCACTCGGTTTCCGCCGGTCTCGATTATCCCGGCGTTGGACCGGAACACGCTTGGCTCAAAGATATCGGTCGGGTACAGTACGTCGCTGTCACCGATGATGAAGCCTTACGGGGTTTCCACGACCTGACCCGTATCGAAGGCATCATCCCAGCGCTGGAGAGCAGCCACGCCCTGGCCTACGCCACCCAGCTCGCCCCGACCCTGCGCCCCGATCAGCGGATCGTGGTTAACCTATCGGGACGCGGCGACAAGGACATCTACACCGTCGCCGCACTGGAAGGCATCCAACTGTGAATCCCCACCCTCACCTCTCGCTCACAGGGCGAGAGGTGTCTTCAGCATCTAGCCGCCAAGAGTTTTGTCGCATGAATCGCATCGACCGCCGTTTCCAAGCCCTGCGCCGCAGCGGTCGCAAGGCTCTGATTCCCTATATCACCGCCGGCGATCCCCACCCGGACGTCACCGTGCCGATGCTGCACGCACTGGTTGCGGCCGGCGCCGACCTCATTGAGTTGGGCGTGCCGTTTTCCGATCCGATGGCCGACGGTCCGATCATCCAGAAAGCCTGTGAGCGAGCCTTGGCCCAGGGCATGTCGCTGCGCGGCGTGCTGGAACTGGTCCGCGAATTCCGCCGCACCGACAACGAAACGCCGCTGGTATTGATGGGTTATCTCAACCCCATCGAGCGGATGGGTCACGAAACCTTCGCCATCGCGGCCCGCGATGCGGGCGTGGACGGAGTGCTGACGGTGGATTTGCCGCCAGAGGAAGCGGCCGAGTTGGCCGAATTGCTCAAGGCGGCCGGCATCGCCCCGATTTTCCTACTGGCTCCCACCAGTTCCACCCAACGCATCCGGCAAGCCGCCCAACTGGCGCGCGGCTACCTCTATTACGTCTCGCTGAAAGGCGTGACCGGCTCGGCAGCACTCGATGTCGCCGAAGTGGCTGATAAGCTAGCGACCATTCGCACCTGTACCGAGCTACCGCTGGGCGTTGGTTTCGGTATCAAAGACCCGCCGACTGCCGCCGCCATCGCCGAAATCGCCGACGCGGTAGTGGTCGGCAGCGCGCTGGTCGCGAAAATGGGCGAACGAGCCACCGAACCCGAGCGGATGCGCCAGGAAGTCGTCGCGCTGGTGGCCGCCATCCGTCAGGCGATGGACCGAGCTTGCGCACCCGCCGCCATCGCCGATTGACGCCGTATCTTCCCATTCTGACCTTGCCACCCTTGCGGATCTTCCGAGACCGGTTGCCTTCTCAAAACAGGACGCCATGATGAGCTGGTACGAAAAGCTGGTTCCCTCGCGGATTCGCACCGACGGCCGCAACAAGCACCAAATCCCAGAAGGTCTCTGGAGCAAGTGTGAGGAATGCAGTGCCGTATTGTACGGCGCCGAACTGGAGCGCAATCTCCAAGTGTGCCCCAAATGTGGCCATCACATGTATCTCGGCGCCCGCAAACGCTTGTTGAGCTTTCTCGACGAGGACGGCCCCGTCGAAATCGGCGAGGACATTGAACCGACCGATTTTCTGAAATTTAAGGATGGCAAAAAATACCGAGACCGGTTGACACAGGCTCAAAAAGTTTGCAACGAAAAGGATGCCCTGATCACCATGCGAGGCCGCCTTAAGGGAATGCCGGTGGTCGCCACGGCGTTCGAGTTCGAGTTCATGGGCGGTTCGATGGGCTCAGTGGTTGGCGAACGCTTTGTCCGAGGCGCTCAAATCGCCTTGCATGAACACATCCCTTTCATCTGTTTCACTGCCAGCGGTGGAGCCCGGATGCAGGAGGCGCTGGTATCGCTCATGCAAATGGCCAAGACCAGCGCGGCCTTGAACCGACTGGCTGAACATGGCGTTCCCTATCTCTCGGTGTTGACCAACCCCACCACCGGCGGTGTCTCCGCCAGCCTGGCAATGCTGGGCAATATCAATATCGCCGAACCGAAGGCACTGATTGGGTTTGCCGGACCCCGGGTCATCGAACAGACCGTGCGGGAAAAGCTACCGGAAGGCTTTCAGCGCAGCGAATTCCTCCTGGAGCATGGCGCCATCGACATGATCGTGGACCGGCGCGAGCTGCGCGACCGGCTGGCCGCGCTGCTGGCGATGTTGACCGGCCGCGATGCCTCGACCACCCGGCCAACACCGGTCGAAGCGCTTCCCGAAGAGCCGACATGCGATTTACCGCCCTCGACGACTGGCTGAATTGGCAGGAAACCCAGCATCCTCGCGCTATCGAACTCGGCCTAGAGCGAGTGCGCGTGGTCTTGAGCCGGCTACAACCAGAACCAAGACCGCACGTCGTGATAACGGTCGGTGGTACGAATGGGAAGGGCTCCTGTGTCGCGCTGCTGGAGGCCATCTTGCGCGCGGCGGGCTACCGGGTCGGTACCTATACCTCTCCACATCTACTCCGTTACAACGAGCGGATTCGGGTAGCCGGCGCGGAGGCGGACGATGGAACGATTTGTCGGGCGTTTTCTCATATCGACGCCATGCGCGGTGATGGCTCGCTGACCTATTTCGAGTTCGGTACGTTAGCGGCGCTGGAAATTTTCCGAGATGCCGCCATCGATGTCGCGGTGTTGGAAGTGGGGCTCGGCGGCCGATTGGACGCGGTCAATGTCGTGGACGCCGATGCCGCACTGGTGGTTAGCGTCGGCATCGATCACATCGACTGGCTGGGGCCGGATCGCGATAGCATCGGTTATGAAAAAGCCGGCATCTACCGTTCGAATCGGCCGGCCATCTGCGCTGATCCTGATCCGCCGTCTCGATTACTCGACCACGCTCATAAGCTTGGCGCACACTTGTGGCGGGTCGGCTTCGATTACGATTTTGCGCCCACCGGTGAAACATGGCGCTGGTGGGCAGGCGACGCACGGCTTGACGAACTGCCGTTCCCCGCCCTGGCCGGCCGGCATCAGATTGGCAATGCCGCTGCCGTGCTCGCCACGTTGACCAGCCTGCGCGACCGACTACCCGTCCCCGCCGACGCCGTTCGAACGGGGTTATCGCAAGTGCGGTTGTCGGGACGATTTCAGGCTTTTCATGGACCGGTTGAGTGGATTCTCGACGTTGCGCATAATCCCCATGCTGCTGCCGTGCTAGCTGACAATTTACGAAATCGCCCCTGTGCCGGACGAACTCTGGCTATCGTCGGATTACTCGCCGACAAAGACGCCAGCGGGGTGATCCAGGCGATGGCTCACGCCGTAGACGATTGGTATCCGGTGACACTGACGGGGCTACGAGGGCGCACGGGCGCGGAAATCGCCGAGATAGTACTACGGGTCACGGGCGTGCGGGCCACTGCCCAGGAAGCGTTAAGCGAGGCTTGTCACACCGTCCTAGCCGCTGCCCGTCCCAATGATCGCATCGTCGTGTTCGGTTCCTTTCATACGGTCGCGCCCGTGCTGGCCGCGCAACCGTGGCTTTCCAATTTTCCTTCTCCGCATCCATAGGGAGGCATGACCGTGGATAATCGCTTAGCCCAACGCTTAGTCGGTGTCGCCGTGGTTGCGGCGCTGGCCGTCGTCTTCGTGCCCGAAATGCTGGAGAAGCCGCACAAGCCCGCAGCCGTCGCCCCAACGAACACCTCCCCGCCACCGCCGCAATCCCGGCCGTCGCCTGTACCGACCCTGACATTCTCTCAACCTCAACCGGCACCACCGAGCGCGGAATCCACTCCCCCGCCGGTCGTCGAGCCGGCTGAGCCAGCGCCAACAGCCCCGACCGCTGCGCCGACAACCGTTGAGGTAACCCCGGTTAACCCGGCTGCTCCCATTCCCAGCCCACCGACCGCGCCGGTCGCCAGCGTACCGCCTCCACCACCGATTGCTAATACACCCACTGCGCCGGTCGCTAATACGCCCGCTACACCAAAGCCGATTACACCCGCTGCACCGGTCGCTAATACGCCCGCTACACCAAGGCCGATTACACCCGCTGCACCGGTCGCTAATACGCCCGCTACACCAAGGCCGATTACACCCACTCCAGCACCCGTGCGAAGCCCGCAACCCCAACCGTCACGGATTGCTCCAGCACCATCGACCGAATCCACCAAAGCTGCCACCGATAAACTTGCACGGGAGGAAGCGGCACGGCGCAAGGCTGCTCAGGAAGCCGCCGCCAAGGTCCGGGCCAAGGCTGAAGCCGAGCGCGTCGCCGCCGCTAAAGCACAAGCCGAGGCGGCTCGACAAGCCGCGCAAGCCGAGGCTGCCCGGGTCCGGGCCAAGGCCGAAGCCGAGCGCGTCGCCGCTGCTAGGGCGGAGGCCGCCCGCGCCGAGGCCGCGCAAAATGCCAGTAATCCATCGCAATCCTCTCCGGCGGAGACCTTAGCCGCGCAGGCCGAGGCGGATCGCGCCGCGCAAGCGGCCCGACGCGAAGCAGCTCGCGCTGAGGCCGCTCGGAAATCGGCCCAAGCGGAAGCTGCTCAAAAAGCCGCTCAGGCCGAGGCCGCCCGCACCGAGGCTGCACGACGTAAGGCGCAAGCTGAGGTCGCCTCCGCTCGCGGAGCCAGCAAGGCCAGTCCTCCTCGTAACGCACTTTCCCCACCCGCGACCGCCAAAGCTAAGCCGCCCAATGCCTTGCCCAAAATCGAGTTGCTTGCCAAGTCGGAGGCTGCGTCCGCCACTTCCCGCCCGGCGCCATCGCCCGCGTCTGCTCCCAAACCGAAACCGGCCTCGGCCGGCGGCGGAACCGTGGCGGGCAGCTATGCTCTGCCAGAGAATGCCAATGCCTTGCGGGACTATTATCGCAGTCAAAATATTCGCGCTGCCATCGAGCAAATCGACGTCAACGGCCGGCCGATGTATCAGGTCAAGATTTGGCGCAGATGATTGCGCGATACGAAACTGTACGGTTTCGGCCAAAGTACGATTTTGTTAACATCAATCGGCCTTGGCGAATGCCAGGATACGCCGATCATCACGAACCTTACGAGGTGGAAACGAGAGACACATGAATTGGGCGGATTATCTTATTATCATCATTATCGCCCTCTCCATGCTGATCGGGCTCTGGCGGGGTTTGTTACGCGAGGTCGTGTCGCTAGCCACCTGGATCGCGGCTTTCGCTATCGCCTTCCTGTTCGCGGAAAATGGCGCCGCTCTGCTTGTTCCCTATATCGACGTGCCCTCGTTGCGGATCGCGGCCGCCTTTAGTGGCCTGTTTCTTATCACTCTACTGCTGGGTGGGTTAGTCGGCATTCTTGCCTCGCATTTGGTCGACTACACGGGGCTCAACGGCACTGACCGGGTGCTAGGCATGGTCTTTGGCCTGGCACGCGGCAGTGCCGTCATCGTCTTGTTAATTCTGGCGGCTGGAGTAACGCCCCTGCCACGAGACCCTTGGTGGCAACAATCACAACTATTGGATCACTTTCAGCCAGTCGCGCTCTGGCTGCGAGATTTGATGCCACCGGAATTGGCCCAGCATTTTCGCTTTTCCTGAGCGCTTTTCCAACGATGGCGGCAACCGTCCATTGTGGAGGGTAGTGGCAGATGTGCGGAATCATCGGTATCGCCGGGCGTAGTCCAATCAACCAGAGTCTGTTCGATGGCTTGACAGTGTTGCAGCACCGTGGTCAGGATGCGGCGGGTATCGTCACCTGTGATAATGGCCGCTTGTTTCTACGCAAGGACAATGGCTTGGTGCGTGATGTCGTGCGTACCCGCCACATGCGCAACTTGCACGGCAACATCGGCATCGGCCACGTCCGCTATCCGACCGCCGGCAGTTCCGACTCCGCCGAGGCGCAGCCGTTTTATGTCAACTCACCGTTTGGCATCACGCTCGCTCACAACGGTAACCTAACCAACGCCCCCCAACTCAAGGATGAATTGTTTCGCTCGGACCTGCGGCATATCAACACCAATTCCGATTCGGAAATCCTGCTCAACGTGTTCGCCCACGAACTGCAACAGCGCAGCAAGCTGTCGGTGGACGCCGAGGATATTTTCGCCGCCGTGGCGGCGGTACACCGGCGAGTACGTGGCGCCTACGCTGCTGTGGTACTGATCGTCGGTTTCGGATTGGTGGCCTTCCGCGACCCGAACGGCATCCGACCGCTAGTGTTCGGCCGCCGCGAGACCGAGGACGGCTTGGAATATATGGTCGCTTCCGAAAGCGTGGCCCTAGACGTGCTGGATTTTCGGCGGGTTCGCGATGTGGCCCCGGGCGAGGCCGTGCTGTTCGATCTGGACGGCCGGATGCACGCCCGCCAGTGCGCGGAACAACCGAATCACTCGCCCTGCATTTTCGAGTTCGTCTATCTGGCGCGACCCGACTCGATCATCGACCAGGTTTCGGTGCACAAGGCCCGGTTGCGCATGGGCGAGCATCTGGCTGAAAAAATCCTGCGGGTCTGGCCGGAGCAGGACATCGACGTAGTAATCCCGATTCCCGATACCAGCCGCACCGCTGCCTTGCAGATGGCCTCGATCCTGGGCATCAAGTACCGGGAAGGCTTCATCAAGAACCGCTACATCGCCCGCACCTTCATCATGCCCGGCCAGAAGATCCGCAAGAAATCGGTGCGCCAGAAACTCAATCCCATCGACCTGGAATTTCGTGGTAAAAACGTGCTGTTGGTGGACGATTCCATCGTGCGCGGCACCACCTCCGAACAGATCATCCAGATGGCTCGCGAAGCCGGTGCCCGCCGGGTCTATTTCGCCTCGGCCGCGCCGCCGGTGCGCTATCCCAATGTCTACGGCATCGACATGCCGGCCGCCCGCGAGCTGATCGCCCACGGCCGTTCCGAGGAAGAAATAGCGCGCGCCATCGGCGCCGACTATCTGATTTTCCAGGATTTGACCGACCTGGAAGAGGCAGTGCGGCGTGGTAATCCCCGGCTACAGCGTTTCGACTCCTCCTGCTTCACCGGCGAATACGTCACCGGCGATATCGACCGAGACTACCTGGAGTGTCTGGCCCGCGACCGTTCCGACGCTGCCAAGACCGACTATGACAACGCCGACAACGCCATCATCGATTTGCATAACAATGCCTGAGCGCAACGCTCATCTTTTGACAAGAGAGTCCTGAGCTTCTAAGCTTTCCCTAGCGCCGATTTGAGTTCTCAGCTTGCAGGCGCTTAACAAATCTTGCTAAAGCGGGTCGAACCTGCCCTGGGTACTCCCATTGAGTGGGTTTTTTTATGCCCGCGTGCTGGCGGCCCTTCCGGGGTTCGCCTCGACCCCTCACCCAACGCGGAGATACCCTCTATGAATATCGACGATGCCGAACTCGGTTTCGCCAGTCTTGCGGTGCGCGCCGGCCAAGTTCGCACCTCGGAAGGCGAACACGCCGAGCCAATTTTCCTGACTTCCAGCTTCGTGTTCGCTAACGCCGCCGAGGCCGCCACCCGTTTCAGCACCGCTACGGGCAATATCTATTCCCGCTTCACCAATCCGACGGTGCGCGTTTTTCAGGAGCGGCTGGCGGCACTGGAAGGTGGCGAGACCTGCATCGCGACCGGATCGGGCATGGCGGCGATTCTGGCGACCTGCATGGCGCTGTTGAAAAGCGGCGATCATGTTGTCTGCGCCAACGCGGTGTTCGGCACCACCGTCTCGTTGCTCAACCAATATCTGGGCAAGTTCGGCGTCGCCACGACCTACGTGCCGCTAAGCGACCTCGCTGCCTGGGAAGCCGCCATCCGCCCGCAAACTCGGTTATTTTTCCTCGAAACTCCCTCCAACCCGCTGATGGAACTAGCCGATATCCGCGCCTTGGCCGACCTCGCGCACGCGCACGACTGTCTCCTGGTGGTGGACAACTGCTTCTGTACCCCTGCCTTGCAACGGCCGTTCACGCTGGGAGCGGATTTGGTGATTCACTCCGGCACCAAATATCTGGACGGTCAGGGTCGTTGCGTGGGTGGGGCGGTGGTCGGCGACCGACAGCGGGTTGGCACCGACATCTTCGGTTTTCTCCGTACCGCTGGCCCCACGCTGAGTCCGTTCAACGCTTGGGTGTTTCTCAAGGGTCTGGAAACCTTGAATCTGCGGATGCGTGCCCACAGCGAATCGGCGCTGCAACTGGCGCGCTGGCTGGAAACCCAGCCTGCGATCACACGCGTCTACTATCCCGGCCTGACCTCGCATCCGCAGCACGAACTGGCGAAACGGCAACAGAGTGGTTTCGGCGGTATTGTCTCTTTCGATCTCCACGGCGGTCGGGAAGCCGCCTGGACCTTGATCGATGCGACACGGCTGATTTCGATCACCGCCAACCTGGGCGATGCCAAAAGCACCATCACCCACCCCGCCACGACCACCCACGGCCGCTTGACGCCACAGGAGCGCGAGGCAGCCGGCATCGGTGAGGGTTTGGTACGGATTTCAGTGGGTTTGGAAGACATCGCCGATATCCAAACCGATTTGGAGCGTGGTTTTCGTCTGCTGGCTTAACCGATGATCAAGGCCATTACTTTCGATCTGGACGACACGCTGTGGGATGTATGGCCGGTGGTGGAACGTGCCGAGCAACATTTGCACGAGTGGCTGCGATCACACTACCCGCGCATCCCGCAGCGGTACTCGCCGCTGGAATTACGGGAGCTGTGTGCCGAGATCGCCGCCGCTCGGCCGGAGATCGCCCACGACCGCACCCGATTGCGCAAGGATGCACTGCAACTGGCGGCAAGGCGGACCGGTTATCTAGATTTCGATGTGGACGCAGCGTTTGCGGTTTTTTACATCGCTCGCAACGCCGTGGAGCTGTTCGCGGAAGTACGACCAACGCTGGAGCGTCTGGCGCGGCGCTATACGCTCGCGTCGCTTTCCAACGGCAATGCTGACGTAGGTTTGATTGGCCTAGATGACGTGTTCAGTTTCTCGCTGAACGCGATCGAGGTGGGTGCCGCCAAACCGGAGCCGTTGATGTTCGAGTTGGCTTGCCGCCGGTTGGGCGCGTGGCCTGGACAAGTCGTCCACGTCGGCGACGATCCCGAGCACGACGTACGAGGCGCAGCGAACGCGGGGATGCGAACCGTCTGGGTCAACCGGAACGGTCGGGAATGGCCCGGTGGTCCCGAGGCGGATGCGGAAATTGGCAGCTTGGCGGAACTGGAAGCGGTTTTGGCCGTTTGGGAAGCCAACTCGGGCTGAGAAAAACTGATCGTCGCTTCGCTTACCAGGGAATCGGTTGGCCGTCGCGGAAAAATCCGCCGCTCGGTCCGTCGTCGGGCAAAGTGGCCGCCCAGACGATGCCCGAAGCACCCTGCTCCACCGTCCTCTCAGCGTTTGGGCCGCCCATGTCAGTACGTACCCAACCGGGACAGACCGAGTTGACCAGAATATTGAAACCGCGCGCTTCCGCCGCCAGGATGCGAGTCAAGGCGTTCAACGCCGTCTTGGAAATCCGGTAGGCCGGCGATTTGCCTTCCATCTCGCTCAACTGGCCCATACCGCTGGAAACGTTCACGATCCGGCCATAGTGCTGCTGTTTCATCAACGGCACCAGTTCTTGCGCCAGCAACAATGGGCCGTACAGGTTGGCTTTTAGCGTCGCCGACAAGGTTTCCAGGCTGGCGTTGAACACACTGGCGCTGCCCGCATCCTCGGTACCATGACTATCTAAATTGACCCCGGCGTTGTTGACCAGAATATCGACGCGACCGCACCGACTATGGATGAAAGCACCCAGCTCCGCCACGCTGCTCTCCAAGGTCACATCCAGTGCATGAAACACCACGTCCAACCCTTCGGCCAACAGCTTTTCGAAGGCGGCCTCGCCCCGGCTGGCATTGCGACAGGTGACGATAACCCGGATGTCGCGCTTGGCCAACTGCCGGACCGTTTCCAGCCCCAATCCGCGATTGGCACCAGTGACTACTGCTATGAGTTTGCTATTTTTACCGTTCAACATCATCCTCGCCTCTTCCGGCTATCACTCCAACAAGGACTGACTCCGGCGGCCAATCCGCATAATGTGTTGCTAATTCAACACAACTTATTGAAAAGTATATATAGATTATCTGATCAACGACAAAAAACAATATAAATTTTTAAGGGTTCTTCTCACCGGATTGCCACGTCGACAAAATTCTTGCGCATGATCCACCCTTAACCTCGCAGCATTTAGACCCCCAATCGGGCTTCACTTCGGCTACGCTTTCTCCACCGTTCCTGCTTGGTCGAGGAACAATCTTTCCACTCTCACCCTAAGGCGTTCATGAACCAACTCTACCTCATCGGCACCGGCCCCGGCGGGCTGGAACATCTTAGTCCGGCTGCCCGCACGGCACTGGAATCCTGCACGGATCTCGCCGGCCACGGCTTGTACCTGAACCTGCTCGGCGCATTGACCGAGGGCAAGACTCGGCACAAGACACCGATGGGCGAAGAGCTAGCCCGTGCCACGCTGGCGCTCGATCTCGCCGCCAGCGGCCGGACCACGGCGCTGATTTCTAGCGGCGACGCCGGCATCTATGGCATGGCGACGGTCGTGTTTGAACTACTGGCACGTAAACCGAAACCGGAATGGTCCGACGTCGAAATCGAAGTCATCCCCGGCATTTCGGCGATGCAAGCGGCGGCGGCGCGGGTCGGCGCTCCACTGGCGCACGATTTCTGCGTCATTTCTCTTTCCGACCTGCTGACGCCGTGGGAACTGATCGCCAAGCGTATCGACTTGGCCGGTCAGGGCGATTTCGCCATTGCTTTTTACAACGCGGTGTCCAACAAACGCTCCTGGCAACTGCTGGAAGCCCGACAAATCCTACTGCGCTACCGCCAGCCGGAAACGCCAGTCGTCGTCGCCTTCAACGTCACTCGCAAAGGCGAGCAGATCACCGTCACCACCTTGGGCGAATTGGATCCGGAACCGTTGAACATGCTCTCGCTGGTGATGGTCGGCAACAGCGAAACCCGGCGAGTGGGACAGTGGGTCTATACCCCGCGCGGCTATCACACCAAGCCGGAGTTGGCGGACACCGACCCGTAGAGCAATGCTTCTCGACGCGTTTCCTCGAACGCTATCCGCTCTTGTGCCCACTGATTGGTCAGCTCAGTTAGATCAGCGCCCGCTTCCAGAGCCAGACGCAGCTTGTCATCTCCCGCCAGCAGGTCGATGGCGGGAATGTCGGCCACGAACTCGTAGGGCTTCGCCCGCCAGGCAAAGGTATCCGGAGCGACGCGCTTGACGCTTTGCAGGAATGCGATGCCGACCGCATAGGAATAGAACAGCCGACGGTCGGTGATGTGGATTTGCACGCCCCCGCACGTACCGCCGGCGTGTTTTTGAAACTTGGGCCGGAAGTAGAGCGGACGAAATAGGCAACCGGTCAGATTTTTCCGGGACAGATCGGCGGCGAGAGCCTCGGGATCGATGCCCGGTGCACCGGCGACCTCGAACGGCCGGCAGGTACCGCGCCCTTCCGACAGTTCGGTTGCTTCCACCAGACACATGCCGGGATAGACCAGCGCGGTATCGACCGTCGGCATGTTGGGCGAAGGATAGACCCAAGGCAAACCGGTATCTTCGAAGACCATCTCGCGCCGCCAACCACGCATGGGCAACACGTCTAGCTCGCACCGGATACCTCGTTGAATCTGAACGTAGCGGGCGATTTCGCCGGGCGTTAGCCCATGCCGGTTGGGCAACGGATGCAGGCCGACGAAGGATTCAAAACCCGGTTTGATCAAATTGCCTTCGGTGGTCAGCCCATCGATGGGGTTCGGACGGTCGCAGACCAGCACCCGTACCCCGGCTTTGCCGGCTGCTTCCATGCACAACGCCATCGTCCAGACGAAGGTGTAATAACGCGCGCCTACGTCTTGCAGGTCGATTACCAGTGCATCCAAACCCTCAAGCTGTTCCCGGCGCGGGGTCAAGCTGTCGAAAGTCGCACCGTACAAGCTATGGACCGGCACTCCCAGTCGGGGATCAAGAGAAATATCATCGACATCTTCCATGTCCTGCGCCTCGCCCCGGGCACCGTGCTCCGGCCCAAAAATGGCGGCGATTTGGGCACCGGCCGCTTGCAGCAGATCCAGCGCGTGGCGCAGCTCGGCATCGACGCTGGCGGGATGGCAAACCACCCCGATCCGAGCGCCGCGAATTTTTTCGGGAAAATCGTTGATGAGGGTTTCGAGGCCAGTCTGGACGCGGGACATCGCGACTCTCGCTCCTTGATTGAGAATTTGGGAGCGATGATTCTAGCCTTGCGCGATCAGTTGTCGTAGCTCCGGCACGCAAGAACCGCAGTTGGTTCCGGCCTTCAGCGTCGCACCAATCGCTTCCGGCGTTGTCAATCCTCGCTCGCGAATGGCGGTGGTCAAGGTGTTGAGCCCCACCCCGAAGCAAGCGCAGACGATCCGTCCACAATCGCGCTGTCCACCGCCGGGACGCCCAGCGAGCAAACTGGCGCGCTCGGCGGAACCGAGCTCCTGGGCGGCAAAGAGTCCAGCCAGCCAGTTGCGCAGCGGCAACTCGTGAGTCGGAGCGACGAACAGACACGCTTCCAGACGACCATCGACCAGCACCGCGCCCCGATAACGGCCCGTGCCAACATCGGCAAACTCCAGCCATTCCCAAGCCGAATCGTCGCCGAGAACGCTCCGCGCCCAAGCCGGCCAGTCGTCGACGACCGTCTCTCCCGCTAGCTCGTAGCGCCAACACGCCTGCTCGCGTACGTTAACTCGGTACTCGACCGCTGGCGGAGTGATGGCCGCGCGAGACAGCAGGAACCCGTGCCAGCGAGGACGGTATGCCTGTACCCGCACCGGGGTATGTTTGGATTCCGGCTGACCGGACAACGGATCAACCACCGGATTGACCGCTGCGTTAACTCGCCCCTGCGGCGCCAGCGGCGAACCCCAGTGCATCGGCACGAACACGTTGCCCGGCTGTTGCTCCGGATTAGTGCGGACCCGGACGATCATCTCACCCCAGCGACTATGCACCCGCGCCAGCACGTTCTCACTCACCCCACAACTCAAGGCATCCACCGGATGAATCTCGACGTAAGGCTCAGGGATATGGCCAGTCAGTCGGGCGGTCTTGCCGGTCCGAGTCATGGTATGCCACTGATCGCGAATCCGACCGCTGTTGAGGATCAACGGAAAACTGTCGTCTACCGCGTAAGCTGGCGCACGTTCGCCGACGGCGATACAGCGGGCCTTGCCATCGGCGGTGAAGAAACCACCCATACCGAACAAGCGGGCTGCGCCCACGGTCTCGCCGCGCGACAGCGGCCATTGCACAGGTTGCAAAGTCTCATAGTCGGCATCGATCAGCTCGGCGAACGCCGAAATATCGAAGTCGCGGCGACCTTCGTTCTCGAACCCCGACAAGGCCGCGTGTTCGCGAAAAATCGCCGCCGGCGATTCGAAAGGAAACTGGTCGGCGAATCCCAAGCGGTGAGCCACTTGCGTCACGGCCCACCAGTCCGGCTTGGCTTCGCCCGGCGGCGGTAGAAAGGTCCGCTGACGGGAAATCCGTCGTTCGGAGTTGGTCACCGTGCCGTCCTTCTCGCCCCAAGTCAGCGCCGGCAGCTTGACGTGCGCCAACCGCACGGTGTCGGTATCGGCCACGGCATCGGACACGACCACCAGCGGACAACGTTGCAAAGCCGCTCGCGCGGCGTCGGCGTCGGGCAGACTCACCACCGGATTCGTGCTCATGATCCACAACGCCTTGATCTTGCCATCAGCGATGGCCTGAAAGAGCTCGACCGCTTTCAGGCCGGGACGCGTGGCGATGGCGGGTGCTTGCCAAAACCGCCGCACCCGCTCGACATCCTCCGGCGCGAAATCCATATGTGCCGCCAACTGGTTCGCCAAGCCGCCAACCTCGCGCCCGCCCATCGCGTTCGGCTGGCCGGTGACCGAAAACGGTCCCATGCCCGGCTGGCCGATGCGCCCGGTCGCCAAGTGACAATTGATGATCACATTCACCTTGTCGCTGCCATGAGCGGACTGGTTGACGCCCTGCGAATAAACTGTCACCACTTTGCGGGTGTGGCCCCACAGCCCATAGAACTCGGCGACGGCGCTCTCGGATAACCCCGTCTTAGCGGCAACGGTGGGTACGTTGGGCGCGACTTCCTTCGCCGTCTGATAGGCCGACCAGAACCCCGCAACATGATTTTCCAGAAACTCGGGGTCCAAGCGGTTTTGCTGATAAAGATGGACCAGCAAGCCGTTGAACAACGCCGTATCGGAACCGGGCTTGAGCGGCAAATGCGTTTCGGCGACATCGCAGGTGGTGGTGCGGCGTGGGTCGATCACCACCAGCTTGGGCTTGCCGGCGCGGCGCTCCCGCGCGGCGAGAATGCGCTGATACAACACCGGATGGCACCAGGCCAGATTGGAGCCGACCAGCACCACTACATCGGCTTCTTCCAGATCCTCGTAACAACCGGGCACGGTATCCGCACCGAACGCCCGCTTGTGGCCGGCTACCGAGGATGACATGCACAGCCGCGAATTGGTGTCGATGTTGGCGCCGCCGAGGCAACCTTTCATCAACTTGTTGGCGACGTAGTAATCCTCGGTCAATAACTGCCCGGAGACGTAAAAAGCGACGGCATCGGGACCGTGCTCCGCCAGTGCTTGGCGAAAACCGGCGGCGACTGCGTCCAACGCTTCGTCCCACGACACGCGCCGCCCGGCGATCTCGGGATACAGCAGGCGATCATCCAGGCTCAGCGTTTCGCCCAGCGCCGCGCCTTTCGAGCAAAGCCGCCCATAATTGGCAGGATGTTGCTCGTCGCCTGCCACACGAACGCCACCGTCGGGATCGACCGCGACTTTGATCCCGCAGCCGACTCCACAATAGGGGCAAGTGGTGCGAACTGCTTCGCTAGCGCCGCTCATCGTCGGATTCTCCCGTTCAGGCCGCTTCCTGCGACGTAGTCGGCAAGCTGACCACGTTGTTCAAACCGAGCCAAAGCCGCCCGTCTTCCAGTCGCGTCGGATAGCGGGTAGCGCAACCCACATCCGGCGCGACCGCCTGGCCGCTTTCCAATTCCAACACCCAATTGTGCAGCGGACAAGTGATCCGGTGACCGTGAACGATACCTTGCGACAGTGGACCACCTTTGTGCGGACAGCGATCGCGCAGGGCGAAAACCTGATCGTCGGCGGTGCGAAAGATCGCCACGTCGCCGTGCGGCGTATTCACGACCCGCGAACCCAAGCGGGGAATGTCATCGAGTGCGCCAATTTCGTGCCAGTCGTACATGATTATTTTTCCTGAAATTCTCTTTCCCTTAGGGAGAGGGTTAGAGAGAAGGCACATATGATTCCCTCACCCCCGACCCCTCTCCCTTGGGGAAAGGGGAGCCTGATTAACCGACCCGTCGTAACGGCTCGAACTCGTGCGCGTCCACCTGACCGCTGGCACGCTCGGCCCAAGGATCGACCTGCGCGAACTTTTGCGAATCAAGGAAACGGGCGTAAAGCGCCTTACGGTTCTCTTGATCTTCGACGATGTGTGCTTTCACATAACTCAGGCCAACGCGCTCGATCCACGGCGCGGTGCGTTCCAGATAGCGTCCTTCCTCGCGGTAGAGCTGCATGAACGCACCGCAATACTCTTTGACCTCTTCCTCCGTCGCGCACTTGCACAGCAGATCGGTACCACGAATCTTGATGCCGCCGTTGCCGCCGACGTGGAGCTCGTAGCCGGAGTCGACGCAGATCACGCCGAAATCCTTGATCGTGGCCTCGGCGCAGTTACGCGGGCAGCCAGAGACCGCCATCTTGAACTTGTGCGGCGTCCACGACCCCCAGGTCATTTTTTCCAGCTTGACGCCGAGGCCGGTGGAATCCTGCGTGCCGAAACGGCACCAGTCGGAACCGACGCAGGTTTTCACGGTGCGCAGGCTCTTGCCGTAGGCGTGGCCGGACACCATGCCGGCAGCGTTGAGATCGGCCCAGACTTTCGGCAAATCTTCCTTCTTGACGCCGAGCAGGTCGATGCGCTGACCGCCGGTCACTTTCACCGTCGGAATCTGGAATTTGTCGGCGACATCGGCGATGGCACGCAATTCCTTCGGATTGGTCAGGCCGCCCCACATGCGCGGGACCACCGAATAGGTACCGTCTTTCTGAATATTGGCGTGGACGCGCTCGTTGATGAACCGTGATTGCTGATCGTCTTGCGCTTCGCTCGGCCAAGTCGAAATCAGGTAGTAATTGATGGCGGGACGACAGGAATGACAGCCGTCCGGTGTTTTCCATTCCATGAAATCGAACACCGCTCGTAAACTGGTCAAATGCTGCTCGCGGATCGCGGCACGCACGGTGTCATGGGAATATTCGGTGCATTTGCACATCGGTTTTTCGGCCGGGGTCTTGCCGATAGTGCCGACGGTGGCGGCAAGGATTTGTTCGACCAAGCCGGTGCAGGAACCGCAAGACGCCGACGCCTTGGTGTGGGCGCGCACCTCGTCCACGGTAAACAGCTTTTTCTCGGAAATCGCCTTGATGATCGCGCCCTTGCACACGCCGTTGCAGCCGCAAATCTCGGCGTCGTCAGCCATTGCCATCACGCTGAAACCATCGCGGCCCGAATCGGCCATGTGGGCGTGACCGAACAGCACGGTTTCGCGGAAAGCGCCGATGTCGGTGCCTTCACGCAACAGCTGGAAGTACCACGTCCCGTCGACGGTATCACCGTACAGCACTGCGCCCTGCACCCGGTTTTCCTTGACCACCAGCTTCTTGTAGACGCCGCGCGCTGGATCGCGCAACACGATTTCCTCGCAACCCGACCCGCCGTTGAAGTTGCCAGCGGAGAACAAATCGATGCCAGTCACTTTCAGCTTGGTGCTGGTCACGGATCCTTGATAGCGACCGATACCGTAGCGCGCCAGATGGTTAGCGCAAACCTTGGCTTGCTCCCACAGTGGCGCGACCAAACCGTAGCACTGGCCGCGATGCTGCACACACTCGCCGACTGCGTACACCTTCGGATCATAGGTCTGCATGGTATCGTTGACGACGACACCACGCTCACAATAGATACCCGCTTGCTTGGCCAGTTCGATGTTCGGCCGGATGCCGACGGCCATCACCACCAAATCGGCCGGGATTTCCAGGCCATCCTTGAAACGCACGGCGCGGACCCGCTCTTCGCCGAGCACGGCGGCGGTATTGGCACCCATCAGAAAACGCAGGCCGCGTTCTTCCAGACTCGCGCGCAGCATGTCCGCCGCAACCGGGTCGAGCTGGCGTTCCATCAGGGTATCGAGCACATGCACCACGGTCACTTGCATGCCTTGCTTCATCAGGCCGTTGGCCGCTTCCAGCCCGAGCAGGCCACCGCCGATCACCACCGCGTGCTTGCCGGTTTGCGCCGCCGTCAGCATGGTTTCCACGTCCTTGATGTCGCGAAACCCGATGACGCCCGGTAGATCGTTGCCCGGAATCGGCAAGATAAAGGGATTGGAGCCGGTCGCCAGTAAAAGCCGATCGTAGGACGCCATCGTACCGTCGGCGGCATAAACCTGCCGCCGCGCCCGATTGATGTGCGTCACCTCTTGGCCGGCATGCAGGGTAATACCGCGCTCGGCGTACCAACCGAGATCATTGATCATGATTTGATCGATGGTTTTCTCGCCGGCCAGCACGGGGGACAGCATGATGCGGTTGTAGTTGCCGTGCGGCTCGGTGCCGAATACGGTGATATCGAATTTATCCGGGGCGATGGCCAGCAACTCTTCCAGGGTACGCATCCCCGCCATGCCGTTGCCGACCAGCACTAACTTTTCTTTCATGTATAAGCCTCACTTTTCGGAATGGCTTCGCGACAATGAATTTGCTTGGCATCTTGCAAAAACCATTAATTAAAGTGACGCTTAGCACTTATCATGCCATTATGTGTTTATATACTAACACCATGTTCTAAAAAAATTTTTTAATTAATTTTTTCGCCTAGGCCGATCTTTATTGCCAGCACTGCACCGTTAACAAGCGCCCATGCCCATTATTGGGTCTCATCGTGGTGCATCGCATCACGATTCGCGGCATAATTTTGAAAATTTTTTAATTAAATATTTAAAAAACAAAATATTATAATTTATGGCCCGTATTTCGCTTGGCGATCCGCCATTCCCTTCCAGCCACAAAGTAAGGAGTGCGTATATCGTGAGCGTCCCAAAACTCAATCTCCTGTCATTCAGCGGCAATATCCGCATCTTGCATCTCAGTTGGATTGCCTTCTTCATCAGCTTTGTCGTGTGGTTCAACCATGCACCATTGTTGGCCTCGATCCGCGAAACCTTTCATCTCACCGATGCCCAGGTGAAAGCGCTGTTGACCCTGAACGTGGCACTCACCATTCCGGTGCGTATCCTGATCGGAATGCTGGTGGACAAATTCGGTCCCCGGCTCATGTACGCCGTGCTGTTGGCAGTGTGCGGGGCACTCTGCTTTTTCTTCGCGTTTGCTACGACCTACGAGATGCTGGCGATGGCCCGGCTGCTGCTTGGCTGTGTGGGCGCGGGTTTCGTGATCGGGATTCGCCTAATTTCGGAGTGGTTCCCGGCCAAACAAGTGGGTTTTGCCGAAGGCATTTACGGCGGTTGGGGCAACTTCGGTTCGGCGGCGGCGGCGCTTTCCCTACCCTTGGTCGCGTTGGCCTTCGGTGGCCCGGATGCCTGGCGCTGGGCGGTGGCCACGACCGGCGTGATCGCGCTGGCCTATTCTGGGGTGTTCTACGCGCTGGCCAGCAATACTCCGAAGGGCTCGACGTACTTCAGACCGAAAAAACTCGGCGCCATGGAGGTCACTAGCCGCGGCGATCTCGCCCTCTATATCTTCATGCAGATCCCGATGATGGCGGCGCTGGCGATCCTGACCTGGAAGCTTTCCCCAGCCGGATTCAAAATGATTAGCGATGACACGGCCATGATGATCTACATCGCCTTGGCCGCCCTGCTGGCATGGAACATCTGGCAATGTCTGAGCGTGAACCGCGAAATCCTTGCTGGCCACGTCGTACCGGACATTCATCGCTACAAGTTCAAACAGGTGGCGATCCTGTCCTTCTCCTACGCGGTCTCGTTCGGTTCCGAAATCGCAGTGGTTTCTATGTTGCCTCTGTATTTCAAAGACTTGTACGGCCTGAGCTTGGTGCAGGCGGGTTTGGTGGGCTCTAGTTTCGCCATCATGAACCTGATCGCCCGTCCAGCCGGTGGCCTGATTTCCGACCGTATCGGTCGCAAGTTCACCATGAGCCTGGTGATGCTCGGTATCGCCGTCGGCTACTTTGCGATGAGTTTCATGGGCAATTGGCCGTTGTGGGCGGCAGTGACGGCAACCGTCCTCTGCTCCTTTTTTGTGCAGGCGGGTTGCGGCGCGGTATATGGCATCATACCGCTGATCAAACGCCGGCTGACCGGTCAGATCGCTGGCATGAGCGGCGCCTACGGCAACGTGGGCAGCGTGGCCTTCCTGACCGTGTTGTCCTTTGTGACCCCGGGGACGTTCTTTCTAGTCATCGCCGTGACAGCTGTTGTGGCACTGGTTATCGTCCAACTGCTCGACGAACCCGCTGGCCAGATCGCCGAAATCATGCCGGACGGCACCGTACAGATGATCGACGTCACCTAAGCGCCGCTCAAAATGCCCTCTCCCCAGCGGAGAGGGCGTATGATTGAAGCATGATGCGAACCAATCCTCTTTCACCATGACCCGCGCTCTGCGCATCCACCTCGGCCAGTTTTCCGACCGAGGTATCAAACCCGCCAACGAGGATTTCCACGGCGCGCTGATCCCGGAAGGCGAAGCGCTGACCTTAAAAGGCGCGGCATTCGCCATCGCCGATGGGATGAGTTCCAGCGAATCGGCTCGGCTCGCCGCCGAGTACGCCGTCAAAAACTTTCTCAACGATTACTTCGCCACTCCAGACTCCTGGACCGTCCGACATTCCGCCGAACGAGTCTTGAGCGCCCTCAACCGCTGGCTGTGCGGACAAGGCGCGTCGATGCATGATCCATCACGGGGCATGGTCACGACTTTCAGTGCCTTGGTGCTGAAATCGACGATCGCGCACATTTTCCATATCGGCGATAGCCGCATCTGGCGGTTGCGTGACACCACGCTGGAGCCCTTGACCCAAGACCATCACAGTTGGGTCAGCAAAGAACGAGTCTACCTGAATCGAGCCTTGGGCATCGACCCGCATCTGGACATCGATTACCGTAGTCTGGCGGTCGAAACGGGCGATCTATTTCTGTTCACCACCGACGGCGTCCACGAATATGTGCCGCCATTGGAAATCAAGCGCTTGATCGGCGCGAGCGGCGACAATCTCGATGCCGCCTGCCGTGCCCTGACCGCTGCCGCCCGCGCTGCCGGCAGCCCGGATAATCTGACCTGCCAAATCGTCCGGGTAGATACCTTGCCATTGCCGGACGCGGAATCGGTGTTTCGCGCGTTGACCGAATTGCCATTTCCACCGGAACTGGAACGGGGAATGGTCATGGATGGTTACCGTATCCTGCGGGAGATCCATGCCAGCCCGACTAGCCAGCTTTATTTGGCGGTCGATATAGCCTCCGGGAAACAGGTAGCGCTGAAAACACCCTCGGTCAACTTTGAGGACGATCCGGGTTATCTGGAACGTTTCCGGCACGAGGAATGGGTGGGACGGCGCATCAATGACCCTCATGTTGTGAAAGTGATCGAGCCAGTGCGGCGGCGACGCTTTCTCTACCACATTCTGGACTATGTCGAGGGTCCGACTCTGCGGCAATGGATGAACGATCATCCCCGACCGTCGTTGACCGAGGCGCGCGAGATTCTGGCGCAGATCGCCTGTGGCATCCGCGCCTTTCATCGGCTGGATATGCTGCACCGCGATCTGAAACCGGAAAATATCCTGATCGACCACGATGGCATCGTGCGCATCATTGATTTCGGCTCGACCAAGATCGCCGGCATTGCCGAAATCGCCTCACCGGTCGAACAAACCGACCTGCTCGGCACAAAAAACTATACGGCCCCGGAAGTCTTGCGCGGCGAGCCGGCGACCACCAGCGCCGATCTATTCGCCTTCGGCGTCATTGCCTACCAGCTGCTGACGGGGCAGCTGCCTTACGGCGAGCGGCTGGGGCGGGAAATCAACGCGAAAGCGATGGCCCAGCTACGCTATGTTTCCGCCCGCAGCGAGCGGCCGGACCTGCCGATCTGGGTAGACGGCGCGCTGGAAAAAGCCGTACGCCTCGATCCAAAGCGCCGCTACACGGTCGAGACGGAACTCATCTACGATCTGTCGCATCCCAATCCTGATTTCACCGAACGCCGCAACCGACCGCTACTGGAACGTGATCCGACTGGCTTCTGGCGCGGCGTGGCACTGTTTTCGCTGCTGGGTAATCTGGTGTTGCTGTACCTGCTGCATCGGGGTTAAGGGTTCGCCGCTCCCCTCTTGTTGGGAAAGAGCATGCATTTCTACTCCCCAGCCAACCCCCGCAAGTCAAACGTTGCCCTGAGCGTGTTCGTGGTGCTGTTGCTGTTGTTCGGGTTAACGCTGGCAGACGCAGCGTGGCACGCTCGCGCGATCGATCACGCTGCCAGTCGAGCGTTGGTCCGGGAACTGGGCCTGAGCGATCTCAGTCTGTTCACCGAGGCGCGCTACACCCGCCACCCCAGCCAGGCTGATCGGTACGCCCCATTTCAGGATCATCCGGTGGCATTGGAGCATTTTCCCACCGGTTCGCTGCTCACACCCCCACCCTGCCTCTCTTCATGCCTCGACCCGGCCCTCGACACACCGGTCAAACACTTGACGAACTCCTCGGCCGGCATGGGGTGGCCAAACAAATAACCTTGAGCCAGATCGCAGCCCTGCTCTAGCAAAATGCGCCTTTGTTCTTCCGTCTCGACCCCTTCGGCCACGACCACGAGTTCCATTTGATGGCCGAGAGCGACAATGGTCGCGGCCAGTGTGCGATCGTTGGAATCGATCACCAGATCGCGCACGAAACTCTGATCGATCTTTAGGGTAGTGAGCGGCAGGCGCTTGAGGTAACTCAGGCTGGAATAACCCGTACCAAAATCGTCGATGGCCAAACCCACCCCCAACTGTTCCAGCGCTTGCAGCGTCTCCGCCGCTTGTGCCTCGGTCTCGATCAGCATGGATTCGGTGATCTCCAGTTCCAATGTCTGAGGTGGGAGACTGTAAGCTTCAAGCAAGCCACGCACCCGATCCGCGAGTTGCGGCAGCCGGAAATGGCGAGCCGCCAAGTTGACTGCCACAGTCAACAGCGACAGACCCCGCCGTCGCCAGTCGGCCATCTGTCGGCACACATCCGTCAGCATCCAGTCACCCAGCGCGACGATCAGATCGCTGGCCTCGGCGACGGAAATAAACTGCCCCGGTGGAATCAGTCCACGCTCGGGGTGCTGCCAGCGCACCAACGCCTCGGCACCGATCAGTGTGCCATCGACCAATCGGATCTTGGGTTGGTAATAGGCGCGCAACTGGCCGGTCAGGATCGCTTGGCGCAACTCACCCTCCAACACCAGTCGCTCGAAGGTCGCGGCGTTCATTTGCCGATCATAGAAAGCTCGGGTATTGCGCCCGTCCTGCTTGGCGCGGTACAGAGCGGTGTCGGCGTTCTTCAACAACTCGGTGAAACTCGCGCCGTCGTGCGGATAGAAGGCAATACCAATGGAGACGGTCACGTTCAAGCGATGGCCGACGACTTCGAACGGCTGGCGGAAAACGGCCAGCAGTCTGTCGGCCACTCGCAGCGCGCCCTCCTGACCGACCTCCGGCAACAACAGCACAAACTCGTCCCCTCCCAACCGACACACCGTGTCCCCCGCTCGCAGGAGGCCTTTGAGACGGGCTGCCACCTGCCTCAGCAGGGCGTCGCCTTCCGCGTGGCCCAGCGAATCGTTGACTTCCTTAAAGCGATCCAAATCGAGGAATAGGACTGCCAACTCCCCACGATGGCGTATTGCCAGGGCCAGCGACAACTCCGCCCGTTGCGCCAGCAATGCCCGATTGGGCAAGTCGGTTAGCACATCGTAATAGGCTAAATGCTCGATGCGCTGCTCAGCCGCCTTGATTTCGGTAATATCGTGCGCGATTCCAAACACGAGCGACTCGCTCACGGGAATCACGTTAAGCAGCGCCGTGCGGACGGTGCCATCTGGTTGCCGGTACTCGACTTCGCCCAACTGGAACGCTTCGGCCGTTTCCGCAGTCAGCTTCAGCCATTTTGACGCATCAACTGACGTCACATCGGCCATGCAGCGCGTTTGCAGCTCCGCCACAGCGCAGCCGGTCAAGCGCTCGGCGGCATGGTTGGCGGCTAGATAGCGTCCGGTCCGTTTTTCCATCACAAAGATCGCGTCGTTGGCGCGCTCGAACAGCAAGCGATACCGTTCCTCGCTTTCCCGCAGCGCTGCCTCTGCTTGTCGACGTTCAGTGACATCCCGCATGATGAACAGTAGACAGGATTCGTCCTCAATCATGACGGGGCGGGCGGAAAGCGAGCCAGCACGCAAGCCCCCATCTTTGCGGCGGAAAGTGCAATCGCGATACAACACTTGGCCGTACAACCGTAAATCGGTTACGAGTCGCTCCCGGTCGGCAGGATCAGCCCATAGACCCAACTCCAGCGTGGTACGGCCAACGGCTTCCATTCGCGTATAACCGGTGATGACTTCAAAACCGGGATTGACATCCAACAGGAGACCGTTCTGTTCGCGGGAAATGACCACCACGTCCGGAGTTGTGAGAAAAATCTTGGCGAATTTTTCCTCGGATTGCCGCAATCGTTGCTCGCCGCGCTGGCGTTCGGTGATGTCGGTGAAAGCCACGGCGATACAATCGGAGGTGGTTTGAAATGCAGCCACTTCGAAAGTGCCGGCAATTCTCCAATCCTGATAGTCCACCGGATTCCAGTGATGCACGCCACCTTCGCATGCTAACTGCCGACAAATTGCAGGAATCGAGGTCTGGGCGAGCGATGGGAAAGCGTTTTCAATCGACTGGCCGATTAAATCGGCATGGTTGATCTTCAGGATCACATCCGCCGCTGGATTAGCACCCGTGAATAGCAGTCGATCATCTTTCTCCAACCGGTAAAGATGAAATCCTAAGGGAGCATTCTCGACGATGCTGCGGCAGGTAATTTCGCTATCTCGTAACGCCACTTCCGCTTGCTGGCGCTCGGTCAAATCCGCCTTCAGCCGCCCACGAATCCCGATCAACCCTAGCAGTCCAAACCCCCAAATTATGCTGTAACCGGCCAAGGTCAGAATGGTCTGATTCCACACCACCTGGCGATACGGTCGCCAAGGCACCGCAACACTGATACCGCCACGGATATCGCCCTCCTGGTATCCTTGCGCGGCATGGCATTTCAAGCATTTTTTCTCAACAATCATCGGACGCATGAAACGCAGGTACGGTTCCCCATCGAGCGTTTCGAGAGACGCCGCTTCGTGTTGACCCTGCTCGAAAGCGCGCAGCGCACGTCGCTCCCACTCGTCCGGCGCGTTGTCGGGCTGGATGGGATTCAAACTGGTAATATGGCCACGCATGCCATCTTCTTCCGCTCCAAGTTCGTGGACTTGGCGGGTCATGTAGGCTGGATTGAGTAGAGTGAGCGCTTTACCCGAAGGCGTGACAATGTCGCGTTCGGGAACATCGAGATAGGGGTTGGGGGGTGTTTGTTCGCTCGTGGGGACGTAAACACCGCCATGCAGGGCGGCCCAGCGACGGTAAAGGATATCCTTGCGGTAGCTTTCCTCGGCTAGGTATTTCGCAAGCAACCAAGCCGAATTTTGATCATTATAGTAACGCCACGCAACCAACGCTAACACCAACACGGTCCAAAAAACCGCGATCCGCCAGAGCCAAGTATCCAGTCGCACCTCGGTTCCAGATGGAGTCGATTTAGAAGTCACAGATTCTCTTGCTCAACAATTTTTTGTGCTAGCCAGAGTGACATCGACCTTGGCTTTCATGGTCAGATGAACAAATTGGCCCACTAATGGTTAGTATTTTAAGACTAATTCCGACAAAGGATCGATAAACTTTAGTTTTCCAGTCTCTGATCTTCCACGTCACAATGCGCGATTTTCTCGAACAGCAGAAATATCTGATCGACTACACTCTGGCGGCCCTGCTACGACGCAAGACCCGCAATATCGGCCTGCTGCTGGTCTATACCCTTCTGGTGTTTCTGTTCGCTTCCACGTTGCTGCTCGGTCAAGGCTTGCGGCGGGAAGCAGCCATCTTGCTGCAAGACGCGCCCGAAGTGATCGTGCAACGACTGGTCGCGGGCCGGCACGACCTGCTACCGGCAGCCTGGCTCGAAACGCTGCGCCGGATTCGCGGAGTCGGCACGGTGCAAGGCCGGTTGTGGGGCTATTACTACGATCCGGCAGTCAAGGCGAATTACACGCTGATGGTCGCGCCGGAACGGCCGCTCGCCAAAGGCGAAATCGTCGTCGGCGCGGCGCTGGCACGAGTGCGTCAAATTGGCATCGGCGATTATCTCGGCTTGCGCGCCGCCAACGGCCAGCCGCTGCCGCTCAAGGTAACCGGAATTCTGGACACCGCCTCGGAATTGCTGAGCGCCGACCTGTTGTTGCTGTCCGAAGCCAGTTTCCGCGCGCTGTTCGACTTCCCGCCGGATGTTTATACCGACGCCGTGCTGACCGTGCACAATCCCCGGGAAGCGCGGACCGTCGCCGAAAAAATCGTGCTGGCGTTCCCCGATAGCCGACCGATCTTGCGTTCAGAAATCCTGCGCACCTACGACGCGGTATTCAACTGGCGCGAGGGCATGCTGTTCGTCGTTCTGGGCACGCTGCTGCTGACGTTCGCGATTCTGGCCTGGGACAAGGCCGCCGGTCTCAGCGCCGAGGAAAAGCGCGAAATCGGTATCCTCAAGGCCATCGGCTGGGAAACTGGCGACATTTTGCGGATGAAGCTGTGGGACGGGGCCTTGTTGTCGCTGACCGCTTTTTTGGTCGGTTACACACTGGCCTGGTGGCAGGTCTTTCACGGTGGCGCCCGGCTGTTCATGCCGGTATTGAAAGGCTGGGCGGTACTGTATCCCAATTTTCAGCTAACGCCTGCGGTAGACGGACAGCAAATTTTAGTGTTGCTGGCAGTGACAGTACTGCCCTACATCGTCGCCACCCTGATTCCGAGCTGGCGGGCGGCGATTGCTGACCCCGACGCAGCGATGCGCGGATGATCGAGTTCTCGGTGGTCACCAAAGTCTTCAACCAGGGCCAGCCTAACGAATGCCAGGCGCTGCGGGAAGTCAGCCTAACGTTGGAGCGCGGCGGCATCACTGTGTTCAAAGGCCCCAGCGGTTCCGGCAAAACCACGCTGCTGACACTGGTCGGCTGTTTGGCGCGACCGACCAGCGGACGCATCAAGCTGGACGGCCGATTGCTGTCCAACCTGCCGGAACGGTTTTTGACCGAGGTGCGGCGGCACACGTTCGGCTTCGTGTTTCAGCAATTCAACCTAATTCGGGGACTGACGGTGCTGGAAAACGTGATGCTGCCAGCCTACCCGCTGGGCCGGCCCTATCGTGAATTGTCGGACGCCGCGCGAGAATGGCTGGACCGCTTCGGGCTCGGCGGGAAAATCGCCAATCCAGTGGAATGGCTATCCGGTGGCGAAGCGCAGCGCACCGCCCTCGCTCGCGCCCTGATCAACGATCCGGCGGTGCTGATCGCCGACGAGCCGACCGCCAACCTCGACAGCGCCTTGTCGCGAGAAGTACTGGCGCTGTTGGGTGAACTGGCCGCCCAAGGCCGGACGGTATTGATCAGCAGCCACGATCCGCTGGTGTTCGAAGCGATTCCCGTCAACCGCGTGATCGAACTGCACGACGGCCAAATCGCCGGAGACCGGCGATGCTGATCATGCCCGCCATCGTCGCCCTGCAACTGGTCGCGTTCGGCGTGACCGGGACGGTGTTGCTGGCCAGCGGCTTCGCTTGGCGAATTCTGCGCCGCTGGAATATCGAGAGTGGCAGCGAATTGCAACTGCGGCTGGAGCGACGGACTTATTTGGTTTCAACCTTGGTCGGCTTCGCGCTGGGTGCGGAATTGCTGTCGCTGCTGCTGTTCGTCCACACCGCCGAAAGCCTGTCCAGCCAGTTCGTTGGCGCGATGTGCGCCACCGGCGTATTGAACGTCAACGCCTTCGGTTTCCCCGCCTTGTTGCTGAAAATCGCGGTGTTCTTTCTGGCGGCGCTGTGGCTGACGCTGAATCGGATCGATAATCGGGGCTACGACTATCCGCTAGTACGGCTGAAATACGGCTTGCTGCTGGCCATCGCACCGTTGACCGTGGTCGAATTGGCGGTGCAGACCGGTTATTTCCTCGGTTTGGAACCGGAGGTCATCACCTCTTGTTGCGGATCGCTGTTCGGCGCCGGCGGCCGAGGCGTTGCATCCGAACTGGCCGGCTTGTCGCCGTGGCCGACGCTGATATTGTTTTACGGAACAGGTGGGTTGATCGTGGCGAGTGGTGGGTGGCTGCTCAGCACCCTCACCGCCGACTCATCTTTCCCGCACCCCCAACCCCTCTCTCGAGGGGAGAGGGGAGCGGAAGGGCAATTGGCCGGGATGCTGTTCGCGGGGATTAGCCTGTTGGGTTTCGCCATCGCCATCGCCGCAATCATCGCCGCCCTCTCACCTTATGTGTACGAGAACCCCAACCACCATTGTCCGTTCTGTCTTCTAAAAGCCGGTTACGATTACATCGGCTACGCCCTCTACTTGCCGCTATTCGCCGCCACCACCGCTGGATTGGGCGCTGGTACTGTCGCCCCCTTCCGTCATATCGTTAGCCTGCAAGTGGTCGTTCCCGACGAAGTCCGGCGATTGACGTGGCTAGCGCTGGGAGGGTTTAGCTTGTTCTACGGATTGGCGACGTGGTTGATGGTGCGTTCCAATCTGATTTTGTTGGGTTAAATCGACACTTATCGGAGCGCCTCCCTGACCAACCCACCGCTATCCTGGTTACTGATCCTTGGCGCGCTGATCGCTTTCGCACCAATGTCGATCGATATGTACTTGCCCAGCCTGCCAACCATCGCCGCTGAGTTCGGCACCCGCCCCGCCGCCGTACAGTTCACGCTGGCGAGCTTCTTCATCGGGCTGGCGCTCGGTCAGGCGATTCATGGCCCACTCGCCGACCGCTACGGACGAAAACCGCCGCTGTACGCCGGCTTGACGCTCTACGTTGCGGCATCGATCGGCTGCGCGCTGGCGCCGGATGTCGTCACACTGACAGTACTGCGCTTCGTGCAAGCGGCAAGTGGCTGCGCGGGCGTTGTGATCGCGCGCGCGGTGGTGCGTGACCGTTTCGATGCGCGCACGTCGGCTCGTGTCTATTCGCTATTGATGTTGGTCATGGGACTAGCGCCAATTCTTGCCCCCTTGGCGGGCGGCTGGATACTGGCCCTGGCCGGCTGGCGGGCGATCTTCGCCGCGTTGGCGCTGTTCGGACTGGGCTGCCTGTTCGCCGTCTGGCGCTTTCTGCCGGAAACCCGTCCTGGGCAAACCATCGCCGGGAGCGGCATCGGCGCGACCTTGCGGATTTACGCCGAGTTGCTCCAGGATCGCGGCTTTCTCGGCTACACCTTCAGCGGCGGCTTCGCGCAAGCAGGAATGTTCGCCTACATCACCGGCTCACCGCACGTCTTCATCGAGCTTTACGGCGTACCCACTCAAGCCTACGGTTGGCTATTCGGGCTAAACGCGTTGGGATTGATCGCCAGCTCGCAAATTAATCGCCGGCTGCTGCTACGCTATGACGCCGATTCGATTCTGCGCCGCGCTAACCGCACCACCGCACTCCTGGGAATAGGATTGTTGATCGTCGCCGCCAGTGGTCGAGCCAGTTTGCTGGCTCTGTTGATTCCCCTTTTCGGCTATCTCGCCAGTCTCGGCTTCACTGCGCCAAACGCGCTGGCTAACGCGCTGGCACACCAAGGCGAGCGAGCGGGTAGCGCCTCGGCTTTGATCGGCACGCTACAATTCGCCTTGGCGACCCTATCGAGCACCCTGGTCGGGCTGTCTGACGCGGATTCGGCCTTGCCCTTGACAGCGATCATCGCCGGCTGTGGACTACTGGCCTATGTCGCGCACCGAATCTTGGTCGGCGATAGCGCGAACCGATCACCCTCCCATCGTTAACCGAAAATGCCATGAATCACTGGAACGGATATTGGGTCATTCCGCTCGCATTGTTCACCGCACCGACATTGGCCGCGAACAAATGTATCGAAGCTAGCGGCCGGATTTTTTATCAGGCCGCGCCATGTCCGGCGAACACCCATGGCGGCGATATGAGCTTGAATGTCAATCGACCGTTCACCGGACAAGCCCAACCCCCCGCCACCATCAACTCATCGCCGATCACGACAGACACTGCAACGGCACCCCCTGATCACAGCACTCAAGAGGACGGCGAGCGATCTCCGCCGAAAAACACAGAACCGTAGCAAGCGCAGTCCCTCGCTCCAAGATAACCGCCAGCGGTTCTCGAAATGCATCAGGAAGAACCTCGACGATCCCAAAGCGATTGGGTCGGTACAGCGCGATTAACATCTAACGGCACCTAATTTGGGGGAACAGACAGCAAGGTAGAAATTTTCCCGACCAAACGTTGCAACATATCCAGGCTTTCGCGGATGCGCACATGATCTTGCCAGACTTGCGGGTCATCAGCTAACACGTTGCTTCCGGGCGGGACCGCAATCTTAACGTTCAGCATATCCAGGGCAGGTTGCGCAAGACCCACCAACTCTTGTAGTTCGTTTTGAGTACGCGACCAATGACGCATAGTCTCCGTGGCTTCGGTGATATCGTGGAAAACCGAACAGACTTGCGTCGGCACCATCGCCTCCACTTCAAACAATGGAAAGGCACTGAGTCGCAACCAGCGCGTTTGGCCCGACTCAGGATGGCATAACCCTAAAACGACCGTCTTGACCGACAAGCCGGTGTGCAATGCCACATAGGCCGGCTGCTGGTCGACCGGCCACTCCGTGCCATCCTCCCGAATCGCTGGCCACGATAGCGCCGTGCCGTTGTGCCCGGTCGTCGAGTCGTTCATGAGCGCCAAAAAGCGTTCAGCGGCCGGATTAGCGAACGTAATATCGCCCTCGATATTTTGATAGAGCACCCCCTCCATCAAAATATCGACCAGTTGGCGATAGCGCACCTCGCTGACCTGCGTCCGCTCTGCCTCCCGTTTGCTGACGGAAAGATCCAAGGCCGCGAAAGTCACGCCATCATCGGGATTCGCTGGATGCAGAGACGAGGCACTGAGCAGAACGGGAAACACGGTACCATCCCTGCGCCGCCAACGGGTCTCCATCGTACCGATGCCATGGTCACGGATCTGCTTGTACATATCCTTGCCCACTGCCTCGAACTCCTCGGCCGTGGGATAGAGTAAGCGGGCGCTCTGGCCGATCAATTCCTCTCGGGAATACCCTAACGCCCGACAGAACTGCTCGTTGACTTCCAAGAGCATCCGGTTGGCGACTTGACTGACTCCGACGGGTGCGGCGCGATACAGACTGGCAATCAGCGTGTCACGATCGGACAGCATGGTTCGAACCGCCTTGAACGGTCCGATATCCAGGAAAGTCAGCACCACGCCCGAGACCGTATTCATCGCGATGTGGTAGGGCAAGATGCGCATTTGAAACCACTCACCACTGCGCGTGCAGACCTCTCTTTCTCTCTTCACGCCCTGATGCACCACATCCTGTATGAGCGCCAACAAATCCATATCCGCTAAATCGTGCATCAAGTGATTGATCGGGCGACCGATATCGTTATCCAATACCCTGAAGATACGCCGGATCTCTGGAGTAAAGCGGCGGACGGCCAGATTTTCATCCAGGATTAGCGTGGCGATCTGAATGCTGGCCATCAAATTATCCAGATCGTTGTTAAGCTCGGTCAATTCCATGATCTTGCGCTGATGTTCGGCATTGACCGTATGCAGTTCTTCGTTAACCGATTGCAACTCCTCGTTGGTGCTTTGCAATTCCTCGTTGCTGGCGAGCAATTCCTCGTTAGTCGCTTGCAATTCCTCGTTGGATGTTTCTAACTCTTCGATGGTCGCTTGCAGATTTTCCCGTGAAAATTGCAGTTCCTGCTCTAGATCGTGAATGCGCTGTTCCGCTTCCAGATTCACATCATAGACGGGAGTCCCGCCAATGACTGATTCCTCCCGTGGCGCGGTTTCCTCGATAAAGGCCGCCACCAGTGGTTCTTGACCCTTTTTGCCCGGCAAAAGTCGAAGCCGAATCTGCACGGTCTTCACCTCGTCGCGCAAGCGAATACGAATATTGGTGTATTTCAGTTCCTCGCCGGTCTTAAACACTTTCTGCAAGCCAGTCGCCAAGGGAATAGCCAGTTCTTTCACCACGTTCTTGGTGATATCGTTCGTCTGGCGACCAGAAGGGCGTTGAAAATAACTGGTGGGATTACCCAGGATGTGCAGTGCTTCCATCTGCTCGTTAATCACCACGGCCAAGGGAACGTAATCGCCAGCCAGGATTTGCAGAAAACGATCGAGCATTCGTTCCTCTTCCTGGTTGCGCCAACCCCCGATGGAAGGGCGCGTGCGATTTTGCCAAGGCAAGACCTCAGGAACGCCAGCAAACTCGGTATAGTTACCCACCATCGACCGCCGTTTACCTTTAGCTGCGTAGATGCGGAATTTCTGATTGAGCGGATCGAAGCAATCGGAGAGCTCGCCTGTTGTCTCACTGCTGCCCAGCAGGAGAACGCCTTGGGCATTGAGCGAGAAATTAATCAGATCCAGCGCCTTGCGTTGTAGTACCGGCTGTAGATAGATCAATAGATTACGGCAACTCACCAGTTCGATATTGGTAAATGGCGGATCCTTGATCAGGTTATGCTGGGCAAACACCACCATTTCCCGGATAGAACGGTCGATGCGATAGTGGTCTTCCTTGCGGTGAAAGTATTTGGCCAATAATCCCGGCGGCAAATCGACGGCGATGCTCTCGGGATAAATACCGCTGCTGGCGCGCGTGATTGCATTGCGATCAATGTCGGTGGCAAAAATCTTGATATCGATCTGCTTGCCCATTTGTTCCAAAATCTCGCAGCTCAAGATGGCAAGCGAATACGCTTCCTCGCCGGTCGAGCAGCCTGCGACCCAGAAACGCGCCTCTTGGCCAGTCAGCCTGGCGAACAATTGGGGTAAATGATGCTCTTCGAGGTCATCGAAGACCTCCCGGTCGCGGAAGAAACTGGTGACGCCAATCAGCAGTTCGCGATAGAGCGTCAGCACCTCGCTGGAGTTGCTTTCCATCAATCGGACATAGTCACGCAGGTCATTGACCTGATTGACTGTCATCCGTCGCTCGATGCGCCGGACCACCGTGCTGGGTTTATAGAACGCAAAATCCACCCGGGTCCGTTCGCGCAGCAGGGCAAAAATGCGTGCCATGCCGTCTTCATCCGACAACAACACCGGCGGACGGTCGGTCTTGAGCGCATAGGGGTGGCGGATAAACGAGAGCAGCTTGGCCGGCATCTCCTCGGGCGGCAGAATAAAATCGGCCAGACCGGTCGAAATCGCCGAGCGCGGCATCCCGTCGAACTTGGCCGACTCCTCGCTCTGCACCATGATCATACCGCCCGCTTCCTTGATGGCGCGTACCCCGCGCACCCCATCGCTGCCCGTGCCCGACAGGATGATACCGATAGCCTTCTCGGCCTGGTCATCGGCCAATGAGTGCAGGAATACGTCTATCGGTAGGTTCAGACCGCGCGAATGATCGGACTCGCTTAACAACAATTTGCCATGAAAAATGGAGAGGTTTTTCTTGGGCGGGATGAGATAGACTGAATTTTCCTCAACCAGCATCCCCTCTTCAGCCCGCCGCACGGCCATTGCCGTGCGCTTGGACAGCAGTTCCACCATCATGCTCTTGTAGTTGGGGGAAAGATGCTGAATGACGATGAAAGCCATATGGCTGTCGGTCGCCATATGCGTGAAAAACGATTCCAGGGCTTCCAAACCACCGGCGGAAGCGCCGATACCAACATAGAAGATAGGGGGATTAATTCCCTCCCGCGATACCGACTCCTCAGCTTGCTGCGCACCCTCGTCTTTAGAAACCCCGCCGTTGACTGCGAGGTCGTTCATTTCATCCTTGGGGTTTGGCTGAAAACCAATATCCCGTTCTTGCATTATTGAACACTCCCAAAGACATTGTATACGATGTGATACTGCGGTTCGGAACGGCGCGGGCACCTCGCCAACTCCGTTTTCATCATTATCCGTTGCTCTGGCTGAAGAAGGGCGCACGCCAGAGACGTTCCACCTGAAGGCGAAGGTTTATTGCCACCGGCTGAACATCGACGAGTACGGCACAGACTTCAGCCGACGTTAAGGCCATCATTTCGATGAAAATATCACCGGTGCTCTTGCCCATTCGTTTGTACCGGATCGCTCTGCGCGAACGGGGCAGCAGCACACATTCTAGGCTAAGGCGTGCCGTCAAGCTTGTCGAAGAAGATAAAAAGCCTGCTGGCTATCACACCGGGTCAAGCCTGCGATCTGAAGGGGGGATGCCAATTGCCAGCTCAGTAGTAGTCCTAACTACCCCGAGGCGTTCCACATCGCCTACTCAAGGCTCTTCGGGAAAGGTGGGGAGATCGCTAGCCGGCAGGTACCAGGACGCTCTGGAGTTCCAGAAAATGTTCCGGCTCGGCATGACGCCGGGGTCGTCGTCCAGCGAACCGGCCGGCACCAGAAAGAGCTTTCCGTTTCGAGTACGCCACGGCAGCGATGATCCACACACGCCACAAAAACCGGTACAGAAGTACTCGGCAGCAGGCAGCTCATAGCGTCGCACGTCGGCCTTGCCCCGAGTCCAGGCAAACTGATCGGCCTTCACGAGAAGGCTGGCCGAGTGGGCGGAACCGGAGCTTTTGCGACATCGACTGCAATGACAGTACTGAAAAAACACGAATGGCGCCCGGATCTCAAAACCCACGGCGCCGCACAAACAAGAACCTCGAATGCTCGATTCGCTCATCGGCTTCTCCGCAATAGCACGGAAACCCGTCCCGGATAGTGGTTAGGACGCTCCCTCTCCCGTCAACGGAAGAGGGAGTTTCATTTCGCCGGGTGTTTTTTATTCCGCCTAGTCGTTAACCGGGCGCACGACAACCCACAACCTTAAACTCGACCCGCCGATCCAATGCGTCCCGCGCATCGTCGGTTCCAGTGCCGATCAGATTCTCCTTTGATCCCACGCCGTTGGCGATGGTCCGGGTTTTCAACGCTGGCACATCGCGATCCAGCTTTTGTTTGATTCGCTCCGCTCGCAACAAAGACAACCGCTCGTTGATCGGCTCGGGACCGGTACGGCTGGTGTGTCCCACGATCTCCAAGCAACCTTGGTACTGCGAAGTCCGCTCGGCGATTTGCTCCAACCAAATCGGATACGGCCCCGTCACTCGCCGGTCCGCCCAAAAATCCGTTGAACCCGGCTTAAACAAAAACTTCACGGCGAGCCGCTTGTTGACCAAACCGTAATCCACGACCTTGCCGAACGCTTGGGTGGCCTCGTCGCGGTGGCCCAGTTTCCAATTGGACAGATAAAGCCCGTTATAAACGCGTAATTGCTCGCCACCGGGAGAATGTAGCGCACTTTGATACAAATCCAGCGCTTCCCGGTATTGTCGGTTGTTGTAAGCATCGATCGCCTCGCTCACCAGCGCTGCCGTCAGAATGCGATCCACGTAAGCTGGATTGATCGGATCGCCCGCCTTGGTGCCTTGGCAGGTCTTGATGTAACCCTCCGTGGCCTGATCCGGTGCCCAAGTGGGGCTGTCCTTGAAATACTGGGTAGGGGTAGTGTTAACCCCCTCGGGCTTAGCGCGCGCGACACCCTTGGAAATGATCTTGCCCGATTTAAGATCGGCCAAGGCCAAACAGACGCGATACGCTTCACGCACGCCCTCGGTTTTGCCTTCCTTGTTGACACTGGTGAAGGTTCCGACGAGGACGATAGGCGATTTGGCAACCGTCGAGGTCGAAAATGGTTCGACCTCGAATCGCGGATATTTACTTTTAACCAGTTCGACCAGGCGTACTTCCATGGATCGCGTGGCCACCGATTGCGCGCCCGATACGCCGTCGATCAACGGATCGATCACCAGGATGTGTTTTGCCGATCCATCCGCCCCAGCGGCGGACAATTGAGCGCGACCGAACAAATCGTTCGCCGCTTTCAGTACCGCCTCGTCAAAGGGAATCGGCTGAACCGGTGGCGCGGGTGGCGGCGTCGGTTGCGTATCGGCAGATGGCGCGGCGCATCCCCATAGGAACGCCGCGAGCGTCAGGACGCACGAGCGCCACATCAATCGGGGATTATTTCGGCATCGGATCATGGTCTGCACTCCTCCTGTTCAGTGACTGATAACGGTTCTCCAAGCTGGGCCTTAAGCAACGCTTCCGTGCAATTGGACTTCGATTTTCTCTGATGAGACGGAGCGGTAAATTCCGGCCCCAGTTTATTGGATTGCTTCGGCGCCAGTATGACCTCGGGTTTCAAGGCTGTGGTCGCGGGCGACTTGGTGCGGGTATCGAGACGATCGGGCGTTGGCTTCAGAAAAGCCTTCTGACTTTCCTGGCGTTTCGCCTCTTCGGCGGTTCGGCGTTTCGCCTCTTCGGCGGCTTGCCGTCGGGCTTCGCTCTCCGTCTGTTGCCGCGCCTCCAGGGCGGCCTGCTCACGTTTGGTTCGCAAGGTTCGGTCCAGATTGGCCAATCGCGGATGGTCCGGTCTAATTTGACCGAGTTGCGCCAAATAATCCTCGGCGAGTTGAAAATCCGCCTTGCCGATGGCTGCCGCAGTCAGGTCCGCGTATCGGTCAGCGATTTGTTTCAATTTGGCGCGCGCTCGGCCATCCTCGGACGACAGAGCCACGATTGGCTTGTAGCACGCTAATATTTCGCCACCCTGCTTGCCGGCCAAGCGATCCATCGGGAAGCGGTCAGCGCAGTCCCGCAGCAGCTCGGACACACGATTCCGGGTTTCGAGGGCCGCCTTCACCTGATCTTGCAGCCGTAACAGGTCAGGCTGTTCCGAAACCAGACCGAGCCCTTGCTCGATCCGTTTCCGGCTTTCATCCAACTCGCCGCGCTGGAACAGTTCGCGTGCTTCAGCCAGCAATTGGGGAGCACGTTGCCGTTCGTTCAGCCGCGCTTGAATCACAGCCTGCAGGGTCAACAATTCGGGATGAGCAGGAACCTGTTGCAAACCCTGCTCGATCAATTTCAAGCCACCGTCGAGATCGCCCGCCTGCCAGCGAGCATGCGCTTCCGACAACAATCGGTCAGCTTGCCGTTGCCGATCTTGAGTACGGGCCTGCAAAGTATCGCGCAACGCCAGCAATTCTTGCTGATCGGGCACGAGCCTCAACCCTTCCTCGACCCGTTGTCGGCTTCGTTCGAAGGCGCCATCGCGCTCATCCTGTCGGGCCTGTTCCAGCAAGCGGGAAGCCTCTTGATCATTTTCGACCTTTTGGCGCAAGGCCAGAAGCCGGTCATCGTTTGGCGAAGCCTGGAGCCCTAGCTTGATCAATTCCAGGCTTTGCCCAAGCTCCCGATTTTGAAAGTGCTGGATGGCAAGTTGCTCATAATTGCTTGCAATGATGGAACGATCCGCCACTGCGGGCGGCAATTCGACCGCACTAGCACCAGTCTCGGGCGGCGCGGCGCGGCGGGAAACCGTGAGGTAGACAGCGCTGCCGGTGGCGACTGCCAGCAAGGATAACCCTCCAGCCAACAAGCTTTTTTTCAAAAACGTGGAGGTATTGAGAGATTGAACGATCCGCGTCGTCTGGATGAAGGTATAAAACGAAGGCCTAGTCCCCGTCTGATCAAGCGCCTGGATCAATTGATCGGCATTCTCGAAGCGATCGGAGGGCTTCTTGGCCAAGAGTTTGTGCAGGACCGGTTGAATCTGACCGAAGCCGGCTGGCAATCGCGGCACGGGCTGCGTGCAATGCATCATCGCGATGCTGGTGATGTCGTCCGACCGAAACGGCGGCTGCTTGGCAAGCATTTCGTAGAACACGATGCCCAAACTGTACAGATCGGTGCGATTGTCCAGTTTCTTGCCGGTAATTTGTTCCGGACTCATATAAACGGGACTACCGATGGCCAGCCCAGGGGCGGTCAACTGGGTGTCATCGGTATCCACTAGTTTGGCGATGCCGAAATCGCTCAGTACCGGAGTCCCATCCTGGCGGAACAAGACGTTTTGCGGCTTGATATCGCGATGGATCACGCCTCGGCCGTGGGCATAGGCGAGAGCGCCCGAAATCAATTTCATGATGTCGACCGCTCGTTCCAAGCTCAAACCCTGTTCGATTTGCTGCGCCAGAGTGCCGCCGGACAAGAATTCCATGGAAAAATAGTTGTAGAGACCGTGCGAGCCGAAATCGTAAACGGTGATAATCCGAGGATGTTGCAATTGCGCAATGATGCGCCCCTCCTTGAGAAAGCGCTCAGGGAAGTTCTCCTCATCAACCCGCGTCGAATGCATCACTTTTAAGGCTACCTGACGATCGAGTGATTCCTGGATCGCCAAATAAACCGTCGCCATCCCGCCTTGGCCAATTTTGTTCAAAATGGTATAGCCCGGAATTTCCATGATGTTCTCAGCCGCTCATCGGCAACGCCCATCGATATTAGACATTATTGATCATATCGTTATCACACTGACCAAACGTGCTTGTTTTATTGAGTATCGGCTTGATTTTAAAAGCATACTGTCAAAAATAAGTACATTCGATTATCGGCCTAATCACTTACGGCCTGCTTCGATGCGTTCTCGCCAGCATCCAAATCCACGAGAAGATTTGCAAGATCAATACCAATCCAAACGCAATTCGATATCCAAATGCTTGATAACCTCCACCTGTCGCCGGCCAATGATTGATAATCGCGCCCATGCTCCATTGCATGGCAAATGCCAAACCAAACACCAGCAGATTTAAAGCCGTGTTGACTCGGCCAGCCAGATCCGGCGAAAAAGTTTGCGATAGAATCGCGTAATTCAACATTCCGCTGGTGCCAAAAAACCCGAACAACACCCACAACAACAGCGATCCTGCCTCGAACAGCAGCGCCACCTGCGCCAGTATGAACAGCGCCATGCCACCTGCCGCGACCACGACCGGCGGTATGCCGCAGCGAGACAGGCGGTATGCCATTTGCCCCATGCCGAGAAAGCCGCACACCATCGCCGCTGCCATCCAGAATAAATAATTCGCGGCCGTCGTCCGGCTCAAACCCGCGACATCACGCAACCAAGGCCCTGCCCATAAACCCTGAATCGCCAGGAATGATGCTTGACACAACACGCCGCTCGGGGCGATCCACCAAAAAACCCGGTCACGGAAAATCCCCGCCACACCCCGCGCTTGCGAACGCCAGTCGCCCGTTGCCACGCTGCCACCACGCTCGGGTACGACCAGCAACAGGACAAGGGCTACTACCACGCTAAGCCCCCCCAATCCGGCAAATAGTCCTCGCCAATCGGTTAACTTGAGCGCGGCCTCGACCGGAGCAGTCGCTGCCAGCGCGCCTAGTCCACCGGCCGCCAGTACCCAGCCGTTCGCCACCGGTAGTCGTTCGGCCGGCAACCACAGCACAAAAGCCTTGAAACTGGCCATCAGGCAAGCCGATACTCCCAGCCCGATCAACCCCCGGCCGACGATTAATTCCAGGGGACTGTGGCTCACCGCGAACAATCCGGCACCCGCCGCCGCGAATAATAACAAGGTCGCCTCCACGCGGCGCGGGCCGAATCGGTCGAGCAACACGCCCAAGGGCAATTGGAAAGCAGCGAAGGTCAGAAAATAAACGCTGGTCAGCAAACCCAGGTCGGTAGCATCCAAACGTAATTCGGTCGCCAGGTAGGGCGACAGGGCCGCATTGATGGCGCGGTACAGGTAGGATAGAAAATAACCGGCGGCAAACGGCAGAAAAATCCGCCACGCGACCGCCGTTGAAGATAGCGCCATCGCGCCCGTCATCAAGAATCGGTGACCACGCGACGCGTCAGGCGATAGGCTTTTTCCAGTAACCAGGTCAGACCGCGCTCTCGCCACCGTGATTCTTCTGATAAGGCGTCGCGTGTATAGAGCAACTCGATCCCGTACGTCGGCCCATACAACGCCTGCACTTCCGCCTCGCCGACCGCGAACGGCGGTCCCCCCAATAGGGTTTGGTCATATTCCAGCGTCACCAACAACGTCCCGGCTCTGGCCGGCAAGATCGTTTCCAGCTTGCGCACATAGCGCTCCCGCATCACCGGTGGCAAAGCGATCAACGAGGCGCGGTCGTAAACACCGGTGACATCGGCGAGATGAAGTGGCTCCAAGGCAAAAAAATCGCCCAATAGGATGCGAATCTCGTCTTGCTCCCACACCCCGAAGGAGCCTTCCCGCCAGCGGCGCGGCTGCAAGCCGTTCTCTTGAAAGAAGGCTTCGACTGCGACCGGGCTGATCTCCACGCCAGTGATGGGATAGCCCTCGCCCGCCAGCCACAACAGATCCCGGCTTTTGCCGCACAGCGGAACGAACACTCTCTGGCCGGGGCGCAGCTCCAACTGATTCCAGAATCGCTGGAGATGAAGATTAATTTCCTGCTGGTGAAAGCCGATCTCGGCCCGCTCCCAGCGTTCGTGCCAGAACTTCGGTTCCATGTCATTACCTTTCAGGTTCGATCAAAAATGCGATCCGGTAGATGCCAGCCCCACCACCGCCAGTCGGTACCGGCGGCCGCTAAGGCGCCGCGCCAAGCAGCGCCTAGCGGCAAATCCAGCACGCTCCATTCTTGCTGCTCGGCATCGCGCAGGCATACCCGACCGTGAGGTTGCAAACCGTCCACAAAACAAACCTCCCAGTTTTGTAAACCGCTGGCCAGGCCACTACCCAAAGCCTTGGCAATGGCTTCCTTACGCGTCCAACAGGAGAAAAACGCTTCCCGTTCTTGTGCGGGCGGCCGCGCCCGAAACAGAGCCCGCTCGCGCGGCGTGCAAACGCGGTCGAGAATGGCGGCGAAATGCGTGGTTCGGTCAAGGCACTCCAAATCGACACCTACCTCTCGGCGAGCGATGGCATACAGCGCACCATCACCGCTATGGGACAGATTAAAATGCAACCCTACTCCCGCATCCGCGCCGGCCAATACGGGCTTACCGTGCGATCCCTGAGCGAAACGCAAGTCGGTTGCCGATCGGCCCAGATAAGCGCCCAGCAATTCGCGCAATAAGCCTCGTCCAGCGACGAAGCGATCACGATGTTCGGGAAAACGAAACCGCTCCGCCCGCTCCCGTTCATCCACCGACAGCACCGCCGCCAGTTCTGCCAAGGGTTTCGGGGGTCGGCCCAAATCGGCCAGCCACACCTGAATCTCACCGACGGTCAACGCCGGCTCCCAATCCTCTGTGGGAGCCGGCCAGGTTGGCACAATCGTCCTATCGCTCATCGTGGCCGCGCAGTTACAGTGCGCATCAGTTCAGCCATCGACCACAAGGGCAACAGGCCATGAGCCACACCATCGAAATCAAAGTACGGGGATACCATCTCGATCTGTACCGCCACGTCAACAACGCCCGGTATCTGGAATTTCTGGAGGAGGCTCGCTGGAGTTTTCTGGAAAGCAAGGGCGATCTGGATTACCTGCCAAAACACGGTTATACCTTCGCCCTGGTCAATATCAACATCAACTATCGCCGCGCCGCATACATGGGTGAGGTGCTGGAAATCCTGACTGCGGTTAAATCCATTGGCAACCGAAGTTGCACCATGCACCAACGCATCACCCTCAAAGGCAGCGCCACGGTCGTTGCCGACGCTGATGTCACCTTCGTCATCGTCGATACCCGCACCGAAAAGGCCGCTCCGCTGGAAGGCTCGTTGCGGGCAGCGCTGGAACAAATGGCGAGCTAGCCGCCCCTACTCTCCAAAATCCTCACCGCGCCTCCCAACGCCAAGCGTGCCTGATAATGGTTGCCAAATCCGCATAACAGGGTTTCCAATCCAGCTCGGCCCGCGCCCGCCGGGAATCGGCCACCAATCGCGCTGGATCGCCCGGCCGACGCTCTCCGTATACTACCGGGAAATCGCGGCCCGTCACGGTGCGGGCCGTGTCGATCACTTCCCGCACCGAGAAACCGTTGCCGTTGCCCAAATTGTAGGCGGCCGGTTCACCGCCATCGCACAACTTTTGCAATGCCAGCCAATGAGCCGCGCAGAGATCCGTCACATGAACGTAATCACGGATACAGGTGCCATCTGGCGTATCGTAATCGGTGCCGAACACGGTGACGTGCGGCCTACGGCCGGAAGCGGCTTGCAACACCAACGGGATCAGATGGGTCTCCGGCTCATGGCGTTCGCCCAATTGGCCTTCAGGATCGGCGCCTGCCGCATTGAAATAGCGCAGGCAGATCGCGTTCAAGCCATAAGCCTTATGGTAATCCTCCAACATCTGCTCGACCATCCACTTGCCGCGACCGTAAGGATTGATAGGATTTTTCGGGTGATCCTCGTCGATTGGAACGCGAATCGGCTCACCGAAAATCGCGGCGGTCGATGAAAAAATAAAATGATTGACCCGATGGGATACCATCGCATCCAGTAGATGCTGGGCCTTGAAAACGTTGTTGCGGTAGTACTTGGCCGGCTCCCGCACCGATTCGCCGACCTGGATATGCGAAGCGAAGTGCATCACGCCATCGAACCGGTTGGTCTGGAACAGTTCCTCCAGCACATCCAACTCGCCCAAATCACCCAACACGAATCGCCCGTCCAGAACCGCGTCTCGATAGCCGGCGGACAAATTGTCCATCACCGTCACGTTGCAACCGCGCTGGCACAGCAATTTGACCATGTGGGAGCCAATGTAACCCGCTCCACCCACCACGAGCACATGCATAAGGACGCTCCTTTGAGGTTTGCGATGTATTCGCGCCGAACCCTAGTTATCGATCACCGTTCGGGCGGAGCATTCTCGACTCGGCAGGGATGCGCAAGAGCAAGAATGGAATATTCCGACCGGTCGCGCCGCTCTGGATGCTCGATCCTACATCGGCTGAAAACGACTGACGGTCGGCTTCACGTTCATCACCCAAGGTCGGCCCATTGACCTAAAGGCGTACCGATCTATTGTCCACCTTGTTCGTTGTACATTCGTAAAAACCGTTCCATCAACTGTTCGATTTCGGCTTCCAGTGCACTTCGTTCCTGTTCCGCCCGACGACCCTGCTCCGCCATTTTCTCCTCAAGATGCCGCCGCAATTGATGGGCTTGCTCCAACTGCTGCAACAAGCCCTCCTTTTCCCGTTCCCAGCTTTCAGGTTGGAGAAACGGATGCTGTTCCCCCGCTTCCCAAGATGATGGCCGCGATTCGGCTTTCCATCGTTCTAGTTGATTTTGCAAGGATTTGCGTTCTTCTTCCCAGATGGCGCGTTGCCGGGTCAATTCCTCGGTCGCTTCCGCCTTCAACTGCTCCATCAGCTGGGCGCTATCTGGCGACAAATTTTGATTGGCACGCGCCTTAGTAAGCGTCAAACCATCCTCCAAGGTATTAATTTGAACCTGCATTTCCAGACGCTCACCTTCCCATGCCTCTTGTTGTTGTTCCAACCGCATGCTCAAGGTCGTTTTATCCCGCCGCAAGGATTGCAATTGATCCTCCATTTGCGCGCTTTGCAACAATAGGCTCTGGATTTGCCGATCCCATTCGACCCGTTCCTGGGCCAAGTGTTTTTGTGAGGCCGTTTTCTCCTGCTCCGTATGCGCGACTGACTCGCGTAACTGCGCGACTTCTTGAAGATACTGTTTCTGATCCTGCTCAGATCGGTTTTTCCACTCCAGGCATTGCTGCTCTAGCTTGGAGCAGCGTTCGCTTGCCTGAACCAACTCACCCTCGTACCGTTTTTGCTGTGTGAGCATCGTTTGGCGGGCTTGATAGATCGCCGATTGCTGGTGAATAACAGCGCTTTGCAGATCGTTACTTTTCGCACGTTCCTCAGCCAAGTCCGTCTGAGTCCGCGCCAATACATGCCGCAGTGACCGGTAGGGTAGAAAAAAAACAATGGCTACCCCCCCCACCAGTCCGGCAATACTCCCAATGACCAGCCACATAGTATCCATCATCATCTCATCCGTTTATCGGGCTTCTACCCCGTATAGTTCCCTTCCGAGAGCACCCTTTCACCGCAATACATAAGTCAATACCGCCGCAGCGATCCCGATTACGGCCGCCCATCCGGCCGCCAGATCAATGCGTCGCTGGATATCTTTTTTGGCGACGACCCACAGTTGCCGAAACGCTTGTTCGGTGGCGATCTGGTTGGCTGCGTTGGTGTTAGACGCGGTTTCGGCTATTACCTGTAGTGCCGTTTCCCGCGCAGTCTGAAGCGCGGCTTCACGGGCTATCTCTCCCGCATGCTGGGTTGTCTCGGCAAGCCTCGAATTCAGCTGACGTCCAAGCCGATCAGATAACTCATCGAGCTGATACTGACAAACCTGGCTAGCCACCTCCTTGGCCTGTCTCTCGATCTCCGCTTGACCCTCTTGTTGAAACAATTTAAGCCGTTCTTCCAGCAACGGGGGCAGTTGAGCCCGAACCGTGGCCTCGACTATCGCGTGGCTGTCGTCCGAACTCAACGAAGGTGGCTGCCATTGGGCAGATCGAGCTTCGAAGATCTGCGCGGCGACCCGGCCACAGATTTCTTCCTGGCCAGATTCCATCTCACGTCGCAGCTTGGCGATGACATCGTTGAGCAACGGCAACACCTGGGATTCAATTGCATCGTAGACCACCAACTCAGCTTTTTCGAGGGCGATCTTTCCGATCTCCTCGGACGACACCCCTTCGGCGGCCGGAGCCTGAAGAGGCGCTGGATGCGAAGGGGAGCCCGCGATCCGCGCGGCAACTGTATCGAACACAGCATTCATCTTTTCCAGGGCAGCGCCCAGCGCGCCCGGTGTCGCGGGCTTGACCAAAACGCCGAGGGCACCAGCCTGCTGCGCTTCCCCCTGATACGAGGGTTCATCCTTTGACGAATACATCGTGATAGGAATCATCGCAGTCACCGGCTCACTCTTGAGCTGCCTGACGGCGGTCAACCCATCCAAACCCGGCATGGTATGATCCATGAAAATGGCGTCCGGCCGCTGGGTACGCAGATAATCCAAGGCTTCCTCGGCGGAATCCACTGTATCGACCGTCAACCCAAACCCCTGCAACATCTTGCGCAGCATCAGACGCGCGGACTTGGAATCATCTACAACAAGAACGTGTCGGACTGGCATGAACCCTCCTGGTTTTCTTTTCAGATTAACAGGTTTTCGGCGGGGACAAAATAACGTCCCAGCTGTCATTCCAGAGGGAAAACGCGCTCGCAACGCCCTCGCTACCCAAGCCGGGACTACGCCCCCCAGAACACCTTCCCGGCGCGAACGCATAGCGACGATCCCCCCCAAGGAACCGCTTCATCACCACAAAAATCGTCGGCCTCGCTCCCTATCCTGCGCCGGCTTGCTTCTGAGGTTGCATCCAGCCAACAGAATCGCGTAAATGTCAGGAGCAATGCAGGCAAGAACGAAATCCAGCCGATAAAGGTCTTAATAAGTTTAGCGTTTATCTTCCGCTTAAACATCCAGACCAGCCTTGCGAAATCGCGTAACTCCGCATTCACCGGGAATCACACTGCATCGGGAGAATCCTTGCCATGTCGGTCACCTCTCCAACCAAGCCGCTCCGCTTCGCCATCACCGGCATGAGTTGCGCCGGTTGCGTCGCCGCAGTGGAAACGGCGCTGCGCGACGTACCGGGCGTGGTCGGCGCCAGCGTCAATTTTGCCGAACGTACCGCCCAAGTGACCGGCACCCCACCCGCCACGACGCTGATCGCGGCCGTTCGCGATGCGGGCTACGACGCGACCGAACTGCAAGACGCCGCCGCCGAAACCGAACGCGACCGGGCGGAGCGTGCCCGCTACCAGCGGCTGGTTCGCAACACCGTTGTCGCCGGCGCGCTGGCTGCTCCCCTGATGCTGGCGGAAATGATGGGTTGGCTACCGGCGCTGGCAACGTCGGCCGGTCAAGCCTTCTGGATCGCGACCGGCCTGCTGACCCTGGGAATCCTGTTCTACGCTGGTGGCCACTTTTTTATCGGCGCCTGGCGCCAATTCCGCCACCATAACGCCAATATGGATACCTTGATCGCACTGGGCACCGGCTCGGCCTGGTTTTATTCCATGCTGGTGACGCTGTTTCCAACCGATGTGCCAAGCTTGGCGCGACACGCCTATTTCGAAGCGGCGATCACCATTATCGCCTTGATCAATCTCGGCTCCGCGCTCGAAAGCCGGGCACGCGGCAAGGCCTCGGCCGCCATTCAGCGCCTACTCGGCTTGCGGCCGAAAACCGCCCGCTTGGTCGACGATGGTGGAGAGCGGGATGTACCCATCGAGACACTCGACCTCGGCGCCCTGATCCGGGTGCGTCCTGGCGAGAAAATCCCGGTGGACGGCTTACTCATCGGCGGCCAGTCCACCGTGGACGAATCCATGCTCACCGGCGAACCTCTGCCAGTGGTCAAGCGCGAGGGTGATCCGGTGACCGGCGGTACCGTGAACCAATCCGGCACCTTCGTGTTCCAAGCGACCCGGGTTGGAGAGGACACGGTACTGGCCCAGATCATCGCCAGCGTCCGGCAAGCGCAGAACAGCAAACCGCCGCTCGGCCGGTTGGCGGATCGGGTCGCTGCGGTGTTCGTGCCGTCGGTGCTGATCGTTGCGGTACTGACCGCTCTGGCCTGGTTCAACTTTGGCCCGGAGCCCCGTGCCGGCTTCGTGCTCGTCACCACCTTGACTGTACTGATCATCGCCTGCCCTTGCGCGCTCGGGCTGGCCACGCCAATCTCGATCATGGTCGGTGTCGGCAAGGCTGCCGAACATGGCATTCTGATTCGCGATGGGGAAGCGTTGCAACGGGCCGGACAGCTCACCACAGTGGTCCTCGACAAAACCGGCACCGTGACCATCGGCCGACCGACGGTGAGCACGGTAAAAGCCCTACCGGGTTTCGACGAAACCACTGTCCTTCGCTTGGCCGCGGGTCTAGAGACCGGCTCCGAGCACCCGTTGGCGCAGGCGATCTTGAACGCGGCGCGCGAACGTGGCTTGGCCGTGCCCGCCCTGGAACGATTCGAGGCCATCCCTGGTCATGGAGCGAGCGGCAGCGTCGAAAGCCGCTCCCTGTTGGTGGGCAATCGTCCGCTGTTGGAAACCGCCGGGATTGACACTGCCCCCCTGGCGACTGAATCGGAACGACTGGCGGCTAACGGACAAACGCCGGTGCTGGTGGCGATCGATGACCGCGCGGCCGGCATCATCGCCGTAGCCGACCCGCTCAAGCCAGACGCCACCGCAGCGATTCGCCGGTTGCGGGATTCGGGCTTGCGCGTCGCACTGCTGACCGGCGATCACACCGCCACCGCTCGGGCCATCGCCGCCGAAGCCGGCATCGACACGGTATTCGCCGAGGTCACACCCACCGTCAAAGGCAAGGTTATCGCCGACTTCCAGGCACGCGGCGAGGTCGTCGGAATGGTCGGCGATGGCATCAACGACGCGCCGGCGCTGGCTCAAGCCGAAGTCGGCTTCGCGATGGGAACCGGCACCGATGTCGCCATCGAAAGTGCTGGCATCACCCTGGTCGGCGGTTCCTTGCACGGCGTCGCGGATGCGATCGCCATTTCCCGTGCCACCGTGGTCAACATTCGTCAAAATTTGTTCGGCGCTTTCCTTTACAATACCTTGGGCATTCCGCTCGCAGCTGGCGCCCTCTATCCCGCGACCGGGCGATTGCTCGACCCGATGCTGGCCGGTGCGGCGATGGCGCTGTCGTCCTTCACCGTCGTCAGCAACGCCAATCGGCTGCGGCGCTTCCGTCCGAAAGGCAACCCGACATGATGACCTTCCTCGTCAACCTGGCCGGACTGGGGCTGATCGCCCTGATCGTCTGGTGGTTCTGGATCGCTCGCCCATGAAACAACCGTCTTTACCCAAACCGTCCTGGTTGAGCCAGCTGGGCTGGGCTTTGACCTCGACCTTGGTGATCGTGGCAGGGTTCACTATCGCCTCGGTACTATTCGCGGTGTTGCTGATTGCCGGTCTAGCCGCAGGTGGCTGGCTATGGTGGCAATACCGCAAACTGGTGCGTCGAGCGCGCGATACCCGACCTGATTTCCTCGAAGGGGAATATGTGATCGAACCCACTCCCGCCCCATTGGAAGATCGGCGGACCCCACTCGCCTGCCCACCCGAGAACCGGGACGCTCCCGCCGCGCGCCGCACGCCCTGAACACCATGGCACTTCCTGATCAATCGAACGATCCGATCACGCATCGCATTTTCACCGAACAGGTCCGGTTGCTGTACACCCAAGCGCCATTAAGCGCCATCGTCAGTCTGCTGATCGCCCCATTGCTGGCGCTCGTGCTCTGGCAAGCCATCCCCCGCCCGGCCCTGCTGGCCTGGCTGATTCTCTTGGAAACCACCATCGCAATCCGGCTGGCGCTGATTTTCTCCTTCCAGCACGATACTGACCGCGACGGTGACATGGAATCCTGGGCCGACCGCTACACATGGGCCTGCGCCGCGAGCGGCGTCTGCTGGGGCGGTTGCATCTTTCTGCTGGCACTGTCGCCGTCGTTGGTCTATCAGGCTTTTATCGCCTTACTGCTGGGGGGCGTGTTAATGGGGGGAGTCCTCACGATGACACCGGTACTGACCACCTGCGTGTTTTACTCCCTCCCCTTGGCCCTGCCACCGATGTTTTGGCTGTTATTGCAGGATAACCTGATGAGCGCCGCGATGGGCGCGACCGGCATCCTGTACCTGTTGCTGGCGCTAGGAACCGCCCACCGCTATCACCAGACTCTGGTCCACTCGCTGCGGCTGGCGATCGCAAACCTTGGGCTGGCCCAATCGTTCGCTACGGCCAAGGAGCAAGCCGAAAACACGAACCAGCAGTTGGCCGAACAGCAGGCAGCGTTGCGGGACAGCATTGAAGCCATGCGGGAATTCTATCAAGTCATCGCCACGCCACGCCGTCATGCCAACGAACAGATCCAGGCCATGCTGGCGATGGGCTGCCAACGGTTCGGTATGACCATTGGTCTCTTGGCGCGGATCGAGGGCCAACGTTACGAAGTCGTCCGAGCCATCGCCCCTCATGGCGAAATCACCCAAGGTGATGTCCTCGACTTAGCGGACACTTATTGCGATAACACCGTCCAGGGACAATCGCCTTCGAGCTTTGCGCACGCCGGGGCCAGTCATTGGCGCGATCACCCCTGTTATCTGAAGCTTAAGTTGGAAGCCTATCTGGGCACTCCGATCCAGGTCGAAGGCCAACCCTACGGAACGCTCTGCTTCTGTGATTCCCAGCCAAGACCGACGCCGTTTTCCACCGTGGACCACGAGTTGATCCAGTTGATGGGCCGGTGGGTCAGCACGGTCATCGAGCAGGATCGCATGGCCACAGCGGTGCAACGGCAACATACCCTGTTGGCACATGCCTCTCGCCTAAACATCCTGGGCGAAATGGCCTCCGGGCTGGCACACGAGATCAACCAACCGATCACCGCGATCGCCCTGTATACCGAGACTTGCCTGACCCGATTGCGAAACGATCCACCCAACCTTGCCGAGATCAGAGAATCTCTGGAAAAAATCGCCGCTCAAAGCGCGCGAACCAACACCATCATCCAACACATCCGCCGTTTTGCCCGTCAGAGCAAACCGCAATACCTCACGGTCCGGATCAAGGATCTGCTCGACGATATCAACGACTTTCTGTGCTTGGAAATCGGCCGCTACCATGTACATCTCCAACGGATCATTCCGCCGGATCTGCCGCCGGTATTGGCCGATCCACTCCAGTTTCAACAGGTGGTTCTCAATCTGATTCACAACGCGGTGGACGCCATGAGCGCCAGCGAAGGTCCACGCGTTATTACCATTCTTGCCCGACAGGATCGAGAAGCGGTCGAAATCGGAATTCAGGACACTGGGCCCGGCGTGGCGTCCAACATATTCAATCAATTGCTGCATCCTTTTTTCACAACCAAGCCGGACGGACTCGGCCTGGGGTTGTCGATCAGCCAATCCATCGTCGAGGCTCATGGTGGTCGGTTGTGGGTGACACCGAATCGAGGGCCGGGGGTCACGTTCCATTTCACTTTACCCATCGCCAACCAAACGAATTCCGAGTTGACCGGCGCGGATCTGTCCCTGGAAACGGCCGGGGCTGGATGACCCAATGACGACCAGCCCTCCTCATCCCACACCGTCCGACTCCGCTCGATCCGGACCCTTCGCAACCACGGATTCGGGACCAGTCGATGTAAGCATCAGTCGTTATTCACGAAATCCGCGACACGGCTGGCGCCACCCTCTTGCCATCAGCCTGCTTTACCTATTCGTTAGCCTGTTTTGGCTATGGGTTGGCAACCCATCGCTGATCGCCTGGCTGTATCCGAACTCCGCTCCGCCGCCGCCTTTCGCGTCCGTCCCGAGCGCGCTCGCGATCCTCGCCAGCGGCGGCCTGCTCTATTGGCTGCTGCGCGCTCGCGATGATGCCGCGCGCCAGACCGAACGGGCGAAGGACGCACGGCTGATCGAATTCATCGAACAGCTCACCGATATCGCGTTCATCAAGGACCGACAAGGACGTTATATCCTGATGAACTCGGCGGGTGCGTACCTGGCAGGCCGCTCCGTAACCGAGTGCCTGAATCAGGACGATCTAGCCTTGTTCCCCCCCGAAGTCGCCCATAAATCGATGGCAGATGATCATCGGGTTATCGCCAGCGGTGCCTTGTTGAATGGCGAGGATACTTGCACCATCCGGGGCGATACCCGCGTTTTTCTCTCCACCAAATGGCCCGATCGAGACACCACCGGCCGCATCATCGGCGTTGTCGGCATCGCCCGTGATATCACCCAGCAAAAGCGGGCCGAGGAGCGACTGCAGCTCACTCGCGCCGAACTGGAAACACGGGTCCAGGAACGCACCGCTCAGCTCTTGGCCGCCAACCAAGATCTAGAGCGCCAGATAGCCGCCCGCATCCAGGTGGACATCGCCTTGCGGGACAGTCAGGAACGGTTTCGCCAACTCACCGAACACATCCGGGAAGTCTTTTGGATTCACGGCATCCAGGAGGAAAGGCTCGTTTACATCAGCCCGGCATACGAGGAAGTCTGGGGGCGCCCTATCGCGGGCCTGCACGAGCGTCCACTGGAATGGATCGAGGCGGTTCACCCCGATGACCAACCGCGCGTCCAAGCCGGGCATCTCGCCAAGCAAAAGCTGGGCTACTTCGAAGAGGAATATCGCATCATGCGCCCCGATGGGACGATTCGCTGGATTTGGGATCGCGGCTTTCCCATTCGGGACGAAACTGGCCACGTCTATCGCATCGCCGGCTTAGCTGAGGACATCACCACCCGCAAGCTGGCCGAGGATCAGTTGCGGCGGCAACAAGTGGAACTGGCCCGAATGTCTCGACTCAGCCTGGCGGTCGAGCTCGCCTCCAATCTTGCTCACGAACTCAACCAGCCACTGGCCGCCATCGTCGCTTATACCCAGGCATGTCTGACCTTGCTGCGGCAGGCCAACACCGATCCCCGGGTACTGACCGGAACGCTCGACGAAATCGTGAACCAAGGGCTGCGTGCTGGAGAAATCATCCGTCACCTGCGCGAATTGGTACACAAGCATCCCGCCGCCCAAGCTGCCCTCGACTTGAACGCGCTGATCCGCTCCGTCGTCCATTACGCGCAACTGGAATTGCGCCAAGCCCATATCACGCTGAAATTGGAACTGGCTGAATCCCTGCCGGCAACACTGGCTGACGATCTCCAAATCCAATTAGTGGTGCTCTACCTGATTCGCAACGCCATCGAAGCCATCAGCGAAAAAGAAGGCGGATTGTGTGAATTGACAATACGCACCGCTCCGCTTGATGCTACCAAGGTGCTGGTAACCGTCCGCGATACCGGCCAAGGTTTTAATTCCGACATGGAGGATCGACTGTTCAGGCCCTTTTTTACCACCAAGCCTGGCAACATGGGATTGGGACTGTCGGTTAGCCGTTCGATCATCGAATCTCAGGGTGGACAGCTCTGGGCGACGGCTAATCCGGATGTCGGGGCATCGTTCCATTTTACCTTGCCGATTCACACCAGCCCTTAATCCTAGCCCTGCCCGAATGAGCGACAAACCGACCGTATTTCTGATCGACGATGATCAAGCCGTGCGTGACGCCGTTGCCCTGTTGCTGCAAACCGGCGGCTTGGCCGTGGAAACCTTTGCGAGCGCGACCGATTTTCTTGAAGCTGGCGTCGCCCAACGGCCGGGCTGCCTCGTGCTGGATGTGCGGATGCCGGGACTCAGCGGACTCGACTTGCAGAAGCAGCTACGAACAAGCGGCTATCGAATTCCCATCATCTTCATGACTGGACACGGAGACATACCGATGGCGATTCGAGCCATGAAAGCCGGCGCTTTTGACTTCATCGAAAAACCTTTCCAAGGCCAAGCGTTGCTGGCTCGAATCCAAGAGGCGCTGGCCTTCGACGTCCGGGAACGCCGCCGGCAGGCCTACCGCACCGAGGCGGCGGCGCGCGTGGCTCTCTTGTCGCCGCGCGAGCGGGAAGTGCTGGACCGAGTGGTCGAGGGTCAATACAACAAAGTTATCGCTGCCGAACTCGGTATCAGTCTTTCCACCGTGGAAATCCATCGCAAGCGGGTCATGGAAAAGCTCCAGGCCGAATCGCTTTCGGACCTGATCCGCCTGCTGGCACGGCTGGACGAGGAGCAGTGAACACCGTGTCCGTATCGTCGGTACCGCATACCGTGCCAACGCCAAGACCTTTTTCTTATCCAGGCAATTGATGCATCCTGGCGCCATTCCATCGCTCGACTAGAATTTCCTCCGCATTCGCTTCCGCCACGACCCGTCCTCCATCGTGTCCAGAGCCAAGTCCACGAACGCCGTCGACCTCTTGCAAGTCGTCGACGTATCGACCATATAGATATCGCGGCGACGCTCGCCCGCACTCCCAATCCAGGCAAAGGCCATGATTCCTGAAACCAGCGTGCTTCTGACCGATCTTTATCAGCTCACCATGCTCCAGACTTATCACACCGAGGGCATGCAGGAAACCGCTGTTTTCGATCTATTCGCCCGCCGGTTGCCACCCGAACGGGGCTTTCTGCTCGCCGCCGGGCTGGAACAGGCATTGGACTATCTGGAAAATCTGCACTTCACGCCCGAGGAGTTGGACTGGTTGGCCGGCTGTGGCCGCTTCGACTCGCGGTTTGTGGACTCCTTAGCGAAATTTCGCTTTACCGGCACGGTCCACGCCCTGCCCGAAGGCACCGTATTTTTTGCCAACGAACCGATCCTGCGCGTCACTGCTCCCCTCCCGCAAGCACAATTGGTGGAAAGCCGCTTGATCAACCTGATTCACTATCAGACCTTGATCGCTTCTAAGGCCGCTCGCTGTGCGCTGGCCGCTCCCGGCAAGCTGCTGGTCGATTTCGGCCTGCGGCGAGCCCACGGCGCCGAGGCCGGACTGCTTGCGGCTCGGGCGGCCTATTTGGCCGGCTTCGGTGGTACCGCCACGGTGCTCGCCGGCATGCGGTTCGGCATTCCCCTGTTCGGAACCATGGCGCACTCGCTGATCCAGGCTCACGACTGTGAAGAAACAGCGTTCGAGCATTTCGCGGCAGCCCAGCCGAGCAATGTGGTGTTATTACTTGACACCTACGACACCGAAGCTGCCGCCCGCAAACTGATTCCGCTCGCGGCCCGCCTTCAAGCACGCGGTATCGTCATCAAAGGCGTCCGCATCGATAGCGGTGATCTCGCCGAGCACACCCGGCGAGTTCGCCATATTCTCGATGAGGGCGGTTTGGACCGGATCACCATTTTCGCCAGTGGCGACCTCGATGAATACCGCCTGCAAAGCCTGTTGGCCGAGGGAGCGCCCATCGACGGCTTCGGCATTGGCACCCGCTTGGACGCCTCCACCGACGCACCGACCCTAGAACTGGTCTATAAGCTACAAGAGTACGCCGGCCGACCCCGGCGTAAACGTTCCGAGGGCAAGGCCACCTGGCCTGGCCGCAAGCAAGTGTACCGGCGGCTAACGACCGACGGCACCTTCGCTGAAGATTACCTTGGCTTGGAAACATCTCCGCAGCCAGGCGAACCCCTGCTGCGACCGGTCATGCTCGACGGCAAGCGGCTATCGCTCGAATCACTCGATACCGTTCGTCAGCGAGTCCGGACACAATTGGCGGCCCTGCCACCCGCATTGCGTGCCAACCAAACCGTGCCGACCTACCCGGTCAGCATCGCACCTGAACTCCACGAACTGACCGATCAACTCGATCGGGAAGTCCACTGAACCATCCATCGCATATAGGTCCGATTGCATGTCTGCTTCTCACCCACATCCCCTGCTGTCTTCTCAACCGCTCGCCAGCAAAGGCAAGATCGTCACCGCTAACGAAGCGGTTCGATTGATCCGGGACGGTGACACTGTTGTCACCGGCGGTTTCGTTGGCATCGGTTTCGCTGAGCATCTGGCAATTGCCCTGGAAGACTACTTTCTTGAAACTGGTCGGCCCCGCAATCTGACCCTGGTTTACGCCGCCGGCCAAGGTGACGGCAAGGAACGCGGCCTGAATCATCTGGGCCACGAGGGACTGATTCGGCGAGTGATCGGCGGCCATTGGGGATTGGTCCCCAAGTTGGGCCAATTGGCCATCGCCGGCAAAATTCAGGCTTACAACCTGCCACAAGGGGTGGTTTCTCACCTGTTTCGCGATATTGCTGCCCGCAAACCCGGCACTTTAAGCCAAGTGGGTTTGGGGACTTTCGTCGATCCCCGCTTCGGTGGCGGCAAAATGAACGCTTTGACCTCCGAGGATATCGTCGAACTGATGACCATTGGCGGCAAAGAATATCTCTTTTATAAGGCTTTCCCGATCAATGTTGCCCTGATTCGCGGGACGACCGCGGACCCTGACGGCAATATCACCATGGAAAAGGAAGCGCTGACCCTGGAGGTATTGGCCATCGCGACCGCCGTTCACAACTCCGGCGGGGTCGTCATCGTTCAGGTCGAGCGCTTGGCCGAACGCGGCAGCCTGCACCCCCGCAACGTCAAGATTCCCGCAGTACTGGTGGATTGCATCGTGGTCGCGCCGCCCGAACACCATTGGCAAACCTTCGAGAATCCCTACAACCCGGCATTTAGCGGCGAGATTCGGGTACCGACTCAATCCATTCCCTTCATGCCGCCCAGTCAACGTAAAGTTATTGCCCGGCGTGCGGCCTTCGAAATCCTGCCGAACAGCGTGGTCAATCTGGGGATCGGCATGCCGGAAGGCATCGCCAACGTCGCCAACGAAGAGAAAATCATTAATCTGATGACCCTCACCGCCGAACCGGGGGTACTCGGTGGTATTCCGGCGGGTGGGCTCAATTTCGGCGCGGCTAGCAATGCGCAAGCGATCATCGACCAACCCTCGCAATTCGACTTTTACGACGGTGGTGGGCTGGATATCGCGTTTCTCGGCATGGCGCAGGTCGATCAGCAAGGCAACGTCAACGTCAGCAAATTCGGCACCAAACTCGCCGGCGCCGGGGGCTTCATCAACATCAGCCAAAACGCGAAACGGGTCGTCTTCGTCGGCACATTCACCAATGGTGGCCAAATCGCCATCGAGAAGGGCCGGTTGCAGATCGCCAAACCCGGCACCGGGCGCAAGTTTCTTGCGGAGGTGGAACATCGGACGTTCAGCGGATCGCACGCGATCGCCAAGGGGCAACCGGTGCTCTACATCACCGAGCGTTGCGTGTTCCAATTGACGCGTGATGGCATGGAGCTGGTCGAAATCGCTCCGGGCGTGGACTTACAACGGGACATCCTCGAACAAATGGATTTTCAGCCCATTATCAAGCAACCGCCGCGCACGATGGACGCACGCATCTTTCAAATCGAACCGATGGGTTTGCGCCGCGCTCTGTTGCGTTTGCCGATCGAGAAACGCTTCACCTACGACCCCGACGACGATCTGTTCTTCGTGAACCTGGAAGGCTACGAGATCAAAACCCTGGACGACGCCGAAGCCATCCGCCGCCAGGTAGAGCGCAATCTGGGATCGCTAGGCCATAAGACCTACGCCGTGGTCAATTACGACAACTTCACGATCGACCCGGATTTGATCGATCCCTACACCGACATCATTAAGGATTTGATGAACCGCTTCTACTCCGGTGTGACCCGTTACACCACCAGCGCCTTCCTGCGGATGAAGCTGGGCGATGCCCTGGAGCAGCGCGATGTGGCGCCGTACATTTTCGAGAGCGCCGGCGAGGCCCGCCGTCATCTGCGCGATGCGCAATCCGGTCTAACCGACGAGGATTTGGAAATCGCCAGTTACGGTGGGACCGGCTGATCGGATTGTAAAGGTAGTCAAAAAGCGCGGGAAACCTGGGAATTCTCGCGCTTTTCGTATTCTCGATGGTCAGATCGTTGTATGCTATATTGCATCGCAACATAAAATCGCCTATGAGGAACGGCCATGACTACCGCTATTCTTGTCGTCCCTACCGAACAACGGGTCGGACTGACCACGGTCGCTCTTGGCCTAGTACACGCGCTCGACCGTGAAGGCATCCCGGTGGGCTTCTGCAAGCCGATCAGCCAGCCACATGCCAGCGACACTGGCCCAGAGCGATCAACCCGACTGGCGCGAATCGTCTCCAGACTGAGTCCGCCCGAACCGATCTCGGTCACCGAGGCGGAAAACCTATTGGGTCACGGCCGGGAAAACGTACTGCTGGAAGAAGTCATCGCCCGTTACGAGCAGGCGGCCCACCACGTTAGCGTCGTCATCGTCGAAGGACTGATGGACACCGAGGAGCAACCCTACGGCACCCACCTCAATGCCAAGATGGCGCAAAGTCTGGATGCCAAGATCGTCATCGTCACCGCACCCGGCCGGGACACTCCCCGTCAGGTCGCCGACACCGTCGAGGTCGTCGCTCGCGCCTACGGCGGCGTCCGCCATGAGCGGATGATCGGCTGCATCATCAACCTGATGGACGCGCCGGTGGATCAGACCGGCAACATCCGCTTCGATTTCAGTCGGGCCGAGAACGGCTACTACCCCGGCCACGAGGCTGAGTTTCGGGCTGAATGCGCTCGACACTGGCCAGAAACCTTCAAATTGCTTGGCTGCATTCCCTGGCAGCGTGAGCTGATCGCGCCGCGAGTGCGAGACATCATGCAAATGATTGGCGCGCAGATTCTCAACGAAGGGCAGCCGAACCGTCGCGTCACCCATGTCGTCCTAGGCGCTCCCACCCTGGTCAACAGCTGCCAGGAGTTGCGGCCCGGCGCCATGATGATTATTCCCGGTGACCGTGACGATCTGCTGCTGGCCGTCTGCATGGCGGCGATGGGCGGCACCCACGTCGCTGGCGTGTTGATCACCGGCGGCCTCAAGCCTGATCCACGCATCTGGAAGCTGTGCGGTCCGGCACTCGACGCCGGCCTGCCCATCTTGACCATTCCCTACAGCGCTATGCAATCGGTGCTGTATCTGCCCCACCTCAATCTGGAAATCCCGCTCGACGACCGGGATCGGGTGCAGCAAGCAGTGGAAGCTGTGATCTCGCATGTCACCTTGGAGTGGAAAGAACCGCTGCTGACCCGGATTGAGGAGCGGCGGCTCAGCCCCCCGGCGTTTCAGCATATCCTGGTGGAACGCGCCCGTAAGGCCAACAAGCGCATCATCCTGCCCGAAGGCAACGAGCCGCGCACCATCGAGGCGGCGATCACTTGCCACCAGCGTGGCATCGCCCGCTGCGTACTGATGGGCGATGCCGGGCGCATGCACCGGCTGGCGGGCCGGCGCGGCATGAGCATCCCGCCCGACATTGAGATCATCGACCCCACCGAGATCGATCGGCGCTATATCGACGCGATGATGGACCTGCGCCAGGGTAAAGGATTGACGCCAGGGCTGGCGGAGGAGGAGTTGCACGACGCAGTGGTACTGGGCACCATGATGCTGCAATTGGGAGAGGTAGACGGCTTGGTATCCGGCGCCGTGCATACCACCGCCAACACCATCCGGCCAGCCTTGCAACTGGTTAAGACCGCCCCCGGCGTCCGGCTGGTCTCCTCCATTTTCTTCATGTGCCTGCCCGAGCAGGTCTTGGTTTATGGCGACTGCGCCATCAATATCGATCCGGACGCCGAGGATTTGGCTGACATCGCCATTCAGAGCGCCGAATCGGCCAAGGCGTTCGGCATTACACCCCGCGTGGCGATGCTGAGCTACAGCACCGGAACTTCCGGCAGCGGTAGTGACGTAGAAAAGGTCAAGAACGCAACCCGTATCGCCTGCGAACGACGGCCGGATCTGCTCATCGACGGGCCGCTTCAATATGACGCGGCCACGATTAAAACCGTGGCCCAGAGCAAGGCACCGGACAGTCAGGTAGCGGGACGGGCAACGGTGTTCATCTTCCCCGATCTCAACACTGGCAACACCACCTACAAGGCGGTACAGCGCAGCGCCGACGTGATCAGCATCGGTCCGATGCTGCAAGGGCTGAACAAGCCGGTCAACGATCTGTCGCGGGGCGCACTGGTGGAGGACATCGCCTTCACCATCGCCCTGACCGCGATTCAGGCCGAACAGGCGGCGGAACGCATGCGCGGCCCGCGTTGATCACGTCCTGCGTTCGAATACATCCACCCGAGCCGGCGGTAGATTGCTCCATACAATCTTGCTGGACAATCGGTGGAAGCGGGGCAGCAGCCGAGGCTGGGTGCCGCGCAAATCGTACGTGTACTGAACCAGCAAACCACCGGCTTCGAGCAGGGTTTCGAACTGGCGACCGATAGCGTGAGTGGTCGCCGGCTGCAAGGACCGCAAGGGGAGACTGGAAACGATACTGCCGATTTTTTTGATCTTTTCGTGGCTCAACAGTTGGCCGAGGTGAGCGGCATCGCCTTGGATGATCCGCAGTTGGGGAAAACGTTGGCGAAGGTGATGCGCCAAGGTCGGCGACCGCTCGACGACGACTATTTTCCACGGCGGTACTCCGTGCTTGAGCAGCGCGGCGGTCACCGCGCCCGTTCCACCGCCTAGCTCCACCACCAACCCTTCGCGATCGGTCGATACACGGGATGCCATATATCCTGCTAGCGCGGGCGCGCTTGGACAGGCCGCCCCCATCGCGCGGGGATTGGCCCAGATTTCCCGAGTGAACAGCGCCAACGAGGCGGCGCCAGGCGCTTGCAGCAACACTTTCACAAAACGTTTCATACCCTACCTGATGTTGATCGCCAGTGAATCGGCCATTTCTAAACACTCCTTACGCGACTCGACACCACCGATGGGTATGTTCCGACGGAAAGGATAACGCACGGGGAACAGGTGGCACTCGAATGACCATGGAAGGGTATCTCGTTAGGAGAGATCCATCGTACCGCCCGTGGCGACATGGCCGCCTCGGCGTCCTCGGGCGGGTCGGGACAACAGGGCCGAAAGACCGAAAAGGTGAAGAGCGGTAGGCCCGACGCCCCCGCGATCACAAATCGACCCGGCCAACTTGCTCAGGAAGAATTGCGCAACTGCTCCTGTTCGGCCTCGAACAGCGCCGAGGCCAGCTGGTGTAAACCTTCCTGCTCGGCCAGTTCGGAAATTTCTTCCCAGGAGGCGCCACGATCGATTGCAGCGGCGGTCTTGCTGCCAGAGGGCAGGTTCTCCCGAGTCACCCGAATGAACTCATCCGTCGCCGCTGTGGCATCGGCATTCTGTTCCGGACCTTTGCGCAGGGCTTCCTGCTCAGCCTCAAACAGTACCGTAGCCACATTGTGCAAGCCTTCCTGTTCCGCCAGCTCGGAAATTTCCTCCAGGCCAGCCCTCCGGTCAATCGCAGCGGCGGTCTTGCTGCCAGAGGGCAAATCAGACCGAAACGACTGGAGGATTTGATCGATATTTTTCATTTCCACTGCAGTGAGACTCCGATTAGCTGCAAGGTTCGCGCAAATGCGCGGCAAGTCTAAAGCGGTATTTTCAAATTGCCAACATCGGGATCGACGAGCCCGAAAATTCAGGTTCGTTTCAGGTCCTTCACCTAGAGTGGCGCACCAGGCCAAGCTATCCACCGGCCAATCCGTCATAAAGACACGCTGTTCTCATTTTCGATCCGGAGTCATTTAAATGAACCAACGTACCGCCATTATGAGCGCCGCCTTGTTGGCGACAGTCACCAGCCTCGCCGATATCGCCGTCGCCTCCGAAACCAAGGCCACCCCGCCAGCCACCACGACCGCTGCGACCGCTGCGACCGCTGGCCATGAAATCACTAAGGAGCAGGCGGTAGAAATGGCCTTGCAAGCCCATCCCGGCAAAGTGACCAAGGCTTACGAAGATACCAAAAAGGGCAAAAAAACCTGGGAGGTGAAAATCGACGGCGCCGACGGCAAAAAGTGGGAGGTCTATTACGACATCAAGACTGGCGAACGGGTTGCCGAGGAAAGCAAGTAACGCTCGACGGATGCCACCACTGCCCGCCCTGCCACCGATGGAGAGACTCAAGCCATTGACTCCCGATATGAATGCTGCCAAGACAACCGAAATAATGGTCTGGGATCCGCTGGTTCGCCTGTGCCATTGGGCGCTGGTGGTCGCGTTCTGCGTCGCTTATATCACACAGGGCGAACCGTTCGAAACGCTACAGAACCAGCTGAACGGCGAGTCGCTACAGATCGTCCACACCTGGGCGGGCTACACCATCGTCGGTTTGTTGTTTTTTCGCCTGATTTGGGGTTTCGCGGGCCCGTCTTATGCCCGGTTCGCGAATTTCGTGCACCGACCTAGCGTCGTACTCGCTTATGTCAAGCGTGTACTGACGCTGCGCGCCCCCCGCCATCTGGGGCATAATCCCGCTGGCGGCGCGATGATCGTCATCCTGCTGCTGAGCTTGACGTGCACCGTCATCGCCGGACTGGCGCTATACGGCGCCGACAAGGGCTTGGGGCCTCTGGCCGGCGTGCTGGCGGACACCAGCGATTCCACCATCCACACCATCGAGGAGATGCACGAGTTCTTCGCCAACTTCACCCTGTTGCTGGTGGCCGGGCATCTGATCGGCGTGATCTGGGAAAGCCTGTTGCACCGCGAAAACCTGGCCCGCGCCATGTTGACCGGACGCAAACGAGCTTGAGTGCGCTCCAAATTTAACCTTCGTTCCCCATGCCTCTCCCCGCGCTCGCGGACAGGCATGGCCTTCGCAGATTGTGTCATGCGCGGCCATCGAATCCCGACACTGATCCTCCTCTCGCTGCTGGTCGGATCGCTCCCGACAGATCCCGCTAAAGCCGGACGTGATCCGGATGAAGTCCGTCGGTTACGCCGCGCTGGCCAAATTCTGCCGCTGGAAACGATCATTACCCATCACCGCCGCCAGCATCCCGGTGGCCAACTGTTGGAAGCCGAGCTGGAATTGGAGCAGGGTCACTACGTCTACGACCTCAAGATCCTTGGCGAGGATGGCACGGTGCGAGAGTTCGAATACGATGCCCGTAGCGGCGAGCTGAGACACCTGGAAAACGACGAAGACGAAGAATAGCGATGCGTCTGCTATTGGTTGAAGACGATGCCTCGCAAAGCGGGCGCTTGCGGATCGAATTGGAGCAAGCCGGGTTCGCGGTCGACGTGGTAGCCGATGGTGTGGAGGCGGAATTCATGGGCGCATCGGAGCCTTACGATGTCGTGGTACTGGATCTCGGGCTGCCCGGCCGCCCTGGTCTGGAGATACTGAGCCGCTGGCGCGCCGCTGACAACCCGGTGCCGGTGCTGATCCTGACCGCCCGCGACGCCTGGCACGAAAAAGTGGACGGCTTCAAGGCTGGCGCCGATGATTACCTCGGCAAGCCGTTCCACGCCGCCGAGCTGATCGCCCGGCTGCTAGCCCTTTTGCGCCGAAGCAACGCCCGCCCGTGTGGCCCGCTCCGGGCTGCCGGTCTGGAATTGAACGAGGATACGCAAACGGTCGTCACCCGCGGCGGCGAGACATTCGACTTGACCGGTACCGAATTCCGGTTACTGCGCTATCTCATGCTGCACCCTGGCCGGCTCCTGTCTAAAACCCGACTGGCCGAACATGTTTATGATTTCGACACTGAGCGCGACAGCAATGTACTGGAAGTTTATATCAATCGATTGCGCCGCAAGCTCGGTCGCGAGCTGATCGCCACCCGTCGCGGTCAAGGGTACGTCTTCGGAATCGAAGGCGAATGACTTCGCTGCAAACCCGGCTATCGACCGGCTTGATCCTCGCGCTGGTCGGGCTGATTACGCTGGCGGTCGCAACGGGCGGCTATTCACTGCGACGCCTGGCTGAAGACTTCGTCGCCACCCGCCTGGAGCACGACCTGGAAACAGTCTTGGCCGCGCTGACCTTCGATGCCGGCAATCAACCGCGATTGGTCACCGACCGGCTCGGCGCCACTTTCCACCAACCCTATTCGGGGCACTATTACCAGATCGTAACTCCCCAAGGCGAAATCTGTTCCCGTTCACTTTGGGACACCGATCTACCGCTGCCACTGCTCACCGCCGACCATCTGACCCGGACGTTCATCGCCGGCCCTGAGCATCAACGGTTGCTCCTGATCGGGCGCGTGTTCCATGTCCAAAATCAGCCGGTTTCCATTATCGTGACCGAGGATTTCACACCAATGGACGCTGGGCTTAAGCGTCTGTTGCTGGAGTTCACCCTGATCGCCTTGTTATTGCTCGGTACGCTGTTGTTATTGCAACGCTGGATCGTCCGGCGGGGCCTCGCGCCTTTGGAGCAAGTGCGCCGCGAGCTGCCAAAGTTGGCGCGCGGCGAAATTTTCCAGCTCTCGGTCCAGGCACCCGATGAGGTGCGCCCCCTGGTCGTCGAGCTCAACCGTTTGCTGGACCTGATGAATCAGCGCCAGCAACGAAACCGGCACGCGCTCGGCAACCTAGCCCACGCCCTGAAAACGCCGCTCACCGTTCTGACCCAACTGACCGATCAAGCCCCACCCATCGACGCTATCGAAAACTGTTGGCAGGAACTGCGCCAACAGCTTCGGAATATCCGCCGGCTCACCGAACGGGAATTGAAACGGGCTCGCATTGTCGGTGGTGGCGCTCCCGGCCAGCGGGTACTGTTAGCCGGGGAAGTCCGCGATCTGATCGAAACCCTGGGCCGCATCCACCGCAACCGTTCGCTGCGCTTCGAAACACGGATCCCGCCGGATAGCATGTTTCCCGGCGACCGTGACGATTTATTGGAATTGCTAGGCAACCTGCTCGATAACGCCTGTCAGTGGGCAAGACAAGTGGTGCGGTTGAGCGCTGACACGGACGCTGATGACCTGTGGCTGCGGGTTGAGGATGATGGGCCCGGTTGTTCGCCCAGTCAGTTGGAACGGTTGCGGCAGCGCGGGGTCCGCATCGACGAATCCCGAGCCGGGCATGGCTTGGGCTTGGCCATCGCCGGCGACATTATTGCGCAGTACAGCGGGTCGCTGCGGCTGGATCACTCCGAAGCCCTCGGCGGCTTGCTCGCCGAGGCACGATTACCTCACCCGTCCGGTACGCCAGCCTTGAATCAATAGGCTTCGAACGTAAATCGAGCCGCACCAATCATGAGCATATCGCCCGCTTCCAAGGCGAGTACTTCATTGGTCGCCAAACCGTGGTGGCCAACTCGCACCGAATCCGGCGCGGCCAAATTTTGAATCCAGTACATACCATCCCTAAACAGCAGTTCGGCGTGATGAGGACTGACACCCTCGGCCTCAACGCGCAGGCCGACTTGGGGAGAACTGCCCACCGATACCCATTTGGGTATATAAAAATGAACGATCTGCCGGCGCGCCGCATCCTCACGCTCGAACCGCGCATAAAGCAGAGAGCCCGGATTGCCGACACCGTTCAATTGCGACACCCGATCCTGAACGCGGAGCAAATTTAGATAGCGCTGGCGCAGAGTCTTGCGCAAGTCTTCGGCACCGACTTGCTGATCTCGCTGGCGTAACACGTCCACCAAACCGAGCAGATAGCGGCCAAACTTTTCCCGAGGTTGCCGCGCATCCCAAGTCGCCGGGGCTGGCTCCCACTTGCGTTCCCAAGCCAAAACCAGCTTCAACCGATACAGATCGCAAATTTCGAGCACATCGTCCGCTTCCAGGAACTCCCAGGAACCCTGCGCCAATCTCTGGCCATTGCGGCCTGTATAGGTACGCCCCACGTCGCTGGCCGGCATGAGTGCCAATTGATCACCCAGAGCGCAAATTACGCAATGCAGCCGGGATATCCGGGTATATTTGGGCACGAAACCGAGCGTGAAATCCCCAAACCCGGTACCGGCAGTGGAACTATGACGACCGAAGATCATGAAGGGTCGCGACACCAACTCGATACGAGCCGGCGCCTGGGATGGGTCGGTAGCCAACAGCAGCGCCCGCGTCAGGAGTGTTCCTCGCCCCACCCCCCGCGCGGACACATCGCGCAAGCGGGCCGTGCGAGCCGCATCGACCTCCAATTCGAGAGGCAACGTACAGACTAGATCACCGACATCCTGGCTGGCGGCGGTAGCACCGTCCCCGTCGGCGACTGAGTCAATCACTAGCCAAGATGCGTCCGGCCGGCTGGCAGTTGACGGTTCCGGCCAAAAGCAGTCGTAACCCGTGCTGCTGGAAGCCTCTTTGCTCCGACCGACATCAGGTTGGTCGGGCAAATCGAGCCGAATCTGATACCGACCGTTGTAGGCGATCCACTCCCCACGATGATCGCAAAGATCGACTTCCAGCCATAACAGCGTCTGCGCCAAACCCGCGAAAGGGGACCGGTAGCTCAGGTACGCCACCTGGGCATCCCGACCGTCCAGCAACCGTAGCGGTGGAATTCGCCCATCGTCGGCGAACATCAAGTCAGCACCGCGCAACCGCAACCGAATTTCCCGATATAACCACCAAGTCGGATTGATTAACAGTGCACAAAGTACTCCTTCCTGCCCCGACCATGCCTTGACGGTTGTTACTAACCCCACAAGCAGGGGTTGCTGAATTTCGATCAGCCGCGCCATTCTCGACTCGAACACAAGCGTTCGTGCCGGTTCTTTTCCTTGAGCCAATCGCAAATACCGGTTTAGAAAATATCGCACTGCCTGTTGATGGCGCGGGTGATGGCGATCCAGTTTACCGGTCAACTCGTTGAGCAATTGGACAAACTCATCCGATGACGGTACTGGGAAAGGCGAAACAGCCGAGGCCGGTTGATGCAAAGCGTTTGTAGCGATTGCCTCGGGCAACTCGAAGGATGGATCAGGTTTGACAAGTAGAACTTTGACCGCTTGCGTTTGGTCGACCTCTGTGCCAATGGCCGGTTCGGCGGCGACAACCGGCGGTGACGGCGGGCTCCTCTCCGATCGAAACGTCAGCTCGACGGCTGGCATCGCCGCCGCCGATGACTTGGGCCGCATGATTTGCTGGTCGACATCGAAAGAAAAATCGAACTCGGACAGATCCAGATCGAACTCGGGAAAATCAGCATCGGCGACGGGCGAAGTTCCAAAAAGCAAATCACTCTCTTGCTTGGAGGCATCGCCATCTTGTGTCGAGCGATCGGGAACCAATCGGGATTGCTGCTCGCCCAGAAAGCAGCTTTGAGCGGCCTCGTCCACCAGCGCCGGCGTGATATCGTGCTCCGACTGCAAACTCGCCAACAATAGAACGGAGTCACACAGGATGGCGATAGCGCGGGGTACTCCCTTGCAATAAAACCAGATCCGTTCAATCGCGGCAGGGGACAAGAGCCCGTCGCCTTCCCAACCGGCTACCTTAAGTTGATGATCGATGAACCGTTCGGTTTCCCGCTGGTCGAGGGGCTCAAGTTGGCAATGACTCCGAATAGTGTCTCGCAGGCGGCGAAATTCGGGCTGATCGAGCCTGCTGACGAGTTCCGGCAACCCTACCAGCACGACCTGTAGGCGTTGGCTGGGCATTACCGGAGTTTCCACGAACTCTTGCAGGCGGAGCAACGCGTCGCTCGCTAAATGCTGGGCGTCATCGACCAGCAAGGCAATGGTCTGACGCCGACGCGCCTGAACCACGAGCGTGTCCAGCAACAACCGCTCTTGCTGCCCGGCGTCCAAGCCATCGATCGGTAACTCCAGGCCCGTGCACAAATAATTGAGGATATCTGGAAAATCCAGGTTGGCATTGACCAGCCGGATGAAGCGAACGTCGCTCGCCTCAGCCATGCAACGGCGCAATACCAGGGTTTTACCGACTCCCGCCTCACCGGTCAGTAATATAAACCCGCGCTTTTCCCGAATGCTGTCCAGAATATCGGCACAGGCATCGTCGAAGTTGGCGTTGCGGTAATAGTCTTTCAAATCCTTCGGCTTAAAGGGCTTGCTGTTAAAACCGAAGTAGGTGGTATACATGCCTTGTTCCTCGCCACTGGTTGCCGTCGCATACATCCACGGCTCCCGAGGCTATCGCGATAATCCTTCCCAGCACGAGTCGCCCCGCCTCGTTCGAAACCGGATCGCCTCAACCGTCATCTAACTGTCACCCATCAACGACAAAAGTCTATTTTACTTAATTTAAGCAAATTTGATGCCATTTTATAGTTTTCGAAGAGCTGTTGCGATTCTCGGCACACTCATCGATCCGTCGTGTTCCTAACGGTTGTCGATGGCGCGGCAGGTTCGGTAAACGCGATGTCGATACCGCCCCCTCCAAGCGTCAGCTCGATACCCTGCTGGACATTTTGCAAATAAAGCGTCACACCTTTCTCGTTTCGCAACATGGCGCTACCACCCCCCTGACCGATGGTGAATGCCCCTTCGACCGCGTAATAACGGCCGGGGAAATCGGCCAAATCCCGCAGATGGTAGACCTGGCCGATGGCGTCCACCCGGCTAATGCCCACAGTCGCTACTTTAATCCCCGACACGGAGAACAAGTACTGTCGATCCTGAACGATCAGCTTCCCCTGACCCTGACTGAAACCCAATAGCAAGCCGTAAGCAGTACTGGAAAACTCCAGTCGACCATCTGGAGGCCGATCTTGGGCCGGGGACTGGCTCGCGCCCGCCACCAAAACCACCATCAAGACCCATCGTGCGAATCGCATGAATTTTCCCTCATGACGCATTTAGGCCGCCGGAATCATGGGCCGGGGCCACTCGTGTAAATTCAACAGTATCTTCTCCAATTGGCGGGTGAGATCCACCTCGGACCCGCCATCCTTGCCGCCACGGGAGCACGTATCCAACTGCCACACGCCGACTTTCTCGTCCAGGTTGACCTCCTTCCATTTGGGATGACCCGTCTGCCGGAGTTGACCGATATTGGCGCGAATCGCTTGGCCCAGCTTGGCCAATTGCTGGCAACGCCGCACGAAATACGGGTTCTGTTTGCCGGAAAAATCGAAGCTCATCAGCACCGCTTTCACCGCAATGGTCGATACATCACCGGGCAACCATTCGTAATCGGCCGGACCGATTTTGGCCGGCTGATATTCCCGCAACATGCGCGGATCGTCCAGCGGCACGAAGTGGACATTGGCCAACATGGTGGCGAACTCCGGCTTGGTGATCAGATTGCCGACCTTGGTGAACAGGTTAACGGGCTTGCCGGCGACGTAGAACATGGCATCGGCCTCGCCTTTGAGCACGGTGGTCACACCTTGCAAGGGCGGTATGTTCAGCGTTTCGGCGGGTTTCACACCGGTCAGTTGCAACAGATTCGTCGCGGTCAGCCACGTCCCGCTGCCTTGTTCGCCGACGATCACCCGTTTACCTTGCAAGTCGCTAAATGATTGAATCGACTTATTGGCAAACAGATGCACTTCCTCGTTGTAAAACGGGAAGATCAGGCGCAAACGACCAGCGACCTGGCGCATTTCCGGGCTTTCCGAACGGCTGAGAAACCCCAGTACATCGGATTGCACGATGCCGAAGGTCGCATTTTCCTTGCTGTTGATGCGCCTGATGTTATCGATTGAACCTTGGGAATCCTTGACCAGGATATCCAGGCCGACGGTTTTAGCGACTCCAGCGATATCGTTGCCGAATTGGATGTAAGTCCCGGTTTTTGAACCGGTCACCATGCCAATCTGCTTGGCATCGACTTCCTCGGCCGAGGCCAACCCAAAACCGAACAGACTACACAGCAACAGCAAACCGGTAATCAGCGGACGAGTCATCAACATGCTCCTGCAAATGAGATGATTGACGTTGTGGGATGTGCGCAATGTCGGGAATCCCCATCCGTTACGTTAAGGTGATTTTTGGGGGCGCAATCGCTTTTCCAACTCTTGTTGGGTCGGGTCGAATTGTGATTTCAATTCGTCCTCTAGGCTGTGGCCAGAATCCGGTTGAGTTGCTCGGGTGGGCGTCGATGGCTCTGGTCGTTGGGACTCGGCCGGCGTGCTGGGTAAAGCGGTCGGCGGTGTTGGCAATCGCGATGGCTCTGGCACGACAGGTCGATCCGGCACAGCGGGTTCCGGCTGAGCAGGGCGAACCGGTGTCGTCGGCTGGGTTACCGACACCGGTTCCGGCGCAGGCTTGGGCTCCGGCGCGGGTATCGGTTGTGGAGCGGGCACCGGTTCCGGCGCAGGCTTGGGCTCCGGCGCGGGTTTAAATCCAGCAGTAAAATGGGTATTCCCAGATGCAGCCGGTGCGCTCGGCAAAGTTGGCCGATCCGCAACAGCGGGCGGAGGCGGGCTGGCGGTTCGGTGGACAAACCACCACCATCCTGCCACCACGAGCACCAAGGCCGCCAATCCCAGTAACCCGACCAACGTCCCAGAAATCCCCCGCGAGGAGGCTACGGACTCTCGCTCGCCTTCCGAATCGGCAGAGCGCGCTTGTACCAAAGGTTCGCCGGTGGCCACCGGTATCGACGATGCCGATGGCTCATCCTGAATGGCATTTTGAGTGTCATGCCTGGTCGGGAGGGGGACGACGCGACCGGACACTTTGCGGGTCGGCTCCTCATCGGTCGGGATCGACGGCTTCGGGGGCGGAGGCGGTGGGAGTGGTACCGACCCGCTTATCCCGCCAGAATCTGGTGGCTGCGGCGGCTTCGGTCGTTTGGATGGCACCTGAGTCTGGTCATCGTCCACGCGATCCGGGCCAGCACCGATCTGCGGAATCGGCATCTCTGGAATTGTCAAATCCGCAGTCCCCACCTCCGGCCACGGTGGTAACGGCGGCGGTTCAACTACCGGCACAGCGCCGGTCGGTTCGGGGCTGGGTTGCGGACCCGGATGGACACGCGTACCACCGATCACTTTGCGCTCGCTGCTGGCCGTGCCTTCTTCAAGCTCCAGTTGCAGCGGCCAAACAAACGTCGCAGCGGCGGTTCCTGTTAGGCCCTGGCCGCGTACCGTCAGCTGATAGGGCATATTTTCCAGTTGAAAAACCAAATCGGGATGGACGACAAACTTCAGGACATCACCGCTGAACCAAGCTTCTTCCGGTTGCAACCAACATTCCGCGCCCTGCCAGCCGTCCAGTCCGAGATGGTTGGTCGCGAAACCGTGGCGACTCAGGGCAAATTCAAAAGTTTCCAGACCACGCGGCAACCCCCCGAGAGTGACGATGGCGTGCCCCAACGGACGAGCGGGATCTTCCGACACATGAACCGAGAGCACGGCCATTCAAAAACCCTCCAAGGGTCTAGCGATTGTCATCGAATCGTCTTTACCTCCTCGCTGCAAGGGACAAATCCCATGATGAGAGGGCGAAGCAAAATCTAGTAGTGATTGTAAGCGATCTACACACGCAATAACCGCAATCCAACTCAGACGGTCGGACGAAGCTGTGCCAATAGTTCACCCAACCGGCGATTGGCGGCGAGATCCACCTCTCCGCCGTCACGACTGCGGGCATTGCGCTCTACCAAATCCAGAAAGGCCCGAATCCAATCAGTGTAGTAATCTTGATCGTAGGTCGATTGTCGTTCGCTCAGTTGCGGCCCACCGCGAGGAACCGATCGGGGCGGAAATATCGGCTGGGGACCGCTCTCCAGCGGTAACATCGGTCGCTGCTCCAGTTTGACAGCATCGTAGCCCAGATAGTCCACGTAGCCGTTCAACAGGTTGGCGGTCAGTCGGGCCGGCAAGGCTACAATCTGCTCGAATTTCATGCGGAAGCCGGTCACTTGCCGCACCAACGTCTCGATCCGTTCTTCCAGCTTCAGCCGTTGCGCACCAGCGATCAATTCCTTGATGAATTCGGCCATGCGGGTTTCCGGTACCCGATAGTAATCGCACAACGATTTGTTGCCGCCTAAATCCTGCAAATCCCGCATCCATTCCGCCACCGCTTCGCGGGCGAAAAGAGCTGCATCATCCTTACGGGGCGCTTCAGTCGGTCCGGCGGCAGGCGTGCCCAAGCCAAGCAATGCTTTCATCTTCCCCGTGTCCACCACCGCCCCAATGGCCGGGGCCCCGATGGCCTGTTTTTCGTCCGGCAACCGGGTTTCGATGCGGTAATAAATGCCTTCCAACTCGTCGCTATCGGCCTGCAATGCACGCAGCAGCTCACCGAAGCGCTGCTCACCAGCGCAGTCGATCAAACTGCCGGCAACCTGTTGAGCAGCCGCCCGCCGCTTTTCGATTTCCCGTTCCGGGTCATCGCTAACATAGTAATGGCTCATGCGCTCCACCATTTGCTCGCGCAAGCGTGCCACTTGTCCAGCCAGTTGCTGGCGTTTCAGTTCAGGATTGCACAGCGGGCGCAGGTGCTCCGCCAAGTAACTGATCCCGCCATCGTTGAGCGCGAATCCCGCTTCCCATGCCTGCTCGGGATTCTGAAAGTGGGCGCTGGCCACCGAATCCTTGAGAAAGGCGTCTTTGAACATTGCGATTCGTTTGCGCTCGCCGGGCCGGACGCCGATCTCGCGGCCGTTCTCGTCGTAATCAAAAATATTCTTAGCCTTAAAATTTGGATTACGCAGCCAGAAGCTGTTGCGAAATACTCCCTGCGTGTCCCATTGGCGCGGCCAATCGTGCTGTTTGCCGAAAAAATTCAGCAAGGAACTCTCCATTCGAGTGATCCAGCGGCTTTCGGGAGAGCGCTCGCCGGCTTTCTCCTCGAATTCCATGTCGAATTTGGTCAGCACCAGAAACAGCGCCGTCGGCTGTTGCGATCGCTGTTCCGGCGTGGTGCCATGAGTGCTGATAATCCAGTCGAAAACCATTTCCGGCAGGGTCTTGACCTCTTGATTGCTGGGGCCAATGCACAGCAACATGCTGGTCAACTCTTGCTCGGCACAATACCGCTCGAACAGATAGGCCACCTTGCCGCGCAGAAACAAGCTTTGCAGAGCGTCGCCACCCTGGAGAAAAGCGGGCAAATCCTTGATCTGCTCCCGAGAACGCGCGCCGGGAAAATCCAGCAGGTCGGTATGCTGGAAAAAATCCCAGGGCTGCTCGTCGATCACGATCCGTAGCTCGGCGATCAGTGCCGCAATCTCATTGCGCGGCAGCGTCACTCGCGCGCCGTCGGCGCTGACCAGCGTTAGCGTTTGACCGCCGCCGGTCCCCAGTCCCTTGAGCGTCTGCACATCGATGATGCTCTGTTCGCGCGGCAGCAACGCCTCCAAGCCAGCGCAAGCGTCGCTGGCAAAATTCAATCCCTGCAACCCAGCATAGAGCCGCATGTAGAGCTGGTCGAACGCCTCCACCCCGGCCCAGATTACGCCGAACAGTTTGGCCCGATCCTGGATGCGCAAGCGGGGCGCCAAGTGAGCAGCCTGTTCCCAGTAGCCGTGCCGCAATAGGCGAACTCGCTCGAATCCCTTGAAATAACGCTCGAAATACGCCTGTAAATCGAACACATCCTCGGCCGTCAGCGGATCCACCGGCTGAGCTTGCGCCGCCTTGGTGAGACGATCCAACAGTTCGGTCAACTGAGCCGGGGTCGGTAATTCATCTTCGCTGTGGTCGCAGTCGGCGTAGTACGTGTTGCCGAGAATCTTGACGAGATCGGCTTGGGTCAGCAACCGCATCTGTACCGGCGCGGCGGGCGTCACGCCGGAGGCCGGCTGCAAGGTGAAGCGGGTCACCAACCCAGTGGACTCCCGCCCGCCCTCGGGATTGATGTCGCGAATGAAGTCGATAGTCTGGCCTGTGAAATCCGCCAGCAGCGGGGCGGTACCCTTGCGAGCCAGCGCCGAGATCAGATAGGACTTGCCGGATTGGCTGGGACCGAACACTCCCACGCACATCGGCCGCTGCGCGGCCTGTTCCAAGCGTCGGGCCTGAGCGGTAAGACGGCGAAATTCCTTAGTCAGGCCGGCTTTCTCCTGGCGAACCCGTTCGGTATTTTCTTCCAGCCAGGTCAGAAACTCAGTGCCGGTTTGGTCCAAGGTACGGCATGCATTGCCAAGAGCAGCATCAGTAGCAGTCATAACGAGTTGATTAGCGAAAAGTGGCTCGATTGATTCGGCATTGTAACGCGACTGGGCGGGCTGTTTGAAATTTGGCTCAACCAGCGCGCGACGAACTCTTCTTCCGGTAACGGCCGATCAAAATAATAACCCTGCCCGATCGGACAACCCTCTCGCAACAGAAAATCCATCTGCTCGACCGTTTCTACACCCTCGGCGATCACAGCCAATCCAAGATTTTTGGCCAATGCGATGATGGTACGAATGATCGCTTCATTGTTCACATCGCGACCGATATCCCCGACGAAGGATTTATCGATCTTGAGCGTCTGTAGCGGTAAACGCTTCAGATACGCCAGCGATGAATAACCGGTCCCAAAGTCGTCTACCGATAGACGAACGCCGAGCGCCCGCAGATCGCCCACAAAGCGGACCGCATCTTCGGCTCTTGCGATGAAAGATTCAGTGATTTCCATCTCCAGACAGTTGGCGGGCAGTCCGGTTTCGGTGAGGATTTTCTCCACCAGATCGACCAGATCGCCGCGCTCGAATTGCTTGATCGACAGGTTGACCGAAATTTTGGGCAGTTCATAACCTGCCGTGCGCCAAGCTTTCAGCTTGGCGCAGGTCTCCCGCAGTACCCATTCCCCCACTGCCGCGATGAAACCGATTTCTTCGGCTAGCGGGATGAACTTTGCGGGAGGAATCAACCCCAGTTGGAGATGACGCCAGCGAACCAGCGCTTCGGCACCGACCAACGCACCGGTGGACAATTCCACCTGAGGCTGAAAATACACAACCAGTTCGTCGAGTCGGATCGAACGCCGCAACATCACCTCAAGCTGTAACCGTTCGACCGCATAGGCAGTCAATTCCTTGGCGTAGCAGTGATAACTGTTTCGTCCTTTGTTCTTCGCTTGATACATTGCAGCATCCGCATTCTTAACTAGCTCATGCACTTCGTGACCATCATTCGGATACACGGCAATCCCGATGCTGGCAGAAATGTAAAGCTCGTGTTCAGCTAGCGCGAACGATTGCACGAAAACGTCGAGTAGTTTTTGCGCGACCAGCAGAGCGTCCTGAACGCCGTCGAGATCTTCGATCAGCAACACGAACTCGTCGCCGCCGAGTCGAGCCAGCGTATCACTAGCGCGAACCATTTTCTGCAATTCCCCGGCAACCATCCACAGCAGGCGATCGCCGAGATGATGGCCCAGCGTATCATTAACGTTCTTGAAGTGATCCAAATCGATGAATAGCACGGCCACCTGTCCGTTATCGCGAGCCGCGCGGCGAATGGCATGGGCCAGACGGTCGTTGAACAAAACGCGATTCGGTAAACCGGTCAACAAATCATAATAGGCAAGAAACGATAACTGTTGTTCGGCCTGTTTCTGCGCTGCGATGTCGGAAAACACGCTCACATAATGCGTCACTTGGCCATCTTCGTCTTTCACCGCGCTAATCGACAATAGACTTGGGTGGATCTCTCCATTTTTGCGGCGGTTCCAAATTTCGCCGCGCCACTTGCCATCCCGTCGAATTGCTTCCCACATTTCACGATACACTACCGGTGTCTGACGGCCCGAATGGAGCAAACTAGGAGTCTTGCCGATCACATCCTCGGCGGTATAGCCGGTTATTTCGGTAAACCCCCGATTAACCGCCACAATGATCCGGTCGGTATCGGTCACCATGATACCTTCGGTCGTGTTTTCGAACACGCTCGCCGCTAACCGCAACCGTTCCTGAGCGTGTTTTTGCTCGGTCAGGTCGGCGAAAATCCACACGCTTGCGCCTCGTGGTTGCTGTAAATCCAGCGCTTTTCCATGCAGATAGCCCCAAAACCGGCTGCCGTCCTTGCACTTGAACCAAAGTTCCTCGATATAGGTTTCTCCACTGGCCAGGGCGCTATAGGCGCGCTCGCCGATCGCGTCGTAAAATTCCACGGTCGGATAGAGGATTTCAGTTCCCTGGCCCAGCATCTCATCCTCGGCATAGCCGAACAGTTCTTCGAAGCGGCGGTTGCATTGGGTAATCACCCGTTCCTTGAGCAAGGCGATGCCGATCAGGGCATTGTTGAGTAGGGCCTCTTGCTGTGCCAGCAAGGTCTTGAGCCTAGCCTCGTCGACCCGGCGCTGGGTAATGTCGCGGGCGATCGTCAGGATCGCCGGACCTTCGGCAAGCATGATGTTGCTCGCCGTCACTTCGACTTCGACGTGAGACCCATCCATCCGCAAATGACGTTGTTCCATGGCCGGTAGCGTGATGGGACCGTTCGCTTTCCGAAGAAATTGCTGTCGCTGCCGCGCCACTTCGTGATAATCGGGATGCACCCACGCGGTCCAGGACAAACCCCGCAACTGGTCCTCGCTCTCGGCACCGTATAACCGCAGCGTCGAGCGGTTGGCCATGACCATGGCGCCGTTACGATGCACGTAAATGGCATCCGGGGATAAATCCACCACCGCCCGATACCGCTCCTCGCTTTGCCGCAGGGCGATTGCCGCTTTCTTGCGGTCGTCGATATCTCGAACCAGCTCGTTGAAACTCTCGATCAATTCGCCGACTTCGTCGCGGGTCATCATGGGCAACGCCGCCAGGGCGCGACGGCCAGAAGTCATCTCGCGCAAAGCGTGCGTCGTTTGCCGCAGCGGCCCAAGCCAACGCCCCGCCACGCCTACGACCAGGATCGGAACCGCCAGGGACAGCGCCAAGGCCACGCCCAGAATTGCCTTCTGCATCGCCGTTACTGGCGCGAAAGCCTTCTCGGTCGGTAAAGTCACCACCGCAAACCAACCGGTCACCGGAATGCGATGGCTGGAAGACAGTTCCTCGACACCACGCGAGCTGACCGCAATCCCAGACCCCTCGTCACCTCCCATGTAGCGATCGTGCATTCGATTGATGCCTGGAGCAGGAATCGGCTGGAAGATACGACTGGGATCGGTCGCCGCAACGAAGAGGCCGCTTTGAGGATCGATGATCAGAACCCCGCTGGATTCGCCGCTGTAAGTGGCGATCACTCGACCGATATAATTCTCGACGTCGAGGTAAACGATACCAACCAGCACTCCCATAACCTGGCCGGCGGCATCGATGATGGGTGCGCTCATCGCAACTTGCGGCCGCCCAGACAACTTGCCTACCCGCAACATGCCGACGACCGACTCTCGCTGCGTCAGCGCGACGGTGAAATATTCGCGGTCGGACAAATTCAAACTGACTCGACCTGCCATGCGCGGGGCGTCAGCAAGGCAAATTCCGTCGGCATCGAGCACGAAAAAACCGCCGTTAAACAACATGCTGACCGCTAGATTATCATGCAAAAATGCATCGACCCGCTTTGGGTCGCCGATCAAATCGCGTTGACTGATCAGCTGAGCCAATTGGCCGAGCGTTTGCAGACGGAGATGGGTTTCTTGCTCGATGCTCGTCGCAATAACCGAAACAGCCGAAAACTGCTGAGCCGAGAGCAGGCGTTCCAAATCGCGTTTGAGAGAAAAGTTGAAATAGCCGGCCAATCCCCAGATAACCGCGAGCAGCAACGCGAGAACGAACAACGGGAATTTAATTGCCAAGCCGAAAGGCCAGCGGGGCATCACCACATTTCTCCTGCCGCAAACGTGATCCGACCAGAATCCGTTTGATTGTTCGGTTGGTCCGAAAAACTGCCTCGAACAGTTCAATTGTAGTGGGTGGGAGTAGGAACAGTGGAAATTGGCAACCTGACGAAGCCAACCCGGTATTGCTCTTTAGCACCGAAATGAAAGGCTAACGCAAGGTGCTTAGATGCTTGGCGCGGCAATAATCACTTGGCGATATCGGCGAAACTGCCCCAGCACCGCCAACGCCAACAGCAGCAACAATCCGGTGATTGCGGCAAAAACCGTGGCGGCCAACCGCTTCTCGGCCAACGCGGATTCGCAGGCGAGGACATATCCCGCCTCCAGCACGGCGCGGGCCGGATCGGTCGGATCGTACCGCGCGGTCACCGCCATACCCGCGGGATATCGAGCAAGCCAACTTTCGGCAGCTTGGCGGTTTTCAGTCGGTCGGTTGCAAAAATAAAGGACATCGCTTCTTCGCTCCGCTCCGGCAGCGAAATACTCGAATTTGATCTGCGGCCAGTAGCCGATCGTCCAGATTTTGCCCTTGGGAATTTGGGCGGTCCCCAATTCGGCGCTCGATACCTTAGCCGAAACTTGTGGCCAGTCGCCGCTGGCCACGGCGAACCGCGCATCCAATTCGAATAGGCGGTAATCGCGATACTCCCGAACGCCCAAGGTTCCCACGACCACAGCAACGATCGACAGCAACGCCAAAGACGCGATAGCCCAAAGCCGAATCTGGCGATAATAGGCCGCCAACTCGACCATTTTCCCCAGCAGAGGCTTACCGTCGGGCTGGAGCGCGACCCATCCCGCACCAGGCTGCAAATCCCGGCAATAGAGCTGGACCGTCACTTCCCCGACCGGCGGCGGACTCCAGCGAAACGATGGGTTGATCAGTGCATGGCACGGTTGGGCGGTTGCGCTTTGCCCGGTCAAGGAATGTACCGTTACCAAGGTACCGGCTCGATTGCTCAAGCCCATCGGCATCAACCGGGCAGACAGCGGCCGGTCTTCCCGCAACAGTTCGCTGGCCTGCTCCAATTGCCGCGACAGCCAGCGATCCAGGCGTCTCATCAGCCAACTCAGCAGCAGCACCGTCGGCAACATGAGAAAGCCGACGATCCCCATCAACAAAAGATCGCGGAGATCACCGCTGGAAAATGCGATGATCACGATCACGATCATCGTCCCGGACATGGACAAAAACAGCAACATGCTCAGCAATCGCAGCAAGCTACGGTGTTTAGCAGCCAAGCGGCGCAAGCTAGGATGCAGGGAAGTATCGCTCATAGTCGAGTTTGCGGCAGGCGTCGGAACGATCAGCGGCGCGGCGCGTCGCCGGCGCGGGTCGAGATCGAGAAAATGCCGGTATCCAACCAATAGCCGTATTCGTCCTTCAAGGTTTGCAACTTGAGCAAAACCACCCCGTTCGGCTGCTGATTGCCGTCGGCGTCCGCCACGGCGATGACCTTGAAATCGAGATCGACGTTCTCGTCAGTCGAACGTTCCAGTGTCACTTTGAGCGGCAGCGACTTGGTGCTCGCGTCGCGTGGATGGGCAAAAGTGATGCGATACAATGGCGTGGCCGGCCAGCGTTCGACGTTCAATTGCCGAAAACCCAGAAACACCGGTGCGTAAAAATCGAAAGTCGCCTCCGGCAACCGGCTCTTGCGATCCTCCAGTTCCAGATTGGCGAACAGCTCGTTTTCTCGTTTTAGCCGCCCGGTCTGCTCCAGCACGCCGACAAAGCGGGCGGTGGACTTCATGCCCAGTTCGCGGCTGCGCAGGTTGAACTTGTATAACTGCCCTTCCGACAGCGCGCAGACCATGGCGCCGACCGCCGCCGTGGTCTTGGGATCAGTCAGCCGGCCGCTAACCGAGCGGAACGGATACCAGTCACCGACCCGGTAGGCGTGCAGGCTGACGATGCGATCCGGCGGCGCCGGCAGTTTCGCCAGAATCGCCGCCCGCACCGCTGGCAGCCGGCAGGGCCGCCCGGAAATCAGCAGATAATCGCAGTCGTACAGGTGGACGACTTCGCACAAGTCGCTCAGGACTTGGCCGAGGATGCGGCGTGCCGTGGTATCCAGCGCCAGCATGGTGGTGGAAAACGCGACTTCGGATAATTTGAATCCTTGACCGCCAGCAACCCGCACGGCCTCCTCCAAAAACGCCACCACCTGCTCGTGCGGTCCGCCACCGGACGGATACACATCGGCCAGCCGCAAGGTCACCGCTTCGTTGCCGGCGCTGAGATCGGTGTTTTCGTAGCGGTGCAACAACGCCAGCGCCAACGGCAAGGCCACTTGATTGGCGAACTGTCGACGCAACGTGCGGTCGCGTTCGGCCTGATCGCCCCGGTTGGCGCCCAGCAACCGCGCCAGCAGTTCCTCGGCGTTGGCCGCACCGCTCTGGCGAATCGCATCCACCAGCACCGGCAGCACGTTGCGTTCGATGATCCCGCACAACACGTCGTCGCCGGCGATGTTGAAGCCTTCGCGGAATTCCTGGGTCGGCCGCACCGCCGTGCCGCCTTCCAGTTGGTAGGTAGTGATGATCAGATCGGTGGTGCCGCCGCCGATGTCGATGCTGGCCAAACGCAGGCAGGGCGCCTCGCCGTAGCCTTCGCGCGCCCGACCGAACACTTGGAAACACAACGCGGCATCGCCCTGGAAATTGTGCTTGACCTCGTTGTAGAGGAACACGATTTGGGTGCCGGTCGCTTCGTCCCATTGCAGGAACGGTTCCGGTGCCTGGCTCTCGTCCAGCCCCAACGCTCGCCAAGTCAACCGGACGGCGATGCTGACCCGGCGGGCAAACAGCTTGCGCTCGGCCAGCGGCATGGCGGTGGGCATGGTCAGAATCACCCGCCGCAGCCGGCGCGGCGCTTCGGAATGGACCCGTTCGTAGCGGCGGGCCGGCGAATTGGCCTGCACGAAGGCTTGCAGCAGCACTTCGGCGATGAAGAAACTCATCAGGGCGCTGCGCGAAAACAGGGCGGTCACGGCCGGCGGCTCGCCAGCGGCCAACTCCTCTCCGTCCTCGCGTAGATGGCCGATGAAAGGACCGGTGGTCACGGGGCCGCTGTCGCCGCCGAAGCCGTCGGGTCCAGGGTTGAAACGCCACGGATGATGGCGGAGATCGGTATCCCACAGATACCGCTTGGGGCCGGACAAGCCGGTGCTACCCTCGGTACCGTGGCTGAAATAGGACAGCGCCTGGGCCTCGTATCCTACCCGCGTCGCCGTCGGCCATAGAAAGGCGCTGGTCCGGCCACTGCGGCGCGACAGTTTCTCATCGCCAAAGCTGCCACGCACAAACTCGACCCGGCTGGGAAAAGGCTCGTCATAAACCCGTTCCGGCTGGGACAGATCGCGCAATTCGAGACGATAGCTGTCATTCATGTCCACCGGGTCATCGCCGCTGGTTTCCATCAGCATACCGCAGGTGCGGGAGTTGCCGACATCCAGCACCAGATCGACGTTGACCGGCTGGTTGAGCCGGGCGGTCGGGCTGCTATCGACGAAGGTGAAGCGCAGGAACGGTGTTCGAACCGCCCGTTGCAGCAGGGTCAGCACGGTGAGCCAAGCGGCCTGCGCGTCGGGACTGGCGCGCAACTCGGCCTCGTCTACCCGGCGCGGCGCCCGGCGACGCAATTCGAAAGCATGGAACCGCTGGTGCAACCACTCCCGCACCCATTCCTGCTCCAGGAACCAGTCGGTATCGGCTTCGGCATCGCTCAGGGCGAATTCCTCGCCGGACTGCATGTCCAACGGGCTAGGCGCGAGATAGGGCCGACCTTCGCGGGTCGGCAGCAATTGGGTGTCGAAAGCTAGGGTCACCCGGTGAGTGTTGCCTTCGGCATCGGGCGTCGGCAGTTCCACCAACCGCGCCCGCGCCCAGTTGGTCGGCCCTTTGTCGAACAGGTGATGGCTGTCCGGATGCCGCTCTCGTATCCGCAAAAACGGCACCGGAACCCAGGCGCCGGCGAAAATGGCGGCAGCCTTGGCGGCGTTGAGCGAATACACTTGTTCCGGTTTGACCGCCCGGCCGTCCTGGGCCACGAACTGGCCGCTGGCGTCGTCGGCATACAGGCAGGTCAGGACCGCGCGACCGTCCGCGCCAGTTTCGGCGAGGAACGCCCGCGAGACTCGCGTTTCGCCAAGATTGAACCCGAAATCCAAAAACTGGATGGCGGTGTTTGGAATCAGGTTGATCGTCGCAGCGTATTGTTTGAGTTTCGCCAGCATGGGCGCGACCTTTGCTAGTATGAACTGTCCCGACCGAATTCCGAGGCCGGGCGGCGGACCGGAATTCGGATTCGTCAGCGTTTCAATGATAGGCGGAGTTTAGAGCAGTGCGATACCGTGTCAGCGGGCTCGATCAATGCCCGACCGCTTCCAGAATTTCCTTGGCGCTGACCTCGACCGGTTTGTTGGTGATGTCCACCACGGCAAATCCGCCCTGCAGGAACACTCGCCGAGCCGCCTCCAACTCCTCGCGTAGCTTGAGCGGATTGCTGTAGCTCTCGCTCAGCGATACCTTGAGCCGGCGCTCGCGCCAGCGTCGATGCACCAACAATTGATCCGGATCGATGGTCAGTCCCACGACCCGTCGCCGGTACAGTTGGAACAATTCCGGCGGCGGCTCCCCACCGATCAGCGGTACGTTGGCAACCTTCCAGCCGAGCGAGGCCAGGTAGAGACTGATGGGTGTTTTGCCGACACGCGATACCCCGACCAGCACAATGTTGGCCTGTCGCCAACCCTCTGGATGGCAACCATCATCGTGGGCGAGGGTGTAATCGATAGCTTCGGTTCGTTCCAAAGCCTCGCGGTTCTGCTCCCGATAAAGGCCCGGCTGACCGATCGGATCCGTACCCAGCACGACCTGCAATTGCGCCAGTAATGGTCCTATCAAATCGACCGCCAGTACCCCATGGCTCCGGGCGAGTCGCTCAAGCGTCAAGCGCAACTCGTCATCGACCAATGTATGCGCGATAAGGCCACCGGCCAGCTGCGCCCGTTCGACAACGCTCTCCAACTGCTCCGGTCGCCGAACTCCGGGAATGACGCTAATCTCCACCGCAGCGACCGGAAATTGTGCCAACACCGTGCGCAGCAGCTGCTCGCCGCTGAATCCTGTCCCGCCCGAAACGATGAAGATGGATGTCATAGTGGACGGAACGATCCTCTGTCGGCTGGCAAGGGCCCCACCGAGGTGGGGCCTTGGGGCCCAAAAAGCTGACCTGGTTCGATCACGACCGGCCGGCAATTTTACGCAAAGCGTCGTAGCGCCGACGTTGGATCTTGCCGCCAAAGTACATCGGCATGATGCTTTCGACCGAATGCGGGGTTATGCCCAACGTGTCCAAGCCATTACGGTCACAGATGCTATCCACTTGCAGCGACAGGTAGTTATCGGTCGTGAAGATTTTCACTGGTAACCAACCCAGTAGCTTGGCTTGCAATCGTGCCATCGAATCTGGCAACCCGACCACCACCCGCTTCAAACCTAACATCCGGGCGATGTCTTCGACGATTTCCCTGAAGGTGTACACGCGCGGCCCGCACAATTCATAACTTTGGCCGATGGTCGCAGCGTTCTCCAGCGCGACCTCGAAGGCTTGGGCTACATCGCCGACGTAGATCGGTGCGAAACGGGCGTTCGGGCAAGCCAGCGGTAGAACGGGAAACGCCTTGAGCATGTTGGCGAACTGGTTGTAGAAATTGTCATCGGGCCCGAAAATAATCGACGGTTTGAAACAGGTAACGGCCAAGCCTTCCGCCCGCATCACCACCTGCTCGCCCTCGCCCTTGGTGAATAGGTATTGACTGGGACCCTTGGCGGCGTCGGCGTGCAGGGCACTCATGTGCAGTAAGCGCTTGACCCCGGCCGCCCGACAGGCCTCCACTACCTTGCCGGGCAGTTCGGCATGAACAGCGCGGAAGCTCTGGCCAGAGTATTCGTGCAACACACCCACCAGATTGACCACGGCGTCGCAGCCGGAGAAGTTTTCCAGCAGCACGGTGGAATCGTGCACGCCTGCTTCGATCAGCTTCGTGTTGGGCAACACTTCGATTCCTCGATGTCGCTGAGGATGGCGCGTCAGAACCTTCACCTGGTACCCTCGGTTGGCCAATCGCGCTACCAGATGACGACCGACAAAACCTGTTCCACCCAACACGCAGATTTTTTGAATTTTCATACCTTTGCCTGTTCCTCGCGGTTCTTTCATGTCGCCTGAAGCGGACAGATGTCATGGGATCAGTGATCGGGACCAGGACTTACCTGGATAATCCACATCTATAATTAAGATTAATAAGCGCTTGAGGCGAGCGACAGCGCTTGTTTCGGTGCGGAATTTACCACAATCGGTCGCGCGCTTCGCTTCGCAATGGCCAGATCCTTAGGATAGCCCTACCTTGGAACATATTTTAATGACTCTGCTGCTTTATTTGGTGTTAGGCGCGTTTGCCGGCGTCATGGCCGGCCTGCTTGGCGTGGGCGGTGGGCTGATCATCGTCCCGGCACTGGTCTGGATTTTTCGCGACCAAGGCATGAACGACGCCATTATCATGCACTTGGCCATCGGTACCTCACTTGCGACCATCGTCGTGACCTCTATTTCTTCGGTGCGCGCCCATCACCGACGAGGCGCTGTGCTGTGGCCGGTTTTCTGGCAACTGACGCCCGGCATCGTCGTCGGCGCTTGGTTGGGCGCAGCAGTCGCCGATGCCTTGTCCAGTCTCGCTTTGCAAAAAGTATTTGCGCTGTTCGTGTTAGCCATGTCGGCGCAGATGGGTTTCGGCGCCAAGCCAGCACCGCACCGCAATTTGCCTGAAACCATCGGAATGATAGCCGTCGGCGGCATGATCGGCACGGTATCCGCTATCGTTGGCATCGGCGGTGGCTCATTGACCGTGCCGTTTCTAACGTGGTGCAACGTTTCGATCCGCCAAGCGGTAGCCACTTCAGCCGCTTGTGGTTTACCCATCGCCCTCGCCGGCTCCATCGGCTTCGTCATGACCGGCCTGAATACCGCCAACCTGCCGGCCTGGAGCCTAGGCTACGTTTACGGTCCAGCTCTGGTCGGCATCGCTTTGGTCAGCATGCTATCGGCGCCGTTCGGCGCAAGACTAGCGCACACTTTGCCAACCGAGATGCTGAAAAAGGTATTCGCTGTTTTCCTAGCGCTGATCGGTATCAAGATGCTGCTTGGTTAAATGGCGGGAACAAGAAGACGCTCCTGATAATCATGCCATAGGCAGTCTACATTATTATAAAAATATTTAGGACTTTTTGATAATCTCATAAACAAGTGTATTTTAAAATTGCCGATTTTATGGGAGGATGATCTAGAGAGTATTGATAAGCTTGAGAGACCTAAGTTCTGAGTGTCAAGCCGTCTGCAACCTTTCCGCTGATCGGCATGTTGTCGGCTCTAATTGTCAATTTCTGCTCTGTCCATGGTCAACAATGCCTCGTCGCGCAGACTTTTCAGCAATTGGAAAGCCTGCTTAGAAAAAGCAGATCGAATTTCTGCAAACTGCAAATAGCAAATCCCGTCTCGACACATACAAGGATCGATTTTCAGTGCTTGGAACATTAGTAAACACCGCTGCGGTCGTGATCGGCAGCGCCGTTGGCCTGACGGCAGGCGCGCGATTACCGGAAAGAATCAAAATCATCTTGATGCAAGCGTTGGGGTTGGCGGTAGTCACCATCGGGCTACGCATGGCATTGGAAGCCCATCATGCGCTGTTGGCCATCGGATGCCTGTTACTGGGCGGCGTTACCGGCGAACTGCTACGGATCGAGCAACGGCTGGATAATCTAGCCGAAACCCTGAGTCGGATATTGCGTTCCAATTCCAGCCGTTTCGTCGAAGGCTTCGTGACGGCTACCCTGTTGTATTTGACCGGGGCCATGACCATCGTCGGCTCGATCCAAGATGGCACGGTCGGCGATTCCAGCGTGCTGCTCGTCAAGTCGCTGCTGGATGGCGTGGCCTCGGTCGCATTGGCCTCATCGTTGGGAGTCGGGGTGATGTGCTCGGCTCTGCCGGTGTTGGTGGTACAGGGCGGCATCACCCTGCTGGCGGCACAATTGGCGTTCCTGTCGCAACCGGCGGTGCTGGACGCCGTCAACGCCACCGGCGGATTGTTGATTCTCGGCATCGGAATCAACTTGCTGGAAATCGGCCGGATCCATGTGGGCAATCTATTGCCGGCGTTGTTGTACGCCATTGTCGGCGCGATGCTGTTTTAGGGCGAGTACGCTTCAATCCCCGAGCGGAAGCGCAAGGTGGCCAAATGAATAAAAAATGGATCAAGTTGCAGGCAGTGATTTTGGGTCTGCTGCTCGGCGGATTGCTCGGCTGTGATTCAAATCAGTCCCCGGCGCCCAAGCCACCGCAGTTGGCCAAGGAGTTGGTATTTTACAGTTGGGCAGATTACATGCCCAAGGCCGTGATGGATGCGTTCGCCAAGGAGTTTGGTGTCAAAATAGTTTACGAGCTGTACGATTCCACCGAGGCGGCGGCCGAGAGCTTTCGGGCGGGAAGACGCTTCGATGTGGCCACGATCGATAACAACTATCTCGCGTCGCTGGCGCGCGAGGGTCTGATCGCGACCCTTGATTATCGCAATATCCCCAACTTCAAGAACATCTCGCCCAATTTTCGCGACTTGATCTTCGATCCGGGCAATCGGCATTCAGTGCCGTACAATTGGGGCACCACAGGCTTGCTAGTGCGCGACGATCTCGCGCAGAAACCCATCACCCGCTGGGCCGATGCCTGGGAGCCGCTTTACGCCGGTAAGGTACTCGCCCGTCCACTCGAGCACGAATTGATCGGCATCGCCCTCAAATCGCTGGGTTATTCGATCAATTCCCTGGATCCCGAGCAATTGCGGGCCGCCGAAGAGCGATTGCGGGCGCTGAAACCTTCGGTGTCGTTTGTAGGGGTTGAAGCAGACAAGGCGACTGCCAAGCTCGTCAGCGGCGAGGCCGTGATGATGATGGGCTGGACCGGTGACGCGGTGTACGCCAGCGACAAAAACCCGGCCATCCGCTACATCTTGCCCGAGGAAGGCGCCATTCTCTGGGGCGACAGTCTGGTGATTTCCGCCGCCAGTCCGAACCGATATACCGCCGAGGTGTTCCTGAATTTTCTGTTGCGACCCGAGATCAGCGCGCAAATCGTCAACGAATACTATTACGCCACCGCCAATGAGGCTGCCCTGGCCTTTATGCGCCCGGAGATCCGCGACAATCCGGTGGTATTCCCAGCCAAGCGGGATTTCGACAAGGGCGAATGGTATGCCCCGATCACCGACGAGGCGCTGAAACGGCACGGTGAAATCTGGGGCCGCCTGATGCCGGAGGCTGAGCGATGAGAGCGAGCGAGATGCGGCGCCGGGCAAGGATATTCTTGGTCTTGCTCGCAGTGCTGGCGCTGGCCGCTTGCGATGATCGGCCCGCCGCGCCGACCTGGCCGCCGGCCAGGGAACTCGCTTATTGCGACTGGGTTGATTATCAGGTCCGACCCGTGATGGAAGCTTTCGAAAAAGAATATGACACCAAGATCAATTACGTGCCCCTTCCGACTCAGGAAGCGTTTGCCGAAGCCCTGCGCGGCGGGAAATGCGATGTTGCCGTGATCGGCAACGAACTCGTGCCCGCATTGGCGGCCGGCGGTCTGCTGGCCGAAGTCGATTATCGCAATGTGCTCAACTTCAGGAACGTCGCCGCCAACTTTCGCGACTTGGTGTACGATCCCAATAACAGGTTCTCGATCCCGTTCCGGTGGGGAACCATCGGCCTGTTGGTGCGCACCGATGAGGCGACGAGGCCGATCGGTCACTGGGCGGATTTGGGCGCTGCCGGCAAGACGGCGCTGTGGGATATGCCGCGTAATGCCGTGCCTGTCGCGCTGAAGGCGGCGGGGTATTCGATCAACTCCGAAGCGCCGACCGAACTGGAGGCGACGCTGAATTTCTTGCTCGCGCGGAAAGCCGCCTTCACGATCTGGCCCGCCGAAACCGCCAGTATCGCCCCCGCGCTGGTCGAGAATCGGGCCGTCATGGCGTTTGGCTGGTCGTTCGACGCCTTAGCGGCGCGCGAAGGGAACCCGAACATCGCTTATATTTTGCCCGAGGAAGGCGCCATCCTGTGGGGCGAAAGCTTGGTGATCGGAGCCAACACCACGCGCAAATCCACGGCCGAAGCCTATATCGATTTCATCCTCCGTCCCGAAATGAGCGCGCAAGTGACGAACGTCTTGCATTTCGCCACCACCAACGAGGCCGCCCGCTCGTCGGTGGATCCAAAGCTGCGCAACGATCCGATCATTTTTCCGCCGAACGAGTGCCTCAAGAACGCCGAGATCATCCTGCCGATCAGCCCGGAGGGCGAAAAGCGCCATACCGAGCTGTGGGCGCGCTTTCTCGCCAGCGGCCAATATGAAAAGGACCACTGATGCGCGCGCTCACCACGCTAGGACGGATGCTCTCGAAGAGAGGATGGTCGGCGGCCACTCTGTGGGGGTTGCTGGGCCTGGCCGCGATACTAGCCACGGCCTGCGACGACTCCAAACCTCCTCCACCCCTCGCGCCGCCGCCGATGCGGGAATTGGTCTATTACGACTGGGCGGACGATATGCCGCAAGCGGTATTCGATGCGTTCACCGCAGAGTACGGCATCAAAGTCAAGTACGTGACTTATGCTTCGGGCGAGGAGGTGGTCGCGAACCTGCGGGCAGGTAAGGCGTATGTTGTGGTTGCCGTGGAAGCCCAAGATATCCCCACACTGATCGCCGGTGGTCTGTTGGCCAAGAACGATCCCGTGATCTTCCCATCCAACGATTCGCTCAAAGTGGCGGAGATTCTGCTTCCGCTCGGTCCAAAAGGGTAAAAACTGTACGATGAGACCTGGTCGCGCTTTCTCGCGGATGGCCGATAGGCGATAAAGTGACTCTGGATAGACCTCGATCACGGTTGCGGAGCAGCCTGCGCTGGCGTTTGTTGGCGGTGTTTAGCGCCGCGCTGCTGACGTTGCTCTTGTCTGGGTTGGCTGCGGTTGGGTATCTGGTGAGGCACACCGAGCAGGCGGGTTGGCAGGGCCGTCAGCAGGAAGCGGCTCAACGCGCGGCGCAAACCGTTGGCGAGTTTTTGGCGCGAGAACAGGCGATGCTGCGGGTGCTGGCTTTATTCGGCCAGGACGAAATGGTTCCCGAACATGCCTCTAAGTTAGAAGAGCTGCAAAGCCAGAATCCCGCCTTGCTGGAAATCGTCTATCTGAATGCCGCCGGTCAGGTATTGGCTCACGCACCGAGGCAGAACGCGGTGCTGGCCAATTTATTCACCATTCCACAATCGACCTGGTTCGTGCAGGCCCGGCAGGGTCGCGGCTATGTCGGGGACGTGCAGTTTTCCGCCAGCGAAGAAGCCTACCTGATTCTAGCCTTGCCGACAGCCAGCGATGGGGTGATCGCTGCTCGGCTGGACATGAAGGTATTGCGCGAGGTAGTCACCAGCCTCCATTTCGGCAAGTCTGGCATTTCCTATCTGGCCAACCAAAACAGACGGATCATCGCCCATTCCGATCCTCGTATCGTGCTGGCCCAAACTCGGTTGGACGAGCGCCCCGAGCTGTTGGCTTTGGTGCGCGAGGCCAGCAAGCCCCTCGCTGGGGAATACCGGGATTTGGATGGCAGGCCGGTCGTGGGAACGGCGGTTCCCGTGCCCGACGCCCCCTGGGTCGTCATCACCGAAATCCCGCAAGCTGAAGCCTATGCCGCCAGCCGGATCGCTTGGTGGGCGTTACTGGCCGGATCGCTCGTCCTCGGTCTGTTGATCACCAGGGCGGTCACTTCTCTTTTGGAGCGCGAGTTTCTTCGGCCGATGAAACGCTTACAAACGGGAGTCCAAAAAATTGCTCACGGAGATTTGGACTATCGCATCGGCCTGGAACCGCAGGGTGAAATCGGCCAAGTCGCGATCGCGTTCGACGAGATGGCCGCTCGTTTGCAAGATCGCGAGCGCCAAGTCAAAGCACAACGCGCCCTGCGGGAAGCCAAGGAAGCGGCCGAGGCAGCCAATCGCGCCAAATCCGAATTCCTGGCGGTAATGAGCCACGAGATTCGCACCCCTCTCAATGGGGTACTCGGCATGGCGGAGCTGCTGCTGGGCACCCCGCTGAACGCCCAGCAGCAGCGGTTCGCGAACACGATCCTAGGATCGGGCCGGACATTGCTGGCGATCATCAATGACATTCTGGATTTTTCCAAAATCGAGGCCGGGCGGCTGGAACTGGAGGTGATACCGTTCGATCTGTGGGAACTAATGGAGGATACAGCGGCACTGCTGGCAGGACGAGCGCACGAGAAGGGGTTGGACTTAATCAGCGATCTACCGCTGATTCTGCCGGTTCCGGTGCAGGGCGATCCGGCACGACTTCGGCAAATTTTGATGAACCTGGTCGGCAATGCCATCAAGTTTACCCAACAAGGCGAAGTGCTTATCCGACTGCGTATCCTGGATCAGGATGCGGTCACGCCGCGACTGCGCTTTGAAATTCAAGACACCGGCATCGGGATTTCCCCAGAGGCGCAAGCTCGGATTTTCAATGCCTTCACTCAGGCGGATGGTTCTACAACCCGCCGCTATGGCGGCACCGGGTTGGGGCTGGCCATCAGCCGCCAGCTCGTGCGGTTGATGGGCGGGGAGATCGGGGTAGAGAGCGTGCCTGGGGCGGGCGCTCGGTTCTGGTTTACACTGCCGCTATCTGGGCCAATCGTAAGCGTGCGCCCTCTCTGGTCGGGGCAGGTCGATTCGCAGAGCGTACGGATCCTGATCGTCGATGACAACGCGACCAATCGTGAGATCCTACGGCGGCAAACGATGGCCTGGGGTTTGGCGAGCGACGAGGCGGAGAACGGGCCTCAAGCGTTGACCCTGCTGAATGAAGCCACACGGACGGGCAAACCCTACGATCTGGCACTCGTGGATCTGCAGATGCCTGGAATGAATGGCCTCGAATTCGCTCGGCACATTCGCGCCGATTCCACATTGGCCGAGATCAAGCTGGTGCTGCTATCCTCGGATGAGGGCAATACCCCGGCCGAGGTGGCAGTTCAGGCTGGGATACAGGGCCTGCTGTACAAACCGGTGCGCCAAGCCGAACTGTATCACACCTTAGACCGGCTCCTGAATCGGACAGTCAAACGGGTTAGTGAGCGTCTGGCGTCACCGCCCCCGCCGAACCGTTTCGCCGGCCGGATTCTGGTCGCCGAGGACAATCCGGTCAACCAGGAAATGGCGCTGGCCATGCTGGAACTGCTGGGCTGCCAGATCGAGGTAGCGGCCAATGGTCGAGAAGCGGTCGAAAGCGTGACCCGGAACTCGTATGACCTGATCCTGATGGATTGCCAGATGCCGGTACTGGACGGCTTTGCCGCCACTGCCGCAATCCGCCGCTGGGAAGAAACCGAAAACCGACCACGCTTGCCCATCGTCGCGCTTACTGCCAACGTCATCAAAGGCTTCCAGGAGCAATGCCTGGAAGCAGGGATGGACGATTATTTAAGTAAGCCATTCGGGCAGGAACAATTGATCGCCAAGCTGGACCGCTGGCTACCCAAGATTAAAGATGAAAAACTCAGATCTGTTCCTCCCCCGTTAGCCCCCTCTCCTCCCGTCCCCGCAACCCTCAACGTTGAAATCACCGCGCCGGCCACTTCCCTGCTGGACGAGCGTGCCCTGGCTCAGATTCGCGCCTTGCAACAGCCTGGAACCCCCGATCTGCTGAGCAAGATCATCGGCTTATATTTGAACAATTCCCTCAAGCTGCTCCAGCGGATACGGGACGGCGTCGCTGATGCGGATCCCGAGATATTGCGGCAAGCGGCACACAGTCTCAAATCGAGCAGCGCCAACCTGGGGGCAATCGAGTTGGCGGCTGTGTGCAAGGAAATGGAACAGCGGGGGCGAGAGCGGCAACTGGAGGACACCGCTGACTTGCTGCGGCAACTGGAAACGTGCTACGACCAGGCGCGAGAGGCGCTGGCGAAATGGGTATCGCCAGCTTGAGTACCGGGTCAGTGCTCTACCCTTATCATTCCTAAACGGACACGGCAACGACCCTCATGACGCCGAATGGCTTCGGCCAGAACCGTTCAAAACCTCATGGATGAGATGCTGAAACACACTGCGCCGAGCGCCGTATTCATTACTATTCGCAAGGCTGGTGTTGGCATGGACGAAATCAGTTTCAAACGCTTGCAGGATTTACAGCGCAAGAATCCGATCAGCCAGCAAAATCTCGACGAAGCCAAAGCCAAGCTCGACGCCGCGCGTGCCCGACAGACCCGGTACAACTTCGCTACTTTGGATAGCCATGTCCTCCTCCCCCCATTCGCTGCGTTTTCTATTCTTACCGGCACTGCTGCTGGCCACCTTCACAGTCCGCGCCGGTAACGATTATCCATTGGTGCTGGTTCACGGTTTCACTGGCTGGGGACGAGAAGAACTACTTGGCTTCAAGTACTGGGGTGGTTTCGAGGATTTACAGGAAATCCTCAATCAGGCCGGCTACCGCACTCTCACCAGCGTAGTCGGGCCGCTCGCCAGCAATTGGGATCGCGCCTGCGAGCTATATGCTGCTCTCAAAGGCGGGACCGTGGACTACGGCCAAGCTCATGCGGCTATCCACCGCCATGCTCGTTTCGGCCGCGCTTTTCCCGGTTTGTATCCCGACTGGGGGACAGTGGACGCTCGCGGCCGACTTCGCAAGGTTCATCTGATCGGCCATAGCCAGGGCGGACAAACCTCGCGGGTGCTGGCGGCTCTGCTGGCGCAAGGCGCACCGGAGGAGCGTGCCGCCACACCTCCCACTGAATTGTCGCCACTGTTTCAGGGCAACAAGTCCTGGGTTCACAGCATCACCACACTCGCTTCTCCCCACGACGGCACCAGTCTCGCCGTCGCCGACAACCAACTGCTGCCCTTCGTTCGCAAGGCGCTGATCGGCTTGGCCGCGCTGGTCGGTATCGAACTCAACGATCTACCCTATGACTTCAAGCTGGAGCAATGGGGACTACGCCGCCAGCCAGGCGAAGCGTTCGGCGCGTATTTAACGCGAGTCGAACAGAGTCCGATTTGGCACTCGCGCGACATTAGCAGCTGGGATCTCAGCCCAGACGGGGCAAAAGAGTTGAACCGACAGTTTCCTGCCCAACCCGAGGTGTATTATGTCTCGTGGGCGACTTCCGCGACCGTACCGCTCTGGCCGTCTCGCCACCAGATCCCGCGCCCCACCATGTTGCCGCAACTCTGGATCACCGCCTTATTCATCGGCGCCCATACCCGCGATAAACCCGGCGATGTTCGCATCGATGCGAGCTGGTGGGAAAACGATGGCTTGGTTAACACTCGATCCATGGCCGGCCCGACGCTGGATTCATCGGACCGCATTGTGACTTATAGCGACCCGCCGCAACGGGGCGTGTGGAATCATCGGGGCGTGTTGATCGGCTGGGACCACATGGACATCATCGGCATTGGCACGGTGCGCGACATTCGCGGCTGGTACCTGTCGCTGGCCCGGTCGCTGGCCGACTTGCCGCCCTGATTCTTTCAACCTCCTCGCTGGCTCAACGAGTACCGCCCATGTCCCATATTGCCATTGAACGTTCCCACCTTCTGACCCCCGATCAAGCCCGCCAAGCCGCAGAAACTCTCGCCGAACAATTGGCCGACCGCTTTGAAATCAGCTACCACTGGGAGGGTGATTCGCTGCATTTCGAGCGCTCCGGTGTGGCTGGACATATCGATCTAGAACCAGGAACGGTTCATATCAATGCCCGGCTAGGTTTTCTGCTGGCTCCCTTCAAATACCAGCTGGAACAGGAAATCCACCAAGCGCTGGACAAAATATTGCGGCCAGCGTCCGGCCCTGCTTGATCATCCACACCTAAAGTCACAGAAATAAACGAGCAAAAACCCGCGCTTGGCGGGTTTCAATTTCCGTCATGGACGGCTATAGACAGATTTTGGCGGAGAGGGTGGGATTCGAACCCACGTGGGGCGGTTAGACCCCCATCCGATTTCGAGTCGG
>Ga0116151_10000020_pt1 | contig 154056 bp, 129 predicted proteins | sample AD_UKC117_MetaG_FD_89893 | JGI IMG/M metagenome (GOLD analysis project Ga0116151, IMG submission 89893) | Active sludge microbial communities of municipal wastewater-treating anaerobic digesters from Hong Kong - AD_UKC117_MetaG | ecosystem: Engineered > Bioreactor > Anaerobic > Digestate...
CAGATGTGTACACGTATAATTCACCGGCGTGCTAATCAAATACTGGACATATTGCTCTTTCGTAACCATCCGAGAATTATATCAAAAATATCAATATCTTGAAAATGAAAGCGAAAGTCCTAAAATGATTATGTAGTTTCTGTCTATCTACCACAATTTGCTACTATTGGCAATTAATATTTGATATTGCTAATTTTTTTCAGCAGTATATCATTCATCCCAAGCCCAGCGACCCCGGAAATCCCGCCATGCTCGCCATTTCCCCGGAACTCGTTCAGCGCTACGAGGCGCGGTTGGTGCAGCAGAATGTCATGGCTGGCCAGCGGCCGCACTATCACAAGTGGCTACGTTATTACCTTGATTTCTGTCACAAGTATGGCTTCGCGCCAGCGGATTGCCAGAGTTTGCCCGCTTTTCAGGAAAAATTGCGCGCTAAACGTCAGCCGGAACCCCTGTGCCAACAAGCCGGGCACGCCATATCGCTATATTGGCAGATGATTTCTCCATCCATCGCTGAGCCGCGTTCTCCACAGGATACCGCTGTCCCGCCGAGAGTCGCCGAGACTCGGAATGTTTCTCGTGCCATGGTGGATCGCGCCTCAAGTCAATTCCCAGCGGAGAAACCCTCGGTCGATTCTTCCGCGCCACCCTCCCCACCGCCCCGGATTTCCTCCTCGTGCGAAAAAATCGTCGCGCCGCCTTCCTGTTTGCCCGCACCCTCGCAACCGTTGCTCCGATCGGAAAAGGTAATGACCGACGGAGTACAAAACTCTTCTTCGGTAAATTCCATTCGGGCGCTTTCCCAAAACAACAACACAGAATTGGCCGAATATAAATTGACTGGAGCCAGTTGGGTATGGGTCTACGATGGGCTGACTTCAGCGATCAAGATCCGGCATTATTCCCCCAAGACCTTGGATGCCTACAAAATCTGGACGCAGAAATTTCAAACCTTCACCCAAAGCAAGGACCCAAGGTTGTTATCGATGGACGATGTCAAGGGTTTTTTGAGCTTTCTGGCGGTCCATAAGAACATCTCGGCATCCAGCCAAAACCAAGCCTTTAATGCGTTGCTGTTTTTGTTCAAGCATGTGCTCGAAAGGGAATTCGGAAAAGTCGAGGGCGTGGTCAGGGCCAAGCGAAGGCGCTATATCCCGGTCGTGTTGTCGCGGGAAGAAGTGGACCGCATCGTCGCGCGGCTCGATGCGCGGTATGTGCTGGTAGCGAAATTACTGTACGGGTGCGGCCTGCGCCTGTTCGAGTGCTTGAAGCTGCGGGTACAGGATTTGAATTTTGCCATGAGGGTATTGACCGTGCACGATGGCAAGGGACAAAAGGATCGGACGGTGCCGCTGCCGCAGGCACTGGTCCCCGAGTTACAGGCGCAACTGGATCAGGTCGCGCAGGTACACGAGGCCGACTTGGTCGCTGACTACGCGGGGACGTTTTTGCCCACCGCGCTGGAAAACAAATATTCGCGTGCCGTCAAGGAGTTCGGATGGCAATGGCTGTTTCCGGCCATGACGTTGACAGCCGTACCCAATACCGGCGAGCGTCGGCGCTCTCATTTGCACGAGACGCTGGTGCAAAAGGCTATAAAGGACGCAGTACGCCGATCTCGAATCCCCAAGCGGGCCTCCGCCCACACTTTCCGCCACAGCTTCGCCAGCCATTTGTTGCAGGCCAACTACGACATTCGCACGATTCAGGAGCTACTGGGGCACAGCGATGTGCGCACCACCATGATTTATACCCACACGGTACGCAGCGTTACGCTGAAAGAGGCGAAAAGTCCGCTGGATTTTTAGAGGCCACACAAAAAACCCTCGCCCGCAAGCGGGAGAGGGGTAGGGGTGAGTTTTTTCAATCAGCTAGCTGGCCAGAGGCCGCACAGAAACGCCTCTCACTTCTTCTTGGTCGGCGGTAGGTCGGTGCAGACACCCTCGAACACCTCCGCTGCCATCCCGACCGATTCACCCAAGGTCGGATGCGGGTGGATGGTCAAGCCGATATCGGCTGGATCGCAGCCCATCTCGACGGCCAGCGCCACTTCGCTGATCAGGTCGCCGGCGTGGGTGCCGACGATGCCGCCACCGACGATGCGGTGGGTGTCCTCGTCGAAGACCAGCTTGGTGAAGCCTTCGTCGCGGCCATTGGCGATGGCGCGACCGGACGCGGCCCACGGGAACTTGCTCACGCCGACCTTGACGCCCTGTTGCTTCGCCTCCGCTTCGGTCAAGCCCACCCAGGCCACTTCCGGGTCGGTGTAGGCCACGCCGGGAATTACCTTGGCATCGAAGAAGCTCTTTTGCCCGGCGGCCACTTCGGCAGCGACATGGGCTTCGTGTACCGCCTTGTGCGCCAGCATCGGCTGGCCGACGATATCGCCGATGGCGAAGATATGCGGGACGTTGGTGTGCATCTGCTTATCCACGGGGATGAAGCCCCGGTCGGTGACCGCCACGCCCGCCTTCTCCGCGTCGATCTTCTTGCCATTGGGCGAACGACCCGCCGACTGCAAGATCATGTCGTAAAGCTGTGGCTCGGCGGGGGCGTTGGCGCCCTCGAAGGTGACCAACAGCCCTTCCGGCTTGGCTTCGACCGCGACCGTCTTGGTCTTGAGCATGATCTTGTCGAAGCGACGGGCGTTCATCTTCTCCCACACCTTGACCAAGTCCCGATCCGGTCCCTGCATCACCGCATCGAGCATTTCCACGACGTCGATCCGCGCGCCCAGCGTCGAATAGACCGTGGCCATCTCCAAACCGATGATACCGCCACCGATGACCAGCAGGCGCTTCGGAATGAAGCGCAGTTCCAGCGCCCCGGTGGAATCGACGATGCGCGGGTCGTTGGGAATGAACGGCAGATGTACCGCCTGACTGCCGGCGGCGATGATGCACTTCTGAAAACGAACGACTTTTTTCTCGCTGGTCTTGTCTTGCCCGTCGCCGGTGGTGAGATCCACTTCCAGGTGATAGGGATCGAGGAAATGACCGTAACCGCGCACGGTTTCCACCTTGCGGGCTTTCGCCATCCCGGCAAGGCCACCGGTGAGTTTGCTCACCACCTTACCCTTGTGGGCACGCAGCTTGTCCAGATCGACGGTGGGTTCGCCGAAGCTCACACCGAGATCGGCGAAGTGCGTGACCTCATCCATGACGGCGGCGACGTGCAACAGCGCCTTGGAGGGGATACAGCCGACGTTGAGGCAAACGCCACCCAAGGTCGGGTAGCGTTCCACCAGCACCGTTTTCATGCCCAGATCGGCGGAGCGGAACGCAGCACTATAGCCGCCCGGACCCGCGCCCAGCACCAGCATTTCGCACTCGATGTCCACCTTGCCGGTATAGGAGCCGGCGACGGGCGCGACGGTCGGCGGCGCGGACGGCGGCGGGGATACCTTGCTCCCCTCGTCCTTTGGGGGAGGGGCTGGGGGTGAGGGTTGTTGTCCGGTCGCCTCCATCAGCAACACCAGGTCGCCTTCCGACACCTTGTCGCCGACCTTGATTTTCACCTCCTTGACCACGCCAGCGGCGGGGGCGGGTATCTCCATCGAAGCTTTGTCGCTTTCCAGCACGATCAGGGAATCTTCCGGAGCGATGGTATCGCCCGGCTTGACCAGTACCTCGATGACGTCCACGCCTTTGAAGTCGCCGATATCCGGTATTTTGACTTCCATCAGACTCATGAGCAGCGATCTCCGTTAGAGCAGCACGCGGCGGAAGTCCGCCAGCAGTTGGGCCAGATAGACGTTGAAGCGAGTCGCCAGCGCACCGTCGATCACTCGATGATCCGCGCTGAGCGACAGCGGCAGGATCAGGCGCGGCGCGAACTGTTTGCCGTCCCAGACCGGCTTCATCACCGACTTGCTGGCGCCCAGGATTGCCACCTCCGGGGCGTTGACGATCGGCGAGAAATAAGTACCGCCGATGCCGCCAACCGAGGAGATGGTGAAGCAGGCGCCCTGCATGTCGGCTGGGCCGAGCTTGCCGTCGCGCGCTTTCTTGGCGAGTTCGCCGGTTTCCTTGGCAATGTCGAACACACCCTTCTTGTCAGCGTCCTTCACCACCGGCACCACCAGACCGTTCGGTGTATCGGCGGCGAAAGCGATGTGGTAGTACTGTTTGTAAATCAGATTTTCGCCATCGAGCGAGGCGTTGAATTCAGGGAAGCGCTGCAAGGTACGGACGCACGCCTTGATCATGAACGCCAGCATGGTCAGCTTGACCCCGCCGCTCTTCTCACCCTCCTTGTTGATTTGCAGCCGGAAGGCTTCCAGATCGGTGATGTCGGCATCCTCGTGATAGGTCACCGCCGGGATCATTACCCAGTTGCGGGCGAGGTTAGCGCCCGACAACTTCTTGATCCGCGATAGCGGCTTGACCTCCACCGGACCGAACTTGGCGAAATCGACCTCGGGCCAGGGCAGCAGATTCAACACGCCACCGCCGGCGACGCCGCCGGCCGCTGGAGCAGTCGGAGCGCGCGCGCCGGACATGACCTGTTTGACAAAACCCTGCACATCTTCCTTGAGGATACGGCCTTTGGGACCGGAGCCCTTGGCCAGCCGGGTGAGATCGACGCCCAGCTCGCGGGCGAAGCGCCGCACCGAGGGGCTGGCGTGGACCTTGGCGAAGCTGGGGGCAGTGGTTTCCACCGGCATGGATTTCACCGGCGGTGGCGGCGGGGCGTCCACCGGTTTGGGCGTGCGCGGCGCCAGGGTGACGACGCTGAGCGTGTCGGGTAGTTGCGGCTTGGCGACGGCGTCGGCTCCGCTCTCGCGCAGGACCAGAATCAAATCGCCCTGCGAAACCGGATCACCCACCTTGACTTCGATGCTCTGAATCGTGCCGGCGAAAGGCGAGGGCACTTCCATGCTGGCCTTATCGCTCTCCAGCACGATCAGCGAGGTGTCGATCTCGACGTGGTCGCCCGGTGCGACCAGGATTTCGATGATCGGCACGTTCTTAAAGTCACCGATATCGGGTACCCGCACCTCGCGCGCTTCACCGGTACTGCTGGCGGCGGTTTCGCCGGCAGCGGACGGGCGCTCTGGTTCCGATACGGTTTCGGCGATGTCCAGGTACAGGATTAAATCACCCTGTGAGACTTTGTCGCCCGCCTTAACCTTGATTTCCCGAACCACGCCGAGCAACGGCGAGGGCACTTCCATGGTGGCTTTGTCGCTTTCCAAAATGATCAGCGGCGTATCGACGTCGATAATATCGCCCACTGCGACCGTGACTTCGATGACATCTACGTTCTTGAAATCGCCGATATCCGGCACATGAATTTCTTTGATGATGCTCACGAGAAATTCCTCCTTGGCCGGGGCTTAAACGGTGACTGGATTGGGTTTGTCGGCGTCGATGCCATATTTCTTGATGGCTTCTAGCACCTTGGCAGTGGGTAGGGCGCCTTCCTCGGCCAGCAGTTTGAGGGCTGCGACCGCGACATAGTACCGATCCACCTCGAAGTGTTGACGCAGCTTGGCACGGGTGTCGCTGCGGCCAAAACCATCGGTGCCCAAAACGTGATAGCGCCGGGGGATGAAGGGCCGGAGTTGCTCGGCGTACATCCGCATGTAGTCGGTCGCGGCCACCACCGGGCCGGGATGTCCTTCGAGACAGGCGGTAACGTAAGGCACGCGCGCCGTTTGCTCGGGATGCAGCAGGTTCCAACGTTCCGTGTCTTGTCCGTCCCTCGCCAGCGGGTTGATGCCCGGCAGGGACCAGATATCGGCGCTGACCTGCCAGTCATCGCGCAGTAGGTCGGCGGCGGCGATCACCTCGTTCAAAATCGCGCCGCAGCCGAGCAATTGCACCCGGTGGCCCTTGCCTTCGCCCTGCTTGAACAGGTACATGCCCTTGAGGATACCGTCTTGCGCGCCTTCTGGCATGGCAGGATGGCGGTAGTTCTCGTTCAAGGTGGTGATGTAGTAGAAAACGTGCTCCTGTTCCTGGTACATCCGCCGTAGACCGTCCTGCACGATCACGGCCAGCTCATAGGAGAAGGTGGGATCATAGGACACGCAGTTGGGGATGAACTGGGCGAAAATTTGGCTGTGGCCGTCCTGGTGTTGCAGGCCCTCGCCGGCCAGCGTGGTACGGCCGGAGGTGCCGCCGATCAGGAAACCGCGCGCTTGCAGGTCGCCAGCGGCCCAGGCCAGATCGCCAATGCGCTGGAAGCCGAACATCGAGTAGTAGATGTAGAACGGGATCATGTTGATGCCGTGGTTGGCATAGGCGGTGCCGGCCGCCAGCCAGGACGACATGGCCCCCGCTTCGTTGATGCCTTCCTGCAAAATTTGTCCCTTCTTGTCTTCCTTGTAGAACATCAACTGATCGGCGTCCTGCGGCTCGTACAACTGGCCGCGCGGCGAGTAGATGCCGATCTGCCGGAACATGCCTTCCATGCCGAAGGTGCGCGCTTCGTCGGCGACGATGGGGACGACGTAGCGGCCGATGGCCTTATCGCGCGCCAATTGGGTGAGGATGCGGACGAAGGCCATGGTGGTCGACATGTCGCGGTCGCCGGTGTCCTGCAATAGGGCATCGAAAGTCGCCAACGGCGGCACGGTCAGCGGCTCGGCGTTGCGGCGGCGCTGCGGTAGGTAGCCGCCCAAGGCGGCGCGACGCTGTTGCAGGTACTGGATTTCCGGGCTGTCGTCCGTCGGCCGATAGAACGGCATGGTTTCGAGCTGATCGTCGGAAATGGGGATGTGGAAGCGGTCGCGGAAATCCTTGAGCGCTTGCTCGCCCATTTTCTTTTGCGAGTGGGTGATGTTCTTGCCTTCGCCGGCCACGCCCATGCCGTAGCCCTTGACGGTCTTGGCGAGAATCACGGTCGGTTGACCTTGATGTTTCACCGCCGCTGCGTAAGCCGCGTAAATCTTGTGCGGATCGTGGCCACCCCGGTTCAGTCGCCAGATATCCTCGTCGGACAGGTGGCTGACCATTTGCTTCAGTTCGGGATATTTACCGAAGAAGTGCTCGCGGGTGTAGGCGCCACCCTTGGCCTTGAAATTCTGGTACTCGCCGTCGACGCATTCTTCCATCAGCTTCAGCAGCAAGCCTTTCTTGTCGGCGGCCAGCAGCGGGTCCCAATAGGAGCCCCACAGCACCTTAATGACGTTCCAGCCGGCGCCGCGAAAATCGCCTTCCAGTTCCTGGATGATCTTGCCGTTGCCGCGTACCGGCCCGTCCAGCCGTTGCAGGTTGCAGTTGATGACGAAGATCAGGTTGTCCAGATTTTCGCGGGCGGCCAGCGCGATGGCGCCCAGCGATTCCGGCTCGTCCATTTCGCCGTCGCCGCAGAAGCACCACACCTTGCGGCCTTCGGTGTTGGCCAGACCCCGGTTATGCAGGTATTTCATGAAGCGGGCTTGGTAGATGGCCTGGATCGGCCCCAGTCCCATCGACACGGTAGGGAACTGCCAGAAATCCGGCATCAACCAGGGATGGGGATAGGAGGAGAGGCCGTTACCGTCCACTTCCTGCCGAAAGTTGTTCAGTTGGTCCTCGCTCAAGCGGCCTTCCAGATAGGCGCGCGCGTAGATGCCCGGCGCGGAATGGCCCTGAATGAACACCAGATCGCCGCCATGCTCGGCGCCAGGGGCGTGCCAGAAGTGGTTGAAGCCAACATCGTACAGAGTGGCGCTGGAGGCGAAACTGGCGATGTGACCGCCCAGCTCCGAGGTGATGCGGTTGGCTTTGACCACCATTGCCAGCGCGTTCCAGCGAATCAGCGAACGGATCTTCCATTCCATGCCAGGATCGCCGGTGGTGTATTCCTCCCGATCGGCGGGGATGGTGTTCAGATAGGGAGTATTGGCGCTGTAGGGCATGTGAACCCCGGCAGCGCGAGCCTTGCCCTGGAGTTCACCGAGCAGCTGATGCACGCGCTGGAGTCCTTCCGCTTCAAGGACCGCTTCCAGCGCTTCAAGCCATTCCCTGGTTTCCTGCGGGTCCGGGTCGCTGTAGTTCTCGTTGGTCATGGGTGATCCTGTTGGTGGTTTGTGGTCGTAATAATCCCACGCTGCGGAAGGCGCGGGCGGGACGGACGCCGGCGGCGGTGGTTGCCCAAGCCGAGGGCGGTCGAGAAAATCAAACTATAGACCGGCGATGTGGAAAAGTATCTCGGAGGGCGCGCGAGACGGTGAAATGCGTGCCGATCGAGATGGTGTTAAGCTGAAATTCGGCCAAAATCGACGAGGTATGGACCATGCGGCGCTTACGGATCAGCCATCTGACCACCTATCAGTTCTCCAGTTCAGTGACATTGCAACCGCATCGCTTGCTGCTCCGACCGCGCGAAGGGCACGATCTGCGCATCGAGTCCTCGAAGCTCGAAATTTCGCCCACCTACGGTGTTAAGTGGTATCGGGACGTTTTCGACAACTCGGTGGCCGTGGTGAGTTTTCTGGAAACCGCGTCGCAACTGGTCGTCGGCAGTGAGGTGATCATCCAGCACTATGACGAGGCTCCGCTCGATTTCATCGTCGAAGATTACGCCGTCCGTTATCCGTTCGAATATCAGCCGGAAGAACGGGTCGATCTCGCACCCTTTCAGCAACCGGTTTACCCCAACCAGCAAGGCGTGTTGCGGAGTTGGCTCGGACGGTTGGGTTTCATCCAGAAAACGATGGAGACCTATGTGTTGCTGGATCGACTGAACCGGACCATCGCCAGCGAGTTCACGTACGTCGTTCGCGAGGAACCCGGCGTGCAGCCGCCGGCGCAGACGCTGGCCAGCGGTAGCGGGTCTTGCCGCGATTACGCGACGTTGTTTATCGAGGTTTGCCGGCATCTCGGGTTGGCGAGCCGGTTCGTCAGCGGCTACTCGCACGCTCCGGCGACCGAGGCTGGCAACGCGTCGACCCATGCCTGGGCGGAGGTGTATCTGCCCGGTCCGGGCTGGAAAGGTTTTGATCCCACCGCGGGTGAGGTCACCGCCAATCGGCACATTCCGGTCGCGGTTGCCCGCCATCCGGAAGCGGTGCCGCCGGTTTCGGGCAGTTTCATCGGTCCCAAGGACCAGACTCCGTCCTTGACCGTCGCGGTCCAGGTGACGGCGCTTTGAAGGTGTCCGGCGGCATCGCCCCCAAAGGTTTGGAATCGATGACTCCCAGGGAATTTATCGGAAAATGGCGTGCCGCCGACCTCAAGGAGCGTTCAGCGGCGCAAGAGCACTTTATTGACCTGTGCCGCTTGCTGGACGAGCCGACGCCCGCCGAGGCCGATCCTGCCGGCGAGTGGTACTGCTTCGAGCGAGGCGCATCTAAGTTGAGTGGCGGCAGGGGCTGGGCCGACGTGTGGAAGCGCGGCTATTTCGGCTGGGAATACAAGGGCAAGCGTCACGACCTGAAAGCCGCTTATGTGCAGTTGCAGCAATACGCGGTGGCCCTGGAAAACCCGCCATTGCTGGTGGTGTGCGATCTGGAGCAATTCTGGATTTATACCCACTGGACCAACACCGTGCAGCGGGTTTACCAAATTGCGCTCGATGACCTGCACGATGCCAACAAGCGGCAGATGCTCAAGTGGGTGTTCACCGACCCAGAGCAACTGAAACCGGGCATAACCCGCCAGTCGTTGACCGAGGAAGCCGCCCAGCGGTTCGCCGATCTAGCGCAACGGCTGCGCGCTAACGGGCACGAGGCGCAAGCCGTGGCCCATTTCATCAATCGGCTGGTGTTTTGCATGTTCGCGGAAGATGTCGGGTTGCTGCCCAACCAGATGTTCACGCGGATGCTACGCTACGCGCACACTCACCCCGATGAATCGGAAGAAATGGCGCGGGATTTGTTTCGGGGGATGCGGTCGGGTGGCCGGATCGGTTTCGAGGATGTCGAGTGGTTCAACGGCGGGTTGTTCGATAGCGACGAGGCGCTACCGCTGGACGGTCCCGCCATTCTGGAGATCTTGAAGGCTGCCCGGCTGGATTGGAGCGAGATCGACCCGTCCATCTTCGGCACCTTGTTCGAGCGCGGCCTGGACCCGGACAAACGCAGCCAGTTGGGGGCGCACTACACCGACCGTGACAAGATCATGCTGCTGGTGGAGCCGGTCATCATCCGGCCCTTGCAGGCGGAGTGGGAAGGCGTCAGGGCCCCAATCGCCGCGCAACTCGACAAGGCTCGTACCAGCAAGAGCCCGGCCGCGACCAAGGCGCGAAAGGCTGCCCAAACCCTGTACAACGGTTTTCTGGAACGACTGCGCCAAGTGCGGATTCTGGATCCGGCCTGCGGGTCGGGCAATTTTCTGTATCTGGGGTTGCAAGCGCTCAAGGATTTCGAGCATCGCGTCAACGTGGATGCCGAGGCGCTCGGGCTGGACCGGCAGTTTCCGACTGTGGGGCCGGAGTGCGTGCAGGGCATCGAGATCAATCTGTTTGCCGCCGAACTGGCCCGAACGACAGTGTGGATCGGGGAAATCCAGTGGATGCGCCGCAACGGGTTCGACGTGTCCCGCCGACCGATCTTGCGGCCCCTGGACACCGTCGAATGCCGCGACGCGCTATTGAATCCTGATGGCAGCGAAGCCGCCTGGCCGGATGCGGAGTTCATCGTCGGCAATCCGCCGTTTTTGGGCGATAAGAAACAACTCGCTGAATTGGGCGAGGATTATGTCGCTACGTTGCGTCAAACTTACGCCGGCCGCGTCCCCGGTGGGGCCGATTTGGTTTGCTACTGGTTTGAGAAAGCCCGCGCCCAGATTGAAGCCGATCAGGCGCAACGGGCCGGATTGGTCGCTACCAATAGCATTCGAGGTGGTGTGAACCGCAAGGTGTTAGAACGTATTCTGAACAGTACTATCCTCTTTGAGGCTTGGTCTGACGAGCCTTGGATCAACGAAGGTGCGGCGGTGCGGGTGTCGCTGGTGGGGTTTGGTCGAAAAGCTAGCGGGATGATGCTCGACGGTCAGCCGGTGGTGAAGATACACGCCAATCTGACCGGGCGAGGAGATGGTGGAATTGACAGCACTGACATGGACTTAACACAGGCTCGGCAACTGGCAGAGAACGCTAACATTTGTTTTCAGGGATGCAAATTCGTCGGCAGTTTTGAAGTCACAACTGAACAAGCGTATGCGTGGCTGAGGTTGCCGCTCAACCCAAACGGCTGCCCCAACTCAAACGTATTGCGTCGATGGTCAACCGGTATTGATCTGAGTCGCCGACCGGAAGATCGTTGGGTAATTGATTTTGGGTTAGATATATCTGAAGCGGATGCTGCTCTATACGAGGCACCATTTGAGCATATTTTAAAATCTGTCAAACCTGCTCGTGCGTTAGTACGTCGCGAAGGGCATCGCAAGTACTGGTGGCGGTATGGCGAACCGCGTCCAGAAATGCGTTATAACCTTGCTAAACTTAACCGCTTTATTGCCACGCCAGAGGTTGCCAAACATCGCGTATTTGTTTGGCTAGATGCTCGTATGCTAACAACTGGTTCCGTCTACGCCATCGTCCGCGACGACGATACGACTTTCGGGGTCTTGCATAGCCGGTTTCACGAACTTTGGGCATTGCGACTTTGTACATGGCTTGGGGTCGGCAACGATCCCCGCTACACCCCAACCACAACTTTTGAAACCTTCCCCTTTCCCGAAGGCTTGACCCCCAACATTCCCGCTTCCGACTACGCCCCCGATCCACGGGCGCAAGCCATTGCCCAAGCCGCTCGCCGCTTAAACGAACTCCGGGAGAACTGGCTCAATCCCCCGGAATGGGTCCGGTACGAGCCAGAAGTGGTGCCCGGCTATCCCGACCGGCTGGTGCCAGTGGATGACAAGGCAGCCGCCCTACTCAAAAAACGCACCCTGACCAACCTGTACAACGAGCGTCCGGCCTGGCTGGCGAACGTTCATCGCGACTTGGACGCCGCTGTCGCTGCCGCTTACGGCTGGCCGGCGGATCTCGGCGATGACGAGATATTGCGCCGCCTGCTGGCGCTAAATCTGGAACGTACCTAGCGGGCTCGCTTGATGGGTAGATGGGCGCCAATCAACTCCGTAATCCGGCCATGAGGGTCGATATTAAAGATTGCGCGGTTCGGACCCGGTCGGCCAAATTTTTCAATTCGTTGAACCGTGGGATCGGTGTCCGGGAATCAATGACAGGTACTAACCTCAAAGCCGATCCATTATGAGGTTGTTTTGTTCATCACCCAGGCGTTGGCCAGTGTGCGAAGCTCGATCGACTGGTCCTGCTGTGAATTGAGGATTCTGTCATGGTCTATCCCAACTAACTGTTATCACGGGCATTCTTGCAAGATTGGCTGAGTCGGCACCCGGCTGCGCCCTTGGAATCACCGATTCGCGGTTTCATGGAAAGCAAATTCCGCGCTGATTTCGGCAATGTGCGGATTCATACCGGGCCCGCCGCCGCAGATCTATGCGCCGCGTTACAGGCTCGCGCGTTTACCTGGGGCCGGGATATCGTCTTTGGCGGCGAGCAATACGCGCCCATGACCGAAGTCGGGCGCCAACTGCTCGCGCACGAGCTGGCCCATGTTCTCCAACAGCGTGCCGTGATTTCATCCGCGCAATCCGACGTTGTGCCAGTCGGCAATCCGTGGGACGACTGTGAAAAAGAGGCCGATCGGCTGGCGGAGGAAGCGCTGAGTACCGGGTTGCGATCAGCCGTCACGCGGGATATGAGCGGTGCGCTGCGTCGGGCAATCGTGATCGATCCCAACTCGGCCAAGCTGGTCGTCAACAGCAAGGATGTGGTGCCGGGCGTCGATGTGACGAGTGATCGCAAAACAGTGGCTTTGCATTTGACCAAGAATGCGAGGCCAATTATCACGAAGGCTTACAGCGGGTCTACAGCTCAGGAAATAGAAAAGGAGAGCAGCGCCATCAATATCAAGGCGGAAATTAACGTGAGCTTGGGTCCGCGCGACAACATTTTGACTTGGCGGTTTGGCTTTATCCAATTGGCCAGGGAAGTCACGAGTCTTTGGGGATTTGCGGGCCGTAACTCGTCCGAAGGTAGCGTCGCGATCAATTTGGCCGACCCGCCGGCCATGCCAGCAACATTCGCGGGTCGATTTTGTCTCGATAGCGGTATCGATCACGACGAGGACAACATCATGCCGTTTACGAACGGCAGAGGAACCAGCCTTGTCAGGGATGCTAAGGGAGGAGCAAAGGTGATCGTCGAGATGGACGATCATCCGCATGGCCTTATACCGACCAACATGCCAAACGAAAAGACCAAGGCGCAGAACTACTTATACCGGGCTTCCAAGGCATTTGAAGCGCTGACGGTGTTTGTCGCCCGGAACAGCGAAGGCGTGATTCAACCGCTCGCGCATGTGGGATGGCAAATGATTTGGTCTGCCGGATTCGACTGGGTGGGTGGTCGATGTCGCCCTTCGATGCGAGCCAAAGCCTTCACGGTGGGTAATGTCATCAAGGGCGCTCCTGGCGACCCCGACTTGGCGGCCATGGTGACCAGGCCAACCACTGATGTCCGCGAAACGTATAATTTTTTGACGAATTTAGCCGTTCAGCGAGTATTCCAGCCGGGCGTCTCTACTTGGAATTTTTCCGAAAAAGACAGCTGGAGCAGCGATGTCCCGTCGAATTTTTTCAGGTGATGCGAAATCTGGAGTTTGAACCGCTAGCGGGGGATGTGATGAACCGAGCAAGCGGAGGAGACAGGATTTTCCGATGATTTCGGTGATCCAGCCGATTTTTGCGGGTGGCTTAACCCCGAAGCCCGATTGCGAGCGTTTAGGGTGATAGTAACCGTTCACTCCCTTCGCTTCCCCCTCACTCTCATCCTCTCTCCCATGAATGGAGAAGAGGGGATTGAACGGTTGCAGGTGAGATCGAACCGTTTACTTAACCTTCTGGAGGTCGCGACCGATGAATCGAGCCCGATGGCTGTATCCGCTCGGTGCCCTGCTGCTCAGTAGCGCCGTCCCACTCGATGCGCTGGCCCGCATCAAGCTCACCACCCTGCCGGTGCGCGAGCGGGTCGAAATTCAGCTCGACCACCCGCAAATCGCGCTGGTCGAGGAAGAGCGGATCGTTCCGCTGGTCAAGGGGGTCAACCAGGTCGATTTTTCCTGGGCCAATACCCGCATCGATCCCGATACCCTGGTGCTGCGCATCCTGCCGCCGCCTGCCGGTGAGCCGTTGACCGCCAGGGTGCTGTCGGTGAGCTATCCGCCCAACGAAACCGCGCTGGTCTGGGCGGTGTCGGCCAACGCATCCGGGGCCGCGCGGGTGCGGATCAGCTACGTTCTGGGCGGATTGAGCAAGGATTTTCACTATCGCGCCGTAGCTGACCACGACGAAAAGACCCTGAACCTGACGCAATTCCTACGGGTGAACAATAACGCCAACGAAGCCTACGACGCCGCCGAATTCTGGGCTGGGGTCGGCGAACGCTTCAGCAAACCGCTCGGTTTGAGCGAAACCAAAGAGGTCCAACTGGGGCGCTTTGCCAGCGTGCCCGTGCGCAAGACCTACACCTGCGACCCGACCGAGTTCGGTTATCTCGACCGTGCCCAGGACAAGCTCAACGTGCCGATGCACTACGTGATCAAGAACACGGGCGGCGCGCTCGGCAAGGAACCGTTGCCCGAGGGCAAGGCACGCATCTTTCAGGACGACGGCAAAGGTGGTAGCGCTTTCCTCGGCGAGGATCGCGGCAAGTTCACCGCGCCCGACGACGAGCTGAAGCTTTATCTCGGTTTGGCTCGCGATATCGCGGTGCGGCGCACCGTGGACCGCAACGAACGCCAGCGCATCGCCGGCAATCTGTACCGCTACGACGTGACCCTCAAGTATGAGATCGAAAATTTCAAGGATGTGCCGGCCACGCTCGATATCACCGAAAGCGTTCGCCAGATTCGCGATGCCATTCGCGGCGACAGCGGCCGCGATCCGGAGTGGCAGTTGGGCGACGGCAGTCTGCGCAATCCCGATCCCGAAAAGAGCGATGCCGACAAGCTGCTGTTCCACGTCGATTTGCCCGCCCCCGCCGCCGATGGTCAGGCGAAAAAGCAGGTTCACACCCTGCGGCTGACTCTCAATAACGAATGGTGAGCGCCATGACCCCGAACCGGATTTTTCATCTGTTCTGCCTGTTCGCACTGCTGACGCCGCTGGCGGCGATGGCGCGCAACGTCGATCTCGCCACCGTTCCCAGTCGGAGCACGGTGCAGTTGACCATCTACAACTCCGAGGATTTGACTCTGGTGCGGGAAACGCGGGTGGTGACGTTCAAGCAGGGCGTCAACCCCTTGCAGTTTTCCTGGGCCAATACCCTGATTGATCCTACCTCGGTGGAGCTGAAATTTCGCCAGCCCAATATGGGCTTGGACGTGCTGGACACCACTTTTCCTCACGACAAGCCGCAAACCTTGTACTGGAACGTGCAGAGCGACGCCAACCGCGAGGCGGTGATCGAGATCAGCTATTTCACTTCCGGCATTTCGTGGGAGGCCGACTACCTGGCGATTGCCGAGCCAGGAGAAAAGGCGTTGCGGCTGGAAAGCTTCGTGCGGGTCCGCAACCAGTCCGGCGAGGATTATGAGAACGCCCAAGTGCGGCTGGTCGTGGGCACGATCAATTTAGTGGAGAAAATCGCCGAGTTGGCCAAGCTACCGGTCGGGCGAGTCAAGGAGGATCTCGGCAAAAACGAATATCGAGAGATGCGCCAGAAAGCCGCCCGCAAGATGATGGCGCCTCCCGCGCCCGCCTCGGTGGCGATGGCCGGAGCTGCCTACGACATGGCGGCGGAGATGGAAGCCCCCAAGGAAATCATCAAGGAAGGACTAAGCGAGTATTTCATCTATACCATCGAAGGCACCGAAACCGTGCCCAACGGTTGGGCCAAACGGCTGCGCAGCTTTGAGGCGGCTAGCGTCCCAATGACCGTCCAGTACCGCTATCGGCCCCGTGAATACGGCGAGCAACTGGTACGGCTCTATCTACTGCGCAACGACACGGCCTCCAAACTCGGTACCACGCCGCTGCCCGATGGAACGTTGCGGGTGTTCCGCGCCAACGGTCGCGAAGGATTGAGCTATCTCACGACTCAAAATCTCAAATACGTGCCGATTGGCGACAAGATCGAGCTGAACCTCGGTCCCGATCCGGCCGTGGTGTTCGAGCTGATCAAGCAAAAGGTTCGACGCGACAACCTCTGGTTCCAGATCAAGGGTGGCAATCTCTATCGCAAGCTGGGCGAGGACGGCATGAAGCTGGAATTGGACAGCCAGGTGGCGGGTTGGGATGAACACACCGTTTTCCGGCAGCGTATTCGGAATTACACCAGCAAGCCGATTGCGGTGGAAATCCGTCGCGAATATCCGGGGGATATCGTGTTTCGCAGTCAGCTCAATCCGATCTTGCACGACTTCCAGACGGTGCAATTTGAAACCGAGGTTCCGGCCATGGGCAAAGCGGAGCTCGATTACGAGATCGTCGCTCGGCAGGGCTACAATCAGAAGCAGAACCGAGTGGAATTGCAGGTCGGGGAGGTGGGACGATGAACTGTCGTGATCGACACGTCTCGCCCCTATTGGAGATGCGGTAAATCGTCGAATGGATGGCCGTATTGGTCGCGGTCATCCATCGATCAATTCGGATTTTCTAGCGGCGATGCGGCTCCCACTACTTTTCGGGTTTCGATGCCTCGGGCTTATCCGCATTCGGCGTATTGGCCGCCACTGCCTTTTTGTCGTTGCTCGGCAATCCAGCCAGATAATCCGTGAAGCTCTGTGAATCGATTACCCAGCCGTCCTCCGCTTTCTTCAACGCCAGATTAGCTTCATAGTATTTGCTTTCCGCCAACAGTTTAGCTGCCTGATCGACCGCTTTGGCGGTCGTGTCGATCGGCATGAACAAGGTGGTCAGCGTTAATCTCACATCGGCGGGCCGCAGTAAGTTAAGAGCTTCCTTCGTCTCGCCTTTTTTCAAGTGTTCGTTAATCTTATCCAGATCCTTTCTTCTCCCCGGGGTGAGGGTGAAATCGTCCGCCATGGTTAATTTGGCGTCAATCGGGATCATCGGACCTGAATCAGCCTTATCCGGTTTCTTGATAGCGAGTTTGTCCACATCCTGAGCAGCGGTCGCGAGCGTTGCTTTTGCCTGATCGACCAATTTCATCGCTTCCTGCGATTGCCCGTCGAAAATGGCAACCCGTGCCATCGAAATATTGCGAGCTGCTTTGGAACCCTCTTCCGACAGCCGTATGAAGGGGCGGTTGTCAGTGTCGTGACTTGTGGTTGCCAACGTGGCGAACGATAGGGAGATGAAGGTGGCACTTGTGATAACCAAGAGCGTTTTCCGAATATTCACAGTAGCCTCCGCAGGTTTAGAGTCAAATAGCATTTGATTGCTACGGCTAGAGCTTTATCCGACAGTTGAAATATAGGAAGTCGCCCGCTCATAGCCTTCAACCGACATCCCACAGACTTGTGAGAGCGCTAGGGCCTTTTCCGGCCTGGCAGGGTGGTATTGTGTGACGCTCAACTTAAGGAAAACTTAAGGTGATTACGGGCATGATTTTTCGAATCGGACGGAGAGCGACCGGTTTCGAGAATTTATAGGGATTTTTCCGCCACGAATGAAAGTTGGCCCAATCGGTATTCTTCCCAGACTCGGAAGCCGAGCCGGCTGTACCAGTCCCGTAGATCGGTCCAATGCAGGAAACAGGTTTGGACACCACGCCGTTGGAGGTGCTCGGTTGCATAGGCGGCGAGCGCCAATCCTACTCCCCGTTCCCGGTGGGCAGGCGCGACCCCGAGAATGCCGAAGGCGCCTAAACGCGGACCGAGCCGTTGCGCCCATTGCACGCCAGGGCAATAGGGCGCCTCCGATAGCAAAAGGCCACCGGCAATCTCCGCTTGACGCCGCGCGATCAGCACATCGCGCAACGCTCCGTTTGCGATGGCCTCGACAAAGAACGGCTGCCAGAACGGGAAATGCTCTCGCTCGAAGGCGAGCAACGCCGGCGCAAATTCCGGGCGAAGCGTTTCGAAGGTGATGCCGTATTGGTGAGCGCGCTTCATGAGCGGCTCTGGCGTGCGAAAATCCGTGATGGTTCCAACCAGATCGTAACTCGTTTCGTCCAAGATGCCGCCGTGGCGCTCAAAAAACGCAAGCGCGCTTGGCAGGGAGATCGGGACGCCGTGCCAGAGTGGTTGGGATGCGCCGGCACCGAGTGTGAGGGTCCGAATGCCCTTGGCGCCGAGAGCCCGCTTGAGCCGGTCAAGCAGGCCAGTCCCCACCCCCCGTCGCTGATGATCGGGCACCACAGCGATGAGAATCAGGGCCGCTTGATCTTCGGCGGTAATTTCCGCCGCGATCACTCCGATCAGGCGACAGCCAAGGAAAGCGCCCCATTTGACCAGTCCACTTGCGGGCCCGGTCCCTCTCAGGCTCGCCGCCAGTCGCGAGGGCGAGAGGGGCCACGCCGAGCCCAAGGTTTCCCGCCACAGCCGATTGATGTCGCGCGCGTTGCGGTTCAGCGCCAGGGGACGGATCGCGAACGAAGCGTCCTGCGCCAGCGACGAAGGACGCTCTGCAAAGGGGGGTCGGTCCGTGTTCACCGGAGCACGAGCAGTAACTCCTCCCGACCGCGCACCAGATTGAGCAGCAACCTGTCGCTGGCGGCCGCGAGCTGTTTCAGTTCAGCGGTGTTGGAGATGGCTTGGTGGTTGACCCCGATGATCGCGTCGTTCTTGCGCAAGCCGGCGCGCGCAGCGGGGCTGCCGGACTCGACCGTCGCGATGATGACGCCCTGTACCCGTCCAGCCAGTGGCGAATTTGGGCCGATATCCTCGAAAGTTGCGCCAGCCAGCCGTGGGTTGAGTGTCTCGCCTTCGACTTTAGCCGCGACGTACTCGCCGATCTTGGCGTCGATGGTCTGCGGTTTGCCGTCTCGCAAAATTTCCAAACGTACTGACTCGCCGATCTCCAATAAGCCGATGGCGTTGCGCAGCGCGCCGCCATCGCGGATCGGCCGACCGTTAATGCCCAACACCACGTCGCCTTCTTTCAGCCCTGCCCGAGCGGCGGCGGAACGGGGGCTGACCTGAGCGATGATTGCCCCTTGGTTGGCAGGGATATTGAACGCCCGCGCCAGATCGGGAGTGAGATCCTGCGCCGACACGCCCAACTGACCGCGCCGCACCGAGCCGTGAGCGATGATCTGGTTCATCAATCGCGACACCATGTTGGACGGAATGGCGAAGCCGATGCCGACGTTGCCGCCGCCAGGCGCGATGATCGCCGTGTTGATACCGACCAGTTCGCCGCGCAGGTTGACCAGCGCGCCGCCCGAATTGCCCGGATTGATCGAGGCGTCGGTCTGGATGAAATCCTCGTAGCCCTGAATGCCCAGACCGGAGCGGCCCAAGGCGCTGATGATGCCGGAGGTGACGGTTTGTCCCAGGCCAAACGGATTGCCGATGGCCACCACGAAATCGCCGACCCGCAGCGCGTCCGAATCGGCGAGCGGCAATGCGGTGAGGTTACCGCTGGGAATCTGGATCACCGCCACGTCGCTTTCCCGGTCGGAGCCGATGACCTTGGCGTTGAGCTTACGCCCGTCGCGCAAGGTCACGGTGATCGTATCGACACCATCGACGACGTGGTGGTTGGTGATGACATAGCCACGGCGAGCGTCGACCACGACTCCGGAACCGACGCTTTGCGCCTTGCGTTCGAGCGGTTGCTCGGGAATGTTGAAAAAACGGCGAAAGAAGGGATCATCCAGCAGCGGGTTACGTGCCAGTCGGCTTTCGGTAGCGATGTTGACTACTGCCGGGGTCGCCTTTTCCAGCATCGGCGCCAGGGTCGGCAATGCTTGGCTGTCCACGGCGGCCGGTAAAGTGGATTGAGCGGGCAAGGGAATCATAATGGCGAGGCCCAGCGCCACCAAGGCGGCCGGCAGTAGGGAGCGTCGAGTGGCAATCACGGAACAATCCTCGATTTGGAATCGATTACGACAGTCTAGACCCGAAGGCGGCGGGCAAAATTCCCCCGATGAGGCCGGAACCCTTTACTTGTGCCAATGCGCGCGGGGATCGAACGGCAATTCGTCCGCCATGCGCTGGAACAACTTGCGGGCCGCTTCGCTGTCGGCCGGCGGGTTGACGATGCGCAGCACCGCCAGTTGGTCGCCGGGCGGATGCCCGGGTAACCCGCGACCGCGCAGCCGCAGCTTCTGGCCGTTGCGAGCGTTGGCTGAGATGTTGAGCGTGACCGATCCGCCCAGCGTGGGAACTTCCACCTTGCCGCCCAACGCGGCCTCCCAAGGCGCCAGTGGCAGCTCCAGTAGAATGTCACGTCCTTGAATCGTGTAGCGTGGGTGCGGCTGGATCGTCAGCTCCAAATAGAGATCGCCGCTGGGGCCTCCCCCCAAACCGGCACCGCCTTGGCCACTGAGCCGGATCTTTTGACCGGTCGTGACCCCGGCCGGAATCTTGACGTTCAGGGTGCGGGTGCGCAGGGTGCTCGTACCACCGGCGCTCCGCTCTGGAACCTGAAGCTGTAAGGCACGGTTCCCGCCGTGATACGCTTCTTCCAAGCTGATCTCCAGCGGAACGGTTTGATCCTGGCCGGCAGACTGGAAACCTCGCGTGCCACCCATGCCACCCATGCCGCCCATGCCGCCCTTGCCGAACAGGGATTCGAAGAAATCGCTGAAGTCGCGCCCGCCGAAATTGCCGCTGTGGAAACCGCCGGGCCTGCCTGGCCCGCCTTGCCAGCCGGGAGGAGGCCGGAATTCCTGGCCGGCCCGCCAGTTATGGCCCAATTGATCGTAAGCGGCGCGCTTTTCGGAGTCACGCAGCACCTCATAGGCTTCGGCGACTTCCTTGAAGTGTTCCTCAGCGCCCGCTTCCTTGCTGACATCCGGGTGATACTTGCGGGCCAGCCGGCGGTAGGCTTTCCTGATGTCCTCTGTCGACGCATCGCGGGCGACACCGAGAATTTGATAGTAGTCCCGATATTTCATATAGGCAGTCCCCCCGCTCCGGGTGGGAGAGGGGTCGGCGATAAAGACGTGCTCAGCCTTCGACTTTGATAGTCCGCGACAGAGTGTGCGTCAGCTTAGGAATACCGATTTCCAGCACGCCGTGGGCGCTGCGGGCCACAATTTGCGCTAGATCGGCGGTGTCCGGCAAGCTAAACCGGCGGTAAAAACTTCCGCGGGGCCGTTCGACTCGACTGTAGCCGGTGCGATTTTCCCGAGTTTCGCCGGGGCGGTTGCCGCGGATGGTCAGAATACCGTTTTCGGCGATAATTTCGATATCCTTAGGATCGACGCCGGGGAGATCGGCGCGCAACACGTAGCGATCCTTTTCCTCCTTAATGTCCACGGCTGGAATCCAGTCGCAAGTGGCCACGCTGGAGGGGTCGTTGTCGGAGGCGCTGTAGGGTTCAAACAGCCGATCCAGTTCCTTGCGCAAGTGATGAAGGTGAGCCCACGGCTCATGGTGAATCGGATTCATGGTGGAAGCCTCGCTAGATTCAACCGATGCTTCTCAAATAGGGCCGTCGACTTGGATTTCAAGTTGCGGCATCCCGTTTTTCTTTCGTGCGAACGTTAGAGGTCGATCAGTACGAGCATGAACGAACGCGAATTTCTACCGCTGGCGATCGCGGTACTAACGGTTTCCGATACCCGGACCGAGGACGACGATACCTCGGGCCGCATCCTGGTGGAACGGTTGACCGCGGCCGGCCATCGGCTGGCCGATCGGGCCATCGTCCCGGATAATATCTACCGGATCCGGGCGGTGGTGTCGGGCTGGATCGCCGATCCGGCGGTGGCGGTGGTACTGATCACCGGCGGGACGGGCATGACCGGCCGCGATAGCACTCCGGAAGCCGTTCGGCCGTTGCTGGACAAGGAAATCACCGGCTTCGGCGAATTGTTCCGCATGCTGTCCTGGGAGGAGATCGGCGCCTCGACCCTACAGTCGCGGGCATTGGGCGGGCTGGCGAATGCGACCTTCGTGTTTTGTCTACCGGGCTCTACCGGTGCCTGCCGTACCGGGTGGGACCGTATCCTGCAAGCGCAACTGGACGCGCGCACCCAACCTTGCAATTTCGTCGAACTGCTGCCGCGCTTGCAGGAGCGCTAAGGAGAGACGGTCATGCGATCGCGCAAGCCCTGTCTAGGTATCGCTCTCGGCAGCGGCTCGGCTCGCGGCTGGGCGCACATCGGCGTGCTGCGTGCGCTGGAGGAAGCGGGCATTGTCCCCGACGTGATCTCGGGAACCTCCATCGGTGCGTTGGTCGGTGCTGCCTATGCCAGCGGCCGGATGGATCGGTTGCGGGAATGGGTGCTGGAGATCGACTGGTGGGACATTATTCGCTACATGGATTTGCGACGCGGTGGGGTCGAGGGCGAACGGCTGATGCGCGCCTTCGGCGAGCGAGTCGACGATGTCCCGATCGAGACCCTGCCCAAGCCCTACGGTGCGGTGGCGACCGATCTGCAAACCGGGCGCGAAGTGTGGTTTCAGGAAGGCTCGCTGCTGGAGGCGGTGCGGGCGTCCATCGCCCTGCCGGGGTTGTTTAGCCCGGTCAAGTTCCGGGACAGCTGGCTGGTGGACGGTGGCCTGGTGGACCCCCTGCCGGTGTCGCTGTGTCGGGCCCTGGGGGCGGACCGGGTGATCGCGGTGCATTTGAACGGCGATATCGTCGGTAGGAATTTCGGTGCTCGACCATCGCGGTTAGTGACGCCGAGCCCCCTATTAGCACGGCTGGGCACCGGGTTGCAGGCGATGCTGGGCAACAGCTTCCGTGCCGAAGGGGCTTCTCAGGAATCGGACGAAGCGCCGGGATTGTTCGATGTGATGGCGGGCTCGATCCACATCATGCAGGATCGCATTACCCGAGCGCGCATGGCCGGCGATCCGCCCGATGTGGTGCTGGCCCCTCGCCTGGCGCATCTGGGCTTGATGGACTTCGACCATGCCGAGGAAGCCATCGCCGCCGGTGTCGATTGCGTCCGAACCCACTTGCCGCTACTGCGAAATGTGCTGAATTTGCCAGATGCGGTTCCTGGATCGGACCAGCAGCCGGCGGGATAGGCCGGAATCCATCCGCGCTCGATAGGGAATAAGCCCTCATTCCTGCCCCTTTCCCAAGAGGGGGCTCTCACGGTTTCCAACGATTTCCGACTTTAGATAAGGATTTGACAGACGAATGATTCGCTACGTTCTGACCATCGCCTGCCCGGATCGGGTGGGCATCGTCGCCGCTGTTTCCAATGCGCTGGCCGACCATTACGGCAATATCGTGGAATCCGATCAGTTCAGTGACACCGAGACCGGCCGGTTTTTCATGCGGTTGGTGTTCGATCTGGATGAAACGATTGAGCCGGTGCTGCTGGCACATTTCCAACCCTTGGCCCACCGGTTCGAGATGGTCTGGCGCTTGTACGATCCGCGCCAGTTGCCACGCGTGATGATTCTGGTTTCCAAGGCCGAACACTGCCTGAACGATTTGCTGTACCGGCATCGCATCGGAGCGCTGCCGATGGAGATCGCCGCTATCGTGTCCAATCACACTGGTCTGGCGCATCTGGCGGAGTGGCACGCGATCCCGTTTTGCCATCTGCCGGTGACGGCTGCGACCAAGCCCGAGCAGGAACGGCAAATTCTGGATTTGGTTGAGCACACCGGCACGGAGTTGGTGGTGCTCGCTCGCTACATGCAGATTCTCTCCCCGGAATTGTGCGGGGCATTGGCGGGACGGGCGATCAATATCCACCATTCCTTCCTGCCAGGATTCAAGGGTGCCAAGCCTTATCATCAGGCGTATGTCCGGGGCGTGAAACTGATCGGCGCCACCGCCCATTTCGTGACCGCTAATCTGGATGAGGGGCCGATCATCGAACAGGAGGTGGAGCGGGTGGATCATGCCCATACCCCGGAGCAGTTGGCTGCGGTCGGCCGGGACATCGAAAATATCGTGCTGGCGCGGGCGATGCAGTATTACCTGGAACGACGGGTATTTTTGAATGGCAGCAAAACGGTGGTGTTGCGCTAGGGAACCGTCATGGAATCGTCTCTAGGGTTCCTCGCCGCTTTCCTGATCGGTCTGACCGGAGGCGTCCACTGTGTCGGTATGTGCGGCGGCATCGTCGGGGCACTGACCTTGGGGTTGCCGCTGGCGCGGGAGCGTCCGCTGCTGGCCCGTTTACCGTTTCTGTTGGCGTATAACACCGGACGAATCGCTAGTTATGTCGCTGCCGGTGCGCTGGCGGGTGGCGTGGGGGCATGGGCAGCGAACCTGGTTTCGGTGCATCGTGCCCAACTGGGGCTGCAAGTGGTGGCGGGTTTGTTCATGATCCTGCTGGGTTTGTATCTGGCCGGTTGGTGGCCGGTACTCGGGCATTTGGAACGGGCGGGTGGCGTGTTGTGGCGGCGAATCGAGCCGCTGGGCCGCCGGTTGTTGCCGGTGCGTACCTTGCCGCAAGCACTGGGTATCGGCCTGGTATGGGGCTGGCTCCCGTGCGGGCTGGTGTACAGCGCGCTGGTTTGGGCGATCGGTGCGGGTGGAGCAGGGAAGGGTGCGTTGCTGCTGCTGGGTTTCGGTTTGGGGACTTTGCCAGCCTTGCTGGCGATGGGGACAGCGGCGGCGGCACTGGCGGGCTGGGTGCGCCGGCCGATAGTACGACAAGCCGCTGGGACACTCGTTGTTTTGTTCGGCGTATACGAGATTGGTCTGGCGGCACGAATCTTTTAAAAGATCGTGCAACAAGCGATCGATAACGCCGTTCGCCACGGCAAGGCGCGACGGATCACCATCGCCGCCGAGGCCAGCAATCAGCGATTAGCCTTGGTCGTCCAGGGCGACGGCGGTGGTTTTTTGATTCGGAGGCCGTGTTCGCTCCACAGCTTCGATCGATTGTCGATCCAACAAGAGGGCGCTTACAGAACCGGCCCTACAATGGCAAGCGCGTTGTTCCAGAGCCGTTTTCCCATCCTCCATTCCCGGACTTCAGCCAGTGTGACGGCGCGGCTGCTGGCCAGGTATTGAGCCTGCCGCGCGCGCATCTGCGCGGTCAACGCCCTGTCGCGCAGCAAGATATTGTTTTCATAATTCAGATCGAAGCTGCGCCGGTCCATGTTGGCCGAACCGATCAACGTGATTTCGCCATCCAGGGTCAGGGATTTGGTATGCAGCAGGCCGGACTGGAATTCATGGATTTTCACGCCGGCGGTCAAGAGATCCTCGTAATAGCTGCGGCTGGTCGCACCGACCGCAAAATCGTCATTGCGCGCCGGAAAGATGATCGAGGTCTCAACCCCGCGATTCGCGCTCGCACAAAGCGCGGCCTGTATCCCGCTATTGGGCACGTAATAGGGCGTCGTGATCAACAGCTCCTGACGCGCCGCATAGATCAAGGTCTCGAACAGTTCGGGCATCGCCGAGGGCCGGAAGGTCGGACCGGTCCCGATCACCTGCGCGGTAAAGCCCGGCTGGGCCGCTGGCAGCGGCTGGCGCAAAATGTCCGAAAGATCATCGCCGCCGTTTCCCATCCAATCGCTGGCGAAAAGATGCTGGTTCTGCCGCACCACCGGGCCTTCGAACCGCATCACGGCATCTACCCACGGTGCGTATTTCGCCTTGATCAGAAAGGCGGGATCGGCGCAGTTCTGGCTACCGCAATAGGTGACGCGATTATCGATCACCAGGATCTTGCGGTGATTACGCAGATCGATCCGGCCATCGAAAATTCGTAGGAGCGGATTGCCGATCTGCAACGCGCGGGCGGTACGGACACCGGCCGCAGCTAACTCCCGCCACTGCTGACTACGAATCAGATCGCGCGAGCCGAGGTCATCGACCATGGCTCGACAGCTCACGCCACGCCTTGCCGCCCGCTTCAGGGCCTCGGCCATTTTCGTACCGTTATGATCGTTCAGCCAGATATAAAACAGCAGATGGACATGCTCGGTTGCCTGATCGATATCCGCGATCATCTCATCGATGGCCGTGTCAGAATCCGCCATCAGCCGCGCGCGGTTGCCATCGACCGGCTGATAACCGCTGATGGACTCCCCGACTTTGAACAACGGGGTATATCGATCGGGCTCTTTAGGGGTCGCATCGCGCGCGGCCCCACTGGGCGCATCCTCGGGACGGGGCAGACTGGCAAAGACATGCCGGAGCCGGGCCGTGCGTTTGTATCCGATATTGGTTTGGCCCAATAAAAGATAGGCCAGTGCACCGAGATAGGGCAGCACCAGCACAACCACCAGCCATGCCATGCGCGATTCGGGCTGGCGGTGTCGTCTGAGCAGGATGTGACCGATGCAGATCACCTCAATCATGATATGGAAAACAAGAAAAATCATGGTGATTCTCTGTTTATGGAATTGCTTTCAATAAGACGCGACTTCCAGCCTAGATTTCAACCTACCGGCTTCCGGCCGGTAGTGATTGAGCTATGCTTTAAAATTTTAGGGGTGAACTGATGAAGAAAACATTGTTTGTCGTCGGTACGTTGCTGCTGTCGAGTTCCGCGTTTTCCACCGACGACGGGATTCATTGGGACTATTCCGGCGAGGCGGGGCCGGATCACTGGGCAAAACTCGACCCCGGCTATGCCGCTTGCGCCGGCAGGAATCAATCGCCGATCAATTTGACCAAACTGACCGAAGCCGAACTGAAGCCGGTTGTTTTCAGTTACGAGAGCAACGGTTCGGAGATTCTCAACAACGGCCACACCGTTCAAGTCAACGTGTCGCCGGGCAGCGGCATCCTGGTCGATGGCGTCCGGTTCGAGCTCAAGCAGTTCCATTTTCATGTGCCGAGCGAAAATCTCCTCAATGGGCAATCGTTCCCGATGGAGGCGCATTTGGTGCATACCGACCAGGATGGAAACATAGCGGTCGTGGCGATTCTGTTTTCCAAAGGGAAGGCAAACCGGGCGCTTGAAAAGGCGTGGGCGCAAATGCCGAAAAAGGAAGGCGACAAGCTGGCGCTGTCGGCGGGCGTCTCCCCGCTAGGGATCTTGCCCGCGAATCGCAATTACTACCGTTACAACGGTTCGTTGACTACGCCACCTTGCTCTGAGGGTGTGCGGTGGCTGGTGATGAAGAACCCGGTTTCGGCATCCAAGGAGCAAATAGAAGAATTCGCTCACACCATGCACCATCCCAACAACCGCCCCGTACAGGCCGTCAACGCGCGTCCCGTATTGAAGTAACAGACGAAAGCTGTCCCCGGATCACGGGCGCAAAGTGTCCATGGTACGGGGACTGAAAGCGATCGGCCGCAACGAGCATGGCACCCACCAGGAGGTGAATCGTGGCTGCTGCCAAGATCACCGCGCTGGCGTTTCGCATTGAATTCCTTTTGCAGGAGGTGTTGCGCACTGCCGTGTAACAGGGGCACCGCTTCCTCGCTAACCGGGCGGAAGTGCTGATCCGAGATTGGTACGGGGGAATGGCATCGCCATCACCGGGCAGCAGAATCTGCCTCTGGACGACGGTAAACTAATCGTCCAGACCCCTTGAGCCAACGACATGGCGATCAAAAAATCCGATCTTTACTCCTCCCTTTGGGCTTCCTGCGATGAGTTGCGCGGAGGCATGGACGCCAGCCAGTACAAGGACTACGTGCTGTTCATGCTGTTTATCAAGTACATCAGCGACAAGTACGGCAACAGCGACGCCTTCGCTCCGCCGGTGATCATTCCGCCAGGCGCGAGTTTCAAGGACATGATGGCGCTCAAGGGCAAGCCCGGCATCGGCGACAAGATCAACACCCAGATCATCGCCCCCTTGGTGAATGCCAATGCCCGCCTGGCGAAGAGCGATTTCCCCGACTTCAACGACCCCAACAAATTGGGCGAGGGTCAGGCGATGGTGGAGCGCCTGTCTAACCTCATCGCCATTTTTCAGAAGCCGGAATTGGATTTTTCCAAGAATCGCGCCGAACACGACGACATTCTGGGCGATGCCTACGAGTATCTGATGCGGCATTTCGCCCAAGACTCGGGCAAGAGCAAGGGCCAGTTCTACACCCCGGCTGAGGTCAGCCGCGTCATTGCCAAGGTGATTGGCATTGCGCCCGCCAATGCCAAGGCAGCGACCACCGCCTACGATCCTACTTGCGGTTCGGGTTCGCTGCTGCTCAAGGTTGCCGCCGAGGCGGGCAAGCGCATCACGCTGGAAGGGCAGGAAAAGGACGTGACCACTGCCGGTCTGGCCCGCATGAATATGATCTTGCACGATTTTCCCACCGCCAACATTCTGGCGGGCAATACGCTGGCCGCGCCCAAGTTCAAGGATGGCGAACGCTTGCGGACTTACGATTACGTGGTCGCCAATCCACCGTTTTCGGACAAGACTTGGAGCACCGGCCTCGCGTCTCCCGATCCCTGGCAGCGCTTCGTCTGGGGTGAGCCGCCCGCCAAGCAGGGTGATTACGCCTATCTGCTGCACATCGTTCGTAGCCTGAAAAGCAGCGGCAAAGGCGCCTGCATTCTGCCCCACGGGGTGCTGTTTCGAGGGAATGCCGAGGCGATCATCCGCCAGCAATTGGTTCGCTCCGGCATCCTCAAGGGCATCATCGGCTTGCCGGCCAATCTGTTTTACGGCACCGGCATCCCGGCCTGCATCCTGGTGCTGGACAGGGAAAACGCCGCCGCGCGCAAGGGCGTTTTCATGATCGACGCCAGCAAGGGCTTCATCAAGGACGGCAACAAGAACCGGCTGCGCGAGCAGGACATTCACCGGATCGTCGATACCTTCCGCAAGCAGGTCGAGGTGCCGCGCTATGCCCGCTTGGTGCCTTTCGACGAGATCGCTGACTCGAAGAACGATTTCAATCTCAACCTGCCGCGCTACATCGACAGCAGCGAGCCGGAGGATCTTCAGGACATCGACGCTCACCTCAACGGTGGCATTCCCGAGCGCGATCTGGACGCGCTGGCGGATTACTGGCGGGTGTTGCCCGGTGTGCGCGCTGCGCTGTTCGAGCCGCTGCGTCCCGGTTATGTTCGCCTGAAGTTGCCGCTGGCCGAGGTCAAGGCTGCGATCCTCGATCACGCCGAGTTTGCCGCTTTCAACCAGAAGGCGATTCAGCCCTTCGCCGACTGGCGTGCGGCCGTTACCCCGACGCTGACTGATTTCGACCGGGACGGCCATCCCAAGGCATTGATCGAAACCGTCTCCGAGGAGCTGCTGGCCCGTTTCAGGATCGTGCCGTTGCTCGACGCTTACGACATTTACCAGCATTTGATGGACTACTGGGCGGAGACGATGCAGGACGATGTCTATCTGATCGCCGCCGACGGCTGGGTGGCTAAGCCGGCCCGCGTCGTCGAGACTGATAAGAAGGGCAAGACCAAGGACAAGGGTTGGGCCTGCGACCTGATTCCCAAGTCCTATATCGTCGCCCGCTATTTTGCCGCCGAGCAGGCCGCGCTGGAAGCAAAGCAGGCGGAACTGGAAACCGTCAGCGCCAGCCTTGCCGAGCTGGAGGAGGAGCACAGCGGGGAGGATGCCGCTTTCTCCGGCTTCGAGAAGATCAACGCCGCTGCGGTCAAGGAGCGCATCCACGAAATTGGCAAGGACCCGGACGGGGCGGAGGAATTGGTCGTCTTGCGGCGCTGGCTGAAGCTCGCGGAGCAGGAAACCGCCCTCAAGCGCGCCGTGAAGGAGCGGGATGCCGCGCTGGACAAGCAGGCTTACGAGCACTATTCGCAGCTCACCGAGGCCGAGATCAAGACTTTGGTAGTGGACGATAAGTGGATGGCACATCTGGCGACCACCGTGCAGGGCGAACTGGATCGCGTGTCGCAGACCCTCACCGGCCGCATTCGGCAACTGGCCGAGCGCTACGCCACGCCTTTGCCACAGCTCACGGAGGAGGTGGAAACGCTGACCGCGCGTATGGAGGAACATCTGAAAAGGATGGGGGCGGCATGGAAGTGAAGCCGGGTTACAAGCTAACGGAGGTGGGGGTTATTCCGGAGGATTGGGAAATAAAGCGCATCATCAATTGCTGTGACTATGCAGACTATCGCGGCAAAACACCCCCAAAGACGACTAACGGAGTTTTCTTGGTTACTGCAAAAAATATCCGAAAAGGCTACATCGACTACGAAGAATCCCAGGAGTTTGTACCAACTAAACTTTATAAGCAGATTATGCGTAGAGGTTTGCCTTGCATTGGAGATGTGCTCGTCACCACGGAAGCTCCGTTGGGAAATGTTGCGCAGATTGACAGGGAAGATGTAGCTCTGGCGCAAAGAGTCATTAAATATCGGCCAAAATCTGAAGACCTATCGGCTGCTTATCTGAAGCAGTATTTCCTTTCTGAACGATTCCAACAAATCCTCGACGATCACTCGTCAGGAAGCACAGCAAAGGGAATTAAAGGAAGTGTATTACACCAACTGCCAGTAATTTTGCCACCTGCGCGTGAACAACGCGCCATCGCCGCCGCGCTCTCCGATGTCGATGCGCTGCTGGACGGACTGGACCGGCTCATTGCCAAGAAGCGCGACATCAAACAGGCCGCCATGCAGCAACTCCTCACCGGCCAAACCCGCCTTCCCGGTTTCAGCGGGGAGTGGGAGGTGAAGCGGTTGGGGGAGATTGCACATATCAAAACGGGGAGCCGTAATAATGAGGACAAGGTTGACGATGGTGAGTATCCATTCTTCGTGCGTTCTGATGTCGTCGAGCGAATCAACAGCTACTCACATGACTGCGAGGCGATCCTTGTTCCCGGTGAAGGACGAATTGGAGAAATATTTCACTATATCAACGGGCGATTCGATGTGCATCAGCGCGTCTATGCCATTACTCAGTTCAAACCTGGCATTTCAGCCAAATTCGTTCATCTTTTTATGGCAATGAATTTCGGGGCGTGGGCCATGCAGAACACTGTGAAGGCGACGGTGGACTCGTTACGCTTGCCAACTTTCGAAACCTTCGAGATGCGGACACCTCCAACCATAGACGAACAAACCGCCATCGCCGCCATCCTCTCCGACATGGATGCCGAAATCGCTGCTCTCAAAGCCCGCCGCGACAAAACCCGCGCCCTCAAGCAAGGCATGATGCAGGAATTGCTGACCGGAAGGATTCGCCTAGTCGATCCTTCTATTCCCAAACTATCTGAAGGAGAACCCGATGCCAGTACAGCGACAGGTCATTGATGTCACTTCCCGTCAGGTAGTCATTGATTTACCGGAATCTTTCGTCAATCATCGGGTGGAATTGATCGCCTTGACTCTGGATGATGCACCTGTGGATGATGCACCTGTCGATGCGGTTCCGAAACGCCGCAAGCCGCATCCTGAGATCGCCGGAAAGGGGCGCACGCTCGACGATCTGATTGGCCCGCTGGCGACAGAAAATGATTGGGAGTGTCTGAAGTGATCGTACTGGACAGCCACATCTGGTATTGGTGGATCAACCTCGAACATGAACGCCTCTCCTCGGCATCGAAATAGAGGTTCAGAAATCCATGTCAGCCCGCATCGACGATCAGACCAATCAGGCTATGCAGCTTTTCAGCCGCCGATTGGCAAGCCGCTATGACGTACTGAACATCATCCTGTTCGGCAGCCGTGCCCGCCGTGAGCAACGTTCCGACAGCGATACCGATGTTGCGGTGTTACTGCGGGGGCAGCGCGGTTCGCGGGTCGAGATCTCTTTGCAGCTTGCTGACATCGCCTTCGACGTAATGCTGGAAACTGGCACCCTGATCGAAGCCATCCCCTTCTGGGAAGATGAATGGGCGCACCCTGAGCGCTTCGCCAATCCCGCGCTGATCGAAAATATCCGTCGCGAAGGCGTGCCACTATGACGCTGGAACAATATCTGCTCAAGGCCAGACGGGCGTTGGCCTCGGCGCGTCTATTGCTTGAGAACGGAGATATTGAAGGGTCATGCAATCGTGCCTACTACGCCATGTTCGATGCAGCCCATGCGGCGTTACTGCGGCATCAGCCAGGGATCAATCCAGCAGAAACACGCACGCATAACGGGCTTATCACGGCTTTCGGCAAGCACTTGATTAAGACGGGACTCATGACACCGGAACTAGGCCGCGTGCTCAACCAGGTGGAGCAGATACGATTGCTTGCCGACTACACCGGCGAGGAAATCGAACCGGATAAGGCAGCTTGGGCAGTCGAACAAGCCTCAGTGTTTGTGGAGACCATTCAGAACAGCATCCGTCCGAAAACGCTATCAGATTAAATAGATTGATAAAACTGGATACCGTAATAGTGCACACACTGTGTGCCGAATCGGAATTGATTACTTCCGAGCAAGCCCGACAACGCGTGCAGAACCCCAAGGATGCCGCCTAATGCCCACACGCCCCCGCTCCGAACGTGAAACCCAAAACCGCGTCGTCGCCCTGTTCACCGGCGCGGCCCGGCCCGGCAATCTCGGCTACCGCTATCTCGGCAACTGGCAGCAGCGCCAAAACAAGCGATCCATTATAGGCTGGTACACATAAACTGTGTTGTCATAATATGAAAGACAGTTTCAATGCCGGAGAAACCTTGATGAATCTCACTCTATCCGTGGACGAGCGCGTGGCCGAGGGCGCACGGAAAACAGCCCAGGCTATGGGCAAAAGCCTGAACCAAATGGTGCGCGATTATCTGGAGCAATTAGCGGGACAAGCCCAACTTGAAACCGAGTTGGAGGAACTACGAGCTTTATCGGGGCAGGGCGATTCCGGAGGCACGCCATTTTCGCGCGAAGCGACCTATACGGAACGGCTGGATCGGCAGCATGGCGCGTAGCTTCATCGACACGAATATTCTGTTGTATGCCGATGATCGCTTTGATGTCCGTAAGCAACACATCGCCATCGAGCTGCTGGTCGAACTACGACGCCGGCGTGAAGGGGTTCTCTCCATTCAAGTGCTCAGTGAATACTACGTCAATGCGGTCCGCAAGCTCGGACTGGAACCCGACTTCGCGCGACGACGAATCGAACAGTTTGGGCGTTTCGAAATCGTGCAACCGAACCTGGAGATGGTCTTGGCCGCCATCGATTTATATCGTCTCCAAGGACTGTCTTATTGGGACGCGATGATCATGCAAGCGGCCATTGCCAGTGGTTGTACCCAGCTACTGTCCGAGGATTTCCAGGAAGGGCGCAGCCTTTCCGGTGTGCGGATCGTCAATCCCTTCGCGTAATACGCGCCTATCCGGAATTTTGCGTTTGTGAGCCACTGAAAGAGCGATTATTGAAGAACTTAAGGATGACCCCTGATGCCCACACGCCCCCGCTCCGAACGTGAAACCCAAAACCGCGTCGTCGCCCTGTTCACCGACCCGGCGCGGGCCGGCAATCTCGGCTACCGCTACCTCGGCAACTGGCAGCAACGCGCCAACAACCGCCCCATCGAAACCGAACGGCTACGCGCCAACTTGACCGCCCGCGGCTACTCCCCCGCCCACATCGCCGCCGCTCTGCAAAAGCTGGAAACCGCCGCCGACGCCACCGGCATCACCCTCTACCAAGCCAATCTGCGCACCTATCAGCGGTTACGCTACGGCGTACCGGTGCAGATCGCCGCCGGTCAACCGCACGAAACGGTACACCTGATCGACTGGGAGCATCCCGAAAACAACGACTTCGCCCTAGCCGAAGAGGTGACGCTCAAAGGCGGCTTCGAGCGCCGCCCGGACCTCGTGCTGTATCTGAACGGGCTGGCCGTCGTCGTCATCGAACTCAAGCGCAGCTCGGTGGACATCGCCGACGGCATCCGCCAGCTCATCACCAATCAGGAAGCTCTGTTCAACCTCGGCTTCTTCACCACCGTGCAGCTTGTGCTGGCCGGCAGCGACGCGCAGGGGCTGCGCTACGGCACCACCGGCACGCCGGAACAACTCTTCGTCGAGTGGAAAGACGAAAACCAGAACAACGCGGGCGCACCGCTGGCCGCCGGGGCGCTGCTCGACCGGCCGCTGGCGCAACTGTGCGACAAGGCGCGGCTGCTGGATCTGATGCGCCACTTCATCATCTTCGACGGCGGCCACAAGAAAGTGCCGCGCCAACATCAACACCAAGGCGTCAAAGCTGCCCAGGCGCGCATCGCCCAGCGCGAAGGCGGCGTCATTTGGCACACCCAAGGCAGCGGTAAAAGCATCCTGATGGTGCTGCTGGCCAAGTGGCTGCTGGAGCACGATCCCGACGCCCGCATCCTGGTCATCACCGACCGCGACGAACTGGACCAACAAATCCTCGGCGTGATGCGCAACGCCGGCGTAATCGGCGAGAACGCTCCCTCACCCCGCATCAGCTCGCGCCAGCAATTCATCGACAAGCTGGGAGCGACCACGCCGCGCCTGCTTTGCGCCTTGATCCACAAATTCGACACCACCGACCTCAAAGGCCCGCCGCCGCCAGTGCAAGGCCGCTTCTACGTTTTCGTCGATGAATGCCACCGCACTCAGGGCGGCGACATGAACCGGCAGATGAAACGCTGGTTGACGGGGGCCATCTTCATCGGCTTCACCGGCACGCCGCTGCTGCGCCGCGACAAGCCGATGACGCGGGACGTGTTCGGCACCACCATCCATACCTACAAATTCCACCAAGCCGTGGCCGATCAGGTGGTGCTCGATCTCAAGTACGAAGCCCGCGACGTGCCGCAGCGGATGACCTCGCGGCAAAAGATCGATCAATGGTTCGAGCAGAAGACCAAGAATCTCAACCAGTTCCAGAAGGCAATCCTGCGCAAGCGCTGGGCGACGATGGAGGAATTGATGAGTTCCGCCGAGCGCAAGCAGCGCATCATCGCCAGCATCATCCACGATTTCGGCGTGAAGCCACGGCTGAACAACGACCGGGGTACGGCGATTTTGGTGGCGGCCTCGATCTACGACGCCTGCCATTACTTCCGCCTGTTCCAGAACACCCCGTTCGGGCCTTACTGCGGTGTTGTGACTTCCTATCAACCCAACGCCAACGCCATTTCCAAGGAGCCGGCCAACAGCGACGAGCGCTACAAGTACGACACCTATACCCAGCACATCCTGCAAAACTTTCCGACCACCGAGCGATACGAAACGGAGATCAAACGCCGCTTCATCAAAGAACCGGCCAACACCAAGCTGTTGATCGTGGTTAGCAAGTTGCTCACCGGCTTCGACGCGCCCAGTTGCACCTACATCTATCTGGATAACGAGCTGCACGATCACAACCTGTTCCAAGCTATCTGCCGCACCAACCGGCTGGATGGCGATGACAAGGATTTCGGTTATATCGTCGATTTCAAGGCCTTGTTCGCCGACGTGCAGGAAGCGGTTGCTGTCTACAACTCGGACGAGCTGGACACCGACGAGGGCAGCGAGGCGGAGAACAACGTCCACCTCAAGGACTGGCGGCAAGAAGGCCGCAAGCAATTGGACACCGCTCGCGAAGCCTTGCAATACCTGTGCGAGCCGGTGCCGTTGCCGCGCGAGATAGAGCAGTTCCTGCGCTACTTCTGCGGCGACGCGGCCCAGGCCGATGCCCTGAATCAGACCGAAGCATTGCGAGTGTCGTACTATCAGGCGGTGGCGCTCTTCGCTCGCGCTTATGCCAACCTGGCCCAGCATCTGGACGAAGCCGGTTATAGCGCAGCCGCAGCCACGGCCTTGCAGCAGGAACTGAGGTTCCATGTGGACATCCGGGCGGCGATCAAGCAGCACGCCGGTGAGGAACTGGACATCAAACCCTACGAAGCGGACATGCGCCACCTCATCAACACCTACCTCCAGGCCGATGCGGCGGAGGAACTGGGTGAGTTGAGCAAGCTGCCGCTGACCGATCTCATCATCAAGACCGGCATCCACGACGCCATCGCCCGGCAACTCAACGCCAAGGGTCAGCTCTCGCACAACGCGGTGGCCGAAGCGATCATCAACAACGTCCGCAAAACGATTATTCGCGATCAACTCACCGATCCGAAATTCTACGCGCGGATGTCCGAGCTGCTGGAAGACCTGATCCAGCAAAGCCGAGAGGACACGGCAGCGTATGAGGAATTTCTGCGCAAGGCGGAAGCCCTGGTGAAAAGGCTGGCGGCCAAACAGCCCGACGCGGGTGTGCCGGCGGTGCTGCATGGCAGGCACGAAGCCCTTGTGCTGTTCAACAACCTGGGCTCGATTGCCGCGACGACATTCCAGTGCCCCCCGGACGATGAGGAAAAGGCGATGCTGGCCTTGGACATCGACCTTGCGATGCGCGAGCACGCACCCGCTGGCTGGAAGGGCGATCCGACTCGCGAGGCGCAGGTGCTGAATGCCTTGTTCCCGCTGCTCGACCGCGACCGGACGGCGACCCTGACGCTGTTCGAGATCATCAAGCAGCAGTCGGGTTACCAGTGACCGAAACCATCCGGCTCAGCGATGTCGAAATCGTCGTCACCCGTAAAGCGGTGAAGAACGTGCATCTCTCGGTGCATCCGCCGGCCGGTCATGTCACCTTGGTCGCCCCTACCCACACCCGGTTGGAGGTGGCTCGCGCTTACGCTATCTCCAAACTCGGCTGGATTCGCGAACAGCAGGCCACGCTGCGGGCGCAAGCGCGAGAAACGCCGCGTCAGTATATTGAGCGGGAAAGCCATGACCTGTGGGGACGGCGCTATCTGCTCACGGTTGTCGAGTGGGATGGAAAACCCTCGGTGCAAATCGATCACCGCCGCATCGTGTTAAGCGTGCGGCCCGGCAGCGCCTTGGCGAAGCGCGAGGAAATCATGCACCGATGGCAACGGTCACTCTTGCACGCGGTCGTGCCGGCACTGATCCAGAAATGGGAAACGAAGCTCGGCGTGCGGGTCGCCGCTTACTTCCTCCAACGCATGAAGACCCAGTGGGGTGGCTGCAACCACCGTGTTGGGAACATCCGCCTGAATACCGAGCTGGTGAAAAAGCCCAAGGATTTGCTGGAATATGTCGTCGTGCATGAGATGCTGCACCTGATCGAGCCGACGCACAGCACGCGCTTCGTGGCGCTGCTGGACCAGCACTATCCAACGTGGCGGGAGGCGCGGGCTGAATTGAATGAGTTGCCGTTGGCGGCGGAGGTGTGGAAGGAATGACCGCCCAAGGGCGCGTCGAGGCATTGAAAACCAACTAAAAAGCCCGCCGTGACGCGGACTTTAGGATGATTTTGGACGCTACTGGTTGTTGAGATGGTGGAGGCGGGGGGAATCGAACCCCCGTCCGCAAATCCTCTGCCCTTGGCCCTACATGCTTAGCCTAGTCTTTGCTTTAACCTTTCGCAATCCGACTGGCAGGACGGCGAACGGCGGTTCCGGTTAGTTTTAGCGCCTCACCCCCGGACAGGATTGGCACGAGCTTGCGTTGGGTCGACCCCTGAGCGCCCCGAAAGGCTCCGGACCTCACAAGCAAGTTCCGGTCAGAGGCTAGCGGGCTTTAGGCCGCCAGTGCGTAGCTGTCGTCGTTGGCAACTATGATTTGCAGCCTGATTAACGAGGCGAGCTGCATCCTCGGCATGCGCCTCAGGTTTTGCAATCCACGTCGAAACCGGATCGCCCCCTGTGTCTCGTCTTATGATAGCGCGGCGATGGGAAAGTTCCCAGCATGTTATCGCTCCCGCATCAGCCGCTGCTTGTCGCGTTCCCAGTCGCGATCCTTCTCGGTCGCCCGCTTGTCGTGTTCTTTCTTGCCACGCGCCAGACCGATATCGAGCTTGGCGCGGTTGTGCTTCCAGTACATCGACAGCGGGATCAGCGTATAGCCCTTGCGCTCGACCAAGCCAATCAGCCGGCCAATTTCTTCCTTATGCAGCAGCAGCTTGCGAGTGCGAGTCGGGTCGGCCTGAACGTGGGTGGAGGCCGAGGTCAGCGGTGAGATATGACAGCCGAACAGGAATGCCTCGCCGCCGCGCAGCAGCACGTAGCTTTCCTTGAGGTGGGCCCGGCTAGCGCGTAGGCTTTTGACTTCCCAGCCTTGCAAGGCCAGGCCCGCCTCGTAGTGTTCCTCGATGAAGTATTCGTGATACGCCTTTTTGTTATTGGCGATCTGGTGATTCGTGGTTGGTTTCTTGCTCATGATGAAGTCTGTTGAGAGCCAGGATCGAAGGGTTAGCGCGCGACGCTTGAGGAAGCGAGCGGATTCAACCAAACTTGCCCGGCTGGAGTCCAATAACAAATCGATAATCCCGCAACGGAGAACGCATCGTGGCGACCGTCAAAAAAAGCGCCCTGGTTCTGTATTCGGCCGCGGAAATGTATGCCTTGGTCGGCGACATCGAAGCCTATCCACGATTTTTGCCCTGGTGTCGGTCCAGCCGCGTCTTGAGCAGCAACGACGACGAGGTGCGAGCGACCATCGAAATGGTCAAGGGCGGGATCCATAAATCGTTCACGACCTGCAACCGGATGCAAAGACATAAGATGATCGACATTCGCCTGCTGGAAGGCCCTTTTAAGCGTCTGGAAGGCTACTGGCGCTTCGAGCCCTTGCGTGCCGACGCTTCCAAGGTCTCCCTCGACATGGAGTTCGAATTCGCCAATCATTTGTTGCGGATGGCGGTCGAACCGGTATTCAAGCAAATCGCCAACTCGCTCGTGGATGCTTTCTGCAAGCGTGCGGTGGATCTCTATGGCAAACGCTGATTCCAAGCCGACTGCGGTTCGGGTTGAAATCGCCTATGCCCGCCCCGATGAGCAGGCCATCATTCCGGTTGAGGTGCCGGCAGGCGCGACCTTGGAGCAAGCTATCATCCAGTCGGGCATTCTGGAACGCTTTCCGGAAATCCAGCTTCAGACCGCCAAGGTTGGCGTATTCGGTAAGCTCGGCAAGCTGTCGGCTGCCGTGCGTCCCGGCGACCGCGTGGAAATCTATCGGCCGCTGCTTGCCGATCCCAAGGCGGTGCGCAAGAAACGGGCCGCCGAAGGGAAGCGGATGCGCAAGGGTGGCGGTGATCTGGAATCCGATTCCGCCTAGTTTTTTGAGGCATCGTCGTTTTTTGGCCCATCATCAATACGGTCGAGGGTGTCACCGTTGAAAAACAGCGTGATGTGGCGTTGCTCGCTGATCTTGTTGCCCTTGCCGTATTGATAATAATAGTCCCAGCGATTTTGATGGAACGGATCGGTGATCAACGAACTGCCCAGGATGCGTTGCACCTGCTGTTTGGTCATGCCGGGATGTAACTGAGCGATGGTCTCCCGATCGAAGTAGTTACCTTGGCGCACGGGCGGGGTATAGAAGCTGGGAATGGATAAACCGCAGCCGGCCGTCAGAACCAGCAGCGACAAGATGCCGGCGGCGCGTGGGAATATATGAGGCATGGAAGGCAAGGTCCGGGTTGCTTGTTAATCTTGACCACATCATAGCGTACAACGACAACCCGTGGGTAAGCGCAACCCATCCCGGAGGGTGCCAAGTGGGCTCTAAAGAACTCAAGAAGGCTGGTTTGAAGGTCACGCTGCCACGCATGAAGATTCTCGACATGTTGCAGCATCAGGACAGTGCGCATTTAACCGCCGAAGCTATTTATCGGGCGCTGGTCGATTCCGGCGAAGAGATTGGATTAGCTACCGTGTATCGAGTCTTGACGCAGTTCGAATCGGCTGGCTTGGTCAAACGTCATCATTTCGAAAGCGGTCACTCGGTCTTTGAGCTGAACCAGGGGGATCATCATGATCATATCCTGTGTTTGGAGTGCGGACGGATCGAGGAATTCTGCGACGATCAAATCGAACAGCGACAACAGGTTATTGCTCGGCAGCTCGGGTTCGAGCTGGCCGAGCATTGCCTGATTCTCTATTGCCATTGTAGCCGCGCCGACTGTCCCCACCGTCCAACGGACGAGGAGGGAGAGCCACAAATGGAGGACTGATGAGGTGTTCGATATGGGGGCGAACCGGTGACGGTTCAGGAGCGAAATAACCGCGAATACTGAGTTTCGTGCAGTGCTCCGGCCAACGCCAGCCCCGGCGCGGCGGCGCCGATCTCCTCATCCGGCAGAGCCAAACCGTGGGCTACCGCTGCGGCAATGGCGGGACCGGCGGCGACCAACAGCCGTTGACTGGCAGTCTGGCCGAGCGGAATCAACCGGGTGGCAGCGGTTACTTGATTTTCGGTCCAGGCCCAGGCGTAGCCGGTCGTGGTTTCCAGCAGCGGAATATCCCACCTGGCCGCCGCCAGGCTGAACAGAGTGGCGAAACAGCCGCGCGGCGTATTCCGCCACGCCGCCGCTTCATCGAGACCAAGATCGGCCAGTAACCGCGCTAGGGCCGCGCCGAGTTGCTGGTCTTCCCGCTGCAATTCCGCCGCCTCGCGCGAGGCGTGCAGCCGGGCGTTCCAGTGCCGCGCGGCATCCGCGTCGCGCTCCCGCCAGGCTCGATACAGCCGAGCCAGAATCGGGATATCCAGCCATCGCACGTTGTGGTCGAGCAAGCCCAGAATCCAGCCGCCCGCGCTGGCTTCGTCCCGCACCCAGCCGCGTTCGACCGCGCATTCCAATCCTTGCGAATAAGCGTAAGCGCCGACTGGCAGCGCTGGGCTGCACAGTTGCAACAGCCGGCACAGGACGATGGAATTAATGCGCGTGTCCGTGGTGATCGCCGTCGCCGTAAGCGCCCGTCTCCGGCTCGAACGGTGCTTGTTCACTGGCGACGCGCAACCCCAGTTTTTCCACCATCCGGTCCAATACGTGGTCGTGCGGATAACGTAGCCAGCCGGAACCGAGTTGCAGAGCGATGTGGCGATTACCGAGGTGATAGGCGGCGCGGGCCAGCAGTAGCGAATCGTCGGTATGGGCGATGGAGACGACTTCCGGCGCGGCCCGCACCTCGACGACCAGCCCTTCGGTGGTACGCAACCGGTCGCCGTGACGCAGAATCGTGCCACGCGGTAGAAAGACTCCCACGTCTTCCCCGCTGTCCAGCCGAACTCGCAACCGGCTTTTTCGGCGCAGTTCGAACGGCAAGGTCATCGTCGCCTGAGCCGGCGGATTTTCGCTCAGGCGTTCGACGATTTGCATTTCGATCGGTTCGATATCTTCGGTGCCTTCGGCATCTTTGATAGGGTCCATGAGCAGCCTCAAAACAGGAAATAACGCTGCGCGAGAGGTAAGGTTTTGGCTGGCTCGCAAGCGAGCAATACTCCGTCAGCCCTGACCTCATAGGTTTGGGGATCGACTTCGATCTGTGGCAGATGGTCATTGTGGATCAGGTCGCGCTTGTTGATGGCGCGAGTATTTTGCACCGCCACCAGCGTCCGGCGCAGGCCCAGCGCATCCAGCGCCCCGCTGTTCAGCGCCGCCTTGGAGACGAAGGTCAGACAGGTGGCGGCCAACGCCCCGCCGAAGGCGCCGAACATTGGCCGGTAATGCACTGGCTGCGGGGTGGGAATCGAGGCATTGGGGTCGCCCATCGGCGCGGCGACGATGAACCCCCCCTTGATGATTAGCGACGGTTTGACGCCGAAGAAAGCCGGTCGCCACAGCACGATGTCGGCCAACTTGCCGACTTCCAGCGAACCGACCAGATGGCCGATGCCGTGGGTGATGGCGGGATTGATGGTGTACTTGGTGATGTAACGCTTGACCCGGAAGTTGTCGGCGCGATTATTCCCCTCGCTCTCCGGGAGAGGGGTTAGGGGTGAGGGTAGGAGATGGCCGCGCTGCACTTTCATTTTGTGGGCGGTTTGCCAAGTTCTGGTGATGACTTCGCCGACCCGGCCCATCGCCTGCGAGTCGGAGGAAATCATCGAGAACGCGCCCAGATCGTGCAGGATGTCCTCGGCGGCGATGGTCTCGCGGCGGATACGCGAATCGGCGAAGGCCACGTCCTCGGGAATGCCAGGATCGAGGTGGTGGCAGACCATCAACATGTCGAGATGCTCGTCCACCGTGTTGACCGTGTAGGGCCGAGTGGGATTGGTGGAGGAGGGGAGCACGTTCGATTCGCCGCAGGCGCGGATAATATCCGGCGCGTGGCCGCCGCCGGCACCTTCGGTGTGATAGGTGTGGATGGCGCGGCCTTTGAACGCCGCCAGAGTGTCCTCGACGAAACCGGATTCGTTCAGGGTATCGGTGTGGATTGCCACCTGCACGTCGTAGCGTTCGGCGACGGCCAGACAGTTATCGATGGCCGCCGGTGTCGTGCCCCAATCTTCGTGCAATTTCAGCCCCATCGCGCCGGCTTCGATCTGTTCCTCCAACGCCGCTGGCCGACCGGCGTTGCCTTTGCCGAGAAAACCGAGATTCATCGGCAGTCCCTCGGCGGCTTGCAGCATCCGCCGCAGGTTCCAGGGACCGGGGGTGCAGGTCGTCGCGTTCGTCCCCGTGGCCGGGCCGGTGCCGCCCCCGATCATGGTGGTCACACCCGACATCAGTGCTTCCTCGATCTGTTGCGGGCAGATGAAGTGGATGTGGGAATCGATGCCACCGGCGGTGGCGATCAGCCCTTCGCCGGCGATGGCTTCGGTGCCGGGACCGATGATGATGGTCACGTCCGGTTGCACGTCGGGGTTGCCGGCCTTGCCGATGCCACTGATGCGGCCGTCCTTGATACCGATGTCGGCCTTGACGATACCCCAGTGATCGACGATCAGCGCGTTGGTGATCACGGTGTCCACCGCGCCCTCGGCTTGAGTCCGCTGCGATTGGCCCATGCCGTCGCGGATTACCTTGCCGCCGCCAAATTTCACTTCTTCACCGTGGATCGCGAAATCGCGTTCGACCTCGATCCACAGCTCGGTGTCGCCCAGCCGGATCCGGTCGCCGACGGTGGGGCCGTACATGTCCGCGTAAGCGCGACGGTCGATGCGGCTCATGGCTGGCCTCCCAACGGTCCCATGATTGCGGCGCGGAAGCCGTACACTGCTCGCGCCCCAGCGTACTCGACCAGATCCACTTCACGTTCCTGACCGGGTTCGAAGCGCACGGCCGTGCCGGCGGGAATGTCGAGCCGGCAACCGCGCGCTTGCGCCCGGTCGAAGCGCAGGGCGGGATTGGTCTCGAAAAAGTGGTAATGCGAACCGACCTGAATCGGCCGGTCGCCGGTGTTGGCCACGGTCAACCGCGTGACGCGGCGACCAGCGTTGAGTTCGAGGTCACCGTCACCGGTGACGATTTCGCCGGGGATCATGGGCATTTCCTCAGGGAATCGGATGGTGCACGGTGACCAGCTTGGTGCCGTCCGGGAAGGTGGCCTCGATCTGGACTTCGGGGATCATTTCCGGGATACCTTCCATCACGTCGTCCCGGGTCAGCAAGGTGCGGCCGTGGCTCATCAGGTCGGCCACGGTTCGACCTTCCCGAGCGCCTTCCAGCAGAGCACAAGAAATGTAGGCGACGGCTTCGGGATAATTGAGTTTCAAACCCTTGGCCTTGCGCCGTTCCGCCAGCAGGCCAGCAGTGAACAACAGCAACTTGTCTTTTTCGCGGGGCGTTAGCTCCATGATCGTTCTCGCAATGGTGATCAGGTGTTCCAGAATCGGGAAGGGCAGGGCGGCCGACCGAATAGCGCCGGCCTCAGCAAGCCCCATGCCGATACAAAAAACTGTTTGGCGCGCGCCGTGGACGGCCCCAGATAACGACAGATTAGCACACCGTTCAGCTGGCTAACGGCCGCGAGCTCGCCGTCGCCTGTCGGTTGCAATTTCTCCCAACCCGCGCGGATGAGATGAACCCCGTCCGGTGGCGAGCCGGTGCAAATCAGGGTGGCGCAAACCGGTTGGCCGCGCAAGCCCCACGGAGCACCCATGACGGGATCGCCGCCAGCATAGCGACCCCGTTCGAGGTAGAGCGGTTCACCGTCGCGCCAGATCTGGAAATCTTGCCGGTATTCCCCGGCGATGAAGATCTCGCCTGCTGCTGGTCGGCCTAGACAGAAGGTTTCCCAGCCGAGGAATCGTGCATCGCCTTCAAGATCGATCCGAGTGAGTGCGCGGACTCGGGCGCCGTTGTAAAGAATGTTTTCCTGTGGTAGCCATTCCAAAGTGGCGCCGGGTGCGACCCGTAGCGCTTGGACTTGATCGGCGATGGGGCCGGCGCTTCGGTAGAATTTGCCGGCGGCCGGCGTCGTTATAAGCGCGTTGGCGGCGGTGGTTAGCGCGACCTCGATGCGTAATTGGTCGCCGCCGACGACGCCGCCAGGGGGGTGCAGGATGGCGATATGGCAGACGCTCTCGCCTTCGGGATAGAACGGCCGTTGCACCCGAAGGGGGCCTCGGTGCGCGCACTGTTCGAGAACGGTGCGCGTGTTTCGGCGGTGCAATCCGAGGCCCAGCCAGGCTTGCCAGCCGTCGGGCGATGCGGCACTGCTGATCATCTGCGGCACTGCCCGCGAACGCGAATGCGGGCCGGTGATCGTGGTGGAAGTCTCTCCGTCATGGTTTGACTCGGCTCGCAAGCGGTTTACCCATTAGCAAGGCGTGGAGCTTATCGGCCAACTCCGCTTTCCGGTAGGGTTTGCTAAGGAAATCGCTTCCCTCCGGGCGGCCTCTGAAATGTGCCAGATGGGTTTCGGCATAACCCGAGGTGAACAATACCATCAAGTCGGGGCGTCGCTGGAGTGCCTGTTGGGCAAGTTCGACCCCACTTTTCCCGCCCGGCAATACCACATCGGTGAACAACACTACGACTCTCGGCGTGGCCTCCAGAGCGACCAGCGCGGTCGCTGCGGTATCGGCCTCGATGGTCTCATAGCCCAAGTCACGCAACATGTGGACCGCCAGTCGGCGCACCTGGATTTCGTCCTCTACCACCAGGATCGTTTGACCTTGCCCGGGGCGCGGGGCGATCTCGCTGGCGATTGCCTCAAGTGGCAGACCGGTTTCCGCCATCGTCGCTGGCAGAAAGATGCGGATGGACGTGCCTCGGTTCACTTCGCTGAAAATCTGGATATGGCCGCCCGATTGCTTGACCAGGCCGTAAACCATGCTCAGGCCAAGCCCGCTACCTTGACCCACCCCCTTGGTGGTGAAAAACGGCTCGAAAGCGTGTTCGAGGGTTTCGGGAGACATGCCGCAGCCGGTATCGCTTACCGCCAGCATGATGTACCGACCCGGTTCCACATGAAAACTTTGCTGACGGGACTCGTTTTCATCCAGCCAACGATTGGCCGTTTCCAGAGTCAGCCGTCCACCGTTGGGCATGGCATCTCGTGCGTTGACCGCTAGATTCAACAGGGCTGCCTCGAATTCGCCGGGATCGATCGAGGTCGGAAGAAGATTGTGAGCCAGCTCAGTCTTAATTTCGATCGTTTCGCCCAAGCTCCGCTGCAGCAAGTCACTGATGCCAGTGACCAGCGTATTCAGGTTGATGGGTACCGGTTGTAGCGGCTGTTGGCGGGAGAAGGCCAACAAGCGCCGGATGAGGGTAGAGCCGCGCTCCACCGCGCTCAAGGCCCGCTGTACCAGTTCCGCTTGGGCCGGATCGGTCAGCGCCTCCGCCAATAGCTCCAAATTACCGAGAATGACGGCCAGCAAGTTGTTGAAGTCGTGGGCCACGCCGCCGGTCAGCTGGCCGACGGCTTCCATCTTCTGGGCGTGGCGCAAGCTGGCCTCGGTCGAGCGGTGCTGGGTGATATCTCGCGCCAGCAGGACCACGGCTGGCTTGCCGAGCGGTAAACCGTCCAGGGGAGCGGTTCGTGCTTCGAAATTACGTTTGCCGAGTTTGCGGATGGACAATTCGTACTCGAAGCTTTGCGGTTCGCGGGTTGTCAACGTCTGGCGGATGATTTGCAAGGCGTGATCGGCAACTTCCACCGGCAGCAATTCGCCGATCAACCGGCCCTTGAGGAGGGTTGGGTCGGTGTAGAGTAACTGGGGCTGGGCGAGAACTTCCAGGTAGCGACCGTCTTCATCCACGACCAGCAGCACGTCGGGAACGGCGTCGACGATAGCGCGCAGCCGAGCCTCGCTTTCCTGGAGTGCCAGTTCGTCACGTCTGCGCTCGGTGATATCGCGCATGAAGAACACGGCGCCAACCCGCTTGCCCTTGTTCTCCAGCAGCGCGTTGGAACAGGCCATGGTGAGCGTCGAGCCGTCCTTGCGGAAGAAAACGTCCTCGATATCTCGAACGGTTTCCCCGGTAAGATGGATGCGCCCCAGGCGGCATTCGCGCTGTGGGAGCGGCCGTCCGTCCGGATAATGGTGATGGATCGAATCGTGCAGGTTTTTACCGATCAGATCCTCGGGGGTAACGCCGAATACCTTACGGGCTTCGGGATTGCAGAAAGTCACCAGCCCGTTCGCATCGGTCACGAAAATCGAGTCCGTGGCGCTGTCGGTAATGCTTTGCGTCAGTCGGAGCTGGTAGATCAGTTTTTCCTCCACCCGTTTCCGTTCGGTGATGTCGGAGAAAATGGCGACCGCACCGATGATCTTCTGCTCGGCGTTACGGATGGGGGCGGCACTGATCAGGACATCGTAGTGACTGCCGTCGGGCCGCACGACCCGCGCTTCCGCGCCAGCGGTGGTATTGCCGCGCAGGGCTTGTTGCAGAGGCCACGCTTGCAGAGGTATAGGGTGACCGTCGGGGTAATACGCTTTCCCCCAGAGGAACTTGGGACTGGCTTCGGTGTGGTCTCGGCTGTCGCCCAACGCTAGCCGGCGAGCGGCGGCGTTGATCAGAATCGGGTTGTCCTGGCCGTCGCATACCACGATGGCCTCGGCGGCCTGTTGCAGGATGATTTCCAGCAGATCCTTCTGGGCTGCCAGTTTAGCTTCCGCCTGTTTGCGCTCGGTGATGTCGATCGCCGTGCCCATGTAGGTTTCGTCGCCGCGCTCGTCGATGGCTTTCTGCACGGACATGAGCGCTTCAAACGTTGAACCATCCTTGCGGCGGGCGGTGAATTCCAAGGTGGATTGTCCGCGTCGCCCGACCGCCTCGACGATCCGGGCTGGGATGGAAGAATCGGCGCAATGATGGATGACGGACGTGCCGACAACTTCGTTCAGGCTGTCGTATCCCCATAGCTTGAGATAGGTACGATTGGCGTAAACGAGTTGGCCTTTGGGACTGATGATGCCAAAGGCGGTGAGCGAGTTTTCCAATGCGTCGCTTTTTAGCCGTAATTGCCGCTCTATCGATTCCTGATCGGTGAGATTGCGCAGGACGATGGTCAGATTGGCGCTTCCGGTTGACCGTAACCGGGAGATTGAGATTTCAGCAGGGAATTCGCTGCCATTGCGGCGTACGCCGACGATGGGGTTGCGCGCCGCCACGCGCCGCTTGCCCGGAGGTGGAAGCCGGCTTTCAGCGGCGAGTCGACGATATTCGCTGTGGTAGCGGGCAGCGAGCAAGCGATCAAAGGGTTCGCCGAGGATTTCGGCGTTGTCGTATCCAAATGTCTCCTGGGCGCCGTCGTTGAAAAAGACGATACGCTGCGATTCATCCACCACGATGATTGGATCGTCGAAAATTCGGACGATTTCAGCCAAATCGGCGGAAGTCGGTGGGTCGATCACTCGATCTCCGTCTTTGTCGTCCGCATCTAGGTTTCGATTCACCATGACCTCTTTCCTGCCGCAATAGGCGCAGGCGTGACGGAAAAATGGTTCTGTTGAGTGGCTTGGGAGATCGTCGAAAGTGAACGAGCGATAAATTTTGAGATCATTTCAAATTTAATCAGCATCATAACCGAAAAATGCCAGCTATTATTAAGCTCGTGGCGCCAACCTTTGGAAACTCACATAGTTAGGATAGTGAAATTCTTGTTGGTTTGAGTTAGTCACTATACCGAGTCCATTCTCTATGGCCGAGTGACTGAGCGGTGCGACGATGTGGCGTCGCTGAGCAGTTGTACGCTGGATTGCCGATGCGTTTGCAGTGAGTTCGTTTTTGCGACATTTCCCGATAGCCTCTCGGGGTGGCTTCAGAGCCAAATGAGAAACGACGGCCGCGTCAGCCATGATTTCCGATAAGCCGGTTTTCACCGATGGGGGCCTGCGCCTGCCAGCCGAGCTGGAACGGCTGCCCGCGTTTCTCGCTTATGTGCGGCGCATGGCCGAGACCGCTGGATTGTCCCCTGCCCAGGCATCGCGGTTGGAATTGGCGGTCGAAGAGGCTCTGGTGAACGTCTGCGGTCATGCGTATGTCGGTCAGCCGCAAGCGGGCATGGTGTTTTGTCGGGTCGCAATTCGATCGGAGGGCTTGACGGTGAGTATTGTGGATGAAGGCTTGCCGTTCGATCCGCTGGCTCAGCCTGATCCCGAAAGGGGGCTTGATCTCGATCAGCGTGAGCCGGGCGGCCTGGGTATCCTGCTCATCAAAAGCTTGGCGAGCGAGGTGACTTACCGTCGAGAAGGCGACCGGAACGTCTTGATGATCGAAATCTGGAAATAACTCCAGATTTTAGAGAGAAGAATGCGTCGAATGGTCCGATCAACGCGGACCGCGCGTGCAGACAGGGCACAGGAGGATTCCGATGGACTTCATCACCCGCTACCGCCAACCCAGCCTCGTCGATGCCCAGGCCAGCCTCGTGCTGGTCTTCATGGCGTCCACCGAACTGACCGATGATCGGCAGACCGCCGCCGCCCTGCCCGCCATCTTCTCCGGCCAGATCGCCCAACCGTTGGTCTTTCGCAATATGCTGCTCGGCTTGCGGCAGACGGTGGAATCACGTTTCTACCGGCCCGATCTGTGGCGCTTGCTGGACCCGGTCATCACCTCGGGTCAGCGACTGTTGCGGCTGGAGTGTTTCTCTAGTTGCGCCAGCGTCTATGCTCGTGCCGATTTCACCGAAAACGCCTTCGTGGATGGTGCGTTCGATCGCAGCGGCACCACTAACGTCGATTTCAACGGCGCTTTTCTCAATCATCTGGCGCAATTGCGGCCTGGCAAGCCGGCCCATTTCGAAATGGGTGAACAGTCGATCAAGCTCCAGTCGCAGCAGGGCGAGGCGGTCGAGCACAAGGTCAAATTGCCGGAGCGCTGGATCAAGGGTTTTCTGCAGGTGCAGGCAGTGCATCGCCAGGCGCAACCGCTGTTCGAGCTGGATCGCCTGACCGCCGGCCAGTTGTTGACCCAAATTCCCGCCAGCACCCGAGGCGCGCTGTTTCTGGTGCCGAAGCGCCACAAGCCGGAGATCCTTCACCGCCAGCCCGCCGGCCAGGGTGATTTCATCGCGGTGACCGATGGCCACCGGCTGCGGTTGCTGCAAACCATCCTGCCAGATTTGCAAGCGCTGCGCGTTTACCAGACTGAGGCAACCGGCGCTTCGCTGTGGGTGGCGGACACCGGCGCGGCCCAGTTCACACTAGGGCTGTCGGGCGCGGCGGCGCATGGTTTCTCCGGCGACGGCGACGCGTTGCGCCAGTTGAGCGCGGCGGACATCGACGAGGTCGATCTGGCGCTGGCTCGCGTCGCTGCCCACGGCCTCAACCAGTTCACCATCGCCGATCTAGCGCAGCATCAGGATTTGCCGCTGCCTCGCGCCACCGAAATCGTCGACCGGCTGGCTCAGCAGGGTTTGCTTGGCTTTGACCGGGATCGTGACCGCTACTTCTACCGTCAGTTGCCGTTTCTGGTGGGCTCGAAACATCAACCCGGTCGGCTGCAAGGTTCCCAGGACTTGTTGGCAAAGCAATCAGTCGAGATCGAGCATCGCGAGCGGCGCGACGGCGAGTTGATCGCCAACGGTTGGGTACGCGGAGAAAGCGGTTATTACCAGGTCGCGCTACGGGTGGACGGGCAGGGCTATTTGCAAGAGGGCCGTTGTACCTGCCCCTGGATCGAGCGGCACGAACTGCGGCGTGGTCCCTGCAAGCACCTGTTGGCGCTACGATTCGCGGCGGAGCAGGCGTTTTGAGCGACGAGCTGTTTCAAACGCTGCTGCGCGAACTGTTTGAGGGGGACGACGACCGACTGCGCGACGTACTGCGACCGCTGACCGCCGAGCAGCGCAAGGCGTTGTTCGAGCAGTTCGGCGAATTGCTCAAAGTGTTAAATCGGGCCTGCCGTTACGAGCCGGCAGCGCGGCCCGCCAAGCTCGCTGACCTGTATCGGGCCATTCGGGAAGATCCGGTCGAATTTCTGCGGGATCGAGCGACTTCGCTGGCCGCGCCGGGCGCGCTCAACAATCCGCAAACGTTGCAGGGAGGCTTGTTTCAGCAGCGCGCTTACGGTGCCTTGATGGCCTTCTACAGCCGTTTGAATCTGTTGCTGGCGGGATTGGCCGGTAAGGGTGGCGTGGCGGGCGCGTTCAAGACCTCTTCTCGACAGCCGGTGCGGACACAGAAGTTCGTCCTGTACGCGGGTCGAGTCTTGCTGGATCGGCCGGAACCGTGGATCGGCGACGCTCTGGCACGGGTGTTCGAGCGGGTGTTGAGCCGGGCGCGGTTCACCGGCGGTGATCAAGGCGTGGCGCGGTTGATGTTGGAAGCGCGCCAGCAGCGTCCCGAATGGGCAGACGCGTTGGTGCCTTGGCTCGGCATGGCGATGCGCCGTGACGGTTTCTTCAGCCACGCGCTGGAAGGTTTCGACTCCGCCATGATCCTGGCCGGGCTGGATTACGATCCGCCCGCGCAGGAAGGCTTTTTCGAGCCGTTGCTGGACGCGAGAGTGGTCGATACGCTGATCCGCCGGCTTACCGAAGGCAACCTGCCACGCGCTGATTTGCTGGCGCTGATTTTGCGCAAGCTGCAAAGCCCCCTACGGCCCGGTATCGCCAAGTGCTGGATCGGCTTGTTCGACCGCCTGGCGCCGACCGACACCGAAATCCGGCTTCATGCCGGGGAATGGATAACCCTGCTCAACGCGCCGGCGCCGGCGGCTAGCAAGCTGGCGTTCGGCATCGTGGAACGGCATTTTTTGGAGGAAGCCGACCCAGCGGAATTGGTTGGGGCCCTGGGTTATGCCTTGCAAAACCCGGTGCAGGCACTTGCCAAAGCAGCCCTGCGCCTGCTCAAAAAACAAGTTAAGGCCAAGCCTGAACTGCTCGAATCCGTTTTGAACGCGGTCGTGAATGGTTTGAGCAGCCCTCATGCCGCGTTGCGCGCCGATCTGTTGCGCTGGCTTGGGACGTTTCAACCACAGTGTTTCGACGAAGCGATGTTGCGACGATTGCGGGAGACGGCGGCGGTATTGCCTCCAGCCGAACTTGCTCCCATCGCCCACTGGCTCGCCGAATATCCTGCGGCGGCGTCGGATAGTGTAGAAGAGCAAAATCCAGATCGACGTTCCGAGCTGTCGGCGGCGGTAGACGCGCTCCGGCGTCGGATGGAAGCGGATCCCGCCGATTCGTTGTCGTGTCGCCGGCTGGCGTTTCTGGAGCATTATCTCGCAACCGGTCAATGTGGCGAGCTAGCCGCGACCGTTCCTGATCATTCATCCGCGCTGTTGCCGCCTGATTTCGCCTTGCACGAAACGGCGGAAGCCTTGGCGCTGGACATTGCGCGGACTCGGGATCGTGTTTTCACCCAGGCCGACTACGACCGCATCCTTGCGAGCATTCTGCGGTTTGCCAAGCAAGCTCGCGCCGAGCGGGTTAGTGCCATCCTTGCGCCGGTGCTGGATAAGTTGGGCGAGTGGCAGCAAAAATCGCTGGAAGGGTCCGCGTGGTGGGGGCGGGGTGGGGAGCTGCCGGCGCTGTTTTTAGCGCGGACTTGGCGCCGGGAGGCGTTGCCGAATTTTCCCAAGAACAGCCGGGGCGGGCAGTTGCTCGACAGTCAACTCAAACCGGCTCAGCGGCAGCGCTTAAAACATCTGTCGGCTTTGATCGCCGCCGGCCACGATGCGCTATTGTCCACGCCGACCCATGCGGTGGGCTGGTTGACGCCGGCGGTGTTCGCCGACCGTTTCGGCGCGTTCCCGCCACGTTTGCTCGATGCCGATGAACTTGGCGCGGCGCTGTATCGCCTGCCGATGTTGCCCGAACAGCGGGCTGACGCCTGGAGTCGGCTGGCGCCAGTTATCGGCGAACTCGATATGCTATTTGCCGATGCGCTGGTTCTAGCCCTGGCGCCCGCCGCCGAAGCGGAAGCCGCGCTCGAACGGTGGTTGTGCGGTTTCGAGAAACACCCGCCGACCGAGCCGTTGTGCCACGCCCCGTCCGACGGTTTCGCGGGCGGCGGTCTGGTGGAGACTGTCCGCGTCAAAATCTTCCACCATGATTTCAACGCCGCCGAGAACGTGGCGTTCCGGCTATTCAACGCCGCGTTGCGTTGCCGGTTTGCTTTGGGCGATGTGGGCATCGCTGGCCGCGCGCCCCGCTTGTTGGAGCGGTTGTCCTCGGCGCATGGCTGGTTCAATAGAATGTTTCACGAGTCTCAACTGAAAGCCACCCTGCTGACGGAGTTGTTGTTCGCGCCCCGGCCCGTGACCGATACGCTGGTCGAACAATTGCATGCCAATTTTCCGTCCAATCTGGGTCAGGAGCTGTCCCATCCAGTCCTGTGGCCGTACCTGCTGGCCGATACCCACTATTTCGCCGTTCCCAATCGGGTCGCGGATCAGGTCTTCCGGTTTCCGCCGCTGGCGCAACGCCTGTTCGAAGCTGGGCTATGCCGCCAAAGCCGCAAGGAAGATTTCTACCGCGACGTGACGTTGAGCCTGGTGACGCAGGGCAAGCTGCCACAGGTGGATATCCGCCCGTATCTGGATCGGGTAACGCGAGGGCTGCTAGCGACGCAAACCCCGCAGCGGGAAGGGTGCGTCGATGTGCTCGCGCAAGGACTACGCGATGGCCGCATGACCCCTACGGATCTGGCCGATGCGTTGGCCGGCCGAATCGGGAGCACGGAGCAGGGTTTCGCGCAATTGGATCAGGCGTTGGCGTCGCTCGGCGCGACCGGTGAAGCGGGACGGGCGGCGGTGTGGCGAGCGCTGGAGCAGGTTATTGGCGGCGGCGTGGCGACATTTTCGCCTCGCAAGCTGTCGCTGGTGTTGGACCGATTGACCGGCATCGTGGACGAAATGCGCCAGGGCGTACACGATGCGGCGGCCCGGCGCGAGCTGGAACAACTGGCGGCGGCCAAGAAAAAATCCGTCGCCCGTGACAAGGCGAGCGCGTTGATTGCCCGATCCGGCGTGACCGGTCGACTGCCGCCGCAGGTTGTGGCCGTGGCGGCGTTGGCGGTCGGATAAGCCGGAGTACCGATATGAGAACGGTGAGACGGTGAATGACTGCCCTGTGAATTTCGTATTTCCAGCGGTTGCCGACGGGTGGTTTATTTCGTCATTGCCGCGATTTGACGGTAAAATTTTAGTGTGGGTTGGGCGGATCGCCGCAACCTAGCAAGGGGGAATGCGATGGACATTCGGGAACAACGCCAGGACCATGCGGTCGTGCTGAGTCCGGCGGGCCGGTTGGATAGCCTGAGTTGCCGTGAGTTCGAAGGCTGTTTGTTGCGGGTGTTGGACGAGGGCGACGCCGTGGTTGTGGATTGCGCGGCGATGGATTACATCAGCAGCGCCGGCTTGCGAGTGTTGCTGGTGGCAGCCAAGCGCGCCCGCGCCGCCGATAAACGCCTAATCCTGGCAGCCTTGCGGGATAACGTCCGCGAAGTGTTCGACATCAGCGGATTTTCGGCTGTCTTTGCCATCCATCCCTCGGTCGCGGCGGCAGTGGCCTCGCTCGCTTAGTCCTGGATAACGTTGCCTCCACGACGGGGTGTTGCGTGATGACGCGAACGGGCCAGATTGTCGGCTGCTATCACCTCGAATCGATGCTTGGACGGGGTGCTATGGGTGTGGTCTATCAAGGCACCGATACCCGCGACGGTACCACGGTCGCTATCAAAACCTTACGCCCCGAACTGCTGGTGGGTTCGGAACGGGCCGCGCTGCTGATGCGTTTCCAGCGAGAAGCGGAAATCGGCGCGCGCTTGCGTCATCCGCGCATCGTCCAGATACGCGATTACGGCGACCAGGACGATGTGATTTTTCTGGCGATGGAATTCGTGGCCGGCCAGGAGCTTGGAAAATTGCTGGAATGCCAGCCGGAATTACCGCTGGCCATGAATCTGGCCATCCTGCTGCAATTGCTAAACGCTTTGGGCTACGCGCACGCTCGCGGCGTGATTCACCGAGATGTTAAACCGGCCAACATTCTGGTGCGTTCGGACTACACCATCGCCCTGGCCGATTTCGGCATCGCTCATCTCGGCGGTTCCGACCTGACGCACACCGGCGATTTGCTGGGTTCCCCGATGTACATGGCTCCCGAACAGTTGCGCGGCGAGACGGTGGATGGCCGGGCCGACCTGTTCGCGGCGGGCGTCGTGTTCTATTACCTGTTGACGCGGCGTAAGCCGTTCGTTGCCGATTCGCTGGCAGCCTTAATGCATCAGGTCTTGCACGAAGAACCACCGCTACCTTCGGTCGTCAATCACGCATTGCCGACAGTTTTCGACAGTGTGTTGCGCCGCGCGCTGGCCAAGGATCGGAGACAGCGCTTTGCCAGCGCGCTGGAATTCGCGTCGGCTCTGCGCCGTGCGCGGACCGAAATGGCGGAAGCGGCGCTGGGCTCAACCGTGGTCGTGTCCGGACCACGGCGCGGCCGACCATCGACGACCCGCTCAGACCATCTCTCAAACCCGGCTGCGTTGGATGAGCTGGCCGATCGCATCGGCGAGTTGTTACGGGATTGCATCAACGAGCAGGCCACCCCGCGACGCTTTCATGAGCTGTCCGAGGGTTTGGTGTCCTGGTTTGCGCGGATCGAGCAGCTTGCCGGGTTCCCCGATTCAGTCGCTGGCCAACGGGAACGGTTGCGGGCATTGTGTGCCGGCGAGTCGTTTTCGGCACTTGTGGATTTGATCCAGCGCGATGCCCCCTTGCCGGGACGAGTCGCCCGCCAGGCGCGTGGCGACTGGCTGGAATTGGTTCGACTGTTCGTCCGCATGCAAGATGTTGCGTGTCGTCTGGACAAAGGCCAGCAAGCGGATCAGGCGCGTGCCGGGCTGGTTCGGGAATGGGCCGGGGCTTTTTTGAATTATGCCGGTTCGTTAAATCGGCTGTTGTTCAGCGACGATAATCCGCAACTGGTGCGCATTTCCGCCGACTTCATGCGGTTGGACCTGTTGCAATTGGCCTTGGAGGAATTAGGCGCGGTAGCCGAAGTGAACCAAGCGCGGCAGGCGCTGCTTTTGTTCGCTGGCCAAGTCATGAGCAAGGTCAACGCGATGATCCGACAATTTCTGGAGCGCCGCGATCCGCTGGCTCGATACGAGGTTGCCAGCCTGCTGGTGGAGGTGGAGGAGTTAATCGTGCTGGTGGATCGGCTTCTGGAAGGCGAGGCCGAAACCACCGTGGCGGAAAGAGTCGGGCCGGGTCGGGCGGCGATCACCGAGTTTGTCGGTAACGCGCGTGAGCTGGCCAGTTTGATCGCCCAGGAATTGTCCGAGCAGGTCGATGACCGGCCGCCATCCGGTTCGGGCACAAAGACCGCCGATGTGGGACAGACGCTTTTTGTCGGTCGGTTGCGACAGTTGGGGTTGCTGTATCGGTTCGTTACTCATTTGGAAGCCGAGGGGCAAACGGCGTTGATGCGGGATTTGGCGGGCAACGTTCACGCATTTTTGGAGCGCTTGACCGAGCAGTTGTTGAGGACGTTGTCGGCGCTGGCGGTCGAGGAGCAAGCGGGGGTTTTGGCCGAGCGTCTTTGGGTTCGATTGTCGATCATCGCCGAACTGGCTGAACAGTTCGGCTGGCTGGAACTGTTACAGCGAATTTTGATCGCCACCCGCAATCGGGTGGTTGCCGCTCGGGAAACCGAATGACCAGAATCCAGTGAGAGAGGTGACTCGCGGCGTGCCCTTGGGTTGCATGGCGATGAGTCGCCGGCGCTTGAGAGGGTGCCAGCGTTCGTAATCGGGCTTTGCCCGTTCCTGAGGATCTGAAAGCCGTTGAAAAGCCAATGCCAGATGCGGTTTTACGAGGAGCTAAACGACTTTTTGCCGTCTGCTCGACGCAAGATCCGCTTTATTCATGAGTTCCAGCGGCGAGCCTCCATCAAGGATATGATCGAAGCGCTCGGCGTGCCGCACACCGAAGTCGATTTGATCTTGGTGAACGGCCAGTCGGTGGATTTTAATCATATCGTTCGGGATGGCGACCATATCAGCGTTTATCCCACGTTCGAATCTTTCGACATTCAACCGCTGGTTCGGGTCCGGCCCCGGCCGTTGCGGGTCAGTCGCTTCGCGCTCGATGTACATCTGGGCAAGCTGGCGCGTTATCTGCGGCTGCTCGGCTTCGACACGCTGTACCGCAACGATTACGACGATGCCGAATTGGCGGCGCTGGCCAGCACGGATGGGCGGATTTTGCTGACGCGCGATCGCGATCTTTTGAAGCGGTCGGTGGTGACGCATGGCTACTATGTGCGCGCGACCGATCCACGTCGGCAGGTCGAGGAGGTGATGGACCGACTGGATCTTTATGGGGCGATCCGGCCGCTTCAGCGTTGTGCCCGTTGCAATGGTCTGCTGGCGACGGTGTCGAAAAGCGAGATCCGAGAGCGCCTGCCGCACGAGACCGGTCGCCAAATCGAGGTTTTCTGGGAATGCGGCGCCTGCAAGCAGCTGTACTGGGAAGGGAGTCACATGCCGCGCATTCGGCGGTTCATCGAAAATCTGCGGGCGCGCGCCGTCGCGCCGACGACTGGACAAATTGCCGGCGCTGGGAAATGATGCGTTGTGCGCGCGGGTCCGCGCGACCGGCTGGATCCGGACCGATCAACCAACCTTTCCGAAGGATTTACCCATGCGTTTGCGGTTGTTGGTGCCGTTGCTGCTGCTGTCGAATTTGAGTTTGGCCCAGGAAACGCCCAATCCGGCCGGATTGGAACCTATCCCGGACGGTCCCCCTGAAAGCGGTGCGAGTCAAAACGCCCCGGCCCCGGCCGTGACGATTCGCCAACTCGGCGAGCGGGGCAGCGTCGAGGAGTACCGGGTCGGGGGCGTGCTGTACATGATCAAGGTCGTACCGGCCAAGGGCGTTCCCTATTATTTGGTGGATACCGATGGGGATGGCAATTTGGAGACCCGCTACAGCCAGCTGCAGGACGGGATGTTGATCCCGGCCTGGGTATTGTTGCGCTGGTAGCAGCAGGACGCCAGCCCGGCGGTGCGTGACGATCCATCCCGTCCGTCAGTGGGGTGGTCGCCATGCGGCGGTTTCCCGCTTGAGTTGCAGGCGGGCCTCGGCGCGTTCCGCCGTTTTGGATTTCTGGTGAGCGCCACCCTTGCGCAGGATCGGCGCGGTGGCAATGGGATTGCGGCGTTGGCGCATTGTCATGTTCTCCTGAAGGTATCCCCAAGGTATCCCCTCGCCGCCGCATCGGGCGGGAGGGGGTTGGGTTCCGCATCGATCCGGCTTAGCCCTTCACGCAGACGATCTGCTTGAGGGTGTGGACTACCTCGACCAGATCCGCCTGATTGGCCATGACCTCGTCGATGTCCTTGTAAGCGCCTGGAATTTCGTCCAGCACTCCGGCGTCCTTGCGGCATTCCACGCCCGTGGTCTGGGCGATCAGATCCTGAGGGTTGAACTTCTTCTTGGCTTGGCCCCGGCTCATCCGTCGTCCTGCGCCGTGCGAGCAGGAACAGAAGGACTGCGGTTCGCCCTTGCCGCGCACGATGTAGGATTTGGCGCCCATGCTACCGGGAATAATCCCCAGGTCGCCTTCGCCGGCGCGGATGGCGCCCTTGCGGGTGATGAATAAATTCTCTCCAAAGTGCCGTTCCACCGCGACGTAGTTGTGGTGGCAGTTGATCGCCTCCCCGGTTAGGGTGAAGGGCGTCATTTGCCGGGCCAGGGCGTCCAGGATCAAGCGCATCATCTCGCGGCGGTTGGTCATGGCGTAATCCTGTGCCCAATGGACCGCTGCCACGTAGTCGTCGAAGTGTTGCGCACCCTCTTGCAGGTAGGCCAGATCGCGGTCGGGCAGGTTGGCAAGATGCTTGCCCATGTCCTTGCGCGCCAGGTCGATGAAGTAGCGGCCGATGATGTTGCCGATACCGCGGCTTCCGGAGTGCAGCATCACCCACACGTCCTGGTTCTCATCCAGGCAGAGTTCGATGAAGTGGTTGCCACCGCCCAGCGTACCCAACTGCTGTGCCCAGATCCGTTCGACGTGCTTTTGCATCTTGAGGATGCCGGGATGCTTGCCGACGATGCGATCCAATCCGCCGTCCAGGGCGCGGACCGTGGAGGCCGGAACGCCGGGCTTGCCTTCGTGCATGGCGAAACCGACCGGTACCGCCGTTTCGATGGCGGTGCGTAACGGCCGCAGGTTATCCGGCAATTGACTGGCCTTGAGGCTAAGCCGGACGGCGTTCATGCCGCAGCCGATATCGACCCCGACCGCTGCCGGAATGATGGCGTCCTTGGTCGGGATGACCGCGCCCACGGTGGCGCCGATACCGACGTGGACATCCGGCATGGCCGCCACATGGCTGTGGATGAATGGCAGTTGGGCGATGTTGGTCAACTGCGTCAGCGCTTGGGGGTCGACGTCATCGGTATAAATTTTGACGGGCACCTTACCCTTGGTGATGATCCGTTTGATTGGCATAGCATGTTGCTCGCTGCATGGGAGAATTGGGAATCCCGCTTCCCAATAACAAAAAAACCCTGGATGACCGGTTGTCGTCCAGGGTTTTGCAATGCGGGAAGCAAGTTCGGAAGACAACCAGAGCCTTCCGAAATATCGCCCGGAAGGCGTTACATGGCGGCGAATTCTGATTTGAGCATGGAGTCACCTTCCGGTCGAGAGCAGGTATTGAAACATCGAGCGTGTGGAATTATTCAAATTTGATGGGGTAAAGTCAAATGGCAAGGGCACGGGTGTTTGGGATGGCGGGTTAATTTTTATTCTCGAACACCAAAGATAATAATTGCTTGGCAATATTAGGGAAGGGAGTATCAGAAATGGCGGAAGCGTTACACAATTCTATCACTGACGTGTATTGTCTGCGTCCCACCTTTACTCGCAATCTCATTCACACGCTGTTGGAGCGCAGGCGCTCGGTCAATCTGATCGGACCACCAGGCTGCGGAAAGCGGCGACTTTTGGAAGACGTGCGCGACTGCAAACTGCCTGATACCCTGGTGCTGCTGCTCGATCTGCGTGCCCATAAGCAAAGCTACACGGGGTTTCTGGATGAATTGTGGCGGCAGTGTCCGCACTCCGGCGGCAAAGCGTCCCAAGACCTCGGTAAGCTGGTCACCAAACTGGAGAACAGCGGCCAACGGGTGTTGCTGCTGCTCGATCACTTCGACGCCTTGCTCGACAATCCCGACATCGATCCCAAGTTCGACGCGCGGTTTCACGACCACCTCAACAGTCTCAAAAACCACCCACGCATGGCGCTGGCATGCGTCACCGTCGAACCGCATGACCATTCCATCATCTTCGTGCAGGGCCAACCACGCGGCACATCTTGGCTGGATTTGGAGCAATGCGTTCTGCCACCGCTGAGCGGTTTGGAGGTGCGCACCGAAATCCAGCGGCGACGACCTGAGCTAGACCCGGTGACGGTGACAGCCATCTTCGAAACCGTCTATAACCGTGAGCGCAGCTACGCGCTGCTCAACGTAATTCTGAACAAGTGGACCAACCGAGAAGATATTCATCTGCCCCTGTGGAAAAGGCTGCAAAAATGGCGCAAGCAATTTGAGGCAGCCGCGAACGGTGTTCACACTAGCCGCCTGTATCGCGGACTGAGAACCCTTCGAGCGTGGTGGGCGACGGCGGGACTACCCAACCCGAAACAACTGGCGAAGGCGCTCGGCAGCCCGTTGGGCGCGCTGGGTCGCCTGATCGAACGATTGGGCAAAGGCGGGGGAGACAAACCGTGACCGCCAACTCATCCGCCGCGCCGTCGCCCTCTGCCCCTTGGCCCAGCGGGTTGACCCTGTTGCACTGGGCCATCTTCGATCCGCCGTGGCTTGAGGCCTTCTCCGAGAAACTGACCCGCTGGCAGGGACTGGGTTTGTTCCTTAAAGCCTACCTCTGGGTGATCGTGCTGGCGCTCTTGCTGTACGCCACCGGGATCACGCTCACCGTCGCACTCGAACTGCCGCTGCGATTCCCAGATATTTTTTGGGCCAGCATTACTGCCGCTTTTCAGGGCGCTCCCAGTGGGTGGGCGCAAGCTGTCGCTTTGGGTTCCGCAAGCATAGGGGGCCTCGCTTTTGGCCTCGCTTTTGGCCTCGCTTTTGGCCTCGCTTTTGGCCTCGCTTTTGGCCTCGCTTTTGGCCTCGCTTTTGGCCTCGCTTTTGGCCTCGCTTTTGGCCTCGCTGTGGGCCTCGCTGGGGGCCTCGCTGTGGGCCTCGCTGTGGGCCTCGCTTTTGGCCTCGCTGTGGGCCTCGCTGTGGGCCTCGCTGTGGGCCTCGCTGGGGGCCTCGCTTTTGGCCTCGCTGGGGGCCTCGCTTTTGGCCTCGCTTTTGGCCTCGCTGGGGGCCTCGGCATGGTAATGGGATTTTATTTCGGTTTTTTCAGACTCCCGTTTTACCCCTGGCATCTCCTAGGCGGTCTGGGGTGGCTGGATTTCGCCCACAATCCCTACCGGCGCGACGCCGTGATTTGGTTGCCGCTATGGGGCGTGCCAGGCCAACTTGCCGTCCTCGCTCAGCAACAGCCCGAGGCCGCCCGCGAGTTCGTGGAGTTTCTGCTCGTGCGTCGGCCGCTCCAGCGCGGGCTGGCCATGCGTCTGGCGCATGCCGCCACTGCCGGGGCTTGGCGGCAACTGCCGTTGCAAACCGACATCTTGTTTCCCCCGCCTATTGTTGCGGAAGAACCCCGGTTCGCGCCCTCCGATGAATGGCGGTATCAACTCGCCACTCTGCGATCTGAATTAAAAAGCAGCCAATCGCAAAGTCAGATCAGTCTCAAGAAAGTGGCGTTTGCGCGCTTCCAAACGGCGCTTGAGAAATTTCGCCAGCAAACGCTGCGGGAGCCGCCGCGCTGGGGTCAGTATTACCTCGAAGCGCTGGCTATTTGGCAAGACGAAGCGCGGCAGGAACGTGCCCGGCTCGATCTCGAAGCGGAACGACTGGAACCGATCACGCGCAACGTGTACCGTTCCGGCGAAGCGCTCCGTCCCGAAACGGATCAAGCCCTGTTTCTGGGCCGGGACGATCTGCGCGATCGCTTGGCGCGGGAGATCCTGACCGCGCCGAATCTGCCGCTGCTACTGATTCAGGGGCAGCGGCGAGTGGGCAAAACCAGCTTGCTGAACTTTTTGCCGTCATTGTTGGGCGCGGGTTTCAAGGTAGTCTATCAGGACTTGCAGAATGCGCGCGTCGCCTCGGTTCCGGCATGGCTGGAAGACTTGCGCCGCCGCATTGCGGACGTGCTCGGCTGGTCCGAAGCGCCGGAGCCCATACCAACGGACGATTGGGTCAGCGCCTGGCGGTGGTTCGAAAACGCCTTCGCCGGGGTTCTGCAACAGCGCGATTTCAAACTCATCCTGGCCCTGGACGAATACGAGGTTCTGCACGGCTATCTGTGCCAGAACCCTGACGCCGGCGCGCGCCTGCTCGCCGCCATCCGCAGTTTCTCGCAGCGTCAAAATCAGGTGGTGTTGCTGTTCGTCGGAGCCGCCCTGCTTTCCGAGTTGGACGCCCCCGACTGGAGCCGCTATTTCGTGCAAACGCAGCGCTTTCAGGTTGACTATCTTGACCGGAGAGCCGCCGAGCGTTTGATCACCGAGCCGGTGAAGTTGCGTTATCCGCCCGCCGTGCGGGAGCGCCTGTTCGACCTCACTCAAGGTCATCCCGCCCTGCTGCAACTGCTGTGCAAGACGCTGGTGGACATCGCCAACCGCAATCAGAAAGCCGATATGAGCATGGCCGACCTGGATTTGGCCCTTCAGGAAGCCATTGGGCGGGAGACTTACCCCATGCTGGTGTTCTGGAAGCAGTTTTGCGCCACGCCAGCCCTGCGGCGGAGTGTGGAGCATATCCTATGCGGCGAACCGCCTGCCGACGCCGCCAGCCGGATGCGACTGGAAGAACACGGTTTCATCGTCGAGCGGGATGGAGCTTGGCGGTTGCGCGTACCGCTGTTCGAAAGCTGGCTGCGCCAGTACAAGGACGCCTACCCGCTGAATTCGACTTACTAACTCAACTCGGTCTTCTGCTTACTTTGACCAAAACGGAGCGTTCATCCAATTCAAATTGCGCGGGCGGGTTGCCGTTGGCTTCAAGCAGGGCTTGCGCCCGTTGCACGCCATAGCCGAAGCGGTTGACAAAACCCATGATCTTCATGGCTTCCGCGATGATGGGATTACGATAGCTATTGCGAGTGGGAAAATTTTCCCGCGTGGCTTCCCCATACAGGCCACCAGGACTCATGATTTCAACGTGATCGCCGAAGACATAAAATCGAATCGGCGTATTGCTTTCATAATTTCGATGCATGACCGCATTCATCAACAGTTCGCGCAGCGCCCATTCTGGATAATCGGGGACTATTTTTTCTTGGAAGCCTGAGATTGGTTTAAGACTCTTTTGAATCAATATTTTAGTTCTTAATTCCAGTTCACGCAGAACGGTTCGTAAATCACCAAAAATTTCCGCCTGATCTTCTGGAATTTCAGTAATGTCGTTACCAGGAAATCTTAGGTACTGTACATAGGCGCCGGGTAGAAAATAACGGGGATTTTTCCCGAAAAGCAGGATGCCAGCATAAGTTGGACAGCCCCGTTCAGGATTGAAAAAGTGCAAGGAGCCAACTTGTTGTTCGATGGATCGTTGGTTGGCGGCAATGGTTTCAGGATCAATGGCTTCGTGGCGATAGGCTTCGAATTGCGCCAGGGATAAATCGCTTAAGGTGCTTTCCAGACATGGGCGGGCGTCGAAAGATCGAGCCAGCGCAACGCGTCGTTCGGTTAGGATTCGCTCTTCCTGTTCGTTGGCGATACCCCTGCGTGGTCCGACTCGAATCCATACCCGCCCCTTGTAGCGCACGGGCGGCAGATCGGATGGCAAAACTTCGATCACGGCTACATCACCGTCGTCGAAGCTGAAACGATCTACATTCATTGCCGGTTGCGGTAGCACGTTGCCATCAGAGCGGATGGCACCGAGATTTTTCAGCAATTCGTCCGTGACTTTCAATCCAGACCGTTGACCGTTATCCCTTACGCCAACCAGCAGATAACCGGGTTGGCGATGATTGGGCAAATCGTTGGCAAAGGCGCAGATCGCTTCGCCGAATTTGTCGGTGTCCTTGGTCGAGACCGTTCTTTCGACACGATCCAGTTCCAGATCAGAAAGCAGAACGGAAAGTTGGTCGTGCGTTAGCATGAAATTTGGAATCTCCGCTGGATCAATCAAAAACCTTCCCTGGATTCATGATCCCGTTCGGGTCGAACGCCTGCTTGATCGCCCGTAGATAGCCGATTTCGGTCTCGTCGCGGGTGTAGTGCAGATACGGCTTCTTGGTCAGGCCGACGCCATGTTCGGCGGAAATGCTGCCGCCGTGGCGTTGTAGCACCGCGAATAGATGCTCGCTCACGGCACCACACTGTTTCGCGAACGCTGTCGATTCCAGGTCCGCCGGCTTGAGGATGTTGATGTGCAAATTGCCGTCGCCGATGTGGCCATACCACAGCACCTCGAAAGCGGGATATTCCCGCGCCAATAGTTCGTCGATTTCCGCCAGCAGCGCCGGCACCCGCGAAATCCGTACCGCGATGTCGTTCTTGTAGGGTTGATGCTCGGCAATCGACTCGCTGATGTCCTCGCGCAGCCGCCACAGTTCCTTGGCTTGGGTTTCGTTTTGACTGATGACGCCATCGACCAGCCAACCTTGTTCGGCGCTGTGTTCGAACAAGGTGAGTGCCTCGTCGGTCTGCAATCCTTCTGGATTCTCGAATTCGACTAGCACGTAGTAGGGCGTTTCGGTATCGAACGGACGGTGCAAGCCCTTTTTCAAAACATGGCGCAGTGCCAGCTCCGAGAAAAACTCGAAAGCGCTCAATTCCAGCTTGCTACGCAACAGCCCGTAAATCGCCATGATACCGTTCAGGTCCGGTACGCCCAGCACCATTACGCTCGGCTCGCACAAGGGCCGGGTCAGCTTCAGGGTCGCTTCGACGATGATACCCAGCGTGCCTTCGCTACCGACGAACAGATGCCGTAGGTCGTAGCCGCTGGCGTTCTTGATCAATCCTCGGTTGAGATCGAGTAGGTCGCCGCGTCCCGTCACCACCTTCAAGCCCGTCACCCAGTCGCGGGTCAGGCCGTAGCGGACGACCTTGATACCACCGGCGTTGGTGGCGATGTTGCCGCCGATCTGACTGGAGCCACGCGAGGCGAAATCGACCGGATAGTACAGTCCTTGCTCGCGAGCAAAGTTCTGCAAAACTTCGGTGATGACGCCCGCCTGACATGTGACACTGCGGTCGATGGGGTCGAAATCCAGAATCCGATTCATCCGTTCCAGCGAGACGACCAGCTCGCCGCGACAAGCCACCGCCGCGCCGCTCAAGCCAGTGCGCCCGCCGGAAGGCACCAGTGCCAAGCGCCGTTCGTTGGCGTAACGGACCAGTCGTTGCACCTGCTCGACATTGCCCGGCAATACCACCGCCAGCGGATTCGGCGCATAGAGCCGAGTCCAGTCGCGGCCGTAATTCAAGCAACTGTCCGGATCGGCGCGAACGTGCGCCGGTTCGATGAAAGCGCGGATGTCGTCGAGCAGGGTGGTGGTTTCGCTTGCGGTATGCATGGTCATCGGCAAAGGTCGTTTCGAGAGAAAAGGGGATGGTTGCCAGCCCCGGCCGGAGAGATAATATCCAACTTCATTCTATCACCGGCGAAGCGGGCGTACTCATGAGCAAGACCTCACTTGACAAGAGCAAGATCAAGATCCTGCTGCTGGAGGGGATTCACCCCAGCGCCGTGGAATCCTTCCAGGCGGATGGTTACACCAACATCGAGTCCCATCCCAAGGCGCTATCCGAATCGAAATTGTTGGAGGCGATCGCCGACAGCTATTTCGTCGGCATCCGCTCCGCCACCCAGTTGACCGCTCGAATCTTCGAACATGCGCCTCGCCTGATTGGAGTTGGCTGCTTTTGCATCGGCACCAATCAGGTCGATCTCGACGCTGCCCAGGAACGGGGCGTGCCGGTGTTCAACGCGCCGTTTTCCAACACCCGCAGCGTGGCTGAACTGGTGCTGGCGGAAATCGTGTTACTGATGCGCGGCATTCCCGAGCGCAACGCCTTGGCTCATCGCGGCGGTTGGGTAAAAACCGCCACCGGCTCCCACGAAGCGCGCGGCAAGTGTCTGGGCATCGTCGGTTACGGCCACATCGGCACGCAGGTCGGGCTGCTGGCCGAGGCGTTGGGCATGCGGGTGGTGTACTACGACATCGAAACTAAACTGATGCTGGGCAACGCCCAACCCCTGCCGTCGCTCGATGCGCTGCTGGAGATGGCCGACGTGGTGACGTTGCACATCCCGGAAACTCCGCAGACTTATCGCATGATCGGGGCCGAGCAACTGGCGCGGATGAAGCCGGGCGCTCGACTGATCAACGCCGCTCGCGGCACGGTCATGGATATCGACGCCTTGGTGGAAGCGCTGGAATCCAAACGCCTGGCGGGAGCAGCCATTGACGTGTTCCCGACCGAACCGAAGGGTAACGATGACGAGTTCATGTCGCCGCTGCGGCGCTTCGACAACGTGCTGCTCACGCCCCACGTCGGCGGTAGCACCGAGGAAGCCCAGCAGAACATTGGCCTGGAGGTCGCCAACAAGCTGCTGAAATACAGCAACAACGGCTCGACCGTCAGCTCGGTCAACTTCCCGGAAGTCACTCTGCCCGAACACCCCGGCAAGCACCGCCTGCTGCACATCCATCGCAATCAGCCCGGCGTACTGTCCCGGATCAACGCCATTTTCTCCGAGCTGCACATCAACATTGCTGGCCAATACTTGCAGACCAATCCCCGGATCGGTTACGTGGTGATCGACGTGGATGGCGGCGAACGCACCGAAACCCGCGAAATCAGGCGACGGCTGAACGAAGTGGCCGGCACGATTCGCACCCGGATTTTGTACTGAAAGCGCCAGAACGCGAGGTGATTGAGCATGTCGTTGCGGGATGAGTTGTTGAAAGCCGGGCTGGTGTCGGCGGATAAAATCAAGCAGCTGGAGTCGGACACGCGCAACCAGCAGCACCAGCGCAAGAAGAGCAAGACGTTGGCAGCAGAGGAAACGGCACGACAGACGGAAGCCCGACAGCGGGCCGAAGCTGAAGCTGCCCGCAAGCGCGAGCAAGACCGACAGTCAAACCAAAAGCGCGCGGCGGAAAAACAGCGCCGAGAAGAGGCCGCCCGCGCTCGCCAATTGATCGATGGTCATCGCCTGAACGAGCTGGAAGCCGAGCAGCGCTACAATTTTCAAGACGGTCGTTTCGTTCGCTCGATTCGGGTGACTGCTGCTCAACGCAAAGCACTGGCGCTGGGTCGATTAGCCATCGTTCAGGGAGATCGCAGCGAGTTTGATTTTGCGCTGATTCCGCGCGAGATTGCGCTAAAGCTGGCCGAGTTTGTGCCTGAACGCGTATTACTATTGTATTCCGAAAGCAGTGGCGACGAGACCGAAGACGAGTGGGGCGATTGGTGAAGGGCTAGGTGGGTTGCGGCTGATCGGGTGTGAAAGAACAGGCGTTACTCGTGATTTATATCATCATCTTCTGTTTTCTGATCTCTTTCTCTCAAAAGGAGCAAGCAATCACGGAGAGTGGGAGATATCGGACGTGCTCGGGTCCAGCCGCTCTAACAAGCGTTGCCGATAATGATCTTCCAGCAACAAGTTGATTGGCTGGCGGCGGCTGGCGGCTAGCCGCAGTTGTAGCAGTTCCAAACGGGCACGGGCGCGACTGCGCTCGCTTTCCGGTAACTGATGCAACAGATGTTCGGCTTCGCGCAGCTCCTTGCGTAATTGCAGTTCCGGCGGTAGAAAACCAGCGTTTTTCAGAATCCGATAGGCGGCGCGCAACTCCTCGGGGATGGCCGAGTCATCGTCCAACTGGAGCGGCTTGCCTTCACCGGGCAGACCGCGCAACTCACCTCGGTCAACAGCTTCCTGAATCCGGGCTTCGGCGATCTGGTCAAGCAAGTTCATAACAGCAGGTTTCGGCGGGTCTTGAGGGCTCCGACTATCGGACAGTCACGGGATCGTTCAGATTCCGTCACCGTCGCCATGCCAGTGTGTCATCGGCGGCGTGGCTCTTGAATCCTCTTGCAAGAACACCCGTAGCTGACGGGGCTTAACGAACACTAAATCGCCGGTTTGCAGTGGATCGGCAGCAAAGCGCTCGCGGGTCATTTCCACCTCGGCGATTTCGCCGCTCAATGTTTGGAGTAATTCTAGCCGGACCAGCGAGCCCAAGATGGAAATCCGGTTGACGGTGGCCGCTAGGGTGGTATCGTTATCCTCGGGCTCGCGCAGCAGATCGATATCGTGTGGCCGGACATAAGCCATCGCAGGGGCGTGCTGGGCGTCCCGATACTCCGGTGCTTGCAATCGCAGCCCGCCCAGCCGCACCCAGCCAGAATGCGCCCGACCGTGAAACAGATTGATGTTGCCGAGAAATTCATAGATGAATGGGGTGGCCGGCGCGTCGTAAACTTCTTCCGGCGTGCCAATTTGCTCGATGCGCCCGTGATTCATCACCACAATCCGGTCGGACACCTCCAGGGCTTCCTCTTGATCGTGGGTGACGAACACGCTGGTGATGTGCAGCTCGTCGTGCAAACGGCGCAGCCAGCGGCGTAGTTCCTTGCGCACCTTGGTATCCAGCGCGCCGAACGGCTCATCAAGCAGCAGCACCCGTGGCTCCACCGCCAGGGCGCGAGCCAAGGCAATGCGCTGACGCTGGCCGCCAGACAGCTGCGAGGGATAGCGCCCCGCTAACCATTCCAGTTGCACCAAGCTCAGCAGTTCGTTCACCTTGGCGCGGATTTGCGCTTCAGTCGGTCGGCTGGCGCGGGGCCGCACTCGCAGCCCAAATGCGATGTTCTCGAAAACCGTCATGTGCTGGAACAGGGCGTAATGCTGGAACACGAAACCCACTTGCCGGTCACGGACGTTCCGGTTGGCAGTTTCCTCGCCGTCGAACAAGATATTCCCTTGGTCGGCCCGCTCCAGACCGGCGATGATCCGTAGCAGAGTCGTTTTGCCACAACCGGACGGACCAAGCAGGGCGACCAATTGGCCTGGTGGAATACTCAGATTGATATCGGCGAGCGCGACGAAGTCGCCGAAACGTTTGTGCAGTCCTTGAATCTCGATGCTCATGGGCGCTCTCCGGAGGCCGGGCTCCGCCGTTTCGCAACTGTGTGGCGCTCGATCAGCGTCTTGATCGCCAAGATGATCAGCGCGAACAGCGTTAGTAACGAAGCGCAGGCAAATGCCGCAGCGAACTGATATTCGTTGTAAAGAATTTCGATGTGCAGCGGCAAGGTGTTGGTCAGGCCGCGAATATGGCCGGACACCACCGACACCGCACCGAATTCACCCAAGGCACGGGCCGTGCAGAGCACCATACCGTAGAGCAGACCCCATTTGATATTGGGCAGGGTGACGCGCCAGAATGTGACCCAGCCGCTGGCGCCGAGTACCAGCGCTGCCTCTTCTTCCTCGCTGCCCTGCGCTTGCATCAAGGGAATCAACTCGCGGGCGATGAACGGTACGGTGACGAAAATCGTAGCGAGGACGATGCCGGGCGTGGCGAAAATTACCTTGATCCCGTGGGCGCTCAGCCACGGTCCCAGCCAACCGTGCGCGCCGAACAGCAGCACGTAGATGAGACCGGCGATGACCGGCGACACAGCGAAGGGCAGATCAATTAGGGTGATCAGCACGCTTTTGCCACGAAACTCGAACTTGGCGATGGCCCAGGCCGCTGCCACGCCGAACAGTATGTTCAGGGGGACAGCGAACGCGACGCTGGACAGCGTCAGGCGAATCGCGGACAGCGCGTAGGGGTCGGTGATAGCGGCTAGATAGACGCCAACACCTTTGCGCAGCGCCTCGTAAAACACTGCCGCTAGCGGCGCGAACAGAAACAAGATCAGGAAAGCGAACGCCGTTCCAAGCAGCAGACCGCGTACCAGCGGTGGTTCGGTGACGGTGGCCGGAGGTGTCGGATGCGACGGATCATTCATGGCGTTTCTCAGGTGCGTCGCAAGCGGCTCCAGCGCTGGAGCAAGTTGATCAGAAGTAGGAGGATGAAGGAAATCATCAGCATGACCACCGAAACCGCCGCCGCTCCCGCATAGTCGTACTGTTCCAATTTGCCGACGATGAGCAGGGGGGTGATCTCCGAGACCATCGGTAAGTTGCCGGCAATGAAGATTACCGAACCGTATTCGCCGATCGCACGGGCGAAAGCCAAGGTGAATCCGGTCAGCAGTGCCGGACGGATCGCCGGGAAAATGATCCGCTGAAAAATTTGCCAGCGATCCGCCCCCAGACTGGCGGCTGCTTCCTCGACTTCCGCTTCGAGATCCTCCAGCACGGGCTGGACAGTACGCACCACAAACGGCAACCCGATGAAGATCAAGGCGACCGCAATCCCTAATGGAGTGAATGCCACCTTGATGCCAAGCGGCTTAAGATATTGACCGATCCAGCCATTGCCGGAATAGAGTGTGGTCAGGGTAATGCCCGCTACAGCGGTCGGCAGGGCGAACGGCAAATCGACCAAAGCATCGACCAGTCGCTTACCGGGAAACTGGTAGCGGACCAAAACCCAAGCGACGATGAGACCGAAAATCGCGTTGATGGCGGCAGCTAAGAAGGCGGTGCCGAAGGTCAACCGATACGAAGCCAGAACCCGAGGCGCTAACACGATCTTCCAGAATTCTGCCCCGTTTAGTTGCAACGCCTGAAAGAAGGCCATCGCCAAAGGAATCAGCACGATCAAGCCCAGATATCCCAGTGTGAAGCCGAGCGTCAGACCAAAGCCCGGTAGAACGCTGGGTTGACGGAGTCGCCACATCATCCGAAAAGTTCCAAGGGATTAGCGGGCAGGGCAGGGAAAAGTCCCGACACCGTCGGGGACCGTCGGGGAGTGATATTGAGTCAAACGCACGCTGGGGGCTCCGCGAGGAGAGGCGGTTGGAATAGACCAGTCGCGACCGGCCAAAATCGGAAGGCCGCGACTATAACCCCAAAGTTAAAGAAGAAAAAAGAATATTTAATGATATTTATATAATGAATTGCAGCAGAAAGTTCCCCTCAATCGGGATCCTCCCCCGCAAGAGCAAATACGGTCACCGACCAGCTCTCAAGTTGAAAATCGTCACCGGCCTTAATTGAAAGCTCGCCGGCGGCCAATCGTGGCCGCGAGGTGTCCAGCAAGCAACGCCAGTGGCTGGCTCCGTTGATGACAGGCATGCGAAACGGCAAGGCGGTTGGACCGGCATTCAAGATGATGAGCAGAGTGTCATCGGTTTCCAAATAGCCGTCCGGCGTGAAATATTCGCCAGCGTCACCAGCCAGCAGCATACCGAAGCAGTGCGCTTGGGGTTCTTGCCAATGGTAGTCGCTCAAGGTACCGCCGCCGGGGCTGATCCAGTCGATGTCGCGTAATTGATTTGTTTTTGAGACATGACTGCCGTGCAGGAACTGAGGACGGCGTAATACTGGATGCTCGTGGCGCAAATTGATCAAACGACGAACGAAATCTAAAAAATCTTGTTCCTCGGGTGGGATGTTTTGCCAATTCAACCAGTTAATCTCGTTGTCTTGACAGTAAGCGTTATTATTGCCTCGTTGAGTGCGGCCTATTTCGTCACCGGCGAGCAGCATGGGTGTGCCTTGCGACAACAACAGAGTCGCTAGCATGTTACGCCGCTGACGCAAGCGGATTTGCCGAATGGCTGGATCGTCGGTCGGTCCTTCCACGCCGTGGTTGTTGCTAAAATTGGAGGGGTGGCCGTCCCGATTATTTTCGCCGTTGGCCTCGTTGTGGCGCTCGTTATAACTGACCAGATCGGCCAAGGTGAAACCATCGTGGCTGGCGATGTAGTTGATCGTGGTCCAGGAGCGTCGACAGTCGTGCTCGAACAGATCACTGGACGCCAACAGGTTAGGTGCCAGCTTCGCTAGCATCCCATCGTCGCCGCGCCAAAATCGGCGGACACTGTCTCGAAAACGATCATTCCATTCGGCGGTGCCAGCTGGAAAACCGCCAAGCTGATAGCCACCAGGACCGATGTCCCAGGGTTCGGCGATCACCTTGACCTGCGAGAGAGCGGGATCTTGGCGGATCGCGTCGAAGAAGCCGCCTCTACGGTCGTAGCCGTATTCCTCGCGGGCCAAGGTGACCGCCAGATCGAAGCGGAAACCGTCCACATGCATCTCGTCGACCCAGTAGCGCAGACTGTCCATCACCATCTGTAAGACCCGGGGGTGTATCAGATTGAGGGTGTTGCCGCAGCCGGTGTCGTTGATGTAGTAGCGACGATTGTCCGGTTGGAGTCGGTAGTAAGACGCGTTGTCGATACCCTTGAAGCTGAGCGTCGGTCCCATCTGATCGCCTTCGGCGGTGTGGTTGTAGACCACGTCGAGCAGGACTTCGATGCCGGCATCGTGCAAGCGCTTGATCATCGTCTTAAACTCGGCCAGATCCCCGCTGCTCAGGTAGCGGGGTTCCGGTGCGAAAAAACAGAGGGTGCTATAGCCCCAGTAATTGTGCAGCTTGCGATCGATCAGGAATCGGTCGTTCACAAAGGCGTGTACCGGCATCAGTTCCACAGCCGTGACGCCGAGCGATTTGAGATATTTAATGATTTCTGGGTGGGCGAGGCCAGCGAAGGTGCCGCGTAAGTGATGAGGCAAGCCTTCGTGACAAATGGTGTAGCCTCGCACATGAGTTTCGTAGATTAGGGTTTGCCGCCAAGGGATTTCAGGCGGACGGTCCCCCTCCCAGTTAAAACTGGTATCGACCACCACGCATTTCAGCATTTCGCGGGCGTTGTCGCGCGTATCGAAAGACAAGTCGGCACTCGAGTGGCCAACTTGGTAGCCGCAATGTTCGTCACGTAGGTGCAAGGTTCCATAGAACTGCTTGGCGTAGGGGTCAAGCAGCAGCTTATGGTGGTTGAAACGATGGCCAATTTGGGGTTCGTAAGGACCGGAAACCCGATAACCATAAAGGGTTCCTGGCCATAAACCTGGAACGTAGCCGTGCCAAACTTGATCGGTGTTTTCAGGCAACGTCAGTCGCTCGATCTCGCGCTGGCCCGAGGAATCGAATAGGCACAGTTCGACTTTTTCGGCGTGGGCGGAAAAAAGTGCAAAGTTAACCCCTTTGCCGTCCCAAACCGCACCGAGCGGATACGATTTACCTGGCCATACCCGAGCGCGCGATGACATGAATTAGAGTCTCCCAATTTAGTTAGGGTAAAAACGAAACTCAAAATATAGCCGGTAAAATCAAGAATAGAGGGTATCCAGTGGATATTGGCAGCCTTCTAAAGTAATTTTATATCATCATCTTCCCGATGGCATCGATACGGGAGAGCATAGCGATACACATGTATCGAAGGTAATAAGGGCTCGTCCTCAATCTTGACATCCGCCCGTCGCAAACGCGGGTTGACCGGTGGCCCAGACGCAACCGGCACAAACTCAGGTAAATATTCACCAGGCTGTAGTGGTATCAGAATCGGCAAGGGGGCTTGCATGAGCCGACGTTGAGGGCCATGCCTGTTCGGATTCTCGGCAAAAACTATATTGGCACGCACATGAGGACAGATACCACGAACACGAGCTAGTATTTCATCATCGCGAATTTCCGCTAAACGCTGCAACTCAAAACGAACCTGAGGGGTCTCGACCCGCTGCTCCAATAGCCGCCGGGCTGCTGCCATGCTGGTACGCTGAATCACTCGACCTTGTTTCGACCAGGTAAATCCGATCTTTAGAGGGCGCTGTTCAAGCAGGGGGATATGCCGATACACTTGCTTCAGGTTCAATCGAGCCGCGCCCATGCGCCGCATTGCGCTCGCAATGGTCTCCTGGCGTTGGTGCAAATCCGCCATGGCCGCATTGGTTTCGATCCGCCCCAAAGCCTTTAAAGCTAATACGGCTGCTTTAAAAGTGTCCTTGGCAGCGTTACAGGCCTGCGCCGCAGCTAATGTGTTTGGACTGGCACCTACAATACCCGGGCAGGTGATGGTTTCTCGACCATCTTGGTCATTCTCATACCAAAGCGCGCGATAGAGTTGGATGACCTTGGCACGGATATCAGATCCGTCAGACAGTTCTTCCCAAGCGAGTGATACCCAAGCGGGTAATATCACGTCTTGGCGAATATGTGCGCAGCATATATCCAGACAGTGGAGCACGTTTTCAAAACTTGCCACTAGCTGGGTTCTTAAGGCAATTACTGACAGGGGCACAGGCATAAAACCTCCTGAAAACCCATCAAATATATCATCATCTTCGAAACCAAACTAAAGAACAGGCAAATCCACCCCTTCAAACAAAACCATCACCTCCTCCGCCCCCAGCCTCTCAGCAGCCCGAACCCGTTCAGGCTGCAAATGGCCCGCGAACAACTGTATAAAATCATACATATAGCTACGCAAAAACATACCACGCCTAAAACCGATCTTAGTCACATTCGTCGCGAACAAATGGCTGGCATCCAGCCGAACCAAATCCTGATCTTGTTGCGGGTCATAAGCCATGCGCGCAACAATTCCAACACCCATCCCTAGACGAACATAAGTCTTAATCACATCAGCATCTGTCGCAGTGAAAGCCACAATCGGTTTAAGCTGCGCACTACGAAAAGCGTCGTCCAACTGCGAGTGGCCTGTAAAATTGAATACATAAGTCACTAATGGATACTGGGCGATATCATGCAGCGTCAAATAATCCAACTTAACCAACGGATGATCGAAAGGCACCAACACACAACGATGCCAGACATAACATGGCATCATCACTAGATCTTCGAACAACTCCAATGACTCAGTCGCAATTGCAAAATCTACCTCACCAGACAACACCAGCTCAGCAATTTGGGCGGGCGAGCCTTGATGTACCTGTAGAGTAACCGCAGGGTAACGCTCTCGAAATGCTTTAATTACAGAAGGCAACACATAACGAGTTTGGGTATGCGTCGTAGCAATGGACAAACTGCCACGCCGATCATCTCGATATTCCTCAGCCAACATCTGAATATTGTTTACTTCACGGAGAATACTCTCCGCTTTCATAATAATCTGCTGCCCAACAGGAGTAATCTCAGTCAGATGCTTACCATTACGAGCAAACAGCTCAACACCCAATTCTTCCTCCAACAAACGCAGTTGCTTACTAATACCCGGCTGAGACGTATAAAGGCTATCCGCAGCAGCAGAAATATTCAGGTTATTCCGAACTATCGCGGTGAGATAACGCAGCTGCTGCAGCTTCACAACTCTCTCCAGTTTGGATTAGAATAGGTTAGGTCTAATCCAAGCATCAGCAGATCTTTCAGCTAGGATAATCAACATCAAGTACCAGTACCACTCCAGTCAAAGGCGGTAGATCCATCAACAAAGAATAGGGTTGACCCATATGGTAAACCGGCAATGCACAGATATCTCCAACTACCCCACCATCACCGCAATACTGAACAGCGTTAGAATTTAAAACTTCCCGATACGTCCCCAGCAATGGAACTCCCACCTGATAGCCATTCCGCGCAATAGCTGCAAAATTTAAAATAATCAACACAATACGCTGATTATTATCACGACGCAGGTAAACAATAATAGATCGAGCTGGATCATGACAATCCAACCATTCAAAACTATCCTGTGCAAACTCATTAATGTGTAAGCTTGGTACAGAACGATACAAATTATTCAGATCCCGAAGTAAGGAAAAAATGCCGAAACACTCCGGTTGAGCAAGCAAATCCCAATCTAATGAGCTAGCAAAGTTCCACTCCTGTCCTTGAGCAAACTCATTACCCATAAAAATAATTTTTTTTCCAGGGTAAGTCCACATATAGACGTAGAGGAGACGCAAATTAGCAAAACGCTGACGTCGATCACCCGACATCTTCGCTAACAACGACCCCTTACCATGAACAACTTCATCATGAGACAGGGACAACATAAAGTTTTCTGTGAAAGCATAAAGCAATCCAAAAGTTAAAAGTTCCTGATGATGACACCGTAAAGCTGGATCAAGTGCTAAATACTCCAATGTATCGTGCATCCACCCCATATTCCATTTCATGGTGAATCCTAATCCTCCCATCCAAGAGGGTCGGGTCACCAACGGCCAAGCAGTCGATTCCTCGGCAATTATCAACACACCTGGAAAGCGGCGGCTAATAATATCGTTCAACTCACGAAAAAACGCGACAGCTTCCAAATTCTCATTGCCACCGAAAGGATTAGGTGCCCACTCACCCGAATCCCGTGCATAGTCCAGATACAACATGGAGGAAACAGCATCTACACGCAGCCCGTCCAAATGGCATTCCTCAAGCCAAAAACAAGCGCTGGCCAACAAAAAGTTTTTTACCTGGTTACGACCGTAATTAAACACCAAAGTACCCCAACCACGGTGCTCGCGACGGGTAGGGTCTTCATACTCGTAGAGATATGTGCCATCAAAACTAGCTAAGCCGTGAACATCCTTGGGAAAATGACCAGGTACCCAATCCAGAATCACACCAATGCCAGCCTGATGACAATAGTCGACAAACCAGCGAAAATCATTCACAGTCCCATAGCGACTCGTCGGCGCGAAATAACCTGTTGTCTGATACCCCCAAGAGGCGTCCAAAGGATGCTCGGTGATAGGCATCAACTCAATATGGGTAAAGCCCAGCGAGCCTACATAAGCCACTAATCGCCGGGCCAAATCCCGATACGACAAGTAATCTCCAGCAGCATCCCGTTGCCAAGAACCCAAATGAACCTCATAAACAGACAGTGGCACTCCTGACCAATTCTGGCGCCGACGCCGCGCCATCCAAACATCATCACGCCAAGAATAAGCAGTATTATCAGCCACGATGGAGCAAACCGCTGGCCGACGCTCGAAACAACGGCCATAAGGGTCACTCTTACGCAACAACTCGCCGGTCTCCCTGACCCGAATCTCAAATTGATATCGCATCCCTATCGTGACACCTGGCAAAAACAGTTCCCAAACATGGCCACGCCGGCGCAATGGATGGCAAAAGCCATTCCAGCCATTGAAGTCTCCCACCCAGCTGACTCGCTCCGCGTTCGGTGCCCAAACGGAAAACAGGACTCCAGCGATACCATCGATCAGCCGTGGATGCGCACCCAGTAGCCGATAAGCATGCAGATGGCGGCCTTCGTTGAACAAATGCAAATCATAAAGGCTCAATTGCGGCGGGAAGCTGTATGGATCATGCACTGTAAATTCACGGCCGTCGGCATCGACCCACGCGAGCCGATAATAAGATGGCAACGCTTTCGCAACCCCTTGCCATTCGAAAAGATCGGTGTTGGCCAGTCTCCGCAGTGGCTGACCAATGTCAGCCAGACAAACTTGCCGGGCATTAGGCCAAAATGCCCGGATAGTGACTTGCTCACCGCAATCATGACGACCGAGTACCGCAAAGGGATCGGGATGCCGTCCCTCACTTAGTAAGACCGCATCGAATATGATTCGATTGTCATCATTATCAAGGTGCATCATCAAGCGTCAATCATTCTGGTCACTAAAATATCGTTCTCACCCACCAAGGCATCATAAGTGACACTGGGCCACCCCTGAAACCTACTACTATATATATCCAGACCCATCAGAGATGCCATAGTCACAAGCGGCCCGCCACCCAGGCCGCTTGAATACCCGAAACATCGGGGAATCATAACAGAGAGGGATATTAAACGCATGAGCGCTGCCATTACCTCGCGTTTCGTCAGTCGCCTGACCCGGCAAACCCTCGCACTGGTTCTCGCCGGAGGCCGTGGCAGCCGACTCAAGCAACTTACACTGTGGCGTGCCAAACCGGCAACGCCATTCGGCGGAAAATACCGGATCATCGATTTTCCGTTATCCAACTGTATCAACTCTGGGATCCGGCGGATTTGCGTGTTGACTCAATACAAGGCGCACTCTCTAATCCAACATATCCAGCGCGGCTGGGGATTTCTACGAGGCGAGTTTGGCGAGTTCGTGGAGCTGCTGCCGGCCCAACAACGGATCGATGAATCATCCTGGTACCGAGGTACCGCCGATGCGGTCTACCAAAACCTAGATATCATCCGCACCCACGAACCCGATTTTGTGTTAATTCTGGCGGGTGATCACATCTACAAGATGGACTATGGACCGATGTTGGCTCACCATGTGGAAAGCAAGGCGGATGTCACCGTTGGCAGCGTCGAAGTCCCGCGCGAGCGTGCTTGCGAGTTCGGCGTGCTGACGGTCAACGAACAAAACGAGGTGATCCGATTCACGGAAAAACCCAGGGAACCGGAGACCTTGCCAGGGCGGGAAAATATGGCGCTCGCTTCGATGGGTATTTACGTGTTCAACACGCAATTCCTTTTCGAGAGGTTGATCGAGGATGCGGATTTGCAAACCTCTAACCACGATTTTGCCAAGGATATTCTTCCCCGCCTGCTGGGACAGCATCGTATCGTGAGTTATCCATTTCGCGATGTGCAAACCAAGGCACAGAGTTATTGGCGCGATGTGGGCACGGTGGATGCGTTTTGGGAAGCGAACATGGAGCTGGTCGGGATCGATCCCGAACTAAACCTGTACGATGAGCACTGGCCGATTTGGACCTACCTGGATCAGTCGCCTCCCGCTAAGTTCGTGTTCGACGACGATGGTCGGCGCGGCATGGCGGTTGATTCAATGGTAGCGGACGGTTGCATCATTTCAGGTGGTTACGTGAACCACTCGCTACTTTTTTCCGGCGTGCAAGTCCATTCCTACGTGAAGTTGCGGGATGCGGTGGTGTTGCCAGGCGTCGATATCGGCCGCTATTGTCAGCTTGATCGAGTGATCATCGACCGGGCGTGCATTATTCCACCGGGTACAGTCGTCGGCGCGAATCCCGAAGAGGACGCACGACGCTTTTACCGCACCGAGAAGGGGGTAGTCCTCATCACGCGGGAAATGTTGGGCCAGGAATCGCCGCGCGTGCGTTAAAGTACGCGATATCAACCTTGAGATAATGAATAAATAAACACCTCATCTTAGGAGAGTCTCTCATGAGCCAAGGCTCGCCATTCGACAGGCGGCGCGCAGGACTGTTGTTGCATCCAACCTCGCTACCCGGTGGTAGCGGCAGCGGTGATCTAGGACCGGATGCTTATCGGTTCGTGGATTTCATGGTCGCTTGCGGGTTCAGCGTTTGGCAAACGCTGCCGCTAGGACCGCCACACGACGATCTATCTCCCTATTCGGCCCAATCGGCCCATGCCGGTAACCCACGCCTGATCGCGTTGGAGCCATTGATCGAGGCTGGCTGGCTAAAACCGGATGGGGGGCCTAGCATCAACGAAGATGGTTGGACTTATCGACAACGACGCCTGATCGAAGCCCTGCCGGGCTTCGAAAAAGCGGGCCGGATACGAGGAGAATACGAAGCGTTTTTGGATCAACATCAATCCTGGCTGGATGATTTTGCTCTATACCAAGCCATTCGCGCCGCGCAAGGCCAGTCCGCTTGGGCCGACTGGCCACCCGAATTGCGAGATCGCCATCCAGAGGCGCTGGCGGCGATGCGCCAGCAGCTCGACAAGAGCCTTGCGCAATGCCGGTTCGAACAATTCCTGTTTCATCGACAGTGGACGGCAATCAAAAAGTACGCGAATGAGCGAGGCATTCTGATTTTTGGCGACATTCCGCTGTTCGTTGGTTACGACAGCGCCGATGTGTGGGCACGGCGGGATTGCTTCTTGCTAGACGATGAGGGACGACCGAAAGTGGTTGCTGGCGTGCCACCCGACTACTTTTCAGCCACCGGCCAGCTATGGGGTAACCCACACTATGCATGGGAATCGATGCGGGCCGACGGGTTTCAGTGGTGGAAAGACCGTATCCATACGCAGTTGACCCAGTTCGATCTATTGCGGATCGATCATTTCCGGGGACTGGAGGCATACTGGGAAATCCCGGCTGATGCTGAAACGGCTGTATCCGGACGCTGGCAGCTGGCTCCAGGCGATGAATTATTCCGGACCCTGCGCGCTAAATTCGGCCGGTTGCCGCTGGTGGCCGAGGATCTCGGCATCATCACCCCAGAAGTCGAGACGCTGCGGGACAACCACGGTTTACCGGGCATGAAAGTGCTGCACTTCGCCTTCGGGGGTGGGGCCGATAATCCGTATCTGCCCCATAACCACGTCCTGAATTCGGTCGTCTATACCGGCACTCATGACAATAATACAACGCTGGGCTGGTTCGAGGAATTGGACGAGCAAACCCGTGCTCATCTATTCGATTATCTTGGCGGTCATCCGGCGTCGATACCGGAACTGCTGGTACGCTGCGCGTTCGCCTCGGTAGCGCGCCTGGCGGTGGTGCCAATGCAGGATATTCTATCGCTTGGCGGTGAGGACCGTATGAATCGGCCTGGCGTGGCCAAAGGCAACTGGCGCTGGCGGTTTCGCTGGGATCAGGTCAGTTCCGGTGTGGCGGCACACTACCGGCACTTGCTGGAACTGTACGGACGGGTGTGAATGCACATTGAAGCCGACCTGAAACTGGGATTCAAAGACGTTTTGATTCGGCCTAAACGCTCGACGCTAAGCAGCCGCGCCCAGGTCAGTTTGGAACGCACTTTCAAGTTTCGCCACACGGGTCGGACTTGGACAGGCGTTCCGATCATGGCGGCCAACATGGACACCGTCGGTACCTTCGCGATGGCCACAATGCTGTCCAGGCAGGGACTATTCACGGCCGTGCATAAGCACTATTCGGTGGAAGAGTGGGACACCTTCGCAAAGCACTCGCAAAGCGGCGACGGCCCACGACTGCCGCATGTCGCAGTGAGCACCGGCATTCTCGACGACGATCTGACCAAACTCTATCGTATCCTGGAATGTCATCCTGAGTTGGCGTTCGTCTGCATGGACGTAGCGAACGGCTACTCGGAGTATTTCGTGGATCAGATCAGCAAGGTGCGAGCACGATATCCAGACAGAATCATCATGGCTGGGAACGTCGTCACCGGGGAGATGGTGGAACAATTGCTGTTGTCAGGCGCCGATATGGTCAAGGTCGGCATTGGGCCTGGCTCGGTCTGCACCACGCGGGTCAAGACGGGCGTGGGGTATCCACAGTTGTCGGCGATCATCGAATGTGCCGACGCAGCCCACGGTCTGTCGGGCCAGATTATCTCGGACGGTGGTTGCACCTGTGCCGGCGATGTCGCCAAGGCGTTCGGGGCAGGAGCGGATTTCGTGATGTTGGGCGGCATGCTGGCCGGGCACGACGAGGGGGGTGGCACCCTGCTGGAACGGGACGGCCAGCGGTTCGTCGAATTCTATGGAATGAGTTCAAGGACAGCGATGGAGAAGTACAGCGGTGGCGTCGCCGAATACCGCGCCTCCGAAGGTAAAACCGTCACCGTACCCTATCGGGGACCGGTGGCGGAGACGATCAAGGATATTCTGGGCGGACTGCGCTCGACCTGCACTTACGTCGGCGCTAGTCAGTTGAAGGAATTGACCAAGCGCACCACCTTCGTGCGGGTGGCGGAACAACAAAATCCCATTTTCGATTCCTAAACACGCATGACTGTACCTGCTAACGTCATCTGGAAACTACTGACCGCCATCCGCGAACAACAGCCACTGGTGCACAACATCACTAATTTCGTCGTGATGAACAACACGGCAAACGCGCTGTTGGCCTTGGGTGCTTCACCGGCAATGATCCACTCCAGCGACGAGGTCGAGGATTTCGTCACACTCAGCCAAGCGTTAGTGATCAATATCGGCACGCTTTACTCGGAACAGCTGGCAGCTTGCAAGTTGGCGGCCCGACGGGCACGGACGGCGGGTGTGCCGTGGATTCTCGATCCGGTTGGGGTGGGAGCGACGCCGTACCGGCGAGCGGCGGTGAGTGCTCTGGCACGGTTGCAACCCAATGTCATCCGAGGCAATGGCTCGGAAATCATCACTCTGGCAGAGCAGACACCGGCAGGGCAGGGCAGGGGAGTCGATAGCCTGCATGGTTCAAAGATCGCACTGGACGGAGCACGACACCTGGCGGTGGATATCAATGCCGTGGTCGCGATAACAGGTGCGATCGACTACGTGACCGACGGCCGCCAAGTCGTGGCCATCGAGAACGGCCATCCTTTGATGGCGCGGGTCACCGGCTTGGGTTGCTCGGCGACAGCGGTTATCGGAGCATTCCTGGCAGTGGAGCGGGATACCTTCGTGGCTACCGTAGCGGCGCTGGCGGTGTTTGGAGTGGCAGGCGAGATTGCAGCGGAACGGTCACCGGGACCAGGAAGCTTGCAGGTGATGTTACTGGATACTTTGTACGCGCTTGATGAGGTAACGCTGAGCGCAAAGCTGCGGGTAAACATAGTGAGTTAGTTAGAGAATGAGGCGCGAGGCAATCTGTAACCTCGCGCCTCGCGGTCCTAGACCGGCAGCTCGGAGCTGCCCATCAAATACTCATCGACCGCTCGGGCGCACTGCCGCCCTTCGCGAATTGCCCAGACTACCAGCGATTGTCCGCGTCGCATGTCGCCAGCCGAGAAGATTTTATTGACCGAGGTCTGATAATCGTCGGTACTGGCGGCAATATTGCCGCGCTCGTCCAAGGCCACGCCCAGATCCTGCAACATGCCGGCATGAACCGGATGGACGAAACCCATCGCCAGCAGCACGAGCTCAGCCTTGATCTCGAATTCGCTGCCCGATACTTCGGCCATAATCTGCCGGCCATTGTTTTCGCGCCACTCCAGCCGTACGACCTGAATCGCTCCGACTTGGCCGTCTTGACCGAGGAAGCGCTTGGTGGCGACCGCCCAATCTCGTTCGCAACCCTCCTCGTGAGAGCTTGAAGTCCGCAGCTTCAACGGCCAGTTTGGCCAGGTTAGCAGCTTATCTTCGTTCAGCGGCGGCTTGGGCATGATTTCCAACTGGGTCACCGACCGCGCGCCTTGGCGGATCGAGGTGCCGACGCAATCGGAGCCAGTGTCGCCACCGCCGATGACCACTACATCCTTGCCGGTGGCCAGAATTTCCTCGGCAGCGATTTTTTGTCCGGCCACTCGGTGATTCTGCTGGGTCAGGAAATCCATCGCGAAATGGATGCCGTGGAGTTCACGACCCGGCACGTTCAGGTCGCGCGGTTGCTCGGAACCACCTGTCAGCACCACGGCATCAAACTCGGCCAACAATGCTCGGGCGGGAATATCAGTACCCACATGGCTATTGGGTCGGAATTCGATACCTTCGGCCTGTAATTGCCCCAATCGGCGGTCGATCAACCAGGATTCCAGCTTGAAATCAGGAATACCGTAGCGAAGCAGCCCACCGATCCGGTCGTTTTTCTCGAATACCACCACGACGTGACCGGCCCGCGCCAGTTGCTGGGCGCAAGCCAAGCCAGCGGGACCGGAGCCGATCACGGCAACCCGTTTGCCGGTACGGTGGGCAGCGATCTGCGGCTGGACCCAGCCTTCCGCCCAACCTTTATCGATAATGGCACATTCAATATCCTTGATCGTCACTGGCGAATCGTTGAAGTTCAATGTGCAGGAGGCTTCGCAGGGCGCCGGACAAATCCGCCCGGTGAATTCCGGGAAGTTGTTCGTGGAGTGGAGCACCTCCAAAGCCTCGCGCCAATTGCCGCGATATACCAGATCGTTCCAATCGGGAATGATGTTATGCACCGGACAGCCGCGATGGCAGTACGGTATGCCGCAATCCATACAGCGGGCGGCCTGCTCGCGAACAGCGGGTTCCGGCAGCGCCGCAACAAAATCGCGAAAGTGCGTGATCCGCTCCGCGACCGGCGCATAGCCGTGCTCGTGACGGACGATTTCCAGAAAACCGGTTGGCTTACCCATCTTCAAGCTCCCACGGCCAGACCGGCCTTCTCGTCGTGACGGGCGGCACGGACTTTAGCCTGCATGTCCTGCAACGCGCGTCGATAATCCAGTGGCATGATCTTCACGAACTTCGGCAATAACTCCCGCCAGTGTTCCAGCACTCGATGAGCGGGCTCACTGCCTGTATGCAAGTAATGGCGGGCGATCAGGATTTGCAGGCGTTTGGCATCGTGACGCAACATGTCTTCTGGCAATTCGGCCTGAGCCAGCCCGCTCCAGTCATCGCGTAGAACCCGGACGTTAAGGGTTTCCTCGGTGTCGTTCAACGGTTCAAGCGCGACCATGGCTTTATTGGCGCGGAGGGCGAAATCTCCGGTTTCATCCAGCACGTAGGCGACGCCGCCGCTCATGCCGGCGGCAAAATTGCGGCCGGTTGGTCCCAGCACCACCACCACGCCGCCGGTCATGTATTCGCAACCATGGTCGCCGGTGCCTTCAACGACGGCGACAGCCCCGGAGTTGCGGACGGCGAAACGCTCGCCGGCTACACCCCGGAAGTAGCATTCACCGGCAATGGCGCCATACAGCACGGTGTTGCCAACGATGATATTTTCCTCGGCGCGCAGGCGGCTGTCCGGGGAGGGTCGGACGATGATCCGACCGCCAGAGAGTCCCTTGCCAACGTAGTCGTTAGCCTCCCCGGTCAGTTCCAAGGTTACCCCGTGGGCCAGGAAAGTGCCGAAGCTCTGTCCGGCCGTACCATGCAAACGGATGTGGATGGTATCGTTCGGCAAGCCGGCGTGGCCATAGCGACGCGCAACCTGACCGGAAAGCATGGCGCCAGTGGTGCGATCGGTATTGCGGATCGGCGTTTCGATCCGCACCGGCTGGCGGGACTCCAAAGCCGGCTGGGCCTGGGCGATCAAGCGGTGATCCAGCACGCCACTCAAGCCATGATCCTGTTTCTCGCGGTGATGGGTAGCAACGCCGGCAGGAGCCGGTGGCATGGCCAGCAAGCGGGTGAAATCCAACCCGCGTGCCTTCCAATGGTGAATGGCGCGGCGCATGTCGAGCCGGTCGGCGCGGCCGATCATCTCGTCGAAGGTGCGGAAGCCCAGTTGGGCCATCAACTCGCGGACTTCCTGGACCAGGAAAGTGAAGAAGTTGATGATATGAGCAGGCTGGCCAGGGAAGCGCTTGCGCAATTCCGAATCCTGGGTGGCGACGCCGACCGGGCAGGTGTTGAGATGGCACTTGCGCATCATCACGCAGCCAGCGGCGATCAGCGCGCCGGTGCCGAAGCCGAACTCGTCGGCACCCAGCAGAGCACCGATCACGATGTCACGGCCGGTGCGCAGACCACCGTCCACTTGAACGGCGATACGGCCGCGCAGGTGGTTACGCACCAAGGTCTGATGGGTCTCGGCCAAGCCGATTTCCCAAGGTGAGCCGGCATTCTGGATCGAAGTCAGCGGGCTAGCGCCAGTACCGCCGTCTTCCCCGGAAATGGTGACATGGTCAGCGTGAGCCTTGGCCACACCGGCAGCTACCGTACCGACACCGATCTCGGAAACCAGCTTGACGCTGATGTCCGCCTGCGGGTTGGCATTTTTTAGATCGAAAATCAGTTGGGCCAAATCCTCGATCGAGTAAATATCATGGTGTGGCGGCGGCGAGATCAAGCCGACGCCGGGGGTGGAATGACGGACTCGGGCGATCCAGTCGTTGACCTTGTGACCGGGCAGTTGCCCCCCCTCGCCGGGCTTGGCACCTTGCGCCATCTTGATTTGAAGCGCGTCGGCGTTGACCAAATATTCAGCGGTGACGCCGAAACGGCCGGAGGCGACTTGCTTAATCGCCGAGCGAATGGAGTCGCCATTTTCCAGCGGTTGATAGCGGATCGGATCTTCGCCGCCCTCACCGGTGTTGGACTTGGCACCCAGCCGGTTCATGGCAGTGGCCAGCGTCGTGTGGGCTTCCCAGGAGATCGAGCCGAAGGACATCGCACCGGTGGCCATCCGCTTGACGATTTCGCTGGCCGGCTCCACCTCGTCCAAGGGCAAGGGCTGGGAGGTGAGTCGAAATTCAAACAGGCCGCGCAAGTTGCGGAGATGATCGCGTTGATCGTTCATCACTTGGCTGTACTGCTTGAATTGTCGATAGTCGCCAGAGCGTACCGCGTGCTGGAGCAGGGCAATGGTTTCCGGCGTCCAGGCGTGTTCTTCGCCACGAATGCGGAACGCGAGCTCGCCGCCTACGTCCAGGGCATTGCGATACAGTGGCGCATCGCCAAAGGCCAACCGGTGGCGCCGGACCGTTTCCTGAGAGATTTCCTCCAGTTCGACGCCCTCGATCACGCCTTGGGTGCCCGTGAAGTAGTGGTCGACGAACTCGCCGGCCAATCCGACCGCCTCGAAAATCTGCGCGCCGCAGTAAGATTGGTAGGTGGAAATGCCCATCTTGGACATGACCTTGAGGATACCCTTGGAAATAGCCTTGGTATAGTGCTCGTGCGCTTCGGTTTCGGTCAGCTTCTGCTGCAAGCCTGGGAGCATCGAGGATAGGGTATCGAAGGCTAGATAAGGGTTGATGGCTTCGGCACCGTAGCCGGCTAGCAGGCAGAAATCGTGAACCCGCTTGGCTTCGCCGGTTTCGACCACTAGCCCGACCTCGGTACGTAGACCGGTGCGGATCAGGTGATGATGAACGGCAGCGGTGGCGAGCAAGGCGGGAATGGCGATGTGGTCGGCATCCATGCTTCGGTCGGAGAGGATGATGATGTTGTTGCCGTGACGTACCACGTCAGCCGCTTCGCGGCAGAGATCTTCCAAGGCACGCGCCATGCCATCGGCACCACGCTCTACCGGGTAGCAGATGCTCAACGTCTTGGTACGGAACGCTTTATCGACGTGATACTCAATACGGCGGATGCGTTCCAGATCCTCGTTATCGAGAATCGGCCGCTTGACTTCCAGACGCTTGTGGGTACCGCCACTGCCGAGATCCAATAGATTGGGCCGAGGACCGACGAACGATACCAGTGACATCACCAGCTCCTCACGGATCGGATCGATCGGGGGGTTGGTGACCTGGGCAAATTTCTGCTTGAAGTAGTCGTATAGCAGCTTGGGTCGGCCAGACAACACAGCGGGAGGAATGTCGCGACCCATGGAGCCGATCGGGTCTTCGCCATTCACCGCCATCGGCACCAGAAAAGCGCGGACGTCTTCCTGCGTGTAGCCAAAAGCTTGCTGGCGGCGCAGGAGGGTACCTGTATCGGGAGCCATTGGCCCCACTTCGACTGGCAAATCGCGCAAGTGGATTTGCGTGGCGTCCAGCCAGGCTTGATAGGGGTGAGTGGACGCGAGCTGTTCCTTGATTTCGTCGTCGTCAATGATGCGGCCCTGTTCCAGGTCGATCAGGAGCATCTTGCCAGGTTGCAACCGCCACTTCTTAACGATTTTTTCCTCTGGAACCGGCAGCACACCCATTTCCGAGGCCATGATTACCTGATCGTCGTCGGTGACGAGATAGCGGGCAGGGCGCAGACCGTTCCGATCGAGGGTGGCGCCAATTTGTCGGCCGTCGGTGAAGGCGATCGCGGCCGGTCCGTCCCATGGCTCCATCAGCGCGGCGTGATATTCATAGAAGGCGCGGCGCTTGGGGTCCATCAACGGATTGTCGGACCAAGCCTCTGGCACCATCAGCATCATGGCGTGGGGCAGGGAATAGCCGCCGGCAAGCAGTAGTTCGAGAGCGTTATCGAAGGTGGCCGAGTCAGAAGCGCCGTCACCGATCAGCGGCCAGAGCTTATCCAAGTCAGCGCCAAGCCGTTCGGATTTCATGTTGTGGCGGCGGGCCAGCATCCAGTTGATATTGCCGCGCAGGGTGTTGATTTCGCCGTTGTGGCACAGGTAACGGAACGGGTGTGCCAGCGCCCAGGATGGGAAGGTGTTGGTGGAAAACCGTTGATGAACCAATGCCAGCGCCGATTCCAAGCGAGTATCGCGCAAATCGGGATAGTACACGCCGATGTTACGGGACAGGATCATGCCCTTGTAGACGAGGGTGCGCGAGGATAGTGACGCGACATAGAACTGCTGACGGCTGGGTAAGTCCCGACTCCAAATAATATGATGGGTTTGCTTACGGATGACGAATAGCTTGCGCTCGAAGGCATCACCATCAGGGCAGTTGGCGCCGCGTTGGATGAAGATTTGGCGAATCACCGGTTCGGTGGGACGAACGCTGTGGCCTAGACAAGAATTGTCGGTTGGAACATCGCGCCAGCCCAACACTGTTTGTCCTTCAGTAGCCACACACGTTTCCAGCGCAGCCTCACTTTGGGCGCGGGCGGCTGGATCGCGTGGCAGGAAAATCATTCCGACCGCGTAATCGCCCGGCTGCGGCAGGTGGATGCCGAGATTAGCGCATTCGGCCCGTAAGAAGGCGTCGGGAAGTTGCACTAGGATACCGGCGCCATCGCCGGCCAAGGGGTCGGCGCCCACTGCGCCGCGATGGCTTAGGTTAGCCAGGATTTCCAGACCTTGACGAACGGGCTGGTGACTTTTGCGATTCTTGATATCGACGACGAATCCGATACCACAGGAATCGTGCTCGTTGCGTGGGTCGTAGAGCCCTTCAGAGGCAGGCAGGCGGGTCACACTCATGGTCATTCCTCAAATAACAGCGGCTGACGGCCTCCTTGCTCGGACGGTTTTTCCAGCCAATGGTTAGGCCCAAAACCGCAATAATCCCAAAATACATACTACCGACCCCACGACCGTTCACGCAACAGCCGTTGAAGAATAGCATCGGCTAAGCAGCTACTCGATAACCGGATTCCGGATTATCGTTACATCCTGTCTTGCCAGGTAAACCGACCCGTGACGAGATTGCTATTTAATCCTTAAGGCGATGGCGTTCCATGGTTTCGTGCCATTCCTTTTCCTCGGCGTGCAAATACAAGCCGGTCGTATCGATGCGGGCGTGGCGGGCGTTACGCTGAAGGAATTGAATGTCAATACCGGCATCGGCCTGGTGGGTGATGCTGGTGTGGCGAAACCAGTGGGTCGAAGCGCGGCGCAACTTGTCGGCCTGATGGGGATCGTCCGCTTCCAGCCGAGCCGCTGCCTTAGCGACCAAGTCCTTGATGATCCGGTAGATCATGTTATCGCCGATACCGTCGGTTCCTTTGAGGTTAAGCACCAGCGGAGTGGTTTCGTCTGGCGCGGGGAGGGGTGGTAAACCGTAAAAGCGTCGGTAGTCGCGCAGCGCTTGTAGCATATCCTGGTTGACGGGAACTTGGGCCTCTTTGCGACCTTTGCCGATCACGCGCCACCACCAGCGCCCACGAACTTGGATAAAGCTGTTCATGGCGTGACCGGCGACCTCACTGACCCGTGGACCCAGCAGGTAGAGCAGGGCCGTCAGATACTTGGCACGGGCGTGGTGCTGGCGGTCACGCTCGCTGTCGCGGGGTAGGTCATCGACCGTAGCCAGCAGAGCCTGCCATTGGTCGTGTTCGAGAAAGCGTTCCACTTGGCGCATGGGTTGATGGCCACGACTCCGGCGGCGGGCCAGCGCCAACGGGTTGCCGGCGAGATAGCCAGCCTTGACCAAATAACTGAACAGAGAATTGATGATCAGCACGGCGACTTTGCGGCTGGCGGGATTGAGCGGGCCGAGAAACGGTCGCCAGCGGGGGCTGAAGCGAGGTGCTTTCTGCCCACACCAACGGTCGTGGGGTTGGGGGTCGGCGAGGAAAGTTTCGTAAAGAATGCAATCCTCGCGGGTGAGGCTGGACAGCGGTTTGCCGCGTTCCAACAGCGCCCACAGCAACAGACGCTCAGCTTCCTTACGGTAGTTGCGCAGGGTCTGCGGGGAGTCATGAAATTCGGCTAGCCAGGCTTGGAGGGCCTCCAAATCGTTGCCGGCGGCCAGTTGGCAGACCACGTCTGGCCCGGCGCGGTTGGTGCCAGCCCGACCGTCGAGGGTTTCCGGTACTCGCAGGCGTTCCAGAGGCAGGGGAAGGGCGGGAGACGAAGGCGGGGTATTCTCTTCGCCCTGAAGGAGAAAGGTTGAGGATGGAGGTACAACACTCATGGTGTAAGTTCCACTCTAGATCTTCAGGCGAGCGGATTTTGCCAGTCATCCATAAAAAATGCTGAAAAACATAATTCATGATTATGAGGATAATCTTGAATTTTTAGTCTAAAAAATATGTAAAAATACGTGTTATGTAATTATCCATTTGTTATTATCCGTGCATCTTCAATCCTCACTGAGTGATTTGCCCCGCTATGGCTCGCACTGGAATCAGTTATGAAGATGTTCGGAATGCAGCCGAAACATTACTCGGACGTGGCCTAAATCCCACTATCCAACGCATTCGCGAACTGCTCGGCACCGGCAGCAACACCACCATCAGCGAACACCTGAAAAGCTGGCAACAACAACTGTCCGAAACAACCAAAATCGTTTTGCCACCTACCGTCCCTGAAGCAGTTAGGACGGCCTTGGAAGTGTTTTGGAAAATTGCGGTACAACAAGCTGAAGCCGTGTTCGAGGATCAACGGCTCGCAGCCACGCAGGCAGTCGCTGATGCCGAACAGTCGCGGAATTCAGCTCTCGCGGATTTGCACAAAGCGCAAACTGCCGCAAGCGATTTTCGCCTGCAACTCGAAGCCTCCCAGACCACCGCCCGCACGCTAGCTGACCGCCTGTTGGTGGAACAGGAGCGTCGTGCCGCCGCTGAAACGGCTGTTGAATCTGCCGAACAGCGTGCCCTAACCGCTGCTGAAACCGTCGCGCAAATTCGCACCGAAACCGAAGCACGGGTTGCGCAACTGGAAACCCTGCTCCAGCAATTGCGGGAGGATTTAAAACGACAAGAAGCGGAAGCCCACCGCCAGTTGGAAATAGAGCGTCAGCGTGGTGAGACAAACGAAATTCGTCTCACCCAAATCCTCGACCAAAACCGCGCGGAATGGGCTGCCGAGCGCCAAGCATTGATAACGGATAGAAATGACTGGAAAAATAGAGAAACTGCTTGGCTCGAACGATTGGAAAAACAAGAGCGAGAGAACGCTTCGAATCGCGAAGCGCTAGCCGTTGCCAATGAACGCTTGCGCGGTTTAACCGTCGATGCTCAACAACTGAGAGACAGTCTGCGGGAAAGCGAGGCTCGCAATCTGGAAATCCTGCGCGTCACCGAGAATCTCCGCGGCGAGTTAAAAGCAGCGTTCGATACTCAACAACACCTGCAAAAACAACTAGATCGGGAACGACGGGAACGGACCAAGCACAAACTCATACCCGACTCGAAATAGCATTTTTGAATATCTTCTATTCTCTGGTTAGAGTCGTGGAGAGTCGCTAAAATTTAAATCTCATGCACAGCATGGAAATACGAGCATTTTGCTCAAGATCTGCCAGCCGATCACTGGCATCCGCCATCGAATAAATAAAACCCGAGGTCCGCACACCCATGAATGCAGTGGTACACGCCCAGACCGAAAGCCGTCATCTGCTCTCCGGCAACGAGGCCGTGGCGCGTGCCGCCTGGGAGGCCGGGGTCCGGGTCGCTGCCGCCTACCCTGGTACACCCGCCACCGAAATCCTCGAAAATATCGCCCTTTACCCCAATATCTACTCCGAATGGTCCGTCAATGAAAAAGTGGCGGTGGAAGTTGCCATCGGTGCCTCGCTGGCAGGATCACGCGCCCTAGCTGCCATGAAGCACGTCGGTATGAACGTCGCTTCCGATGCATTCATGACTCAATCACTGGCTGGCGTGGTCGGTGGGTTGGTCATCGTGGTGGCCGATGACGTGGGACTGTCTTCGTCGCAAAACGAGCAGGATTCGCGCTACTGGGGCCGCTTCGGCCACATGCCGATTCTAGAGCCGGCTGACTCGCAAGAAGCCTATGAGATGGTCAAGCGGGCCTTCCCTCTGTCCGAAGAGTACGAAACGCCGGTTATCGTCCGCATGACCACCCGTGTTTGCCACGTCAAGGCCATGGTGACCGTTGAGAGCCAACGGATCGAGCATCGCGCCGCCGGGTTCCAGAAAAACCCCCAACGCTGGGTGATGACCCCAGCCAATGCCAAACCGCGCCTGCCATTACTGCACGAACGCGATCGGAAATTACGGGAGTTGAGCGAAAGAGTCGATCTCAACGCCATCTTCCCCGGCGGTGATCGGCGCATCGGCTTCGTCACTGCCGGGCCCGCCTTCATGCACGTTCGCGAAACCTTCCCGAATGCTCCGGTACTCAAGCTCGGTTTCAGTTGTCCGCCGCCGCTGGCTAAAATCCGCGACTTTGCCAGCCAAGTGGAAACCCTCGTCGTGGTCGAGGAAACCGAGCCGCTGTTGGAAATCGAAATCCGCGCTGCCGGTCTAGACGTGCACGGCAAGGATATCCTGCCCCGCTTCGGCGAACTGGCACCTAGTGTGCTGCGTCCAGCCGTCAAACCCCTGTTGGGCGAACCTTATGAGGTGCCGAAACGGCCGGGCGTCAATGTCTTCCCTCGCCCGCCAACCATGTGTGCCTCCTGCCCGCATCTTGGCCCTTACTTTGCGCTCTCCCACATTCGCAACCTCAACATCGTCGGTGATATCGGCTGCTATACCCTCGGCGCCGGCCACCCCTGGAACGCGCTGGACACCTGCACCTGCATGGGCGCCTCGCTCAGCATGGCCCACGGCATGGACAAAGGTCGGGGCGAATCCGACGAAAAGAAAAGCATCGTTGCGGTCATCGGCGATTCCACCTTCCTGCACATGGGGATGCAGGGTCTGCTGAACATGATCTACAACCGGGGCAACGTCACCGTGCTCCTGCTGGATAACCGCTCAGTCGGTATGACCGGCGGCCAAGAAAATCCCGGCACCGGCCAAGATTTACACGGGCTGCCCGCGCCGCGCGTGGATTTCGCCAAGCTTGCCGAAGCCTTGGGAGTTCGGCCCGAACGCATTCGCATGGTTGATCCCTACGAATTGCCGACCATCGTCAAGCTGGTGCGCGAAGAGATCAAGATGGAGGAGCCATCGATTATCATCACGAACCGCCCCTGCTCGCTCACCGACCGTTTCGAGCGCCTCCAGCCCTACACGGTCATCGATGACAAATGCACGGGCTGCGGCAACTGCATCGATCTTGGATGCCCCGCGATTTCCGTCGCCCGCCGTGAAACGGTGACTGCCAAGAGCGGTAAAAGCAAGGAGCTCGTATTCGCCCACATCGATGCCAACACCTGCACCGGCTGCCATATGTGCGTTGGAACCTGCGCGCCCGAAGCCATCAGCCAGCCGCAACCGCAAAACCGAACCATCTGGATTCAACCCCATGCATGACGGCATCATCAACATTCTTGTCGTGGGTATCGGCGGTCAAGGGGTGATGACCGCTGCTGAAATGTTAGCTCGCACCGCCTTAAGCCAAGGCTATGATGTTAAGAAAACCGAGGTGGCCGGCATGGCCCAGCGCGGCGGGGTTGTCTCTTCGCACGTTCGTTTCGGCCCCAAGGTCTACTCGCCGCAAATCGATGCCGGCGAGGCCGACTTGCTGGTCGGTTTCGAAGCAGCCGAAAGCCTACGCTGGCTGCCCCAACTTCGCCCGACTGGCGTGGCAATGGTCAACACGCTACGCATCGCGCCACCGGTGGTTTCGGCCGGACTGTACGACTATCCCGTTGACCCCATCAGCGAACTGGCGGCAGCGGGAATCGAAGTACATGCTTTCGATGCCGGGGCCATCGCCGAGGAATTGGGTAACGCTAAGCTGATCAATACCATCATGTTGGGAGCGATCAGCGACCATCTCCCCTTCCCCGCCGAGGTTCTCAAAACAAATATCATCGAAGGCTTTCGCGCCCACAAGCCAAAGCTTGCGGATATCAACGCCAAAGCATTCGACGCAGGGCGGGAAGCAGGTCATGTCAGGGCCTTTTCCCAACGGCCAGCAGCGCAAACTTCATAAAGTTTCACAGGGTGCGAACATATTACGACTGCGAATGAGCCACCCAGCCTAAGCTGGCACCCGATAATCACCAAACCACAGGGGGACACAATGAGAACGGTTTTTTGGAAAGGCATCATCGCTGCAGCACTGCTTGTAGTAGGCAGCCTGGCCAACAGCGCCGAACCGATCAAGATCGGCTCCTTTCTCACGGTGACCGGTCCAGCCTCGTTCCTGGGCGATCCCGAACTCAAGACGCTTCAAATGTACGTCGAGGACATGAATGCCAAGGGCGGTATCAAGGGCCACAAGCTCGAATTCATTCATTATGATACCGGCGGCAAGGCTCAGGACGCGGTCAGTTTCGTCAAGCGTCTGATTCAGAATGACAAAGTGGACATTATCGTTGGCGGCACCACCTCGGGTGACACCCTGGCGGTTATCCCGGAAGTCGAAAAAGCAGGTATTCCGCTGATCTCCCTGGCCGGTGGAATCGAGATTATTGAACCTGTCAAGAAATGGGTATTTAAAGTTGCCCACACCGACCGCATGGCCGCTGCCAAGATTTTCGAGGATTTACGCAAGCGCAACCTGACCAAGGTCGCCTTAATCACCGGGGATGGCGGCTTTGACAAATCCGGCCGAGAGCAGGTTTTGAAGCTGGCGCCCCAGTACGGCATCACCATCGTCGCTGACGAGTCCTACGGCAATAAGGACACCGATATGACGACCCAATTGACCAAGATTCGCGGAGCGGACGCTCAGGCCATCATCAACTTCGGCTTCGGCCAAGCCCCAGCGATCGTCACCAAGAACATCAAGCAACTTGGCATCACCCTGCCCCTCTACCAATCCCACGGCGTAGCTTCCAAGATCTTCATCGAGCTAGCCGGTGATGCCGGCGAGGGTGTCCGCCTGCCGGCCGCTGCCTTAGTTGTCGCTGAGCAATTGCCGGATACCGATCCCCAGAAACCGGTATTGCTTGCTTACAAAAAACAATACGAGGCCAAATACGGTCCCGTATCCACCTTCGGCGGCCACGCTTACGATGGCTTTCATATCGCCGTGGCTGCAATCCAACGGGCGGGTAGCGCCACCGATAAAGCCAAGGTACGCGACGAGATCGAGAAGACCACGGGTTTCATCGGCACGGCCGGCGTCTTTAACATGAGTCCGGAAGACCACATGGGTCTAAATCTGGACGCCTTTAAGATGGTAGAAATCCGCAACGGCGCCTGGAAAATCATCGAATAGCCCCAAACTGATGTTTGACCAGTTATTCCAGTTCCTGGTCACCGGCATTACGGTCGGCTCCATCTACGCCCTGGTGGGTCTGGGTTTTGCCCTGATCTACAACGCTTCCGACGTAGTGAATTTCGCTCAGGGTGAATTTGTAATGCTGGGCGCCATGACCGCGATAGCCTTGTTGGCCGCTGGCTTACCGTTGCCGCTGGCGGCCATCGCTGCAACCCTGATCACGATCTTGGTTGGTCTGTTGCTGGAACGATTTGCCATTGAACCTGCCTTGGGCGCATCGGTGGTGACCACCATCATCATCACGATCGGCGCGGCAATTTTCTTGCGCGGCGTCGCCATGCTGTTATGGGGCAAGGATTTTCACTCATTGCCTGCTTTTTCCGGCGACGTGCCCATCCGGATCGGCGAAGCAACGCTATTACCGCAGAGCCTCTGGGTACTCGGTGTCACCGTGGCGCTGGTCGCGTTGGTTCGCTTCTTTTTCAGCCGCACCCTAGTCGGCAAGGCACTGCTGGCGTGTTCGTTCAATCGCACCGCTGCGCAACTGGTCGGCATCAATGTCCGGATGATGCTGCGGTTAGCCTACGGTCTTTCCGCCGGTCTGGGCGCGTTGGCCGGTATTCTCGTCGCTCCTATCACCTTTAGCTCCTACGAGGCCGGTGTGATGCTCGGCCTCAAGGGTTTTTCGGCCGCTATCGTCGGGGGAATCGGTAATCCGATGGGTGCGGTCGCGGGGGGGCTGTTGCTAGGTGTACTGGAATCGCTCGGTGCTGGGTTGATTTCATCGGGTTACAAAGATGCTATCGCTTTTCTGTTCGTGTTGATGGTGTTGTTCTTCGAGCCGACCGGTCTGTTCGGCCACAAGATCGCTGAGCGGGTTTGATCGATGCGGCTGATCGGTTTCTACATTTTTGCGGCCACGGTTGCTTTGCTCCCGATACTGTTCCCAGACAATTATTTCGTGACGGTCGTGGGTATTTCCGCTGGCCTGCATGCCATTCTTGCGGTCGGCCTCAATCTGCTGATGGGATACGCCGGCCAAATTTCTCTCGGCCACGCCGCGTTCTTCGGTATGGGTGCTTACGCTTCCGGTATTCTGACCACCCGTTACGCGTGGCCGGTCCCCTTGGCCATGTTCACCGGCCTCGCAGTCGCTGGCTTGATCGCCTGGCTCCTTGCCCGGCCGATCCTGCGCCTGCGCGGCCATTATCTGGCCATGGCCACCTTGGGATTCGGCATGATCATCCACGTCATCATGGTCCAGGCCACTCGCTGGACCGGTGGCCCAGACGGGTTGACCGGCATCCCCCATCTGAACCTCTTCGGCTGGTCGGTTGACAATGACCTGCGCTGGTATGGCGTGATAGCGGTCGCCATGTTGATTGCGATCTGGTTATCGCTCAACCTCATCGACTCGCGAATCGGCCGCGCCCTACGCGCTGTCCATGGTTCCGAATTTGCCGCGCAGATGCTCGGCATCGACACCGGCCGTGCCAAAACCCAGGTCTTTGTAGTCTCAGCGCTGTTCGCCGCGTTTGCCGGTAGCTTGTTCGCCCACCAACAGGGATTCATCAGCCCGGACTCTTTCAGCCTGACCGTTTCCGTCGAACTGGTTACCATGGTCGTTCTCGGCGGTATGGCTTCAACCTTCGGAGCGGTTTGCGGCGCCATTGCCTTGACTCTGCTGCACGCTGGGTTGGTTGTATTCGAAGATTATGAAATGTTGATTCACGGAGCATTGTTGATGGCCGTGATGATCTTCATGCCACAAGGCTTATTCGTCGGCTTGAATCAAGGCATACGGCGGTTGTGGGCCGCTGTGCAACACCAAATTCATGTTGGTTAAACAATCCTTTTCCCCGGTCCCTTCGCTCTCCTCCACTGCCTTGCTCGCGGTCGAGGGTTTGGAGCAAAATTTTGGCGGCATCATGGCCCTCGCTGGCGTCAGCTTTCAGGTGCCAGCCGGTTTGATTTATGCCGTGATCGGTCCCAACGGCGCTGGCAAAACCACTCTCTTCAATGCCTTGTGCGGTTTCTACCAGCCATCCGCTGGTTCCATTCGGTTCGATGGCCACGAGTTACTCGGCCTGCCACCTCATCGGATCGCCGCTCAAGGCATTGCCCGAACTTTTCAAAATCTGCAACTGTTCTTCAATATGACGGTGCTGGAGAACGTCATGGCCGGTTGCTACCTTCGCGCCCATTCCAGTCTACTGACGGCCGCCCTACGGCTCCCCAAAGTACGGCGTGAGGAGCAGCAATTGCGTGAATGGGCACGCGAAGCCCTGGAATTGTGCGAACTGACGGATCGAATCGAACAGCCGGCAGGTACCCTACCCTACGGCCTGATGAAGCGGGTTGAAATCGCCCGTGCCCTGGCGGCTAAGCCCCGGCTGTTGTTGCTGGACGAGCCGGCTGCCGGTCTTAACGACACGGAATCCCTGGCCTTGCGCGACCTGATCGACCGCATCCGCGCCAGTGGGATAACCGTGTTGTTGGTCGAGCATCACATGCCCTTGGTGATGAGCGTCTCCGACCGCCTGCTGGTGCTGGACTACGGCAGTGTGCTGGCCGAGGGTACACCGGCTGAAATCCAAGCGGATCCTCGGGTTGCCGCTGCCTATTTGGGAGGCGCGGTCCGATATGCTGTCTGATTCCACCTCCCACAATGGCTCTCAAGATCCACTGCTGGAAGTAGTGGGTCTCCGTAGTGACTACGGCCCCGTTCGAGCGATTCATCAAGCCGATCTGCACATTCATGCCGGTGAACTGATCGCCATTGTCGGGGGTAATGGCGCGGGTAAAACCACTCTGCTCCACACTCTCTCTGGCCTCCACCCCGCCAGCAGTGGTCATGTCCGTTTCGCCGGCCAGGATATCACCCGCTGGCCGCCGCACCGCATCGTCGCCGCCGGCATCTGCCAGGTTCCCGAGGGCCGCCTGGTCTTCGCCCCGTTGAGCGTCGAGGACAATCTACGGCTGGGTGCTTTCCGTCAGCGGCATCATCAGGACTGGATTCAGCAGGAAATGGAGCGGGTCTATGCCTTATTCCCGATCCTGGCTGAACGTCGACACCAATTGGCCGGCACCCTGTCCGGCGGCCAGCAGCAAATGCTCGCTATTGGCCGCGCCCTACTCGGCCGACCACGCCTGTTGCTATTGGATGAACCCTCGATGGGGTTAGCACCGCTGTTGGTCGAAGAAATTTTTCGGGTGATCGTCGAGCTTAACTCGCAAGGCGTAACGGTTCTGCTGGTGGAACAAAACGCTCGGGCTGCTCTCGCTATCGCTGGGCGCGGCTATATTTTGGAAACGGGGCGCATCGCCCAGACCGCATCGGCAGCGGAATTGCTAGCCGACGATGCCATACGCCGGGCTTACCTGGGTTATTAGCGGGAGTTCCGAAAGGAAAACTCGATATCATTCCTCATGTCGCCGGAGATAAACGATGTACGTGGACCGGATCATGACCCGCAACGTTTTGCAAGTCGCTGAAGACGCTCGCGTGACGCAACTGGCGGCATTGATGCGCGACCATCACATCCGCCATCTGCCAGTCGTGCGCGATGGCCGACTCATTGGGTTAGTGACTTCGCACGATCTGGAACGAGTTTCCCCTTCTCCAGTGACTACCTTGTCGGTCGGCGAAGCCAACTACCTGCTCGGGAAACTCGACGCTAGCCGGGTCATGCGCTCCAAAGTCGTCACCTGTTCGCCCGATACCTTGGTCGAGGAAGCCGCCCGTCTCTTGCGCCAGGAAAAAATTGGCTGCCTGCCGGTGGTCGAAAACGGCGGTAAGCTGGTCGGCATCCTCACTCACGAGGATTTACTGGATTTTTTCCTGGATATCACCGGTTGCTTGATGGAGGACACCACCCGCATCGCCGTGCATCTGCCCGATACCATCGGCCAATTGGGGCGACTGCTGACCGCAATCAATGATGCGGGTGGCTACATCGCCACCGTGGTTTCCCCGCTGCATTCCGATCAAACCGGCCTGCGTGTAGCAGTGGTGCGCTATCGCGCCGAAAATCCACACGTTTTGAACCAGCACTTACGCGATATGGGTTACGATTTACTCACCGAAACATTTCCCACCGCCACTGCTGGCGCTTGACCATCACCCCAAAAAACATGAGAACACCCCATGATTCTCGACATCGAACAAGAAACTCTACCCCGTGAGGAATTACAGGAACTGCAACTGCGCCGGCTACGCGCAACTGTCGAACGCTGTTATCAGACTGTCAAATATTACCGGGATGCCATGGACGAACTCGGCGTCAAACCGCGCCATATCCAGTCTGTAGCCGACGTTCGCTTGCTCCCGTTCACCAAGAAAGAAAATCTGCGTGAAAATTACCCCTTCGGCATGTTTGCCGTACCGACCGACCAAGTGGTCCGCATTCACGCTTCCAGCGGCACCACCGGCAAACCGACTGTCGTCGGCTACACGCGCCGCGATGTAAAAACCTGGGCACGAGTCATGGCCCGCAGTCTGGCCGCAGCCGGTCTTCGGCCCGGTGACCGCCTGCATAATGCTTATGGCTATGGTCTGTTCACCGGTGGTCTAGGATTGCACTATGGCGCCGAAGAATTGGGGGTCATGGTCACGCCGATTTCCGGTGGTCAGACCCAACGCCAGATCATGCTCATCCAAGACTTCGAGCCGACCGGTCTGTCCTGTACCCCCTCCTACGCGCTCAATATCGCGGAGGCGGCCGAGGACATGAACGTAGATTTGCGCAAGCTGCCGCTTAAGGTCGGCATTTTCGGTGCCGAACCCTGGACCGAGGGCATGCGCTACGAACTGGAATCCCGGCTCGGCATCGACGCAGTGGATATTTACGGCCTGTCCGAGGTGATCGGCCCGGGCGTGGCCATCGAATGCATCGAGGCCAAAAATGGCTTGCACGTCTTCGAGGACCACTTCTTGGTCGAGGCCGTGGACGTCAACACCGGCCAGCCGATCCCCTATGGCGAAGCCGGCGAGATCGTCATCACCTCGTTGACCAAGGAAGCCTTCCCGGTCATCCGCTACCGTACCCGCGATGTATCGGTGCTCGACCCTGCCCCCTGCCGCTGCGGTCGCACCCACGTCCGCATGAAGCGCATTACCGGCCGCACCGACGACATGCTGATCATTCGTGGCGTTAACGTTTTCCCGTCACAGGTCGAAGCCATTCTCATGCAGACCGAAACGTTGTCGCCGTTCTATCAGTTGGAAGTCTTTCGCGAGGGCAATCTTGATATGCTCACGGTCAATGTCGAAGGCAGCCCACCCCTGGTGGCCCAGGGCCAGGAAGCCATGGACCGGGTTGCGCACAAGGCTCAAAAGGATATCAAGGATTTCATCGGTGTGACCGCCAAGATCATAGTGCGACGGACCGGCGAGCTACCCCGCTCCGAGGGCAAGGCGGTACGGGTGATCGACCATCGCAAGCAGCAGAAGTAATCCCGTTTTGCCGACGACAGTAAAAATCTCCTGAGGACGGCCGGACGGATCAATCCGGCCATTTTGCTTTGCAGTACACTGTAAACGTGGCGCGGGAATCCACCCTTGCGAGTCGCGGAGATCGCGCCGCGAACCTCTCATGTCCGGGTATCCGGAGGTGTACAGTCATGCAAGAATCCAATGAAACCCTCCCGGTCGATGCTCAAGTCGGCCCAGCATCTGAACAGACCTCCTCTCGGCAGGCGCCTGCGTCCAAAGCACTGCCCCGTTCCTGGCGCGATCCATCCGGCCAAACGTCTTCAACCCATCGCACCTATGGCCTGGAACGGACCCTGCTCGGCACGCATATTCCCGAAACCATCGACCGCATGGTCAATGCCAACCTGGCGCGCGGTACTGGCGGTATTTCTCCGGCAGTACTGACCATGGCTTATCTTGACTGGCTGGTACATCTCGGTCTGGCACCCGGCAAGCAGGCGCTACTGAATGAGAAAGCGCTTCGCAAAATGGTGCGCTTGGCTCTGTACGCCATCAAATCAAGCCAAAATCCTGATACGCCACCCTGTATCGAACCCTTGCCCCAAGACCATCGTTTCGATAATGAAGGTTGGAAACAATGGCCTTACAATCTGATTTATCAATCGTTCTTGCTCACTCAGCAATGGTGGTACAACGCGACGACCCGTAACCGAGGCGTCAACAAACAGAACGAAGCTATCGTCTCGTTCGTAACCCGGCAAATTCTCGATATGTTCTCGCCGTCGAACTCGCCGCTGACCAACCCCGAAATACTCAAGGCCACCCTGGAGGAAGGCGGCCAAAATCTGGTACGCGGCTGGACCAACTTCATGGCCGACATGGAAGCCGCCGTGGCCGGTAAACACTTGGATGTTAAGAGTGAACAATTCGTAGTGGGCCGTGATGTGGCGATCACGCCAGGCAAAGTGATTTTCCGCAATAACTTGATCGAGCTGATTCAATATCAACCGGCGACTCCACAGGTCTTCGCCGAGCCGATCCTGATCGTGTCCGCTTGGATTATGAAGTATTACATCCTGGACCTGTCGCCCCATAACTCCATGGTCAAGTATCTGGTGGAGAAAGGGCATACTGTCTTCGTGGTTTCCTGGAAGAATCCCACCGCCGAAGATCGTGATACCGGCATGGAGGATTACCTTGAGGAAGGGATGATGGCAGCGCTGGATGCGATTTCCACGATCCTGCCGAGGCGAAAAATCCACACGGTCGGCTATTGTCTAGGCGGTACCTTGTTGACCATCGCCGCCGCCGCCATGGCCCGTGATGGGGATAACCGCATCAAGACGATCACGCTGTTCGCGGCCCAAACTGACTTTACCGAAGCAGGCGAGTTGCTATTGTTCATTAACGAAAGCCAAGTCGCTTTTCTGGAAGATATGATGTGGGACCAAGGCTATCTGGACACCGATCAAATGGTGGGCGCGTTCCAGTTGCTGCGTTCCAACGACCTGATCTGGTCGCGGCTGGTCCACGACTATCTGCTCGGCAAGCGTCAGCCGCTCAACGATTTGATGGCCTGGAACACCGATCAAACCCGAATGCCCTACCGGATGCACTCCGAATATCTGCGCCATATTTTCCTCGGCAATGAGCTGTCTACCGGTCATTACAAGGTTAACGACCGCCCTATTGCCATTACCGACATCCGCGCACCGATCTTCATGGTAGCCACCGAACAGGATCATGTCGCACCCTGGCGCTCGGTCTACAAGATCAATCTGCTGGCGGATGCTGATGCAGTGACATTTCTTCTGGCGAGCGGCGGCCATAACGCTGGAATCGTCAGCGAGCCGGGCCATCGTCACCGCAGTTATCAGATGGCATGTCGCACTGACCAAGATCGCTATATCGACCCCGACACCTGGCAGACAACCACACCCAGGCGAGAGGGTTCTTGGTGGCTAGCTTGGCAGGCATGGCTGGTCGAGCACTCGACTGAGCAGCAAGTTTCTCCTCCAACGTTAGGGGCTCCAGAGAAGGGACTGTATCCAATCTGCGATGCGCCGGGCACCTACGTTTTGCAAAGGTGATCGAGAAATCCTCGTGTGAGACAAGATAGCCGGGAGATATTGTTGTGGCGATTTCGCTGGCCTGAATAGAAAAGGCTGAAATTAACGATCATTGATCGTGACTCCCGGCATCTACAAACGAGCAAAATAGCAAACTTTCATACCTTCAAAACAAAACCATTGATGGTCCGGGATCCGATAGATAGAAATTCTCCTGAATAAAAAGACTGGAATTCCGGCAAAGGAAATAAAGTGCCATCCGAATTATTCAACTTGACACAGAATGAAACCACTCACTGTATCGACAAAATAAGAGCATTATGGAAAAAACGCCAAATCGGTATTGAGGCTCCCTATTTCTCTCTTACCGATTTGGCGAGCCTAGATCATCACCTGAACGAGCAACTAGATACCCTGCGCCAGGATAGTGCCCGATACTGGGCAACGCTAGAGCAGCGATTCAACGGCCCCCAATACCAATCGAGCGACATCTTCCCTGCTGCGGTTCTCGCCTTCAACGAAAGTGCCTCGCCAAATTGGCGCGATTTTCTACTAGAGTTAATCGGCTCTGAAGAGCAGCTCATCACTACTCTGATCGAGACCTTGAGCTGGCTACCGTTGAACAGCATCAAGGAACACCTGCTGCATTTTCTGGCAACGAAAAACCCGCTGCATCAACGCATCGCCTTCACTATTTGCACCCACCACCGTGCTGATGCGGGCGACTATCTGATCGCCGCCCTGCAAAGCGATGATACTGAACTCCGCGCCTGCGCCCTCAGAGCGGCTGGGGAACTCGGTCGGCCCGACCTGTTACCCTCTCTGCGCCAACATCTGACCGAACAAGTGCCCGAGTGGCGCTTCTGGGCTGCTTGGTCTGCCATTCGCGTCGGAGAACGTGGGCAAGCAACCACTGAAATCCTTGGTGAATTTTCCTTAGCCGACTCTCCTTTACGTCAACACGCTTTGTTTCTTCTCCCTCGCGTCTTAGATGCCGCGCAGTGGCAATGCTGGCGAGAGACAATTAAAGATCAGGCTCCCAACTCTCGTGATCCCATCATCAGTATCGGCGCAGCCGGTGATCCTTGGCAAATTCCTTGGCTGATCGAGCAAATGTCAAATCCCGAACTGATGCGGGCGGCCGGTGAAGCCTTTACCCTGATCACTGGTCTCGATTTGGTCGAACATCAGCTTGACCGATCCACCGAATCGAACTCTATTAACGATAAAACTCCCATGCGGGGTCTTCCTTGGCCCGATCCGGATGCAATCACCGCTTGGTGGCAAACCCACCAAACCTGCTTCCAACGGGGAATCCGCTACCTGCTCGGTCATCCCATCGCCTCTGACCACTGTTTGCATGTTCTGGTAAATGGTTATCAGCGCCAGCGCGCCGCTGCCGCAATGGAATTGGCACTGATCCAGACCGGGATGCCGCTGTTCGCCACCCACACCTTAGCCACCGAACAACAATCGCTGCTCAATATTCAGGATATTCTCCAAACCTGCGTTGAAACCGCTGCTCAACTCTGGGTGGAACGGGACCAAGCGGCACATGCTCCGATGACCACCCTCCCCGCTCTGACCGAACTCGACAGCCGGCTCGAACAACAACTGACTCTACTGCGCGAAGCTGGTGATCTGGGCTGGAAATGCTGCTGGGACAATCTCGCCAGCCAGAAACCAGGTTATATCTTCGTTGCCTCTGCCACCGCGGTTTGCCATCCTGATGGAGCGCCCTTCAGGCAACTAACCGACCACGTCAATACTATCCCCGATACCGTTCGCGAGCTGATCGCCGCTCTCGGTTGGGTTGCTCCCCAGCGGTTACGAGGGCGGATCCACGATCTATTGGTTTCGACCTCGCCACTGCTACGTCACGCCGGCATTACCGCCTGCGTTATGCATCACGTCGATCCGGGCCAATACATGGACGCGGCTCTTAAAGACTCTGGCCTTCGCTTGCGCGCCCGGGCTCTGCGGGCAGTCGGGGAACTCCGGTTGCAACGCTATCTACCCATCCTGCGACAACACCTGACCCACGCCAACGAAACCTGGCGGTTCTGGGCCGCTTGGTCAGCGGGTTTGCTCGCCGATAGCGGGGGTTTGGATGTGCTGCAACAAATGGTCGAGCGCGGTATCGAACCCTCCCTCTCCCACCAGCAACGCGCGGTCGAACTGATCGCACGCGCAGTCGGTCTTGAATCTGCACGGCTTTGGATTCGACAACTGCTCCTGGATGAGCGCTTCATCCCGCTTGTGATTCATGGTCTTGGTGTTCTGGGCGATACCTCAGCCATTCCCTGGTTAATCCGCCATATGAGCGGTACAGCCATATCAGCCAGCTTGGCTGGTGCAGCATTTAGCCTCATCACTGGCTTCGATCTGACTGAAGAAAAATTGACTCTTGATCACGCTGAGCAAACTGAACCCACGGATCAGGTAAAGCTGGTCAATTCGTTACTTTTCCCCCGTCCCGACTTAAAAGCGGTGGCAGACTGGTGGACCCAACACAGCCGTCGCTTCAAGAAAAATCGCTGTTATCTGATGGGATTTCCGCTCAGTTTTGAAGTTTGCTGGCAGGTACTGGTTCACGGCCGACAATTCCAGCGTGCCGCCGCCGCGCTGGAATTGGCCCTGCTGGAACCGCAAACCGCCTTTTTTGCCATTGAAGCGCCTGGCTTTCGGCAATGGGAATGGTTGAGCGCGGTTGGAACCACTAACCTGGCTGGCAACGATACAAAGAGCACCGTACCCCGCCAACATAGATCTCAGTCTCGCTCCGACGCCCAAGAAGATCTCTCGCCGCCTGGGATACCAGGTTCCAGTGTGGAAATGTCGACCCGGCCGTATCTTTCACGAAAATCGAAACACCCGCAGATCGACCTGACCATGGTAGGTGCTAGGGATGCGCTAGCAGGGATCATTCGACCCATCGAACAGAATTGGCTGTTCAGGAGAAAATTGCTAGCCACCTCTCCGCAGATCATGGCTACTTCGTCAATTGAAGGCGATCCATGCGATTCCAGAATGCTGCTTCAGGAAGAAACAGAAGTTATTCCGCTTCCAGAACCAACTTCGGCTACCATCCTGATCGCACGTAATCTCCTATCATCCAAGAATACCCAACCATCCGCTGAAAAACCTCAATTCCAGCGTACCCGTCTCAGCAAATCGTCAAGGCGGGGAAAAGCTGGCATCACAACTTGGCCAGAATCTGGAGGAAGCCATTCACCGATTACTTTGTCGCCCGTTACTTTCGACTGGTACTTTGAGCGAATCGCTGAAGTTTGGCGAATGCGGCATAATTTAGCGACTGCTCGTTATTCTCTATTCAGTCATCTTTGTGAAGCAGATAATTATCTCAAATCTTATCTGGAATACCTTCCGGAAATTGATAAAGATCTTTGGAAAAAAGTAAAAAACCTGCCGGATAGCCAATGGAAAGCAGGTCATCTTTTTGCAGCAACTTTTATCGCAATAAAAAACAATCAAATTCAACAATTGCGTAAGGTGGTTAATATCGCTCTTGCTGAACCAAAGATCGACCAAGGTTTTGTATCAGCATTTGGTTGGGCGCCACCGGCAATGGCGAAACACATAGTACATCTATTGTTAAACTCCAAATTTGTCAAATGGCGTCGCTTGGGGATTATAACCGCTGTAGCCAATCATATTGACTGTGAAAATTTCCTGGAAAAACTGGTTAATGACGCCGATATTGATCTTAATGCGCTCGCGCTTAAGGCTATCGGTAAATTGGGTTACCAGAATTTAATGCCCATCTTGCTGCGCAACCTGCGCTTAGCACATCGAGACCATCGTTTCTGGGCAGCATGGTCAGCAGTTTTGCTGGGTAATCGGCAGGCGGCTTTGGAAACCCTAACAGGGTTTGCGTTGGCTCCATTGCCTTTGTTGCAAAAACACGCCCTACAATTAATTCTGCGGGTGGCCGATCCTCAGGATTTTGCACGCTGGACGACAATTGTGGCGAAACATAACCACTCTCTTCAATCGATCATGGGCGGAGCTGGCGCCTGTCAGAATACTTTATGGGTTCCGTGGCTCATTGAATCGATGGGTATTCCAGAACACGCAAATCTGGCTGGAGAGGCTTTTACACTCCTCACTGGAACCGATTTAATCGACGCAGGCTTGATGCGCCCGAGAGTCATCCATCCTTCCGAGAGTCAGATGATAAACTCGATAGAGATGGCGCAATTGCTGCTGCCTGATGTCAAAGCGGTTCAGGCTTGGTGGTCCAACAACCAGAATCGTTATCAACAAACCACCCGCTATTTGCTCGGCCGGGAAATCACTATCGAGAATTGTCTAGGAATACTAAAAACTGGCCGCCAATATCAACGGATTATAGCTGCCTTGGAACTTGGTTTGCTCAAGGACAAATTTCCGTTGCTTGAGACTCAAGCAACGAGCTTCCAGCAACGGTCCTGGATGGGCGGTCTGGAAGAACAAGCTCGATAATCGGGCATAAAAACGCGGCTTTCAAAGCTGGCCAGCTTTGTGGTGTTCTACCAACCTCTGTCGTTTTTCGTAGCACTCCCGCGCGGCTGCGACATCCTCTAAAAACCAGCCCAACTCGCTCAATAGCATGGCTTGCGGACCGTCTACCAGCGCCTTTGTCGGGGCTGGATGAAAATCCACCAGTACCATGTTGGCGCCGGATACCACGCCCTGCGCCGTGGCGTGCATCAGATCGTACAAGCCATCGGGAGAGCGCTCGCGGGATCCTACCGAATGAGAGGGATCGACGCACACCGGCATCCGCGTCAGCCGCTTCAGCACTGGTACATGGCTGAAATCCACCAGGTTGCGGTGTGGATCACCCATATTGGTCTTCACCCCACGCAAACAGAACACCACTCGGGAATTGCCTTCGCTAGCTAGATACTCGGCGGCGTTCAGCGACTCATTCAGCGTGATGCCGAAGCCTCGCTTGAACAGTACCGGGAATTCTGGCTGACGGCCAACCGCTTTCAACAACTCGAAATTTTGGGTATTACGGGTACCGATTTGCAGCATCACCCCGGTGGGTCGGCCTGTCTGTTCCAAACACTCATGGATTTCATCAACCTGACTTTCGTGGGTCACCTCCATCGCGATGACCTTGATACCGTACTGGCCGGCCAGTTCGAAAACGTAAGGCAGACAGGCCTTACCGTGGCCTTGAAACGAATAGGGATTGGTGCGGGGCTTGTAGGCACCCATCCGAGTGCAAGTCTGCCCATGATCCCGCAATGCTTTCAGCATCAGATCGACATGTTCGCGAGTATCCACCGCGCACAGGCCGGCAAACACGTTGAGATTATCTTGGTTAAATAGTACCCCGTTGTACTCGAAACCGCTGACTCGCTGTTCATCACGGTGCCGGCCGAGAATGCGGTATTCTTCGGAGACCCGAATCACCCGCTCCACGCCCGGCAGGGCGTGAATATCCTCGACCGATAGCGTTTTGGTATCGCCGATTAAATAGATTTCGGCCAACATCTGCTGAGTACCCTGGACCTTGTGGGCCCGGATGGCGATGCCCGGTAGCCGGGACAGGTAACCGAACGTGAGCTGGTACTCTTCGGAATGCTCCGTGATACCGGAATTGAGAAGGACAATCATGGCTTTATCCGTTTGCGCAAGTGATCGTGGAGGGGCTGTCGCAGGGAGTGCCATACTAGCACCTTCAAGGGTGGCCTGGTCCAACAACTATCGGCTACTGGAATCCATCGGCTATATCCCTCTAGCCGGGGCTGAGGCAAATTATTGCCGTCAGCTGACCGACAACACCGTGGATGCAATCTAACTTAAACCAACCAGCCTCATCAAAACCCGGAGCGGTTCAGAGATTCGGGCCAGCTGGATTTTGGATAGGGTTGATCGCTAGCCTGTTCTTAACTGCTGTACTTTGAATCTCCGCTTCTGGCGACTCAGCGCCCGTCTGGCACAATGTAATCTAGCCCACCCAGATAAGGTTTGAGTGCCTCAGGGATCTGAATCCGGCCGCGCTCGTCTTGGTAGTTTTCCATCACCGCTACTAGGGTCCGTCCTACTGCTAACCCAGATCCGTTTAGGGTATGGACCAGTTCTGGTTTGCCGGTGACGGGGTTGCGCCAGCGCGCTTGCATTCTCCGCGCCTGGAAATCCTCGAAGTTGCTGCATGAGGAAATTTCCCGATACTTCTGTTGACCGGGTAGCCAGACCTCCAGATCGTAAGTTTTGGCCGAGGAAAAGCCGATATCTCCGGTGCAGAGTGCTACTACCCTGTAAGGCAGCCCCAGCCGCTGTAACACATGCTCGGCGTGGCTGGTTAGCTCTTCCAGAGCGGTATAGGAATCTTTAGGACGGACAATCTGTACCAGTTCTACCTTCTCGAACTGGTGTTGCCGGATCATGCCGCGCACGTCCTTACCGTAGGAACCGGCTTCGCTCCGAAAACAGGGTGTATGTGCGACGTAGCGCAGTGGTAGCTGGTCATTGTCCAGGATGCTATCTCGCGCCAGGTTAGTGACGGGAACCTCGGCGGTCGGGATTAGGTAGTAGTTTAACTCACCGCTTAACTTGAATAAGTCAGCCTCGAATTTCGGTAATTGGCCAGTCCCCCGCAAGCTGTCGGTGTTGACCATGTAAGGCACGTAGACTTCGCGGTAGCCATGCTCTTGGGTGTGTAGATCGAGCATGAATTGAGTCAGCGCCCGATGCAGTCGTGCTAGTTGGCCTCGGATGACCGCGAATCGAGTTCCAGTTAATTTGGTAGCTGCTTCGAAATCCAGGCCACCCTCCGCGCCTAGGTCTACGTGGTCCCGCGCTGTGAATTCGAATTGGCGTGGTTGGCCCCAGCGTCGGATCTCGACATTGTCGGTATCGCTGTTACCGTCCGGGGTGCTGTCATGAGGTAGGTTAGGAATGCTCAGCTGTAAGGTAAGCAATTGGGTTTGGATGACTTCAAGATCGTTTTCAGTGCGTTTCAGCTGGTTACCGAAGTTGGCGACTTCGTCTAGTAAGGGTTGAATATTCTGTCCGCTAGCCTTGGCCTGACCGATGGCTTTGGAGCGGGTTTTGCGTTCGTTTTGTAATTCTTGAGCGCGGATTTGTAAAGTTTTGCGCTGTAATTCCAGGGCGCTAATTAATTCGATATCCAGAATGTGTCCACGTCGGGCAAGTTTGGTAGCCGTCTGCTCCAGTTCGGTTCTTAGTAATTTTGGGTCAAGCATGAAGGATCTCGGGTTCCTTGGGTTGGGGTGGTGGATTATATCGAAACTTTGGGTTTGGGGGGCGAACGAAAGAAGATGATGATATAAATTAAGGATAAAAAAAGCGGCCCACCAGGGGCCGCTGGAATGCCTTCAAACAAGTATTAGATATCGCGCGTCCACAGCGAGGCCATGGCCGGACCGGTACCGACGCACAGCGAAGCACCGCCCGTGGTTTTACCTTGACGCTCTAATTCGTAGTACAGACTAACGATGATGCGCAAACCCGTCGAACCGACCGGATGCCCTAAAGCAATACCAGAACCATTCGCGTTACAATTATCCGGAGTTAAGCTCATGCCTTGCTCCTTCAGCATCCGGCCAACACCGAGCCACTGGGCAGCAAATGCTTCGTTGACTTCCCAGTAATCAATGTCGCCAAACTTCATGCCGGCTTGCTTGAGAGCCTTGGGAATTGCCACTGCCGGACCAAGCCCCATAATCATTGGGTCAATACCCGCATTGCAAATGCTGACCAGCTTCAGCAGCGGCTTGATGCCCATCGCCTTCGCTTTGTCCAGGGACATCACTACCACGGCACTGGCGCCATCGTTGATACTCGAGGCATTGGCAGCAGTCACCACGCCATCTTTCCTGAAAGCGGCCGGCAACTTCGCCATCTTTTCCATGCTGGCGTCGGGGATGAAGTTTTCGTCAGCTTCGAAGAAAGTTGAACCTTTCTTGGATTTTAACTCAACAGGAACGATCTCGCGCTTAAATACACCTTCCTTGGTGGCGGTGGTGCAACGAGAATGGCTGATCAAGGCAAGCTCATCGCACTCCTGGCGGGTAATACCATATTTGGCTGCAACATTCTCCGCCGTCATGCCCATGTGCCCGGGCACCAGCTCGTCGAACAACCCGTCGTGAAGCATGCTATCTTCGATGTTACCCTGCCCCATCCGATACCCCATACGAGCCTTGGGCAGTAGATAAGGAGCATTGGTCATACTCTCAGTGCCTACCACTAAACCAATCTCGGTTTGACCGAGCATGATATTGTGGCAAGCAATCTCTAACGCGCGCATGCCGGAAGTACAATTCTGATTGACAGTGACAGCGCTGCTGCTATGTGGCAAACCAACCCGCATGCTCACCTGCCGAGCCGGCAGAGAGCCTTGCATGCCACCAAACAGTTGGCCCATGCAAATCTCGTCGATCTGGTCAGCCGGCACGCCGGACCGCTCGATTGCGGCTTTGGCGGCGGTGATCGCCAATTCGCGCCCCGATACATCCTTGAGAGTGCCCATGAATTTACCGATCGCCGTCCGGGCGCCGCTAACAATCACGACTTCTTTGAGTGCCATCAGTTACTCCTCAGAGTTATGTGGTTTTAGTGTTCATCATTGGTCTGGCTCGGTCGTCCGAGACCGGGGGCCGAACTCCCTGCCCTCATACTCCGCGTGCTTCCTAGACGGGTATGCATGGGTGGATTTTGGAAATTAAAGCTTATCTTCGGCGGATGTCAATCATTCGGATAAGATTTGTCCTGCCATCTTCTAAAATACTTTAACCATTTAAATCAAAGTCTTATTTTTTACGATACACCTGCATTACAGTAAAGCTCAGATAAATAGCTGACTGTCTCGATCAATAAATTTGGATTCTAATGTGCGCAAAAGAATGATGATGATATAATATAATTATATTTAAAATACTTCAAGACTCTGAATCAAAGCTCGGCACAATACAGATTGCGAACCAGTCTGGATGCCCTACATCAAGTGCGTTATCGTTGCGCTTCGGGAAAGACTGCGGAATTTAGAATGACACTCAGCGTGATAATGCATGATATCGATAAAAACCCACACCGACTTTTCGACTTCGCTCATAACTTTTTCTAATATTTAACTCTAAAAACAATCAATTAGGTCAGCAACACGGCGTCGAAACCGAATTTGCGGTGACATCCTCATGACTCCCCCCCCAGCGGACCAAGACCCAGCAGGACAAGCGGGGCCAACTCTCATCGACAACGGTGATTTCGTCGACCTGATCGACAAACGCGCCTGCAAGCTATTATGGATCGCTCGATTTTTGACGATCCGGCGCGACAATCCAATCTCGCTTACCCGGCCTCTAGTCGCCGATCTATTATCCCACTCTATCCAGCTCGAAGAGCTGCTGGACAGCTATGGGGCACGGAACAACCAGCAGTGGTCCCGATTTCGATCGCTGGTCGCAACGATGAAGCTGTTTGCGGACGTGACCTATGAGTTGCTCCATATTGATCGCTTTCTACCCTCTTACCGATTGCTACCCATCGAACGCGACTTTGCCACTGCTACCGCCCAGACCCTAGATCTCGCCCACAACACGCTGGCCAGGACAGCGGACTGGCTGTTAGCGCAGGCTAACCGGCTCGGTTTGACGATTCCCACTGACGATCGTCGGATTGAAAGTTATACCGAGAACCTCCCACAGGGCCGCCTGCCCCACAACCGCGCCATGCGAAAAATAAAAAATGCTTCTGAAACGGTCACCTATCTTGCAACAGCCTATCTGAATCTGGCTGCCGACAGCGAGCTGCTCAATATTGCCGAGAAAGTAGAACCGAAGGATTACGCGACCTGCTTCCCGAACCCGATCAGCGAAGACAACCTGCGGTATTTGAAAGTACGGTTTCACTGCATGCAATCCCTGTACGACACCTATGTCTCCGAGACCGAAATCGAATACCTGGATGAAGATTTACCGACCTTGCGCGGTCATATCAGCATCGTTTTTCATTTATTGGAGATAGCGACTTACTTGGTTCACTACTACGAGCGCCACCTCAACGTCCACACGGGAGATTCCAACCTGCGACGCAAACCGGTGATCGCGGCCGGACCGCTTTTGGCCATGTTGATGAATTATTCGATCGCGTTCGCCGGGCTTTATCTGACTTATGGCCGATGCTTCTGCCAAGCGATGCTCAAGCGCTACGCGAAAATCGGTAAGATCGAGGTGCCGGTGCCGTCGTATCGGGGTTTTCACGTTCGCCCCTCCACCCTGATTGCACGCATCGTGCGACACTACGGTAGTGACATCGTCATGAACCTGGGCGATCAATCCTACGATGCCAGTTCTCCGATGGATATTTTTCGGGCCAACGAAAAGATCAACGCACAAAAGCGCCGCTGGTTGGTTTCGGAAATCGGGCGCCTACCGTTCCCCGCCCGCGAGCTGAACGATAGTCAAATCAAAGCCATCGTCCTTGAGCTGGTCATGCAATTAGCCGAACAGGGTAAGCTGATCCTTTACCAGAATCCGCTTCATTTATCCGATGAATTCAACCCAGAGGGAATAGTGCTCGAAACGGTGACCAAGGAAATCGCCCGATTGCAGGCAACGGGTCAACTCGATATCAAAACAGAATTGCGCATTGCCTTCACTGGCGACAAGCGGGTTTTAAGCGACCTCGAACTACTGGCCAACTCGGGCTACGGTGAGGATCACCTCGGCAATAACATCGCCCTACCCAAGGAGCTCGCCTACTTGCACCGCTAGCGCGACGGCGACTTCCGGGTCTACCGAATCCGCCTTACCCCAAGATCGAATCCGGCTGGTGCGAACCGGCTAGCGGTATCGTTGCCGGTCACTGCGCCGATCCAGCTCCCGCAACCGATCCAGCTTTTCGCTGATCCGTCCTTCCAAACCGTTGTTGGTCGGTTGGTAATAGCGGACATCCTTGAGTGTCTCTGGAAAATAACATTCGCCGGCTGCGTAAGTATTCGGCTCGTCATGGGCATAGCGATAACCCATACTGTGTCCCTGCTCCCGCGCCAAAGCGGTGGGCGCGTTACGCAAATGCGGAGGCACCTCCAAGGTACCGTAGCGCCCGACATCGCCTCGGGCAGCCTCAAAGGCGGTATAGACAGCATTGCTTTTAGGCGCGACCGCCAGGTAGACAACGGCCTGAGCGATTGCCAACTCACCTTCAGGACTGCCCATTCGTTCCTGGGCCTCCCAAGCATTCAGCGCCAGTTGCAGGCCGCGCGGATCGGCGTTGCCGATGTCCTCGCTGGCCATCCGGGCCACTCGTCTAGCGATGTACAGCGGATCGCAGCCTCCATCGAGCATCCGGGCTAGCCAGTACAGCGCCGCGTCTGGGCTACTGCCGCGCACGGCTTTATGCAACGCGGAAATCTGGTCGTAGAACAGATCGCCACCCCGGTCGAAGCGCCGCCCTGCTCCCTCGCTCATCACCGCTGGCAAGGCGGCTTCCAGCGTCAGACCCTGGGCGACCGCCAGTTCCGCCGCCAACTCCAACCAGATCAGGGCACGGCGAGCATCGCCATCGGCGGCCTGGGCCAACTGTTTCCGCGCCGTTCCAGTCAACGACCAGCGCCCGCCTAATCCTCGCTCCACATCACTCAAGGCCCGTTCCAAGACTTGGTCGATGGCAGCCGTGTCAAGACCGGTCAACACATACACCCGCACTCGCGACAACAAAGCATTCGTGAGGGTAAAGCTGGGGTTTTCGGTAGTGGCGCCAACGAAGATCAGGGTGCCGTCTTCGACATAGGGCAAGAATGCGTCCTGCTGGGCTTTGTTGAAGCGATGCACCTCGTCCATGAACAGCACGGTGCGCCGCCGTTCATGACGCCACAGCGCCTGCGCTCGCTCCACCGCCGTGCGCACGTCGCGCACCCCCGCCATCACTGCCGACAGCCGGATAAATTCGGCCTGGCAAGCGCCGGCCAGCAGTTCCGCCAGCGTGGTCTTTCCGGTACCGGGCGGCCCCCACAGCACCATCGAATGAGGCTGGCCTCCCTCAATGGCCATCCGCAACGGTTTGCCCGGAGCCAGCAAATGGGATTGACCGACAAACTCGTCCAAACAGCGGGGTCGCAAGCGATCAGCCAGCGGCCGTGGCCAATCGGTGATGGCTCGCTCAGCCAGCATCGCCCACCACATCCACGCCGGGGGGTGGGGTAAATTTTAGCAGGGCAGGATCGAGCGTTGGATTACGCTCAAGTTTCTGAAAATCCAGCCGGGTGCGTTGGCCAAAACCGTCTTCTAGCTCCAGACTGACCAAAAGATCGCCTTTAAACGCAACCCGAAGCAACCGAAACTCCTGTTGCGGCTGCTTCGGCGTCAGCTCGTACCAAGTCAGCCCATCCTGATTACGCGCACTGCCGACAGTGAAAGTCTCTTCAATTGGAGCCGCGCCGCTTAGCAGCGCCAAGGGGGTCGAACTCAACGCCTTATCCAACTTGCGAACCGTAACCTGGGCAAGATCGACATCGTAGGCCCATAGCCGGTCGCCGTCAGCGACGATGATCTGTTCAGCGGGCGTCTGATAATTCCAGCGGAACTTGCCGGGTTTCTGCATGAGCATGCGACCGCTGGAACTCTGCACAACTCGCGAACGCTCGTCGTACACTCGTTGGACAAAATCGGCCCGCAACGACTGGAGATCCTGGAAATAGCGCTGCACCTGCGATGGCGACGCCCAAACCGGCGACGCCAAGAGTAGGCTCAGGATGAAAAATCGCGTTTGGCGTATCAACGTGCGCTCCCTACAGTAGTTTAAGGTTCCCAAATAGACCACGCTATGCCAAGTCGTTCACGCGGAATAGGCGGCACCAAAACCGCTTTGTTGGATTTGGGGGTCAGCGGGCCAAGGTGACTGGTCTGATCGGCAGTTCCGCTACCCAGGCTCGGGCCGCCGCCGCCGCTTCGCGGACCCGGTTCGGCGCGGTGCCACCTAGCACATCGCGGGCGGCAACCGAACCCGCCAGCGACAACGCCCCGAACACATCGTTTTCGATCAGCGGCGAAAACCGTTGCAATTCCGCCAAGCTCATGTCCGCTAAATCCCGACCCGTCTCCACGCCCAGCCGTACTGCCTTACCGACAATTTCATGAGCATCGCGGAATGGAACGCCCTTTCGCACCAGATAATCAGCCAGATCGGTAGCGGTGGCAAAACCTTGCCGGGCGGCTTGCAGCATCTTGTCCCGCTTGGGACGCAGCGCCGGAACCATGTCGGCGAAGGCACGCAGGCAGCCCAGCACGGTATCCACCGTGTCGAACAACGGTTCCTTATCCTCCTGATTATCCTTGTTGTAGGCCAGCGGCTGGCTTTTCATCAGGGTCAACAGCGCGATCAAGTGACCGTTGACCCGCCCGACCTTACCGCGCACCAGTTCCGGCACGTCGGGATTCTTCTTCTGCGGCATGATGGAGGAGCCGGTGCAAAACCGATCAGGCAAATCGACGAAGTCGAACTGGGCCGAAGACCACAACACCAGTTCCTCGGCCATCCGCGACAAGTGGGTCATTAAAATCGCCGCGCCAGCGGCAAATTCGATGGCGAAATCCCGGTCGCTGACCGCATCCAGCGAATTAGCGCACGGCGCGGCGAATTCGAGCAACTGAGCGGTGTAGTAGCGATCCAGCGGGTAACTGGTTCCAGCCAGCGCCGCCGCGCCCAGTGGCATGACATTCACTCGCTTGCGACAATCCATCAATCGCTCGCTATCACGCTTGAGCATCTCGAACCAGGCTAGTAGATGATGGCCGAAGGTCACCGGCTGCGCGACCTGCAAGTGAGTAAAACCGGGCATAATGGTTTCGGCCTCGCGTGCTGCCAACTCCACCAATCCGCCCTGCAATCGCTTGAGTCCGCTCAAAATCGCATCGATGGCGTCCCGCAAATAAAGACGAATATCGGTGGCAACCTGATCGTTGCGTGAGCGGCCAGTATGCAGGCGCTTGCCAGCGTCGCCGATGCGCTCGGTCAGCCGCGCCTCGATGTTCATGTGCACGTCTTCCAGCGCCATCGACCATTCGAACTCGCCGCGCTCAATCTCGGCCCGAATCGCTTCAAGGCCATCGACGACCACCGCGCAATCCTCCAGCGTCAGCACCCCCACCCGTGCCAGCATCCGGGCATGCGCGATGGAACCTTCGATATCTTGCCGGTACATGCGCTGGTCGAACTCCACGGAAGCGGTGAACGCCGCCACGAAAGCGTCGGTGTTCTCGGTAAACCGTCCGCCCCAAGTTTTGTTGGTTTGCGTGTCGCTCATAAACTATTCTGTTAGGTTGCTGAATTAAGGATGCCATAGCTTACCAAAACCATGACCTCCGATACCCTGCGCATCGCTACCCGTAAAAGCGCCCTCGCCCTCTGGCAAGCCGAACACGTTGCTGAACGTTTACGCCAAGCGCATCCCGGCCTCGAAATCCAACGGGTCGGCATGGTCACGCGCGGTGACAAAATTCTCGATAGTCCATTATCCAAGATCGGCGGCAAAGGGTTGTTCGTCAAGGAATTGGAGCAGGGCCTGCTGGAAAACCGCGCCGATCTCGCTGTCCATTCCATGAAGGATGTGCCGGTCGATTTTCCCGACGGACTCGGCCTAACGGCCATTCTGGCGCGCGAGGACCCGCGCGACGCGTTTATCTCCAATCGCTATTCCCAGCCCGATGCCTTGCCCCATGGCGCCCGGGTTGGTACCTCCAGCCTGCGCCGCCAATGCCAGCTGGCCGCTCGCTATCCAAATTGGGAGATTCGCAGCCTGCGCGGCAACGTCAACAGCCGGCTGGCTAAATTGGATGCCGGCGAATACGAAGCCATTATCCTGGCTGCCGCCGGACTCAAACGCCTTGGGCTCACTGGGCGAATCACCCACTTGTTAGAACCCGAATTTAGCTTGCCGGCCATCGGCCAAGGGGCCATCGGTTTGGAATGCCGTCTAGACGACACCCGCACACGGGAGTTGATCGCGGCGCTCGACGATTCCGCAACTCACCTCAGAGTTACAGCGGAACGGGCTTTCAACGCCCGCTTGCAGGGTGGCTGCCAAGTGCCCATCGCCGGTTACGCAGTACTGGAACGCGATCAATTATGGCTGCGCGGCTTGGTCGGCGAACGCGACGGCAGCCGGATCGTGGCTGGCGAAATTCGCGGCCCTTCAACCTCGGCAGCAACGCTCGGCACATCCTTGGCCGAGGATTTGCTCGGGCGCGGCGCGGATGCCATCTTGCGGCGGCTGCTGGAGTCGGGCTAAACATGCGCCACTCGCCCTCGCCACCCGCTGCCTTTCCACAAGCGAGTGGGAAACGCAGTCTGAACGGCTTGGGCGTGTTAGTCACCCGCCCGGAACATCAAGCCGGTCCGCTTTGCCGATTGATCGAACATCATGGGGGAGCCGCCATTCGCTGTCCCACCCTGGTGATCCGCGAACCGAGCGACTGGGCGCCGGCGCTGGTCGTTTTCGACCGGCTGGCGAGTTACGATCTGGCGATCTTCACCAGCCTCAACGCGGCGGAGCGGGCGTTGCCACCGATCCAAGCGCGTGGCGGCATCCCACCCTCGTTGGAAATCGCCGCCATCGGCAAGTCAACCGCTCAAAAGTTAGCTGGATCGGGCATCGCCGACTGTCTACAACCCGAAACCGACTTTACCAGCGAAGGGCTACTGGCGCTGCCCCGCCTGCAAAACGTAGCCGGACAAGCTATCGTCATCATCCAGGGCGAGGGTGGCCGCGCCCTACTGGCCGACAAGCTGACCGAACGCGGCGCCCGTGTCGATCACGCCGCGGTCTACCGGCGCGACCGACCGATAGCAGATACGGCAACGCTGTTGGATAGATGGACGCGCGGCGAAATCGGCGCGGTGGTGATCACCAGCGTCGAGAGCCTGCTGAATCTATTTGATATGCTAGGCAAAGCCGGGCAAGATTATCTGCGCGACACGCCACTGATCGCGATCAGCGCCCGTATCCGACAAATCGCTGCGGAACACGGTTGCCGCCGTATCCTGGTCGCCAGGGAAGCCAGCGACGACGCCATCGCCGTCGTACTGCTTGGCCTGACGGCGAATTCTCCTCCAGTTCAGATCGGTAACGCGACATGACAGACCAAAAATCGGACAACGAGCTCACCCAGACTACTTCGGTCCCCGCCGCCGCGCCAATTCCGCCATCCCCAGTCAACGATCTGGCGAAACCATCCCCCGCGACCACGCCCAAGAGCGGTCGGGGTTTGGCCGGTTTCGCGCTGCTGATAGCCTTAGGCGCGGCAGGCGGTAGCGGCTACCTCTGGTACCTGTGGCAACAGGAACAGGCGACTCAAGCCAGCCGACTGGACGCTGCGATCAAGCAAGCGATCAGCCAGCGCGACCCCGAATTCCAGGCCCTAAAAACGCAAGTGCAACAGCTACAAGGTTTTAAGGCGACCATTGATCAGCTCCGCGCTGAAAATCAAGAGATCAAGAGCCAAATTCTTGGCGTGACCGGCGACGTTCAACCGCTCAAAAACACCATGGAACTCCAAAAGGGTGAAAGTGAGCTTCTCAAGAGCGAAATGAAGCTGCTAAGGGAAAGCTATGACACTCACAAGGCATTGACTCAAAAACAGAAAGAGGAAATGGATGCACGACTGGAGGAACAGCTCGGCCACCTCATCAAGCTGGACGAACGCTACAAGGATCTCCAGTTGACTAACAACGGGTTGTCGGAAAGTTTGGACACGCTGAAGGTCGCCGTCACGAAGGGCGGCGACGTGAATGCCTTCCCACTAGCGGAAGTAGACTATCTGCTGCGGCTGGCCGATTCCAAACTGAAGCTCGAACGCAACGTGGCTGCGGCTCGCTTGGCCTTGGACACTGCCCAACAACGACTGAAAGCCGTCGGCGAAAATTCTCTGGCTTCGGTGCAAACCATGCTCGGCGAAGCGATCGGCAGCTTGCGCGGCGTGCAACTTCCAGATTTCTCCGGTCTGGCTCACAAGCTGATCGACATGGAAAAGCAGATCGGCACCCTGCCCGTCAAAATCGACTCCGGAGTGCCGGATATCAAGAGCCGGGTCAAGCCGACCGCCAACGCCGCTGTCAGCGAAAACGCCGAGCAACCCTGGTGGGATCGAACCGGGGAAGCCGTCTGGAATCAGTTTAAAGACATCGTAGTGATCCGTCGGGTACGCAGCGACGCACCACCGCTGATCGCCCTGGAAGAAGAATATTTCTTGCGGCAAAACCTCCAGCTTGAACTGGAAAGCACGCGGGCGGCACTGTTGCGTGGTGACGCCCAGTCTTATCAAGATTCCCTGGATCTCGCCACGACCTGGGTGAGTACCTATTTCGACACCGAGGCCCCCAGTGTTGCCGCCTTCCAAAACGAATTGAAGGCGCTGCGCACCGTGCAATTCAACACTTATATCCCGGATCTGACCGGTCTCAATCAAGCGTTTCAAGAGGCCCTCGCCCGCCGACAACCGATTCGCGCCGTGCGGAAACCGCCGATGGTAACCACCGAACCGCAAGCGACTGGTCAGGAGGCGAACCCATGAAGCTGCTGATCGGCGTCATCGTCACCCTCTTTGCCTCGACTTGGCTAGCGCTACTCCTCAGCCAGGATCCCGGCTACGCCATGTTCAGCTTCGGCGAATGGACCGTTGAGACCAGTTTCGCGTTTTTGCTTATCTTTCTGACTTTCCTGTTCATCGCGTTCTATTTTTTGGTCCGACTGGCAATTCGGCTATGGCGGTCACCCGCGCAAACCTTGGCGGCCAACCGGCGACGCTTGCAAAGGAGAGCGCGGCGACTATTCAATCTGGGCAGCCGGCAGATGGCGGCCGGGCAATGGGCAGCGGCCGAGAAAACGCTGCTCAAGGGTGTGGAGTACAGTGAAACACCCGCCCTGCACTATTTGAACGCCGCACGGGCCGTTCATCACCTCAATGGCGTGAAATGGCGTCGAGACCTGCATTTGCGCAAGGCCGAAGACTCACCCGACGCCGACAAACTGACAGTGCAACTGGCGAAAGTGGAATTCCTGCTGGACGATGGGCAAGCCGAGCAGGCTCGTCCGATCCTCGAATCGATGCGCACCCTCAACCCGCGCCATCCTGGCGTGCTGCAATGGTTGGCCAAAACCTATCAGCAACTACAGGCGTGGGAACCGTTGAAAGACTTGCTGCCAGACCTGCAGAAACAAAAAGTGTTCGGTTCGGAAGCATTCGCCGATCTTGAAGAGCAGACCTTCCGAGCGTTGTTGCAAAGCGCCGCGGCCAGTGGCTCGCTTGATCGGTTACGGGCGCTGTGGAAACAAGCACCGGCGGCACTGCGCGAAACGGATGAAGCCTTTCTGATCGACTACGCGACCGCGCTCCGCGATAACGAAGCCATCGACGACGCGGAAGCACTGTTGCGTGAAGCGATCAACCGACGCTGGAACTCAAAGCTGGTGGTCGGTTACGGCATGCTCGGTCGCGGCAACGCCGCCGCGCAACTCGCCACCGCCGAGGGCTGGTTGGCCCAGCATGGCGACGATCCGTATCTGCTGCTAACGCTCGGTCGTCTCGCCAAGCGCTGCCAGCAAAACGACAAGGCCCGCGACTACCTGGAACGAAGCATCAAGCGAATGCCAACCCCTGATGCCTATCAGGAATTGGGCGAACTGGCGGAATCGCTGCACGAATTGACCTACGCCGGCCAATGCTTTCACTCTGGATTGCGACTGCTGATCGGCAAGCCGACGGAGAAACAGGGCACGATGCTGCCGGCTACCGATGCAACGCGCTTGCAGGGACCGGGTGGGCAACCGCCTGCTCCAGCCGCAGCGACCTAAACTTCCCCGATCTCGGCACCCTGCGTCTTTTGCTCGCTCCTCCAAAGCCTGCCAGGGTGCATTCGCGAATTCGGTTCGCGCGTTTTCGATTGGTTTGGGACAGATGAAATCGCGCGAAGCTCTGATAGAGTTTGAGTGACAGTCGATGATCCGCTCTGGATTGTCGGGATGTCGCCTTAAAACTTTATTTGGAGGAGAACATGCAGCGTCGCGAATTTATGAAGAAAGCCGGGCTGGGTTTAGCCACCGCTGCCGGTGCGGGGTTAGCGCCCACCGTTATCGCGCAGTCGCAAACTCAACCGTCCGCCCAACCCGCTTCTCCGCCTCCGGGCACCGGGCTACCGACGATCAAGTGGCGCCTGGCATCGAGCTTTCCCAAGAGTCTGGACACCATCTACGGCGGGGCCGAGGTGCTGGCCAAGCGGATCGCCGAATTGACCGACGGCAAATTCGAGATTCGAGTGTTCGCCGGCGGTGAAATCGTGCCACCGTTTGGGGTGCTCGATGCCGTGCAGCAGAATACGGTGGAGTGCTGCCATACCTGCGGCTATTACTTCCACGGCAAGAACAAAGCCTTCTCCATCGATACCGCCATTCCGTTCGGCTTGAACGCGCGGCAGATGAACGCTTGGTACTATTACGGCGATGGCCTGACCCTGGCCCGCGAATTCTTTGCCAAATACAATGTCATCAACTTCCCCGGCGGCAACACCGGCACCCAAATGGGTGGCTGGTTCCGGAAGGAAGTCAAGTCATTGGAAGACTTGAAGGGCTTGAAAATGCGAATTCCCGGTTTCGGCGCGGAAGTATTCTTGGCGCTGGGAGCCGTGCCACAAGCTCTACCTGGCGGAGAGATTTACCCGGCACTGGAGCGGGGCGCCATCGACGCTGCTGAGTGGGTGGGACCTTACGATGATGAGAAACTGGGTTTCTACAAGGTAGCCAAGTTCTACTACTACCCCGGTTGGTGGGAATCTGGCCCGCAGATCAGCTTTTTCATCAATAAGGAGCAATGGGAAAAGCTGCCCAAGACCTATCAAGCAGCGTTCGAGGCGGCCTCTTTCGAAGCCAACCTGCGGATGATGGCCGCCTACGACGCCAAAAATCCAGTGGCCATCCAGCGGTTGGTACAAAACGGCACCGAGCTGCGGCGCTATCCAGACGACGTACTGAAAGCGGCTTACGAGGCGGCTCAGAAACTATACGCCGAGGAATCGAGCAAAAACCCGGATTTCAAAAAACTCTACGATTCGCTGCATGCCTTCCAACAAATCTCCGATATCTGGATGGGACTTCCCGAAGGCACGCTGGCGAACTTCATGCAAGCGCAGCTACGCGCGAAGAAGTGACCCTGTCAAGCAACTCGCCATCCCTTTCTCCGGGCAGGAAAGGGATGGCCGTGGAGAGAGGCGCCGATCCTATCGCTAGGGTTTGGGCGCCAACCGTTTGAACAGGTCGGCGGCGTCGTCCGGCGGCCTTTCGGTCCCAGTACCACCGCCTGGCGGCACTACCAGCACTCGCACCGGAACCGGCTCGTTGGAATGAACCGGGCGGTCCAAGCCGACCGTTACCAACGCCGGGAACGCGATGATCAACGTTACCATGATGACCTGGATCACCACGAAAGGCACCGCCCCCCAGTAGATATCGATGGTGCGCACCGCCGGCGGTGCGACACTGCGCAGGTAGAACAGGGCGAAACCGAACGGCGGGTGCATGAACGAGGTCTGCATGTTCACGCCTATCAGGATGCCAAACCAGACCAAGTCGATGCCGAGCTTTTCCGCGACCGGCGCCAGCAGTGGCAAAATGATGAAACTGATCTCGAAAAAATCCAGAAAGAACGCAAGCAGGAAGACCAAGATGTTGACCACAATCAGGAAACCCATCTGACCGCCGGGCAAGTCAAGCAGCAGATGCTCTACCCATAAATCGCCGTTGACGCCCCGGAATACCAGGCTGAACACGCTGGCACCGATCAGGATAAAAATCACAAAACTGGTGATCTTGGCGGTGGCATGCATCGCCTCAACCAGCATTTTTTGGTTTAGCTTGCCCTTGATCAAGGCCAGCAGCATCGCACCCACCCCGCCCAGCGCACCGCCTTCGGTGGGCGTGGCCCAGCCGATGAAGATGCTACCCAGTACCAGAAAGATCAAAATCAACGGCGGCATCATCGCCACGGCCGCCCGCCAGGCTAGCGCCCAACCGCGCAGGGTACGCGCTTCTGGTGGCAGGGCTGGAACGGCGTGAGGACGAAACAGGGTGTTCAGGAATATCCAGCCAACATACAACCCGGTCAGCACGAAGCCGGGAATAAAGGCGCCCTTGTACATATCACCGACCGAGCGACCCAACACATCGGCCATCACGATCAGCACCAACGAGGGGGGGATAATTTGCGCCAGAGTGCCAGAGGCCGCAATCACACCGGAAGCGATGGCCTTGTCGTAGTTGTAACGCAGCATGATCGGTAGCGAGATCAGGCCCATGGCGATCACCGAAGCGGCAACCACGCCGGTAGTGGCAGCCAGCAGGGCACCGACAAAGATCACGGCATAGGCCAGCCCGCCCCGGATCGTGCCGAACAACTGGCCGATGGTGTCAAGCAGATCCTCGGCCATGCCGCTGCGCTCCAGCACCAACCCCATGAAGGTGAAAAACGGGATCGCCAGCAAGATTTCGTTCTTCATAATACCGAACACGCGATCCGGGAATGCTTGCAGGAGGTTTGGAGTGAGCAAGCCCAGTTCGATGCCGATCAAGCCGAACGTCATACCGACCGCCGCCAGCGAGAAGGCCACCGGATAACCGATCAGCAGAAACACCAGGAGCGCGGAGAACATGATCGGCGCCATATTGGCGATCAGAAATGCAGCCATCTCAATGGCTCCCCATGAACTCGGGCATGGGCCGGTGCCCCGCCAGCACCGCGACGCTCTTGATGATCTCGGACAAACCTTGCAAGCTGAGCAAGGTGAACGCCACGGGGATCGCGAATTTGATCGGCCACCACAGCAGGCCGCCGGGATTCGACGAACCTTCGTTGGTCTGATAGGCAATCAGAAAAAAATTCCAGGAATCGACGACGATCAGCATGCAAACCGGCAGTAGGAACAGCAAGCCGCCCAGGATATCGATCCATATCCGAGTTTTTGGCGCCAACCGGGAGGACAGCACGTCGATGCGGACATGGCCACCTTCACGCAAGGTCCAGGACGAGCAGAACAGAAATACCAAGCCGAACATGAACCACTGCGATTCTAGTAGTGCGTTGGAACCCCAATCGAACACGTAGCGCAGGGTGGCGGTAAGGGCGCTGATTAACGTGCAAAACAGGATCAGCCAAGTCATCCAGCGGCCGATCATCGTATTGAGGGCATCGATGCAAGCCGCGATGCGGAGCAGAAACTTCATGTCGTCTCCTGGGGGTACGATGCGAAACAAGCAATGGGATGGAGGAAACGGTATTGCTTGCCGGATGTTCTACCGGGCGAAGGGTTTCGCGCTCGATCGAATTTCAGTCTAGTTGCTCGAATCGGATATGCCACTGCTGGAAAACGCTCCGCACTCAGGCTGCCTCCACAGAGGACTCGTGACCTCGATACAGCCAAGATAGCGAAAATTTTGACATTCCAGTTTTTCCTGCCATCCTCCAAACGCTTTATACAAGGCATGGCTACCGAATAAGCTCCCCTCCAAGCGTATCCGGTTACCCAAACGCGATGAGCCCGAACCTGCGAGACGCGATGATGCATTACAAGGATTTACGCGATTTCATAGCCCAATTAGAGCGGCTCGGCGAACTGAAGCGCGTTCGGACACCCGTCGATCCGAAGCTGGAAATGACCGAGATTTGTGACCGAGTGTTGCGCGCCGGCGGACCGGCGATCCTGTTCGAAAATCCTAAAGGCCATGGGATTCCAGTGCTCGGCAATCTGTTCGGTACACCGCGCCGGGTAGCGTTGGGCATGGGCGCCGACAATGTCAATGCACTACGCGAAGTCGGTAAGCTGCTGGCCTTTCTCAAGGAACCGGAACCACCCAAAGGCATGCGCGATGCCTGGGAGAAACTGCCGATTTTCAAGAAAGTGCTGGACATGGCACCCAAGAAAGTGAGCCGGCCACCGTGTCAGGAACGGGTGATTGAAGGATCGGAGGTCGATCTGGCGCAGCTACCGGTGCAGTTCTGCTGGCCAGATGACGCTGGGCCGTTGATTACCTGGGGCTTGGTCGTCACCCGCGGACCGAACAAGCCGCGCCAAAACCTGGGCATTTATCGGCAACAAGTCATCGGCCGTAATAAGGTCATCATGCGCTGGCTGGCGCATCGAGGCGGAGCGCTGGATTTTCGCGACTGGCAGCAAACCCATCCCGGCGAGCCGTTTCCCATCGCTGTGGCGTTGGGCGCCGACCCGGCCACCATTCTCGCAGCGGTGACACCAGTACCGGACACACTGTCGGAATATGCCTTTGCCGGATTGTTGCGCGGGTCGCGGACCGAGTTGGCCCAGTGTCTGGGCAACGAGCTGCAAATCCCGGCTTCCGCCGAGTTTGTGCTGGAGGGTCATATCGCGCCCGGCGAAACCGCGCTGGAAGGGCCGTTCGGCGATCATACCGGCTACTACAATGAAGTCGATCGCTTCCCCGTGTTCACCATTGACCGAATCACTCACCGCGAAAATCCCATTTATCACAGCACCTACACCGGCCGGCCACCAGACGAACCGGCCATACTCGGGGTGGCGCTAAACGAGGTGTTCGTGCCAATCCTGCAAAAGCAGTTTCCTGAAATCGTGGATTTTTACCTGCCACCGGAAGGCTGCTCCTATCGGCTGGCAGTGGTGACCATGCGCAAGCAGTATCCAGGACACGCCAAACGGGTGATGCTGGGCGTATGGTCGTTCCTACGCCAATTCATGTACACCAAGTTCGTGATCGTCGTGGACGAGGGAGTGAACGCTCGCGACTGGAAAGATGTCATCTGGGCCATGACTACCCGCATGGACCCAGCGCGGGACACGGTCATGATCGAGAACACGCCGATTGATTACCTGGATTTTGCCTCGCCAGTGTCCGGGTTGGGTTCGAAAATCGGCTTCGACGCCACCAATAAATGGCCGGGCGAGACCACGCGGGAATGGGGTCGGCCCCTGGTGATGAGCGAAGCGGTAAAACAGCGAGTGGATGGGCTATGGAACGAATTGGATTTGTGATACCGACGAACATCCGTGAGCGCATCCATTTCTGATCGGCCAGGGCCAATTTCAAGCGAGGAGCCAATCGATCATGCCCTACCACATCACATTGCAACCGAGCGGCCACGAGTTTCAAGTCGTGGACGACGAGCCGGTCCTGAGCGCTGCTCTTCGCGAGAAAGGCAACGTATTACCTTACAATTGCCGCAACGGTACTTGCGGTTCCTGCATGGGCACCATTCTGTCCGGCCAGGTCATCTACCCAGACGGCCGTCCGCCGGGCTTGAGCGAGTCCGAGGAGGCCGAAGGCAAGGCGCTACTGTGCCAAGCCCGACCGCGCTCCGATCTAGTGATTCAAGTCCGTGAGGTCAAGACCGGTGGCGATATCCCGGTCAAAATTCTGCCGTGCCGGGTGGAAAGGCACGAGTTGCTAGCGTCTGATGTGATGCGGCTGTACCTGAAGCTGCCCAGTACCGAGCGCCTGCAATTTCTGGCTGGTCAATACATCGACATCCTGCTGGCTGACGGGCGGCGACGCAGCTTTTCCCTGGCCAATCCGCCTCACACCAACGAATTATTGGAACTTCATGTCCGACATGTGCCGGAAGGATTTTTTACCGGTTACGTGTTCGACAAGATGAAAGAAAAGGCACTGCTGCGTTTTCAAGGGCCGTTAGGAACCTTCTTCTTGCGCGAGGATGCGTCGTGGCCGATCATCCTGATCGGCGGCGGGACCGGCTTCGCCCCGCTGAAAGGCATGTTAGAGCATGCCTTTCACATCGGGCTGGATCGCTCCCTACATCTGTATTGGGGCGCCCGGGCGAAGGGAGATCTCTATTTGGACGAACTCCCACGCCGATGGACGAAAGAGCATTCGAATTTCCGCTACACGCCGGTACTTTCCGAGCCGCGCCCAGAAGAGGCGTGGGACGGACGCACCGGCTGGGTCCACGAAGCGGTTGCCGCCGATTATCCCGATCTGAGCGGTCACGAGGTTTACATGAGCGGCCCACCACCGATGATCGAGGCCGCCAGACCCGCCTTCGCTGCCCGAGGCTTACCGGCTGATCAATTGTTTTACGACTCTTTCGAGTTCGCATCGGACACGGTCAGTCGAACGCGCGGTTAATCCGTCCAGCAACCGGCGACCAGATCATTAATGGTCATCGCTTGGCCCAGCGACTACCCCGAACACCTGTGCCCGTTCCAGCACGCCCTCCGCCCAACGCCGGTGAGTGGCTGGCTCGCAAAACGAATCGCGCAGCCTGAACACCGCCGCTGCGTCCGGCGCCAGTATTGCCGCTGCCGTTTCATAATCCTCGCGCGGCACCCGGTAACATGACTCGATCACCGGGATTTGCGCGGGATGGATCGCCGTTTTGCCGACCAAACCATGCTGCAAATCGGCTTCCACCTCCCGGATCAATACCTCCGGCGTGTCCAGATAATCGAACACCGGCGCGCTCAAGCGATAGCCTGCTGGATTGAAAACCCGAACCAGATCGGCGATAGCGCCGCGCAAGGGCGTATCGTAAATTGTCGCGCCCCGCCGCCGGCGAATGCCGAGCAAGTTCAACAAATCGTTGCCACCGATCCGCAAGCACACGATGCGGGCTTTCAACCCATAATCCTCCAGCCGATCCCGCATGATTTCCATCTTGCGATGATCAAAGACCTCCGCGGTTTCCAGGATCGGCAATAGACGATGCCCCTTGCTGTCGTCCCACACGCGCAGCCAGTCCCCCAAGGTATGCGGCCCGAACTTGGGCAGCGCAAACCCCTGAACCCGCTCGATGCCGTCCAACTGCAACAGCCGCCACAATACCGTCGGATTACGCGGTCGAATGAACCGCAACAAAGGTCCGGTTTCCAGTTTCGGTAACAGCGCCGCCAAATTGTCCAGCGCTCGCTCCAGATCCCGTCCGCTCACCGCGTCCTCGGTGCAAAAAATCACCGAGCGCAGCCCGGGCAACTTCTGGCTGTTGGCGATCATCATCAGATCCGGCCGAGTGGCCGGTAGGTACAACGAGGCGCCCAACGCTACCGCTGACAAAGGGGATGCAGATACATACGACTCGTCACCCCCGTGCTGGAGCACTCTTTGCGGCGCGACGCGACGGTTGACACAAAGGGCAATCATCCGGCTCCGGTGCCACGAACGCTCCGAGTCATCAAGGTGGGAGCCATCACCCTCCTTCCGAAACAAGTTGAAAGTTCGCATATTCGTATCATGATTGCAGTATAAAGTCGGTTCATGTCGATTATCTAACAGCGTCATTCCGAACGTATTACTGACTTTAGTTGTATCGAACCCACGACTTCAAGGCAACCCGACAGCCCGAGGACACCATGCCCACGTTTACCGTCACCGGCGACATCGACCCTTTCTTGCATGTTTCCCTGTGCAAGGGTGAAAAAATTTACTGCGAATCCGACGCAATGGTGATGATGGAAGCCACGCTCGACCTGCAAGGCAAAATGACCGGTGGCCTCGGAGGTGCCCTGATGCGCCGCCTGGCCGGTGGCGAATCCTTTTTCCAGCAACACATCGAAGCAACGCGCGGCGACGGTGACTGTCTGCTGTCACCCATGCTACCTGGCGCCATTCAGATCCTGGAGATCGGACCGCAGCGATACACCCTCAACGATGGCGCTTTCGTGGCCGCCACCGCCGAGGTCGAACTCAAAACCCGTACCCAGAATCTCGGTAACGCCTTGTTCGCCCAAAGTGGTGGTTTTTTCGTGTTGGAAGCAACCGGCAAGGGACAACTGGCCGCTTCGGGCTTCGGTTCGATCTTCATGCTGGACGTGGAGCCAGGCAAGGACGTTATCATCGACAACGCCCACGTCATCGCCTGGGACAGTAGCCTACGATACGAAATCTCCGTGACGACCGCCAATGCCGGCTCCGGGCTGCTGGGCAACCTGATCAACAGCGTGACCAGCGGCGAGGGGGTCGTGCTGCGGTTTTCGGGGACAGGTAAAGTGCTGATCTGTTCTCGTAATCGAGATACTTTCCTCGCGTGGACCCGCAAGGGAACCGCCAGCTAACCGATCCAATACCCTCTCCTGCGTGTCAAGACAAATCCTTGATCAGGGCGGTGGCTTGGATCGGCATGGCGGGGTCAACAACCACGGCAACCCGTTTCTGATCCGCCAGCAGCCGCAAATGCGCGACATCGGGTGCGTCGGGATCACGCAGCAATAACAGGTCGGGCAAACGGCGCAGTAGCACGCGCGTCGCTTCGGCTACGCCCGGCTTGATGAAATTACGGTCGCCGATCCGATAACGGGTGTGGAGGCGTTCCAGAAAAGCGTTCATCGCTTCTCGCCGCGCCTTGCGCCGCCCGTCATCGCCGCTTAGCGACGCCAGCGCGACATCGGCGAACCGATTGGTTACTTGATCAAGAAACCAAGTCGAGCGGTCGTGCGGAGCAAAATCGGCGTAGAACACACAGCCGTGAAAATCGTGCGGGCCGATGGCGGTATTGAGGATTGAGCGACTGGTTAATCCCGAGACCGTCGCGTTCAAGATACCGCTGGGAATAGCGTAATCGTCGTCGGTTGCCGCCACATCAGCCACCCCGCCAATATCGGATACGACGTGTAGCGCCTCGTCCAGCCGCTCGGGTTGGTGGGTATTCCAACGCGCCAACGCCCGCCGCAATTCCTCGCCGATCACGCCCTTGGCGGTCCAGCCATCCACGAATGCCAGCCCGGCCGGCTCGCGCCCCTCCTGATGCAGGATGTGGCGCAAAGCATTTTCGTCGATGCCCCGGTCACGGATGATCGAAATCGAGTAATGTTTCGCGTCCGCTCGACCAAGTCGCCGCAAGGCGCGCACTAGCAGAGCGCCGATCGGCGTACCGGCACGCGCCAGCGATACCAGGGTAATTTCGCGCGGCCGGCTCGCCGCCAAATACCCCGCCAATGCCAGAATTTCCGCCGCCAGTCGCCCGGCATAGCGGTCGGTCAGCGTCTCGAACAAAACCCGATAATGCGGGTCTGGCGCCCGCTCCGGCGCTAGCATTTCGCTGTAGTGGCGCTGGCCAGACTGGATCAAGCGTTCCTTGGTCGCCACGTCCACCATATCCAGCCGCATCGGTTTCAGCAGAAAGATGGCGTCTTCCGCTCGATAGCTGCCGGTGAAAGGCGTCATCAGGAATATTGACTCCAGGTATTCCATTGAATCTGGCTATCTTTCGGCACCAGGGCGAAATCGCAGGCGCGCAGGAACGGAATATCGGTCAGGCTATCGCCGGCCCCGATGGTGAGGATAGGACCGGCCTGCTCCAGTTCCCGCGCCACCCGGCGCACCGCATCGTGCTTTTGCGCCCCGTTCACCATCAGCGCGAAATTGTTGCCGTTATGGTGCAGGGCCAGTTCCGGCGGCAGTCCGATCGCTTCCAGCCGCGTCCGCACCCGGGTCAGGGCTGCTCCATCGTCGTCGGATTTGATCGAGACATACGTCAGCCGCTCCTCGACCGAATGGTAGTTCACCCGATAACCGTCCGTCGGCGCGTCCTCGCTCAACCGGGCGGCGACCTCCCGAAGACTCGCTTCCGCCGCGGCCAGAAGAGGGCACACTTCGTCGTGCCACCACGGCGGCAAGCGGCCATCGGGCCGACGGATCACCGCCCCGTGATGGGTGATCCGCCACGACCGAAATTCGATCATCACCCGCGCCAAGGCGTCATCGGTGCGACCCGTCACCGGAATCACCTCGCTCCGCTCTCGCCAAAACTCCAGTAAGCGCCGCTGGGCACGGGTCATGAACGACAGCGTCCGGCCAGCGCGATCCACCGCCGCTGGCTCGACCGGCTCACCGGGCGGGCACTTGGGAGCGGTCTGCAAAATCGTATCGTCGAGATCCAGAAAGATCACGATGCGCGGCATGACTCCTCCGTCACCAGCGCCAAGCCGCCGATCACATCGGGCAAGGAATGCGCGGCGGGCATGGCAGGATGTTCGTAGCAGATGATCGGCAAGCGTTGCGAATCGAGGTTATAGAGGTAATTGGGAATGCCGTCGCCGTAGTTGTCCGGAAACTCCCGGCGGCTGGTGATGGCGTCGCCGACCAGGATCGGAGAGCGCGTGGTAGATTGAAAACGCACATCATAACCTCGCTCTTCCAGCGCTAAAGCGATGCGAAATGGAGTGTAAGCATACTCACCGGTACCGACGATGGCTAAAGACCGATCGCGTGGCAAGTCAGGCAAGCGGGGCATCGTCCAACGCCCAGCGATCAACCCAATCCGTGCCGGATCGGTTACCACTTCGTCATGCCCGCGATCAACGTCAGCGACGACCGTCGGCAAATCGGGCGGCGGAAATTCCGGGTCGGGATCGAAGGTAAAATCGCCCTCGATGAGCGCTGGAAATAGCACCGGCCTTTGCAGCGCCTCGATCAATTCCTGGCGCCGGGCCTCGCTCAGCCAGTTCGTGATACAAGCCAGCGCCACACACTCGATTTGCGGATTACACTGAAAATAAGCACGGGCCAATTCGACAAGTGTCCGCCCAGTAGAGATTTCGTCATCCACTAACACCAGCGTCCGTGCCGCGCGAAACAGAGGCTGCAAAACCGGATCAGGTAGGTAAACCGCATGATCGGGAGCATGACTGTGGCACTCATCGAACCCGAACGCCAGCGGGCGCGACAACCGATAGCGGGTAGTCTGCGAATACAAAATATCGTCCCGTCCGCTGCGCGACGCCGCCTCCTCGGCGACACCCCGACCCAGAGCGGTGGCAGTTTCCGCCATCCCGATCACCAGCATCGGCCCCGGCAAGGTCGCGATCTTATCAGCCAGCCGGCGCTGAACATCGCGCATCACGCAGGGCCGCACCGGCCAGTGTTTGCCCAGTACCTTGCTGACAAAGAGATACAGTCGCCGGGGATTCTGGCGGGTAGCGCAAGCCACGCAATTTTCCAGCGGCAGCTCTTCGCGCCGAATGCTCATCGTCAACCGCCCGGCCTGAATCGGTGTCATCAAGGTTCGCAATACACGCTCCATTCGATGCAATCCGCTTATCGTCCGTTTCAATCGGCGTTTATTCAGGGATCCAAATGGCTCAGGATGACCTTCAGTCGATGGACATAGGTATGCTCGGCCAGCACCCGCCGCCGCCCTTCGTACCCCACACTGGACCCGAAGGAGGGATCCCGCCGCAACCGGGCCACCAGATCGTTGAGTTCCTCGATATCCCGATACACCAGGATTTCCCGGCCAGGTTCGAAACACAGCGGCAGATCGGGAAGATCGTCGTTCAATACCGGCGTGCCACAGGCCAGTGGCTCGAAACTGCGCTGGTTGAGACCGTGTTCCACGTTCACCTCATTGCGGGCGTTGAGCACCGCGAAATGGCGCCGATAGAGCCAGATCAGATGCGGACGCCTGATTTTACGGTTTCGGACATGATGAAAGCCTTCGTGTGTCAACGCGCTCCAGTCGGTCCCGACGATCCGAGCAGGAAAAGTCAAGCCTCGCACCACGGTTTCGCGGAATTCGGTGCGGCTGGCCACAAACAAAAGTTCGGCGCGACGTGACTCGGAACCTGGCTGGAACAGTTCCGGGTCCACCGCCAGCGGCAAATAGCAACCGGGCGTGGCAAATCCCGCGTCTTCAGCATCCCGAATAAAACTGGTGTCGGTGAAATAGAGTCGATCACAGCAGTTGGCCTGCTCCCATCCACTCGCCGAAAACCGATCCCCGACCAAGCCAGCGATCATTGGCCGGTGGGAAAGCCCCTGCAAGATCCGATAATACTCAATCGGCACCCCGAACACCCCTGCCACGATCACCAAATTCGGGCGAAATCCGGCCAATACTCTTTCGAAACGCGCTAGCATCCAGCGGGTATTGGCCGAACCGTATCCTTGCCATTTAACGCGTAGCCGCGACATCATGCTATCGCCGTTGATGGCGAACACGCGGGCAGGATGTCCCAGCCGAGTGCATGCGCGCTGCATGTTTTCCAGCCAAAGCACCAAGCTGCCGCGTTTGCCCAGCAGCAAAATCCTCAGTGACGCCGCACCGGCGGATTCCATGCCTTTCATCGCAAGATCACGGCTTGTTCAATCTGGGCGACAGGTACGCTCCCAAACCGCACTGGCAGGTGGCTAGTATGCCCATCGCAACGGCCGATAATGATTGAATCGCAGTCATACAGGACATTGTTGAATTCAAAGCAGCAACACTTATTGTTTTCGTTATCGTCCAACGAATACTAATATGTTTCAATCACGCCTATCGAGAGGAGATATCGCATGCAAGGGTTCAAAACCGTCGCCGCTGTTGTATTGTCGCTGACCGCCAGTTGGGCCTACGCCGGCACCACATTGAACGCCATCAAGGAACACGGCTTTATCAAGTGCGGCATCAGCGACGGCCTGCCGGGCTTTTCCTTCGCCGATGAGAAAGGCAACTACAACGGCATCGATGTGGACGTTTGCCGCGCCGTCGCCGCCGCCGTGTTCGGCGACCCCACCAAGGTCAAATTTACTCCGCTGACCGCCAAGGAGCGCTTCACCGCCCTGCAATCGGGCGAGATCGACGTACTGTCCCGCAACACCACCTTGACCTCCAGCCGTGACTCCGCCATGGGTCTGCACTTCACCGGCGTCACCTATTACGACGGTCAGGGGTTCCTGGTCAACAAAAAACTCGGCGTCAAGGGCGCTAAGGAACTTAATGGCGCCACCGTGTGCGTGCAGGCCGGCACGACCACCGAGTTGAATCTGAGCGACTATTTTCGCGCCAACAAAATGAAGTTTACCCCCATCACCTACGATAAATCCGACGAAAGCGCCAAATCGCTAGAGGCGGGGCGTTGTGACGTACTGACGTCGGATCAGTCACAGTTGTACGCTCAACGCATCAAGCTGGCCAAGCCGGACGAGTACGTGGTGCTGCCAGAAGTCATCTCCAAAGAGCCCCTTGGCCCAATGGTCCGTCATGGCGACGACGACTGGTTCGACATCGTCAAGTGGACCCTCTTCGTCATGGTCAACGCTGAGGAATTGGGCGTCAACTCCAAAAACGTCGAGGAAATGAAAAAATCCACCAATCCTGACGTGAAACGGCTGCTCGGCGTTGAAGGCGATAAAGGCAAGGATTTCGGTCTAGCCAACGACTGGATGGCGGTCGTGATCAAGCAGGTCGGCAATTACGGCGAAATCTTCGAGCGCAATGTCGGCCTGGGCAGTCCGCTGAAGATCCAACGCGGTTTGAACGCGCTGTGGAATCAGGGGGGTTTGCAATACGCGCCGCCAGTACGTTGAGCGCTCGACTGTCCTTCTCGCCAATCGCTCTCGCTCGCTAACGGGCGAGAGAGTTCCGCAAGCCCCTGACGAATTTCCGGACATCCCATGACCGAACCGATCCCTACCCCGGTCAAACCGCCGTTCTGGAACAACCCGCAAACCCGAGCCATCGCCTTCCAGGTGATTGCCCTTGTGGTCACCGTTGCTTTCGGTTGGTCCATATTTGAAAACACCCAAGCTAACTTGCGCCGGCTAGGGATCGCGTCAGGCTTCGACTTTCTATCCTCGCCCGCCGGTTTCGACATTATCCAGACGCTGATCCCCTACTCCCCCACCTCCAGCTATGGCCGGGTGTTTTGGGTCGGATTGCTCAACACGCTGCTGGTCTCGGCACTGGGTGTCGTTCTGGCCACGCTGCTCGGCTTTGTCATCGGCATCGCCCGGCTGTCTAAAAACTGGCTGATTTCCCGGCTGGCACTGGTCTACATCGAAACCTTCCGCAACATCCCGCTCCTGCTGCAAATCTTTTTTTGGTATTTCGCCGTACTGCGAGCGGTACCGGCCCCGCGCCAGAGTTTGAGTCTGGGTGACGTGATTTTTCTCAACATCCGAGGACTCTATCTACCGGCTCCCCAGTTTCAACCCAGCTTTGGTTGGGTAATCGCCGCGTTCGGCGGCGCGGTAGCGGCGAGTTGGCTACTGGTGCGATGGGCGCGCAGTCGACAATTAGCGACCGGCCAGCAATTCCCCGCGTTGTCGGTCTCGCTGGCGCTGCTGTTCGGCTTGCCGCTGGCGACGTTCTGGCTGGCCGGGTCACCTTTGGAGTGGCAAATTCCGAAATTGGGGGGCTTCAACTTTCAAGGCGGTTGGGTGGTGATCCCCGAAATGGCCTCGCTATTGCTGGCACTGACCATTTACACCGCCGCCTTCATCGCCGAAATTGTCCGGGCCGGCATTCAGGCGGTCAGTCATGGCCAGACCGAAGCGTCGTTCTCCCTGGGTCTGAATTCCGGTATGACCTTGCGGCTGATCATCCTGCCGCAAGCGCTACGGGTGATTATTCCGCCCCTGACCAATCAGTATCTCAATTTGACCAAGAACTCATCGCTGGCTGCCGCCATCGGTTATCCCGATTTGGTTTCCGCCTTTGCCGGCACCACATTGAATCAGACCGGCCAAGCCATCGAGTGCATCGCCATTACCATGACCGTTTACCTGACCATCAGCCTGCTGATCTCGCTGGCGATGAATCAGTATAACCGCCGGGTGGCGCTGGTGGAGCGATAACCATGGCCGAAACCCACATTCCTCACCCCATCCTGCCACCGCCCTCCAACTCTGTCGGTGTTCTCGGCTGGCTGCGGCGTAATCTGTTCTCATCGCCGTTGAATATCGCTCTGACCCTACTGGCGCTGTATTTGCTCTACACACTCATCCCTCCCTTGCTCCGTTGGGCGCTGCTGGACGCCACCTGGACCGGCGACAACCGGGAAGCCTGCTCGGCGCACAGTGGCGCTTGCTGGGTGTTCATCCGGGTTCATTTCGAACAGTTCCTTTATGGTTTCTACCCGGACGATCAGCGCTGGCGAGTCAACCTTGCCGCGATTTTACTCGTGCTCGGCGCTGCGCCGCTGTTTATCCGGGCCGTGCCCGATCGCACCAAAATTCGGCTAGGACTGAGTTTGCTGATCGGCTATCCGATCATCGCATTCGTGCTGTTCAAAGGTGGCAGACTCGGTCTATCCGCAGTGGACACCAGCAGTTGGGGTGGCCTGCTATTGACCTTGGTGATCGCGGGCGTGGGCATGATCGCCGCTCTACCGCTGGGTATACTGCTGGCGCTCGGTCGGCGGTCACAAATGCCAGCTATTCAAACGCTATGCGTGACCTTCATCGAATTCTGGCGTGGCGTCCCCTTGATCACCGTGCTGTTCATGTCCTCGGTGATGCTGCCTTTGTTTTTACCGGCCGGCATGAATTTCGACAAGTTATTGCGAGCGCTGATCGGCGTCACGCTGTTCCAGGCAGCTTATATGGCCGAGGTGGTGCGCGGCGGCTTACAGGCCATTCCAAAGGGCCAGTTCGAGGCCGCTGCCGCACTGGGGCTGGGTTATTGGAAAACCATGGCCTTGATCGTGCTTCCTCAAGCTCTGAAGCTGGTTATTCCCGGCATCGTCAATACTTTTATCGCCCTCTTCAAGGACACCTCGCTGGTGCTGATCATTGGTCTGTTCGACTTGATGAACATCGTCCACAACGCCACCACCAACCCGGAGTGGCTGGGCTTTTCGACGGAGGGTTACGTTTTTACCGCTACCGTCTACTGGCTGTTCTGCTTCGGCATGTCCCGCTATAGCCAAAATCTGGAAAAACGCCTCCACACCGGCCACAAACGCTAGGACCCCCCCGATGCCCGAATTACCTCCCGCATCCGCCCACGCGCCGCTATCCGATCAGGTCATGATCGAGATGCAGGGCGTCCATAAATGGTACGGCGCCTTTCACGTTCTCAAAGAAATCAATCTGACTGTCCGCAAGGGCGAACGCATCGTGGTTTGCGGCCCCTCCGGCTCCGGCAAATCCACCACGATTCGTTGCATCAACCGTCTGGAGGAATATCAGCGCGGTCGGATCGTGGTGGATGGACAGGAACTGAGCAATGACGTGAGACAGATCGAGCGCATCCGCCGCGAGGTCGGCATGGTGTTCCAGCATTTCAACCTGTTTCCGCATCTGACGGTGCTAGAAAACTGTGTGCTAGCGCCGATCTGGGTCCGCAAGTTACCGCGTAAACAGGCGGAGGACATTGCGATGCGCTATCTGGAACGGGTCAAGATTCCCGAGCAAGCGGGCAAATATCCGGGACAGCTATCCGGTGGCCAACAGCAACGGGTCGCCATCGCTCGCAGCCTGTGTATGAATCCCAAGATCATGTTGTTCGACGAGCCAACTTCGGCGCTGGACCCGGAGATGATCAAGGAGGTACTGGACACCATGGTCACACTGGCCGAGGACGGTATGACCATGATCTGCGTCACCCACGAGATGGGCTTCGCCAAAACCGTCGCCCATCGAGTGATTTTCATGGACGGCGGGGAAATCATCGAGCAGAACTCGCCGGCGGAATTTTTCACCCATCCGCAATCGGACCGGACCAAGTTATTCCTAAGCCAGATTTTGCATCATTAACATCTGGCTACGACAGGTAAAATTTCAGATTCTTGGCGCACCTCGCTGTTCCATCCGCTGCTCTCTGAACGCTACCGGCCAAAAGCTCCCACATGGCGCAGATCGGCCGGCGTGTCGATGTCCGCGACGATGCCGGGATCTTCGCAAGCCAGCCACCGCACCTGCTCGGCATGATCGTGCAGGATCGACCGGGCGCCTTCATCGCCGGTCAGTTGAGTGAGCTGCTCGAAATACCCTCGGCCAAACCCGACCGGATGCCCTCGCCGCCCGTGAAACACGGGAGCCGCCAGCGTCGTAGGCCGTTCGATGGCATCAGCGACTTGGGCGATGGTCGCGGGCCGAATGAAAGGCATGTCGGCCAACGCCACGATCCAGGCAGACGCTTGTGGAGCCTGGCGCACCGTCCAGGCAAGACTGGTTCCCATGCCATCTTCCGCCCGAGGACAGACCGTGACCAGAAACCCATCCTCGTCTAACAATCGGGCCAGCAACGGATCGCCGGGATTGACGACCGCCAGCACGTTGGGCACGGCGGCACGCAAATGGCGAGCGGCGGCCAACGCCATGGGAACGCCGTCGGACAGCGGTTGCAGCAGCTTGTTCGCGCCGAAGCGCCGGGAATAACCCGCCGCCAGTAGAATACCCTGCTTCACGATGGAACAGTGGAATCGGCCGCGCCGATGGCGGAGCGAGATCGAACCGGTGCCAGCGCGATACTGTGGCGCAGCGCAGTCAGTTCGGCCAGGATGGAAATCGCGATCTCCGGCGGGGTACGACTACCGATCGGCAGACCGACCGGGCCGTGCAGGCGGGCCAGTTCCTCGGGTGTCACGTCCAGCAGCGCCAGACGTTCGCGGCGTCGCGCCGTGGTGGTGGCCGAACCGAGCGCGCCGACGTAGAACGCATCAGTTTTCAGTGCCTCCATTAAAGCCATGTCGTCCAATCTTGGATCATGAGTGAGAGCGACGATGGCAGTGCGCCGGTCGGGCACGAGGGCGCGCACCACGTCGTCGGGCATCCCCGGCAACAGCTCCGCGCCAGCCACGGTCCACTCCCGCACGTACTCGGCGCGCGGATCGCAGACCAGCACTCGGTAATCGAGCGCTTGCGCCATGGACGCCAGATAAAACGAAATCTGGCCAGCACCGATAAGCAGCAGACGCCAACGTGGGCCGAAAATCTGAGTCAGCACCTTGCCATCGAAGGTCGGCGCATCCTCCGGCGTTGCTTGTTGGAAACTCGTCGCGCCATCGGCGAGCCGCACTCGCCGCGCCAGTAGCTCGCCGCGCTCCAGCGCTGCCAGCACCGGTCGCAGGGACCCGACGCTGGCCAGCGGCTCCACCACCAGTTGCAGCGTCCCGCCGCAGGGCAGACCGAAGCGGCGTGCATCCTCGGCCGTCACCCCGTATTTCACCACCTCGCAAGCGGCGGGGAAGCGGGCGCGAAGCCGGGCGGCGAGATCGTCCTCGACGCAGCCGCCCGACACCGAACCGCAGGGTTGGCCGTCCTCGTCGAGCGCCAACAGCGCCCCGACCGGACGCGGCGCCGAACCCCAGGTGGCGACCACCGTGACCAGCGCGACTCGCCGCCCCGCTTCCAGCCAATCGATAGCCCGCCGTAAGACGGCGATATCCAGACTGTCCACGGTTTCAGGCTTTGAGCGCAGTCGGGTCGATGGGCAGGTCGCGCACCCGCTTGCCGGTAGCAGCATACAGCGCGTTGGCTACCGCTGGCGCAATCGGCGGCACACCCGGTTCGCCCACCCCGGTGGGGTGCGCTTCGCTCGGCACAATGTGGACCTCGATCTTTGGCATCTCCCCGATACGCAATAGCGGGTAGTCGGCGTAGTTGCTTTGCTCCACCCGGCCGTCCTTGAGGGTGATTTTGCCGTGCAGCGCCGCCGTCAGCCCGAAACCGATGCCGCCCTGCATCTGGGCCTCGATCACGTTCGGGTTGACCGCGACCCCGCAATCCACGGCACAGACCACGCGGTCCACCTTGAAATTTCCGTCCGGCTGCACGGTCACCTCCGCGACCTCGGCGACGAAGGAGTCGAACGATTCATGCACGGCGATGCCCCGACCCCGACCTTTGGGCAGCGGCGTACCCCAACCGGCTTTTTCGGCCGCCAGTTCCAATACCGCCCGATGGCGAGGGTGGTCGGCTAGCAACGCACGGCGATATTCGTAGGGATCCTGACCGGCGGCGGTGGCCAGCTCGTCGATGAAGACTTCGACGGCGAAAGCGGTGTGCGTGTGGCCGACGCTGCGCCACCACAAGACCGGAATGCCGTTTTGAGTGCTATGCAGTTCCACACGCAGGTTAGAAACGGCGTAGGACAAGTTGGACGCGCCTTCGACCGATGTGAAGTCGATCCCATCCTTTATCATCTCCCCGAACGGCGTGCCGGCCAGAATGGATTGACCGACGATGCGTTGCAGCCAAGCCGCTGGCTTGCCCTGGGCGTCCAAGCTAGCGGCGATGCGATGTACGAACAAGGGTCGATAGTAGCCGCCCTTGATGTCATCCTCGCGCGTCCACATCAACCGGATCGGCGCATTCAGCTCGCGGGCCGCCTTGGCGGTCGCCACCGCCTCGGCGATGTAATCCGAGGTGGGATTGGCGTGGCGGCCGAAGCTGCCGCCCGCCAAGGTAGTATGAATCGTGACCTGCTCCGGCTGGAGGCCGGCGATTTTCGCGGCGATGGCTTGATCGAGCGTCTGCAACTGGGAACCCGCCCAAATCTCGCAGGCATCGTCCTTCAACTGCACCACGCAGACCAGCGGTTCCATCGGAGCGTGGGCGAGATAGGGAAACGTGAAAGTGGCTTCCAGCGTCTTCGCCGCTTTGCTCAGCGCTTGCGCGGCATCGCCGTGATCGGCAGCGACTTTGCCCACCGTCTTGGCGAGCGCGAGATACTGCTCGCGCAAGGCGTCGCTCGATACCTTGGCCGCGTCGGTTTCGTCCCATTCGACGATCAAAGCGTCCCGCCCTTTCTTAGCTGCCCAGAAATCGCGGGCGACGACCGCTACGCCTTGCGGAATCTGCACCACCGCCTTGACGCCCGGCACCGCGCGAGCGGTGTCAGCCTTGATGCTTTTCACCTTAGCGCCAAACAGGGGAGGATGGATCACCAGCGCCGTCAACAAGCCGGGCAATTTGAGGTCGCCAGCAAACTGGGCTTGTCCGGTGGCTTTCGTTTGACCATCCTTGCGCGGCAAACTTTTGCCGATGATTTTCCACTCGGTAGGCGCTTTCAGCTTCACGCTTTGCGGCGGCGTCAATTCGGCGGCCTTGGCCACCAGTTCGCCATACGTGGCCCGGCGTTGGGATTGGAGATGGACGACACTGCCGCTCTCGACCTTGAGCGCAGCGGGTTCCACCTGCCACAGCGCGGCGGCGGCGGCGATCAGCATCTCGCGCGCGGTGGCGCCCGCTTGGCGCAACTGGTCCCAAGAATTGGTCAGGCTGGTGCTGCCGCCGGTGCCCTGCGCGGTTCCGCCCCAGGACAGATTGCCGTAGAGCTTGGCGTCGGCTGGCGCGGATTCGACCCGAACCTGTTCCCAGGGCACCTCCAGTTCCTCGGCGACCAGCATCGGCAGGCCGGTGTAGACGCCTTGCCCCATTTCCAAGTGCTTCACCAGCACGGTGACGGTGTTGTCCGGCGCGATGCGCAGAAAAGCGTTGGGCGCGAATGAGGTAGCCGTGGCGGCAGCAGCTTGCTGGGCCGCGCGGCCAGGCGGCAGATAAAAACCGAGGGTCAGTCCGGCGCCGAGCGCAGCGCCGGCTTTCAGAAAAGTCCGGCGGCCAGGATTGTCAATCGCGTGCATGGCTCAGGCTCCCAAGGTTTTGGCCGCGTCGTGAACGGCGGCGCGAATCCGGGCGTAGGTGGCGCAGCGGCACAGGTTGCCGGATAAAGCCGCGTCGATGTCGGCGTCGGTCGGACGCGGGTTGCTGGCCAACAGCGCCGCCGCGCTCAAAATCTGGCCCGGCTGGCAATAGCCGCACTGGGACACTTCGCGCTCGATCCACGCCTGTTGCAGAGTTCGGACGATTCGATGATCGGCGGTTTCGATGGTGGTGATCTGGCTGCCGGCAACGGCCGAGATCGGCAGCACGCAGGAGCGCATCGCGTTGCCGTTGACGTGGACGGTGCAGGCACCGCAGACGGCCATGCCACAGCCGTATTTGGTTCCGGTGAGTCCCAAGGTGTCGCGCAACACCCACAACAACGGGGTATCGGGGGGGACGTCGACTTCGTGTTTCTGGCCATTCACGATGAGTGCGATCATGTCGGTTTCCTCTCCGTACAAGATGGTTGGTTAGCTAGTCTCTAAGCGGAGTTAGGCCGCTAAGGAATGGAATTGTTCGGCGGCGGACAACGCTTAACCCTTGATTAGGAGCATCTGGCCTTTCTTGAGCGTGTGGCAAGTTGCACGGGCGCGGCGTTGAACTGACGGTCGGGATATGGAAGTATCTGCGCCGCCTTGGCCTGTCATATAAAAAAAAGTGATGCACGCCGCCGAACAGGACAGGCCGGACGTGGCAGCCGCAATGGCCGCGTGGAAGGCTGAGCAACCCTTGCTTGACCCTGACCGGCTGGTGTTCATTGACGAGACCGGGGCCTCCACCAACATGGTGCGTCGCTATGGGCGTTGTCCGAAAGGCGAGCGTCTGATTGACAAAACGCCGTGGGGTCACTGGAAAACAACGACTTTCGTCGGCGTCTCGTCCACCAGAATCGAACGCACCTGCCCTTCCTGCGCTAGCGTCAACGTCCGGCCCGTCAAAAACCGCCGTCCCCGTCGCCGGGACCGCAATCCCGCCTCTCCATCCCGCCCAAACTTTTTGTTCCACTCCAGCACCATGCTGATAGGGGCCCCCACCACCCGTGCGATTTCCTTCCACGTCAATCGCAGCGCCTGACGACGGTGTTCCTCCTGGGCCTCTAGTGACAAACCGCGTGCGTCGATCTTTTTCATGCTCGTGATTATAATCGACGACCTCAAGCGCGTTGCGCCCCTGCTGGGCTACTCGGGCTATCAACCCCTGATGCGCGCCTATATCGGCCAAGGGCTGCGCGCCGATCTCGCTCGCCTGGAGGACGCCCCCATCGTCCGTCTGTTGGAACACTTGAAGGCGCAAGGTGTGTCCGAGGAAACATTAACCAAAGCGTTGACCGACTTGTCAGCCGGGTAGCCGGGCAGTCGGGCACAAGACGTGCCCGACATCCTCCCTAATCCCCTGAACCCGCCGGGCAACGCTGCGCTTTTGCCCGACCTACTCGGAAATTTGCCGATGCGCTACCGCCGTTCAACCACGCCCGGCGCGGGGCGTACTTTTTCACGGCCGTGACCTATCGGCAGCAGACCATTCTTTACGAACCGGATTCGGTGGCTTTGCTACGCGGGAGGTGTCCCGAACTTGCGCTACCGGCTTGTGGTACACCCCCTAAGAAAGCTCAACAGAAGAACCGATATATCTGATAATATTGAAAATCTAATTCTCGAACATCTTCGGGCGATCCGCGCCGATATCGGCAGCATCAAGGACGACGTGCGCGAAATCAAGCAGCAGCTCACTAGTTTGGAAGCGGCTGTTGCGGGTCTGCGGCGCATAACTCCAACCTGTATGGCGACGTAATCGACCAACACGCGCGATATGACCGTCTTGTGGAGCGTGTGGAGCGTCGTTTAGATTTGGCTAATGGTTAAGTTTGCCTTTTCGTCTCAGTTCGCGATTCACCGCATCGGGAGTAGGTTTCGTGTCCATCGAACTTTGGCTTGCCTTTGTCGCCGCCTCGGCGGTTCTGCTCGTCGTGCCCGGCCCGACGATTCTCACCGTGATTAGCTATTCGGTGGCTCACGGCCAACGCGCCAATATTCCGCTGGTGGCTGGCGTTGCTCTCGGCGATTGCACCGCCCTTGCACTCTCTCTTCTGGGTTTGGGAGCGCTGCTGGCAACTTCCGCGATCTGGTTTACGGTGGTCAAGCTGGCCGGTGGTCTTTATCTACTCTATCTCGGCATCAAGTTATTACATTCGGATATTTCTCCAGTCGATTCCCCCCTCCACCCCGCGCCGAGTTCTCGATGGCGCTTGTTTCTGAATACCTATCTGGTGACGGCGCTCAATCCAAAGGGCATCGTTTTTTTTGTGGCGTTCTTGCCACAATTTATCGATCAGAAGGCCAACATCACCCTTCAGCTTTGGATCCTGGCAGTCACTTTCGTGCTGATGGCCATCGTCAACGCCACGCTCTACGCCGTGTTTGCGGCATCCGCCCGTGAAATCCTCGCTTCATCTCGCGCTCGACACGGCTTTAACGTTGTCGGTGGATCGCTGCTCTCGGCGGCAGGGGTATGGGCACTGTTCGCTCGTCGGGTGGCGTGAGAACGGCGGGCCAGCATGGCGGAATTAGCTCCGTAGCGCTGCGATCACGGGTTTCGTCTCTGGCCAAACACCGCGCCACAAATGGAACGATTCCGCTGCCTGCTCCACCAGCATCCCCAAACCGTCCAGGGCTTGAACGGCACCGTGCTCCAGACCCCAACGCACGAACGCGGTCGGTTCGCTGCCGTACATCAGGTCGTAGCACCAGCCATCCGGCGCCAACACATCCTCTGGCAAGGGCGGCACCGCGTCGCTCAAACCCGCTGCCGTGGCGTTGATGATCAAATCGAATTGCCGCCCGGCCAACTCCGCGAAACCATAGCCGGAGACCCTTCCCAAGTCACTGAAACGCAGCGCCAGTTCCAGCGCTTTGTCAGCGGTGCGATTGGCGACGACCAATTGGGTCGGCTTTTCCACCAGCAGCGGTTGCAAAATACCTCTGGCTGCACCGCCCGCGCCCAGTAGCAAAATTCGCCGGCCCGCTAGCAGGTATCCGTGATTGACCGTTAGATCCCGGACCAATCCCATCCCGTCGGTGTTGTCGCCCCGCACCCCCCCCGGTTCCAGGATAAGGGTGTTAACCGCTCCGGCCCGCTCGGCGCGGACACTCAGCAGATCGGCAAATACCCAGGCGTCCTGCTTGAACGGTACGGTTACGTTCAAACCCTTGCCACCCGCTTCCCGAAACTTCCGCACGGCGGGAGCAAAACCGCCCGGTTCAACCAGGATGGCACGGTATTCGAGAGGCTGGCCAGTCTGCGCGGCGAACAAGGTGTGAATATGCGGGGATTTACTGTGCGCGATGGGATTGCCCATCACGGCGTACTGATCAGGCTGTATCGTCATGATTCATCACTCAATGGTGCAGCGGCGCCCGCAAGCGTTGCTCGAATTCCGGCGGCGGTACGTATTGCAGCAACGCTTCACCGTTGTCGCCCAACAGCAAATCCAAACCCTGTTCCGGATAGAGCCAATGCGTCCCGTCCTTGACCTTCATCTGCTCGACCGGCTCGCCAAAGCGCTTGCGCACCAGATCAGCATCGAACTGGACCACCGGCATATAGGTGAGAGCCGTGACGGTCGCACCCAATGCCCTATCGGCGTCGGCCAGTGGCACCGGATAGCGGCGACCGCCCTCGGCAGTCGGCTGCCCCCCGCCGGCATGAGCACGGATTGCTTCCAACATCGGTTCGGGCAGTCGCGCTGACAATACCAACCGGGCGTTCAAGCCGCCGACCACCGCATCTCGGAAATAGGCTTCCAGCCCCAACCGATTTATTTTGTCCTCGAACAATGCGAATTCGTAGCGTCGTCCCAATTTTTGTACCGCATCCCGCACCGTGCTTTCACCCAGTGTCAACCCAAACACGGTGATGGTGGCGCCATCCCGATTGCGCGTCACTTGCCAAGGCATATCCTGGCCCAGCGTGGATGGCTGGCTACCTGGCGGGCGCATCACGGCGACAAAGAACACGCTCATGGCCGCCATTCCCAATCCAGCCACCAGCCAGACTTTCCAATGCTTCATGGCGATCATCGCAACCAGCCGGCCGCCTGTTTCGCGAAATAGGTGAGAACCGCATCCGCGCCGGCCCGCTTCATCGCCAACAGCGACTCCATGACTACTGCCCGTTCGTCCAGCCAGCCGTTGCGCGCGGCGGCCATCAGCATCGCGTACTCGCCACTGACTTGATAGACGAAAGTGGGCACGGCAAACTGGTCCTTGACTCGGCGCACGATGTCTAGATACGGCATCCCCGGCTTGATCATGACGATATCCGCCCCCTCCTCCAAGTCCAAAGCCACCTCGCGCAGGGCCTCGTCGCTGTTGGCTGGATCCATCTGGTAGCTGTATTTGTTGCCCTTGCCAAGTGCGCCCGCTGACCCGACCGCATCGCGAAACGGCCCGTAAAAACTGGAGGCGTACTTAGCGGAATAGGCCAAAATGCGGGTATGAATGAAATCGTTGGACTCCAGCGCCTCACGGATCGCCCCGATCCGCCCATCCATCATGTCCGACGGCGCGACGATGTCCGCACCCGCCTCGGCGTGCGATAACGCCTGTCGGACCAAGACGCTTACGGTTTCATCGTTCAGCACATAACCGGCATCGTCTACCAAGCCATCTTGACCGTGGCTGGTGAACGGATCGAGCGCTACGTCGGTTATCACACCCAGTTCGGGAAAATGGGCTTTGAGCGCCCGCACCGCCCGTTGCGCCAATCCATCGGGATTGTAGGCTTCGGCGGCGTCCAGCGACTTGGCCTCCGGCGCAGTCACCGGAAACAGCGCGACAGCTGGCACGCCCGATCCGACCAGCACCTCGGCCTCGTGCAGCAACTCATCGAGGGTCAGCCGCGCCACGCCCGGCATCGACGCCACTGGCTCGCGCCGCTTCTCACCCTCGATCACGAACAGCGGTTGGATCAGATCGGCGGTGGTCAATACGGTCTCCCGCACTAACCGGCGGGAAAACTCGTCGCGGCGCAGCCGACGCGGGCGGACGCCGGGAAATTGGCCGGTAACGATCTGAGGTATCTTGGACACGCTGACATACTCCGCAGGCTATTGGACTACGATCGTTTCCTGAAGCGGCAGAAAACCAGTTGCTTGCCGGGCTGGGTTTAATCGGAAACCACAGCTAAAACCGGGCGATTTTACCTGAAATATTTTCGCGGTGTGCCTACGCCAACCGCTCCTCATGGTCCAAGCTTCAGAATCGTCGGTTCAACAGGTTGAATCTCTTGAACGAATTTGTGGGAGCATCGATCATGGCGCGTTTTCAGACGACGGATGGCACTTCGACGCTCAACATCATGTTACCGAACGGTAAGCCAAAGCGAATCAGCCGGTAATACATTGTGATCGACGAGCTGACTGCCCCGTAAAATGCCGCTTTTCATTCGCCAATTTCAGTTTCTCCAATGACCGATCTGCTCCATTACGAACCGATCATCCGGTTAAGCTGTTTTCTCGGCGTGCTATTGGCGATGATGGGGTGGGAATGGCGGTGGCCACGCCGCACACTGAGTCTGCCACGCGCGCGACGGTGGCCGGCCAATCTCGGCATCATCCTCATAGACAGCGGGGTGCTGCGGTGGCTATTTCCGGTGCTGGCGGTTGGCATGGCGGAGTTGGCGGAAAACCGTAACTGGGGCCTGTTCCACGGGTTGAACGCGCCGTTCTGGCTGGCACTCGTCGCCACCCTGCTGCTTTTGGACTTGACAATTTATGCCCAGCACGTCGCGTTTCACAAAATCCCGCTGCTGTGGCGCTTGCACCGGATGCACCATACCGATCTAGATTTCGATGTGACCACTGCCTTGCGCTTCCATCCGCTGGAAATCGCACTGTCCATGTTGCTCAAGCTGGCAGTGGTCGTGCTGCTGGGCGCTCCGCCGGTCGCGGTGATGCTGTTCGAGGTGATTTTGAACGCCACCGCCCTGTTCAATCATGGCAACGTTCGCCTGTCGCGAAAACTCGACCGTGCGCTGCGCTGGGTGCTGGTCACGCCCGACATGCATCGGGTTCATCACTCGATCCATCGCGAGGAAACCGATAGCAATTTCGGATTCAACCTCCCTTGGTGGGATCGACTGTTCGGCACGTATCGAGATCAGCCGCGCGACGGACACGTTGGCATGACCATCGGATTAGAGTATTTCCGTGATTGGCGGGCGACGAGGCTGGACGGATTGTTGTTACAGCCGTTTCTGATCCCGAATCGGGACGACCCCGAATCAAGCCCCCTCTAAACTCTAGAATTTCTCCTGTCCATGCACCCGTGTTGCATCTGGGAAATCACGATAGAGTGCAAAGACGACATCCTGCGCCTTTGAGTTCACCGCGTGGTGCAAGCTCTCTACCGGGTCGGTCCGTGAGGAGACTGCGTCAAAAGCCACCTGCATCTGAGCCAGGTCGTCGAACTCAAGAGTAATGTGGAACTCCCGTAGCTGTGGAGGCCGGAAACCGAGTTTGCATCGCGTGATTCGATAGGCACGGAGCTGACTATCCTGCTTCAATCGTTCGAGATAGCCACGCACGCACTCAGCAAACTCCATGTCACCCACTCCGGGCTTGAGATTGCACCAGATATGATAAATATCCAATTGTGGCTCCTGACTTCAGCTCTGCGGCACCTACGATGCCTACCGTAACCGAATGACTTTGCCAGTCTCACCGACAGAATCGCTCCCTAAACCCAGGATCAATGTCCCATCGTCCAGCGGCAGATTGGGAAATTTTGATACAAGCTCTCAACCAAACTCCAATCGAAAACCAGCTTTCCGCAGAAAATGTGCCTCCCCTTCCAAGTCGGCATGGGTCAGCGGATGCTGCTCCAACCAGCCGGACGGAAACTGCAACTCCAAGCGCTGTTGAGTGACACGCAAAGTTAGCGCCGGCAACGGCTGGCGGGTGCGCGCCCGATTCAGCACCACCGCCAACCTCAGCAGCACGCACAGCCGACGGACCTGAGGTGCCACATCGCGCGGCAGATGCGCGAAAGCATCGGCGGGAAACGATCGGCGATGACGCTGGATCAGCGCCGCTAGCAACGTTTGATCGCTCTGCGAGAAACCCGGCAAATCGGCATGTTGCAAGATATAGGCGCCATGCTTGTGATATTGGTGATAAGCCAGCAACATTCCAATTTCGTGCAAGCGGGCTGCCCATTCCAAAACGTGAGCCGATACCTCCGCTTCTAAATCCCAGCCTTCGCGAGCCTGGCGCAACAACTCCAGTGCGGTTGAGCTGACTCGCTCGGACTGGGCGCGATCCAAACCGTAGCGGTCGATCACGGCGGCGATGGTGCGGTCGCGCACATCCTCGTGGCGGATACGGCCAAGCAGATCGTAGATCACGCCTTCCCGCAGCGCCCCCTCCGACACCTCCATCCGCTCCACGTTCAGCGCTTCGCACAAGCCGTGCAGCACTACGAAACCACCCGGAAAAACCTTGGCCCGGGCTGGCTCCAGTTGCCAGCGAGACGCCACCGTCGCAACCTGACCGGCATCCAGCAGCGCCGTCCGCAAGCGTCGCAACGCCTCCAGGGTAATCCCCTCCCGGCTCCACCCTTCCCGCGCGATCACCTCCTGAATCGCTTTGATCGAGCCCGAAGCGCCGGTGACCACCTGCCAACCCAGCTCCACATACTCCTCGCGCACCGGCTCCAAACGTAACTGCACCCGTAATTCCGCCTCGCGCAAACGGGCCTCGGTGATCTTGCCCCCTTCAAAACAGGCCCGGCTCAGGCTGACGCAACCCATCTTGAGGCTGGTCAAGTGCATCGGCTGAAACTTCTCGCCAACGATCAGTTCGGTGCTACCACCGCCGATATCCACCACCAACCGTCGGCCCGGCGTGTCGGCAACGCTGTGGGCGACGCCCAGATAAATCAATCGCGCCTCTTCCTGGCCGCTGATGATCTCGACATCGTGGCCGAGCACCTCCTCGGCCCGCTGGAGAAATTCCGCGCTGTTACGTGCCTGGCGCAAGGTGTTGGTGCCGACAATCCGCAATTGCGGCGGCGGAATGTGCCGCAGCCGCTGGCCGAAACGCGCCAGGCAATCCAACGCCCGACCCTGCGATTCCTCCGATAACCTGTTCTTATCATCCAGGCCGGCGGCCAGCTGCACCATCTCCCGCAAGCGATCCAAAACCTGAACGTGCTCGTTGACTATGCGGGCCACGATCATGTGAAAGCTGTTTGAACCGAGATCGATCGCGGCGACATCCTTCGACGTCATGGCAGACCTCCCATTGAAACCCTCCTAACACTTCCTCCGTCCCAACTTGACTTCAATAACGGATGGAGTTGTATGCGGACACCCCCCAATACGGAACCCGTCCATGCTGTTGTCGGAACCCGGTATCCCTCCGATTGGCGGTGTCGAATTGGCGCTTCCTCATCGCGGACGCTCGCGTCAGGCCCAAACAGATCTTCCTATCGATGAGTGCGGGTGAGACGCTAGTCTTGTTTCAGACTGCGTAGCTGGCCAGGGGTCAAGACCCATTGCAGAACGCCTCGGCCGGCGACCGCGAGGCCCGGGAACTCAAACAACGCCGCCCCCCCCTTGCGAAAGGCAACCATTGTGCGCGGGGTACCGGCCAACAGCAGACCAGCCAGCAAACCCAGTTGCGGTTCGTGACCCACCGCCGCTACTGTATTGGCCGAACATTGCGACAGCCAGTCCAAGACCGCCTCGGGGGGATAGCTGTAATCCAACTCGGGACGTTCCACGATCGGCAGGTCTCCATAAACCCGAGCGATGATTTCGGCGGTTTCACGGGCCCGCACCAGCGGACTGCACGCCAGAACGTCGATCCGATTCAGTTGCGAGCGCAGGCGGTTGGCACCCTTACGCATTTTTTTTCGCCCGACTTCGGTCAGCGGCCGCTGGGCATCGAAACCTCCAGCGCCGATGAATGCTTCCGCCTCCTCGGCGATCGCGTGGCGAACCAACAATAGTTTCATCAGCGAATCCTCTAACGAAGGTTGTGCCAGTTTAACACTGGCACAAGGGATCCGCTGCGTGTCGCGGCGATCTCGCCAATCAGCGACGGCAAGATCGCCGGATATGTTGTGGGTAAGTCCCGTTCAAATGACCGGCGTTCGGGGGGTCGGCCCGACTGGCGCCTTGGGGACATCCGGGGACGACTCCAGACCCGACTTCGGGTGAGACACGGGACCAACACTGGTTGCGGCAGCGTCGCGAACCCGCTGTTCATCGCGCAGCTCCTGCTGCTGCTTGCGGGCTTGTTCTCGCCGGGCCAGCCCATAACCCAAGGCTTCACCGATCAAAATCCCCGCCAGGCCACCTATCAATAGACCTGCGACACCCACCTGCCACCCCTGCTGTAGCGTGGTAGGATGGATCAGAGAAAGCGCGCCAAAAATCAGAATCATCACGGCAAGCCAGCCCATCATCGGAGCAAACCTCGCTGATCAATTTGCGAAAGCGCTGCTAGTTTCCGGGCTCGTTCGGCGGCCCCGCTCAAGCGGAGCCCGATCCGGACATCATTCCTCGCTGACCCCTGGGATTTAACGCGGAAATATCCCCAGTCAGCGGAGGGCATCTCTATCAAGCATAGCGTCGGACACACGAGAAACCACCCGCTGTGCCGTTAAACCCGGCCTCGCCCTTACCGAATGGAAGCCCGCTCAGATTTCAGGAAAATCGAACAGCAACGGCATGACGGTTCAACTTGCCAGCACCGGTGAGCGGTAACTCGGTAGCCGGCCGGATTTGCCTGGGGACTTTGTAATCGGCTAGATAGTCCCGGCAAAACGCCTTGAGCTCGTCTTCCGACGCACTGCGGCCGGCGTGAAAAACCACCAGCGCGACCGGGGCTTGCCCCCATTTCGGATCAGGGATACCAGCGCAAATGGCTCCGGCGATGGCGGGGTGTTTCATCAAGGCTTGTTCGATCTCTTCCGGCGAGACGTTTTCTCCGCCCGAGATGAACATGTTGTCCGCCCGCCCCTTGATGAAAACCAAACCGTCTCGATCCCGCAGGGCTAAATCTCCGGTATAAATCCAGCCGTCCTGATCGATGACCTTCTCGGTCCGCGCCGGATCGTGGAGATAGCCATCGAAGTTATGCAGGCTGCGTAAACACAACACCCCCGTTTCGCCGGGCGCCACCTCTTGTCGAGATTCCGGATCGACGATCTTGGCATCGCAGTGAAACATGGACGTGCCGATACTGGCCGAATTGGTCAGCAACTCCTCCAACGAATCGGAGCGAGGGATGTAGGCGAAATTGGAAGGACCGGCCTCGGTCATCCCATAGGTCTGGCTGATGGGAATGCCCTTGTCCAAGAAAACCTGCATCACCGCTTTCGAACAGGGCGCGGCGGCAGTGGTGATCGCCTTCAGCCTGGAAAAATCGGTTTCCCCGAATTTTGGATGGGCGATCAGGAATTGCAGCATGGCCTCCACCGCCCCAAAGTTCTCGACGCGCCCTTCGTGGATCAGGTCCAGCATCAGGCCGGGATTGAATTCGCGCATCAAGATACCGGTGATGCCTGCGTAAAACAGCGGTGTAAAGGTGTTCCATCCGCCGATGTGGAAAAATGGGAAGGTAATCAGTACGGTTCCGTAAGCCCCGGCGAGGCCGGTGGCAAGAATATCGACCGCGTTCCAGACCATTTGCCGATGCGACACAATACAGATTTTCGGCACGGCGGTCGTGCCGCCGGTATGGACGTAAAGGCAGATATCGTTCATCGCTAGTGGAACGTTCACCGCTCGGGGATCGGTCTCCAAGATCGTGCCTTCAAAAAGATTTTGGTCGCCATCGATATCGATAACGGATCGGACCGACCCGGGTATCGATAAGGAGGAAACCAGTTCGGCGAACAGGTGCTCATGCACGACGACGCTGGGCTGGAGACGCGCCAGCAAATCATCCAGTTCCGGTTTTTTCAAACGCTGGCTCAGCGGCGCCAAAATGATCCCCAGTTTTCCGCAGGCCAAATAAATGTCGATAGCCTCGATCCGGTTGCGACAAATCAGCGCGATGACATCGCCCTTGTGCAATCCCAGTACATCGCGCAGATAAGTTCCCACCCGGCAGGCTCGTTCGTTCATTTCCTGAAAGGTGTAGGATTTTTGGGTGAAGGAGTCGTATAGGGCAGTCCGATGGGGCGTCAGGGCAGCGCGGCGGCCTGCCCAATCCCCGACCCAGTTCATGGGCAAATCGTCGTAATTTTGCGTGGATCCCACTGGCATCTCCTCTGATCGAACACTGAAAAACACGGGGTTTTATTTAAAATGACGCGGTCATACTGAGGTGGCAACAACCTTGTTCCGGTCGGTAGGCTAAGACCCTGTCTCCGGAAATCTCCAAGATGAGCTTAGAAGACCGTTTTAGCGATGTCGATGCTCACCGCTGGGCATCACTCCATCCGCATAAATGCAAAATAGCGCCTTTGGCGAAGGATAGACTCCATGATTCTTACCCCGGAACAGGCAATGATCCGCGATACTCTGCGTCAATTCGCGCAAGAACGGCTCACGCCCAACGCAGCGGAATGGGAACGCACCCATACGTTTCCGCGCCAGGCACTAGTCGAGTTGGGAGAGCTGGGCGCGATGGGGATCATCGTGCCGGAGCAGTGGGGTGGCGCGGGTATGGACTCTCTATCGATGGCTCTGGCGATCGAGGAAATCGCTGTCGGCCATGGGGCTACTTCCACTATTGTTTCGGTACAAAACTCGCTCGCTTGCGGTATCACCCTCAAATACGGCACTGAGGCACAGAAGGCACGCTATCTGACTCGATTCGCGCGTGGCGAATGGCTCGGTTGCTTTTGCCTGACCGAGCCGCACACCGGCTCCGACGCCGCCACCATCCGCACCACGGCGCGGCGCGAAGGCGATTGTTGGGTGCTGAACGGGGTCAAGCAATTCATTACCACCGGCAAGGAAGGCCACATCGCCCTGGTTTTCGCCGTGACGGACAAGGCTGCCGGTAAAAAAGGCATTTCCTGCTTTTTGGTGCCCACCGATACGCCCGGCTACATCGTGGCACGGTTGGAAGAAAAGATGGGGCAACATGCCTCGGATACCGCTCAGATTCTGTTCGAGAATTGCCGGATACCTGCCGAAAACTTGATCGGCCGGGAAGGCGAAGGCTACAAAATCGCCCTCTCCAACTTGGAAGCCGGACGGATTGGCATCGCCGCGCAGAGCGTGGGCATAGCGCGCGCGGCGTTGGAAGCGACGATCTGTTACGCTAAGGAACGGGAAGCTTTTGGCGTGCCGATCGTTCAACATCAGGCGGTGCTGTTCCAGCTAGCCGACATGGCAACCCAACTGGAGGCGGCTCGGCAACTGGTGTGGCACGCGGCCAGTCTACGGGATGCAGGCCAACCTTGTTTACAAGAGGCGTCGATGGCAAAGCTGTTCGCCTCCGAGCGAGCCGAGCAAATTTGCTCGGCCGCCATCCAAATTCACGGTGGCTACGGCTATTGCGCCGATTTTCCGGTGGAACGCCTCTACCGGGATGTCCGCGTCACACAAATCTATGAGGGGGCATCGGACATCCAGCGATTAGTGATCGGCCGCTCCCTCATCTTGTAAAAGATTCCGGTCCATTCCCCTCCTCCTCGACGGGATCGGAGTCAAGGCGAAGCGTTCACTCCCGGAAATTTGGTCTGCGTTTTTCCTGAAACGCCCGCACCCCTTCCTGAGATTCCTCGGTGCCGTAGAACAGGCTGACCGCTTTAAGGCCCAATGAGGAAATCCCGGCGATGTGGGCGGTATCGGCGTTGAAGGAACGCTTCGCCAACTCCAGCGCGGTCGGGCTTTTCTCCAGGATTTCCGCGCACCAGCGATCCACTTCGGCATCCAGTTCATCGTCGGGCACGGCCTTATTCGCTAATCCCATTTGCACGGCCTCGGCCGCCGTGTATTGGCGGCAGAGGTACCACACTTCCCGTGCCCGCTTCTCGCCAATCACCCGCGCCATGTAGGCAGTGCCGAATCCGGGATCGA